>Ga0209761_1000556_pt1 | contig 23076 bp, 20 predicted proteins | sample GraSoi013_1_40cm_4_FD_185818 | JGI IMG/M metagenome (GOLD analysis project Ga0209761, IMG submission 185818) | Grasslands soil microbial communities from the Angelo Coastal Reserve, California, USA - Sample 09_25_2013_1_40cm (SPAdes) (version 2) | ecosystem: Environmental > Terrestrial > Soil >...
CATCGTCGAACCGCGTCGAACGCTTTCTCCACCAGCACCTCCACGATCGCTTCCTGAAAACTGGCCGCCACATCCCCCACAGGCCGCGGCCGTCCTGACCGGTCGAGGTCCCGCAGATAGTACAACAACGCGGTCTTGATCCCGCTGAAGCTGAAATCCAGGCCGCCTTGTTTCAGATAGGGACGCGGGAAGCGAATCGCGCCCGCATCACCCGTTCGGGCCAACCGATCGATGGCCGGGCCGCCCGGATACCCCAGTTCCAGCATCTTCGCCGCCTTGTCGAACGCCTCGCCGGCGGCGTCATCCAACGTGCGACCGAGCAACTGACAGGATCTGTCCCGGCTCACCAGATACAAATGGGTATGCCCGCCCGAGACCACCAGCGTCACGCACGGCGTCGGAAAGTCGGGTTGATCGATCCATGCCGACGCCAGATGGCCTTCCAGATGGTTGACCCCGATCAACGGGATCTGCATCGCATAAGCCAGCGCCTTGCCAAAACTCACTCCCACCAGGAGCGCGCCGGCGAGACCGGGCCCGCGGGTGACGGCGATCGCGTTCAGATCGGACCAGTCAATCGTCGCCCGCCTCATCGCCTCTAAGACCACCGCTTCCACGGTCTCGATGTGCCGGCGCGCCGCCAGCTCCGGCACCACTCCCCCATACGGTCCGTGCACCTCATCCTGGGAGGACAAGACGCTGGAAGCGACATGGCCCTGGCCCGTTACGACCGCTGCCGCGGTTTCATCACAGGAGGTTTCAAGGCCGAGGATTGTGGGGGCTGGTGACGGCACCTGATCGCTTTCGTTCAGTGAAGGGGCCCGTGGGGTGTTGGGACACGGAGCGAGAAGGCGCCGATGACCTGCCGAGACAGAACGACCCTCGTACCGATGAACGCTACGAGGGCCGTCACACCGTCCGTGACAGAATCCTGTGTGGCACGGAGGAGGGCCACGTCAGACCCCCGCCATGGCCTCCTCTTCGACAAACGCCGGCAGGTCATCCTTGAGCACGACCTTGATCTTGCGCGAGTCCTTGAACCGTCCCTTGATCAATTCTTCCGAGAGCGGATCGCCAATGCGCTTTTGTATGGTGCGACGCATCGGTCGCGCGCCATAGAGCGGCTGGTAGCCTTCCTTGATCAACCAAGTCTTGACATCCTCGCCGATCTCAAGTTGCACCCCACGCTCCACCAACCGGACGTTGAGCTCTCTGATCAGGATATCCAGGATGCCCATGAGATGCTCTTTGACAAGCTGATGGAAGACCACCACTTCGTCGATTCGGTTGAGGAACTCCGGGCTGAACGTCCGACGCAATTCAGCCAACACCTCCTCCTTCATGCGTTGATCGTGGTCACTCTGCTCCGTCCGGTGGAATCCGAGCGACACGCCTTTCTGGATAAGCTTGGTCCCCAGGTTGGAGGTCATGATGACCACGCTGTTCTTGAAATCGACCTTCCGACCCAGGCTGTCGGTCAGCACGCCGTCGTCCAGGACTTGCAAGAGCACGTTGAAGATATCAGGATGGGCCTTCTCGATTTCATCAAACAGCACGACCGAGTACGGACGACGACGCACCTTTTCGGTCAGCTGTCCGCCTTCCTCATACCCGACATAGCCCGGCGGGGCTCCGAACAGACGCGAGCTGGTGAACTTCTCCTGGTACTCCGACATGTCGATACGAATCAACGCGTCTTCGGTGTTGAAGAGGAACTCCGCCAGAGCCCGGGCCAGCTCCGTCTTTCCCACCCCCGTGGGTCCCAGGAAGATGAACGATCCGATGGGCTTCTTGGCTTCCTTCAGACCGGCGCGTGACCGGCGGATCGCCCGGCAGACCGCCGAGATCGCTTCCTCCTGCCCCACGATCCGCTTGTGGAGAAAATTCTCCATGTGAAGGAGCTTGGAGGATTCTTCCTCCTCCAGTTTGAACAGAGGGATCCCGGTGATCTTCGAGACCACATAGGCCACATCTTCCTTCGTGATGACCGGCTTCTGCTTCTCCTGGTTCTTCTTCCACTCCCGCTTGGACTCATCCAACAATTTCCGTAACCGTTCCTCCTCTTCCCTGAACTTCACCGCTTCTTCGAAGTTCTGCAGCGAGATGGCCAGCTCTTTCTCGCGAGAGATCTTCTTCAGCTCCTGCTCCAGCGCCTTGAGTTCACCGGGCAAGGAGTAGGTCTGCAACTTCGCCCGAGACCCCGTTTCGTCGATCAGATCAATCGCTTTGTCGGGCAGGAACCGATCCGTGATGTAGCGGTCCGACAGCTTGACCGCCTCGACAATGGCCTCTTCGCTGATCTCCACCCCATGATGCTCTTCATACCGGTCCCGAAGCCCCTGGATGATCCGGACCGTCTCATCGAGGCTGGGAGGCTGGACATAAATGGGTTGAAAGCGCCGCTTCAGCGCGCCGTCCTTCTCGATATGTTTACGGTACTCATCGAGCGTCGTGGCCCCGATACACTGGATTTCGCCCCGGGACAGCGCCGGCTTGAGCATGTTCGAGGCGTCGATCGAGCCCTCGGCCGCGCCGGCACCCACAAGGGTGTGGAGCTCGTCGATAAAGATGATGATGTTCCCGGCCTGCACGATCTCCTTCATGACCACTTTCAGGCGTTCCTCGAACTGACCGCGGTATTTGGTACCGGCGACCAGCGACCCCAGATCCAAGGCGATGACCCGCCGTGAAAGAAGATTATCGGGAACTTCCGACAGCACGATGCGCTGGGCCAACCCCTCCACGATCGCGGTCTTGCCGACGCCGGACTCACCGATCAAGGCCGGGTTGTTCTTGGTGCGGCGGCTGAGGATCTGCAACACCCGCTCGATCTCGTCCGCCCTTCCGATGACCGGGTCCAACTGGCCTTCTTGCGCCAGCTGAGTCAGGTCGCGCCCGAATTCATCGAGCGCCGGGGTGTTGCTCTTGCGGTCCCGCTCACGGGGCGCAGACTTGCGAAGAAATGTGACGGTCAACTGTCTCGCCGTCAGCAGATTGGCGCCCAGGCTCCGGAGAATTTTTCCGCCGATGCCCTCTTCTTCCCTCAACAGCCCGAGCAAGAGATGCTCGCTCCCGATGTGGTTGTGGCCGAGCAACCGGGCCTCCTCGACGCCGTATTCGATGACTTTCTTGACGCGCGGGCTGAAGGGAATCTCACCGAACGTCATCGTGGTGCCGCCACCGGGCAGGTTCCGTTCGATCTCAAGCCGAATCTGCTCCGAGGAGAGACCCATCTTCTTGATGATCATGAGGGCGATCCCGTCCGACTCACGGAGGATAGCCAAGACCAAGTGTTCGGTCCCCAGATAATCGTTCTGGTGACGCTCAGCCTCCTCCCTCGCCAGGATGATGATCTTTCGACCCTTATCCGTGAATCGTTCGAACATCCTTCCTCCTTCGTTCGTCGCCACGCGACGGAATCGCAGGAACTCTTCGAAATCGTTGCCGTAATTCTATCGGTCGGGCTATTGCCTGTCAAGCCCTTCGTTCGGTTCTTCGCCGCATGCTCCGGAAATCTACCGCAGCCGAGTCACCGCCAGCGTGCGTGGCGAGCGATCATTCGTTGACAAGAAAACGGACCTCCCGATACAATCCGACCCCACGTCTATTCGTCGCCCCGGTGCGTCACCGCCACGGGGAGCGGAGACCCATGAAGACGATCGGCATCCTCACCAAGCCCAAGTTTCCCGACGTCAAGCACATCCTCACAGACCTCGTCGCCTGGCTTCGAGAGCGCAAGAAAGAGGTGGTGTTTGACGCGAAGACTGCCGCGCTCATCGGCGAATCCGCGTCGCACCCAAAAACGCAGCTCGCGACACGGTCCGATATGGTCCTGGTGTTGGGCGGCGACGGAACCATGCTGAGCGCCGCGCGGCTCCTGGAGGAACGCGCCGTGCCCATCCTCGGGGTGAACATGGGAGGGCTGGGATTTCTCACGGAGATCACCCTCGACCAACTCTACCCGGCTCTCGAGAAGGTCTTCGCCCAGGAGTTCATGGTCGAGGAACGGCTGATGCTGCGTGCCGACATTCATCGCCACGGTGAGCACGTGGCGAAGGCGACGGTCCTGAACGACGTGGTCGTGAGCAAGGGCACCCTCGCCCGCATGATCGAGATTCAGATTCTGATCGACGGACAGTTCGTGACGCGTCTACGCGGGGACGGACTGATCGTCTCGACCCCGACCGGCTCCACCGCCTATTCGCTCTCCGCCGGCGGGCCGATCATCCACCCGACGGTCCAAGCCCTGATCCTCACCCCGATCTGTCCGCACACGCTGACCCACCGCCCGCTGCTGGTTCCCCGCGGCGTCGCCTTGGAGGTCACGCTGACCAGCCAGGTTGAGGGCGCGATGGCGACGTTCGACGGGCAGGTCGGCGTCGCCCTGGTGCAGGGCGACACGGTCGCCATCGCCGTCTCCGAGCACCGAACACAGCTCATCCGGCTCCCGGATCGGACGTACTATGACCTCTTGAGAAGAAAGCTGAAGTGGGGGGACAGCTAACGTGCGGCCGGGGCTCGTTCGCGCTCACGCCGTTCTTGGATGAGCGTCAGCATCAGTTCGTTGGACGGAAACTTGAATTCGCCGATAGAGTCGCGCGCCATGCTCTGTTCCTTCTCGATCGCCTCCAGGATTCTGAGGCTCTCCACGTCGATCGCCTGCACCGCTCGCGCCTGCAGCATCGTCCGAAGTTGACGAAGCACCCGCTCGTTCGTGCTGCGCTCCCGCGGGGGCCGTGATTCCAGGTATCGCACGAGGACCTCGGTGCACCATTCGCCGTCCCGCTTCGCGATCCCGACCAGGCCCTCGCTGGCCTTTCGCGCCCAGCCCGTCAGGAACACCCCCTCGATCACCTGCCCGGACGCTTCATCGTAGGCCTGAAACAGCGCATCGTCGGGATCGTTGCCGGTCGATGTCGGGTTCGTGACGAAGACCCCGTTCTTGTACGGCAGCCCGACCGTCTCGTCCACCCTGTCTCCCACGGCGAACACCACGCTGTCGCAGGGGAACTCATCGTATTCCTTCAGCCCGACCGCCGCGAAATCCTGGCCCTTGGGCTCCAGCTTGGTTTCCTCGATCTGCACCCCCCGGACACGATTCTGCGCATCGGTCAACACCCGACGGGGAGAGGCCAGGAAACGGAACCCCATCTTCGTCGGGCTGGTCAGCGGCTCGCATTTGGTGAATTCGTCGGTCATCCCCTTGAGGATCTCGTCCGGGTTCTGCCCCACCGCTTCCAGCCGCGGGCGAAGACGGGCGAACTCCTGCGCCAGCGCCGCCCGATCAATGTTCGAACAGATGGCGCGAATCTCTTTGGGGTTGTACTTGCGCTCTGCAGGGCCGCGCCTCGCGATCGCGGTGACCTGCTCCACCTGCTTGTAGCGAATCAGCCAGTGGGCGATGTCGACCATCACATCGCCGACCCCGATGACGGCGATCCGCCGGCCCATCTCGAAGGGCCGCTCGCTGAAGCCGGGAAGCCTGTTGAAATGGTAGACCACGTCCTTCGCATGATAGACGCCGGTCGCCGAGTCGCCCTCGACGCCGATCGTCTTCGTCCCCTGGGCACCCGTGGCAAACACCAGCGCGCTGGCCTCCAGGCTTCGGAGGTCTTCGATGGTGAGGTCTTTGGTCCTGCCGACCGACACGTTCCCCAAATAGTGCACGTTCGGCCGTTCGATGATCTCCCAGTACGACTTCCGCAGCCCTCCCCGTAGCTTGAGCTTGCTCGGGAAAATGCCGTATTCCGCCAGGCCGCCAAACTTGATGTCTCGGTTCAGAATCACGACCTCATGCCCCGCCTTGGAAAGGAGGTTCGCGGCCGCCATGCCGGCCGGCCCGGCGCCTACAACAATAATGAGGTGTGAGTAGCCTGTTCCCGAGGTTGCCATGATGTGATTCCGGCCCTCTTCTCCGTCGCTCAACCGACCGTCGGGCCCAGTGTTCAAAAAGATGTTCGAAAAAGGTTCGCGGACTTTAGCATAGACGCAGAAGAATTGTCAAAAGCAACGGGCACTTGCACGGTTACCGAGCCATCTGGTGCTCGTCGGCGGCGATGCGGTCAGCCTCATCCCACCGGGGCATCGTCACTACGAAAAAAACGGCAGGGGTCCGGCCGAGAGGCGCGAAGGTGTGGATCTGACCGGGTCGCACGCGTACCACGGATCCCGTCCGCACCGGGATCCGTTCCGATTCCAGGCGAAAGATCCCTTCTCCCTGAAGCAGATAGAGAATCTCCCGCGTATGCCGATGAAAATGCGGGGGCAGAGCGGTCCGTACTTGGACCAGCAACGCACTCGAGTCCTGGTCTTCGATCAGGGGGGTGATGCGTAACTCCTCGGTCGGGCCGATGGGGTTTCGGTCGAGCTGGTCACGGAGGTCGGCGAGATGGGGAAGGGTGACATTCGGAAGGTCGCTCGACAGGCCCGGCTGTTGCCCCCCGGCGCCGCCCGTCCAGACGGCCGGCGACGCGGAGACGCACAACAGACCGACAAGAGCAAACGCTCGGAGATGCCGCTTCATGGTCCTCTTCCGGCCGGGGCGCGGTCAGCGCCGCTCCCGCTTGCGCGGCTCCTCTCCCGGTTCCGTCATCCGCCACGGGTCCAGCAACGCATCGAGCCGGGCTTCCGGAAGGACCTGTTGACTCCGGGCGACCTCTCGCACGGTTTTTCCGGTCCGGTGCGCCTCCTTGGCAATCTTGGCAGCGGCTTCATAGCCGATCTCCGGCGCCAGCGCGGTACACATGGCCAGGCTCTGTTCGATCGAGTTTCGGCACCGCTCCTCATCGGCGGTGATCCCCTCAATGCACCGCAGCGCGAAATTTCCGGACGCGCGGGCGAGCAGCTCGATGGACTGGAGCAGATTGTGGGCCATCACCGGCAGCATGACGATCAGCTCGAAATTCGCGGCCTGTCCGCCCACCATGATGGTGACATCGTTCCCCATCACCTGCGCCGCCACCATGGTCACGGACTCCGCGATCACCGGGTTCACCTTGCCGGGCATGATGGAGGACCCGGGCTGCGTCTCAGGAAGGAGGATCTCGCCCAATCCGCATCGCGGTCCCGACCCCAACCAGCGGATGTCGTTCGCGATCTTCATCAGGCTCACCGCGACGGTGCGAAGCTCACCGCTGGCCTCCACGACGGAGTCCTGCGTGGACTGAGCCTCGAAGTGGTTCACCGCCTCCGTGAGGGGACACCCGATTTCCCTGGACAGCAGCGGGATCACGCGGGACGCGAAGTCCGGATGCGCATTGAGGCCGGTCCCCACCGCCGTGCCGCCCAGCGCCACTTCGCTCAGCGCCGTCTGTCCCCGCCGGACCCGATCCAGACCCAACTCGATCTGGCGGGCATACCCGCCGAACTCCTGGCCGAGCCGGATCGGCGTGGCGTCCTGGAGGTGGGTCCGGCCGATCTTCACCACGCTGTCGAATTCGCGTGCCTTGGCAGCCAAGGCCACGTGCAACCGGGTCAGCGCCGGCAGGAGCTGCCGCTCGATCATCTCCACCGCGGCGACGTGGATGGCGGTCGGAATGACGTCGTTGCTGGATTGCCCCAGGTTGACGTGGTCATTGGGGTGGATCAGCTTGCTGCCGCGCGCGCCGCCGAGCAACTCGGCCGCCCGATTGGCGATCACCTCGTTCGCATTCATATTGGTGGAGGTGCCGGACCCGGTCTGGAAAATGTCGACCGGGAATTCCGCATCCCAGCGTCCCTCAACCACTTCCCAGCTCGCCTTCCGGATCGCCTCCGCCACCTTCTTCTCGATCAAACCGAGCGACTCATTCACCGTCGCAGCAGCCCATTTGATCAATCCCAGAGCCCTTATGAAGGACCTGGGAAACCGAAGCCCGCTGATGGGAAAATTCCGAATCGCCCGCGCAGTCTGCACGCCGTAGTAGGCATCAGCGGGCACCGCCACCTCCCCCATCGTGTCCCGTTCGGTTCGCGTCCCGGCCCCGCCGGGTCGAGGATCTGTCGCCTGCCCGCTCCGTGGCTGCCGGGCCTGCCCCCTCTTCGGCGGCTTGGTCCGCGTGGCCACTGTCTTCCCTTTGCTCATGTATGCCATACCGCTTGTCGTGTTCCCGATGCCCCGCTCATTTCCGCTTCAACTTTTCACCCCAGATTTCATGCAACAATTCTCGCCATTCACGTCTGGCCACAGCCGGCATCGTCGTGATCCGGATATGCCCCAGCGACGCATTCAGTACCGCCGCTTTCATCGCTGCGCGGTTGTTCGGGAACTCCAGAATGGCCACCACGTCGTAGGCCCCGAGGCAGTAATACGCATCCAGCAGTTTTCCGCCCAAGGATTCGATGTTCCGCTGAACCGCCTCCGAGCGAGCGATCCCCTGCTGCTTCATGGTGGAAATCCCGAGCTCGGTAAACTTGACCAGGCTCACGTAGACGGGCATGGGTGCCTCCTTTCGACTGTCGCGATGAGTCCCAGAGAAAATCGTCCCCTCGTTGGTCGGGCAATCTTAATCCATCGAGCTACCCTGCACAAGCCCCTTCCTGCGACGGCCGGTTGACAGGCTCAAGGCAGCGGGCTATCGTGGCCGCGATGCGGGAGACGCAAGCAGGGGGATCAGCCAACGTCGTGGTGGACGCGTACGCCGGGCATAAGGGGGAGGAGACTCCCCGGGCGTTCGTCCATGAAGGGTCCCGGCGTGAGGTCCGAGAGATCGAAGGGCGCTGGTATACCGACCGCCACAGTTATTTCAAGCTGCGCGCGGACGACGATCACCGCTACGTCCTTCGCTACGACATGGACGATCTGATCTGGGAACTGGTGATGCGTGAAGCAGACCGGTAGGGCCCCAGCCAGTCAGCGCTTCTCGATCGGCACGTAAGGGCGGTTGTGTTCGCCGGCGTAAATCTGGTCCGGGCGATACAGCTTATTCTCTTTGAGCTGCTCAAACCAGTGCGCGAGCCAGCCAGCCACCCGCGCCATCGCGAAGATCGGCGTAAAGAACTCAACCGGGATCCCCAACTTGTCGTAAATGATCCCGGAATAGAAGTCCACGTTGGGATGCACTTCCTTCTCGGCCAGCAACTCCACCGCGACTCGTTCCACTTCCAGCGCCACCTCGTACAGGGGTGACGCCCCACACTCCTTGAACAGCCGTTCGCAGAGCGTTTGTAGAATTGTGGCGCGTGGGTCCTTCACCTTGTACACCCGGTGCCCTAATCCCATGATCTTCTGCTTGTCTTTCAGCTTCCGTTCGAGGTAGGCCCGGACCCGCCCCGGCGTGCCGATTTCTCTGAGCATCTCCACGACTTCCTCGTTGGCGCCGCCGTGCAAGGGCCCTTTCAGCGCTCCGATCGATGAGGACACCACGGTGTAGGGATCGGCCAGGGTGGAGGCCGTGACCATCCCCGCGAAGGTGGAGGCGTTCATCGTGTGCTCTGCGTGAAGGATGAGACAGCTGTCCAGGACTTGACTCCAGACCTGTTCCGGCACCTTCTCCGAGAGCATGTAGAGAAAGTTCTCGCTGAAGGTCAGATCATCGCGCGGGGGGATGTGGTCATCCCCCCGGCGGATTCTCGCGTAGGCCGCGACGATCGTCGGGAGCTTGGCGATGAGCCTGACGGCGGACCAATAGTTATTCTCCCGGTCCTGAACGTTTCGCCCTGGGTAAAACATCCCGAGGGCCGCCACGGCCGCCTGCAGGGCATCCATTGGATGACCCTGCTCGGGCAGGCACTTGATCAGGTCCACGATCCGATACTTGATGCGACGGTGGATGGTAATGTCCCCGACGAACTGATCCAGGTCCGACTGTGAGGGGAGAGGTCCGAACAGCAACAGAGACGCCGTCTCCAAAAACGACGATTTCGCGCACAGCTCCTCAACCCGGATGCCACGGTATTCCAGAACGCCCCGCTCGCCATCCACGTCACTCACCGAGGACCTGGCGGCGGGCACCCCCGCCAATCCCGGCATGAAATCATGCGGCATCTTCCACCCCCGCTCAGTCCTGGTGAATCACCGGACCATCTAGAGCAACACTCAAACAATAATGGCTCAACGAGTCCTCGTCAAGCCACGAGGCCTTTTCAGGCGAGCTTCCCTTGAAATGACGCACACCCTTGGGCATACTACGTGAAGAACATACCGTTCCCGGTCGGCCCGAAGAAGGCGGGAGACATGCCACGAGCGGTCACAACCTTGCTGATAGTGGGTGGAGTCGCGCTGGCCGCCGCCCTGACCATGGGGCGTGGAGGTCCGGACCCATCCCCGCCCGTGACCAGCGGACGCAGCGCCGTCAGCCTGCCCGCCAGCATCATCGGCACGAGCGCTCTCAGTCATGGGGACCCTGCGCCCGTTCGCAACAGCGCCAGACCCACACCGGAGCCTTGCCCCGTCACGACCATGCACGGCGCTGCAGTCGAGCGTTCGGATGGCTCCCGGATCACTCCCTGCGCTTCAGACAGGGACAGGCTGTCCCGCGCGATGAGGGACGCCGATGCGTCGACCCGCCCGTCTCGCGAGCGACCGAACTGATCAACGAAGAGGAACGAGCAGGCTATGAGGCGAGCCAGATGGCTGAAAGTCGGCGCAGGACTCTCGCTCCTGCTCTCAGCGGTCCTGGCGATCGCGCAACAAGATCCTCTGGTCATCTTTGCCGTCGTCACCAAGATCCCGAAAGACAGGAAGCAGGTCACGGCGCAGGTGTCCACCGGTGGAGCTGCGACCGAGGCGACCTTGATCGCAACCGAGCCGATTCTCGATAACCTGATCTGGAAGAAGCTGGAGATCTGCCATTCGCTCAAGGGCGAAGCCTGGATGACCCCAGAGGGCTACCGGCTGGTCTCGGTTAAAATACTGGATGCGGGCATGCTGCCGATGACCCTTCAAGGAATTGCCGGGGAGTGCCTGCTGAAGAAGGCGTTGGAATTCGCCCCGCTGGTGGATTAGCCTGTGGATGACGGCGCGCAGGCCGGGCATTCCGTCCGCTCGTGCTCTGCGTGGAACTCTTCGGAGGTCAGCGGAAAATGCTGGTCGCATCGCTGACATTGCCGGATTTCGAAATAGGCGACCCCCTTCTCATCGATTTCGGTCGGAAGCAGCAATTCCGCCGGATCGTAGCCCAGCAACGCCCCGTCGGCGAACTTGACCACGGCAAGACGGACGTTGAAGAGTTCAAAGGCCGCCTCCTGCCCTTTCCGTTCCACGACATGGCCGACCACGAAGACCGGCTGTCCCCGTCGTTTCGTCCGCAACTCTTTCAGCGTCCGCTGGGTCGCGCCGGCAACGGTGAAACCGCCGCTCGAACTGGTTCCGGCTGTGGGCATACTCGTGCGTCGCACGCAGGCAATCGGTGGTCGGCTATGGGCTGATCCCTCTTCCTATCGCGAATAGCCCCTAGCCTTGTTCCATTACCACGCGCAGAAAAACAACGTCAAGCCTCGGTCATTCGGAGGGCAACGATGGCGATGATTACCATTTACCAGAAACCAACCTGCTCGACCTGCCGGGAGACAGTCAAGCTGGTCGAAGCCAGCGGACAGGCCTTTACCGCCGTCAACTACTACGAGAAGCCCTTCACCAAGGCTCAGCTCAAAGGGCTGCTGAACAAGGCGGGGCTTTCGGCAAAGCGTATCCTCCGAACGAAAGAAGACATCTACAAGAAGCTGGGACTGGCGAAGAAGAACCTCACGGATGAGGAGCTGATTGATCTGATGGTCAAGCACCCCGATCTGATCCAGCGTCCGCTGGTGGAGAAAGGAGAGAAAGTGATCTTGGCCCGACCGGCGGAGGCGGTGAAGCCACTACTGTGAAGGGAGAGGGGTCAACCGGAGCTTTCCCGTGTGCCGATCCAGGCTGACCACCGTTTTCCCGTCCAACACCTGAAGCAGCCTCTCGCCGGCCAGCTTGCGACGCCAGCCGTGGAGGATCGGCAGGTCCAGCTCGTCACGACCGTGCTTGGCGTCCACGAGTGCCTGAAGATCGGATGCCGTGGCCAGCAGGGTCGGTGCGATGTGCTCGTCTTTCGCCAGGGCCTTGAGGACCGCTTGCAGCAGGTCCACCTGTCCGGATGATTCCGGTTCAGGCCCGCGAGCCGTCGACACCGTCGGCCACTCCGATTCCGGAATCGCCAACCCGCGCTGAATCGCCGCCAGAATCGCCTCCCCCTTCCGCTCAACTTCGGCTCCATGGAGACCTCGTGTTCCCTTCAAGTCCTGCAGGGTCGCGGGAGGGCGGCGGGCGAGTTCCAGCAGCACTTCATCGCGCACGACCCGGCTGCGGGGGACATCCCTGCGCCTCGCTTCCTCGTCCCGCCACGCAGCCAACTCTTTGAGGACGGCGCCGGCGCGGGGTTTTAAGTTCTCCCACCCGCGGATGCGCCGGAAGCGTTCGTGCGGGCCTCGCGCGCCATCGCTCAGCGAAGACTGCAATCGGGCGAACTCTTCCTGCACCCAGTCGAGGCGTCCGAGGGATCGGAGTCGTTTGACGAGATGCTCGTGGATCGGGAACAGAAACTGGACGTCTTCGAGGGCATAGTTGATCTGCTCCTGGGTCAACGGCCGCTGGCTCCAGTTGGTGTAGGTGTGGGATTTGTCCAGCTTCTTGCCGGTGATTTTCTGCACCAGTTGCCCGTAGGCCGCCTGGAGGCCGTACCCGACCATGGCCGCCGCCAGTTGCGTGTCGAAGAACGGTAACGGGAGCGCGCCGGTATGGGCGGAGAGGAGTTCCAAATCCTGACGCCCGGCGTGGAATACTTTCAGAATCCGCTGGTCGCCGAGCGCTTCGGCCAGCTCAGTGATGGCGCCGAGGGCCGGCACGTCAATGACCGCGCAGAGGTCGCCGGTCGCCACTTGGATCAGCTCCAAGCGGGGCACGAACCGGCCCTCTCCCACAAACTCCGTGTCCAGGGCGATCCGATCGCTGCCGCGAAGATGCTGGCAGAGGCCCCGAAGGCCGTCCGGATCGGCGATGTAGCGGGGTGTCTGGCGGCTCACGGATGAAGGGGCGCTCTCTGAGGGCACGCGTTCGGGATCAGAAGTCACGAGTCGGATCGGTCTGCATCAGGCCCAAGTGCTCCCTGAGGTATTGGTAGGCCTCGATAATCCGCCGCAGCTCCGGCTCCGAGCTTCGATCCCCTTTCCGGACATCGGGGTGAAGCCTCTTTGCGCGCTGCCGAAAGGCCGCAGTGATCGCCGCCATCGAACATCCGGAGTCGAGGCCCAGCGCGTTGAACGCGTCGGACGCGTTGGTGATCTCGCCGCGGGAACCCCGCGCGTCCCCGCCCCCGCCGGCCGCTTTGAAGAAATCGGACATGTTGAGCTTGCGGCGGCGGCGGCGCGGCCGCTGTCGCGCTTCGCTGTCAAGCTCCTCAAAGAGGTCTTCGATGAATTCCAGGCGCGAGTCAAGACGCAGCGCGCCGGAAAAATCCCAGATCTCCTCGAGTTCCTCCTCGATCAGCCCCAACGTCCGGTCGATTTCCTCCAATCCTTCCTCGACCTTGAAATAAGAGTCCACCCGATCCTGCATCATGTGGTCGATCGCGAAGTCGAGGCTGTCCTCGGTTTTTGTCCGGAGGGTCTCGATGCGGCGCCGCATCCCGGCCTGATACCTGGCCAGCTTCGCCCGAGTGAAGGCCATCACAACCCTGGGGGAACTCGCCTCTGGAACCCGACAGTCGCCGACCGTCTGGGTGCCGGCGGCATTCTAGCATAACGCGGATGACGACTCATGTCTTCCGAAGCCGGCGGGCGACGCCTGTCTCCCGGGCGGCGGCGGCGACCGCCTTCGACACCCGCGGCACCACCTGCTTGTCGAAGACACTGGGAATGATGTAATCCTCGCTGATCGTCCCCTCGGGGATGATCTCGGCGATGGCCTGGGCCGCGGCCAACTGCATGGCCTCATTGATATCCCTGGCCTGGACATCCAGGGCGCCGCGAAAGAGGCCCGGGAAAGCCAGGACATTGTTGATCTGATTCGGATAGTCCGACCGGCCGGTGGCGAAGACCCGGCAGCGCGGCATGGCCAGCTCCGGCGCAATTTCCGGGTCCGGATTGGCCATGGCGAACACGATCCGATCCTCGGCCATGAGGTCCAGATCCTCGGGGCGCAGGACGTTTCCAACCGAGAGGCCGATGAAGACATCGGCGCCCTTCAGGCCATCCTGGAGAGTCCCCGTCGGGCGGTCCTGATGCAGGCACGGAGCCAGGTCATGCCGGCAGGTGCGTAGCCTGTCCGGGTCTCCGGACAGCACAATGCCACGCCGACCGCAGCCCACCAGATGCGACACCCCCGCGGCCAACAGGATCTGACAGCAGGCGGTCCCGGCCGCACCGAGCCCGTTGACGACCACCCGCACCTCTTCGAAGCGCCTCTTGATCACCTTGAGCGCATTCTTGAGCGCGGCCAGGATGACGACGGCGGTGCCATGCTGATCATCGTGCATCACCGGAATGTCCAGCGTGTCTTTCAAGCGGCGCTCGATCGCGAAACAGCGCGGCGCGCTGATGTCCTCCAGATTGATACCCCCGAAGCTGGGCGCGATGCCTTGCACGATGCGGACGATCTCATCGGGGTCCTGGGTGCTCAGGCAGATCGGCCAGGCATCGATGCCGGCGAACTCCTTGAACAGCATGGCCTTCCCCTCCATGACCGGGAGAGCCGCTTCCGGGCCGAGATTGCCCAGGCCCAGCACCGCCGATCCATCCGTGACCACCGCCACGCTGTTGCTCTTCGTCGTGAAGGCGTAGACTTTCGCCCGGTCCTTCGCGATCGCCCGGGAGACTCGCCCGACTCCCGGCGTGTACACCATCGACAGCGTGTTCCGCGTCGTGAGCGGCAGCTTGCTTTCGACGCGAATCTTGCCTCCCAGATGCAGGAGGAAGATGCGATCGGAAGCGGACAGCACCTTCACGTCAGGTATCGTGCCCAACAGCTCAAGCACCTGCTCACCGTGCTCCTCGCTTTTGACATCGAAGGTTACATCCCGAACCATCTTCTCCGGACTCGCCGACACGATATCAACCGCCCCGAGGCTGACGCCTTCTTTGCCCAAGGTCAGCGCGACACGCGCGAACATGCCGGGGCGGTTCGCCAGTTCCAGCCGGACGGTCAGCGTATAGTTCGAATAGGGTCCCATATCGGGCATGGTCTGCCTCGCCTGCAGGGCTAATAATGTATCAGGGATTATCTCACATCTCTTGCCTGCAACGTATCTGTCCAACCAGAACCGCTCAAACTAAACCGCTGCGCTCAGCAAGCGGGGGATCCCGTATCTGTATTATTGACATTGGCAGATCGTTTGGATTAGGGTGTCCGCTCTGCACTAACGACCCTGAAAGGGGGTGATGACCGATGAAGCGCTTCATGGTTGCACTGGTGGCGGTCATGTTCCTGGTGGGCTTCAACTCCTTCGCCTTCGCCGATGAGAAAGCAGGCGGTGGTGAGATGAAGGGGGAGAAGCATGACGAGATGAAGGGCGAGAAGCACGACGAGATGAAGGGTGAGATGAAGGGCGAGATGAAGGCCGGCGACAAGGGCATGGAGAAGAAGGAGGCGAAGAAAGCCAAGAAGGAAAAGAAGTAATCACGCGTTCAAAGAAGTTCTTATCGGCCCGCGCTCGGCGCACGCTGAGTCCGCGGGCCGCTTCTTTTCCGGTGTTGACCATCGCGCGTTCTCGATGGTACGGTGATTGCCTATGTCACACGAAGGCACCGGCCGGCCGGCCAACCGTCTCGCCCAGGAGACGAGCCCCTACCTCCTCCAGCATGCGCAGAACCCCGTGGATTGGTATCCATGGGGCGAGGAAGCCCTCCGGCGCGCGCGGGAACTCAGGAAGCCCATCCTCCTGTCCATCGGCTATTCCGCCTGCCACTGGTGCCACGTGATGGAGCGCGAATCGTTCGAGGACGAGCGGATCGCCGCGCTGATGAACGAGCACTTTGTCTGCATCAAGGTGGACCGGGAGGAGCGACCCGATCTCGACGAGATCTACATGCAGGCCACCCTCGCGTTGAACCAGGGACAGGGCGGCTGGCCGATGACCGTGTTCCTGACCCCTGAGCAGGAGCCGATCTTCGCCGGCACGTACTTCCCCCCGACAGACCGCTGGGGCCGGCCCGGCTTTAGCACGGTGCTGCACAAGGTGGCTGAGTTCTGGCGCACGGACCCGGACGGGCTTCGCCGGCAGGCCGCCAATGTGACGGCGCAATTGAAGGAACAGATGCGCATCGCCGCGCCGATGGCCGTGGGCGAGGCTGAGCTGGAGGCCGCTGCGGTTCAGTTCGCCGAGGACTTCGACCCGCGCTACGGAGGCTTCGGCACGGCGCCCAAGTTTCCGCCCGCGACCGGCCTCTCCTTGCTGCTCCGCCGGTACCACAGGATGAACGACCCGCACACGCTATTAATGGTGCGGAAAACCCTCGATGCGATGGCGGCCGGCGGCTTGTACGACCAGATCGGCGGTGGTTTCTCGCGGTACTCGACGGACGAACGCTGGCTGGTCCCTCACTTCGAGAAGATGCTCTACGACAATGCGCTGCTGGCCCGGACCTATCTGGAAGCCTACCAGGTCACGGGCGAGGCCAGCTACCGGCGGGTCGCCACCGAGACGCTCGATTATATTCTTCGAGAAATGACCGCCCCGGAGGGCGGCTTCTACTCCGCCACCGACGCTGACTCGGAAGGAGTCGAGGGCAAGTTCTTCGTCTGGACCCCGGAGGAAATTCGCCAGGTGGCGCCGTCAGAAGAAGACGCGCGCCGTTTCTGCGCCTATTACGACATCACGCCCAGCGGTAATTGGGAGCACAAGAGTATTCCTAACTGCCCCCGCTCGCTTGATGATGTGGCCAGAGACCTGAAGGTCGCGCCCGATGAGCTCCGCCGCACCCTCGAGCGGCTGCGACCGCTCGTCTACGACGCTCGGCGCAAGCGGGTGCCGCCTGGACTGGACGACAAGATCCTCACCGCCTGGAACGGCATGATGATCAGCGCGATGGCGGAGGGGGCTCGCGTGCTCGGTGACAGCCGGTATCTGGAGGCCGCCGAGCAGGCGGCCGATTTCCTCCTGATGACCATGTCCCGTCCCGACGGGGGCCTGTATCGAACCTATCGAGCCTTCAAAGCGCACGTGAAGGCCTGCCTTGAAGACTATGCCTTCCTGGTCGATGGGTTGATCGACCTGTACGAAGCAGGCGCCCACGAAGGATATCTGCACGAAGCCGTTCGCCTGGTCGAGCGCATCCTCGCGGACTTCGCGGACACCGAACAGGGCGGGTTCTTCACGACCGCGCGAGATCACGAATCGCTGATCCTTCGGAGCCGGGAAGGCCCCGACGGCGCCACCCCCAGCGGCAACGCCGTCGCCGCGTCAGCGCTGGCGCGTCTCTCGTTTCACTATGGCCGCGAGGAGTTTCGGGAGGCGGCCGCCCATGCGATTCGGGCCTATGGTCGGCAGATCGCCCGGCACCCGCGAGCCTTTGCGAAGAGCCTGGTGGTGGCGGAGCTGCTCATGAACGGCCCGGTGGAATTGGCGCTGGTCGGCCGCCCCGGCGAGGCCGGGTTCGAGGCGCTCCGGGCGGAAATCAACCGGTTCTACCTGCCCAACCGCATCATCGCGCACCACGACCCTGAGGGACCCGCCACGCGGCATCCCCTCTTGCTCGGCAAAGGATTGGTTCAAGGAAAGGCTGCGCTCTATCTGTGCCGAAATTTCACCTGCCAGACGCCGATCACAGACCCTGCGGGCGTGGCCGCCGCCTTCACGCGTGGGGACGCGGATGGTCAGACTCGCGCACCGGCTGATTCGGCAGCCCACCCCAGGGCATTGCAAGGCACCCGGCTCGCCGGTCATGCCACGCCGGGCGGGACCGGCGCGTACGCCGTCCGCTCGGTCAACAACCCTGCGTCCGCGGGACTCGCCGCCCACGGGTACGGCATGGTGGGCGCCACCGGTCTCACCGCCAGCCGACTGGGCTTCGGCGGCTATCGGATCGACGCGGACGAATCGGAGCATCGTGACGCGCTCGCCAAGGCGCTCCGCGAAGGCTGCAATCTGATCGACACCTCCACCAACTACACGGATGGGGAGAGCGAACGACTGATCGGCGCCGTGTTGACCGAACTCGTGAGAAAAGGCGAGCTGAAGCGCGAGGAAGTCATCGTGGTCTCCAAGATCGGCTACGTGCAGGGACAAAACCTAAAGGCCGCCGAGGCCCGGGAGAAGGCCGGCAAGCCATACTCGGAGGTGGTCAAGTATGGCGAGGGCATCTGGCACTGTCTGCACCCCGAGTTCCTGGCCGATCAACTGGACCTCTCGCTCGACCGCCTGGGCTTGGCCATGCTGGACGTCTGTCTGCTCCACAACCCGGAATATTTTCTCTCAGACGCCAACCATCGCCAGCTAACCGACTTGCCAAGACTGCGCGACCAATTCTACAAACGAATCATGAAAGCCTTCGCCTATTTCGAAGGCCAGGTCGCGGCGGGGCGCCTCCGGTACTACGGGGTGTCGTCGAATACCTGCACCGCGGAGCCGAGCGACCCGGAAGCCACCTCGTTGTCGCGCATGCTCGAGGCGGCCCGGGCCGGAGCGCAGAGCGCCGGCTGCGCCACGCACCACTTCAGGGTGCTGCAGTGCCCGATGAACCTGTTCGAATCAGGCGCCATGCTGACGCCCAATACCGGCCCGGGGGAGCAGCAGACCGTCCTCGACCTGGCTCAGGCGGAAGGCCTGGCTGTCTTGGCCAACCGTCCCCTGAACGCGATTCCGCCGAAAGGCGGCGGGATGGTCCGGCTGGCCGAGCTGCCGGTCGAGCCCCCAGCCGTCTCGTTCGAGGCTCAGCGCGACAGAATTGCCGATCTCGAAAAAGAATACCGGCGAGAGTTTGTCCCGCACATCAAAAACGCCGGGCAGGGGCTGCCGCCGGAGGATTACTTCCGTTGGGCGGACGAACTGGCCAAGGTGCGCGCTCGCGTGCAGAGCATCGAGCACTGGGAGCAGATCGAAGGTCAGATGATTGCGCCGCACCTCCATCAAGTACTGCGAGCCCTGAGCCAGCACCTGACCGGTGAGGTGGGCGATCGCTGGCAGGCCTGGCGGGATCGGTACCTTCCGGAACTCCTCACGTTGCTGAAGGAGCTGCGCCGGGAGGCGACGGTGAAGAGCCGGGAAAAGACCATGGCGATCACGAACCTGCTCGATCCTTTCCTGCCCGAATCGAAACGGAAAGAATCCCTCTCGCGGAAGGCCCTGTGGGTGCTGGCCTCCACCCCGGGCGTCACCTGCGTCCTCAACGGCATGCGGACGCCGGCCTACGTGGACGACTCGCTGGGGATCCTGGGATGGGAACCGTTGCCGGACGTGCGGCGGATCTATGAGGCGATCAAAAAGTCAGGATAAGACGGAGCTGCCTTCCCTCATCACACACCTGTTTCCCGCATTCCGCCATTTGCTTGACAATTCCCCCATTCGGAAATAAAGTGTGCAGCGTCACGGCAGCACTCCAGAAGTTTCTTCCGAACTACCCCACAAAAGGAGAGCGGGAGAACGTGGAGCGGGGCATCGCGTTTCAGGCTGCCCCCCTTCATCAGTCCCGGTCTGGCCGGAGAAAGGATCTCTACGACCGAGCAGACGGGTGTATGGTGAATCAAGGAAATCAGAATTAGAAAGAGAGGACTATGGAACGCGTACAATGGATCTTGAACAATTGGCACCTTGTCTCGGCTGTCCTCGCGGTCGCCGCGTTTGTCATCTTTGACGTCTATGAAAACCGGACAGGCGGCAAATGGTCGCTTCCGATCAAAGTCTATCTGGGCGCGATCCTGGTTTTGCTCGCCACCATCATGGTGAGCCTGGCGATGCAACATCGGCCTCACATTGATCATCTGCGCGCCCAACTGAGAGTGGACTATGCCAAGGGCAACCCGTATTTGGAAGACAAGATCGATACGGCTCTGAACAAACTGAAAGATCAGCTCGACGGACAACAATTGGGGACCACAGCCACCGACATGACGCTTGATGAATTGATCCGAGGCGTCAAACACACCGGCCGCCAAGATCTCATTCTTGCGACTGACTATGGCATTCTTCCTTGGCAGACGAGCTTCAGGGATTATCAGGACGCCAATCTCGCTGCGCCCAAACGGGGTGTTGCCGTCACGCGTGTCTTCATCATACCTGATCAGCTCCTCCAAAACGGAGACCGGCTCACGAGCCTGTTGAGCGCCATGAAGGAACAGAACGAGAATGGAATCACCGTGAAGGTCGCACTCAAGAGTAAGCTGGACCAGCAGCCGAAGTATAAATTCAAGCAGGGAATGGTCTTACTTGAGTACCAAAACAGGGAGCCCGTCCTCATGGAGGAATCGAATGGCTACTATGAGACGGGGTACAACGGCTTTCCGTCGGCCTATACCATGCGCGTGACGTGGGGGGAGGCCAGAGTTCGGGAATATGAGGAGTTTCTGGGCTGGCTCGTTTCCGAAGCACCATCCGATACTGTGTGTGATTTTGCCCCGACCGAAGAAAAAGAACGCCTCTTGAGAAACAGTGACAATCCATGCCAGCCAAACACCCGTGTCGGGTCGCTCGGCCGGCTTTCTAACAGAGAACCGAATTGATGCCATTATCTAACTCCTTGCTGAGCCTGCTATGCTGGGAGCCGTTACCGGACGTGCGCCGGAGCTACGAGGCGATCAATTCAGCCTGAGCACGCCTCTCGACATCCCTCTCTCCTGAGACACCTCTAAAACGCATCGTCTTCAAACTGAGAACAGGCCATCAAATTTTACCCATCCGCAATACAGCCTTAACCGAAATGACATGCACGCCCTGTAGGATGGCCGACGTGTCCGTGTTACTCCTGTGAGCCTCAGTCCTCCCCCAGGGTTGTGCCCCCTGGGGGAGGACTGAGGGGAGGGGGACTGAGGGGAAGGGAAATACTGAGGAAAAGTTGGAAGGAGGTGAGTGCGCAAATGAAGTGTCCTTACTTCGTGGATCGTCGCATCACAGGGACGACCTCGCAATGCTTCGGGGTGGTGGTGCCGTTTGAACCGAGCTCGGTCGATCAGAGGGATTTCTGCGCCTCAGGTCGCCACCGATGGTGCCCGTTGTACCGGAACGCCGACAACGATCTGTCCCAGGCGATCCAACGGGAGGTCGCCCGAGCGATCGGGTAGCCGTCCCGAACGGGGTCCGTCCGCTGTCACTGTTCACTGCCGCAAACAGGAGCGATCCCTATGTCTCGCCATCATTCCCGCTGCGAGGAATTGGTGCTCAGTGTGTTGAGGTCTTCAGGGTCTCTGACGATCGAGCAGGCGACTGCGAAGCTTCCGGAGCTGAGTTGGAACGAGCTGTTCCACGCCGTGGACGCATTGAGCCGACGAGGCGCGATCATTCTCCGGCGTAGCGGGTTTGAGTACGAACTCCGTAGTTGCGCCAGCCGTCTTGAAGAGCAAACTATCTGATTTGTTTGTCGAAACCTCCAGTTGACTTGATCGCTGCGCTCCCCTAAGCTGCTCCTCATGACCAAGCTGGCCGTTTTGGACATCGGCACCAACTCGATTCATTTGGTTCTCGCCGAAGTCGAGCCTGATTCCTCCTACAAGATCCTGGACCGGTTCAAGGACATGACCCGTCTGGGCGACGGGGCCTTCAAGAACCGTCGCCTGTCGAACGCGGCAATGGCGCGCGGCCTGGAGGTGATCCGAACCCTCGCCACGCTCGCCAGTAACAAAGGCTACGAGCGGATCGAGGCCGTGGCCACGAGCGCTGTGCGCGAGGCGAGAAACGGCGGGGAGTTTCTCGAGGAGGTGGCGCGGCAGACCGGACTGACGGCGCGGGTGGTCACCGGCCAGGAGGAGGCCCGCTTGATCTACCTGGGTGTCCGGCATAGCATGGACCTGAGCGATCGGCCCGCGCTGGTGGTGGACGTGGGCGGAGGCTCGGTCGAGCTGATCGTGGGCAACCGGGACACGATGGTCCAGGGACAGAGCCTGAAGCTGGGCGCGATCAGGTTGAAAGACCTGTATCTCGAGCAGGACCCTCCCACGAAGCCGATGCTCCGGGACATGGGGAAGGCCATCGACGCACAGCTTCAATCCGCTCTGAAGCATTTCAAGACCAAACAGTTTGATCGGCTGGTCGGGACATCCGGCATGATCGGGAACCTGGCCGAGATCATCTACCTGCGCCGCACCGGCCAGCCGATCCCCCAGCTCAACCTAGCCACGGTGACGCTCAAAGAGGTCGCAGCCGTCGAACGTCTCCTGATCGACGCCAGGCCCAAGGCTCGCCTGGCTATTCCAGGGCTGGACCCGAAACGGGTCGACACGCTGCTGCCGGCCACCACGGTGGTCCGCAGCTTGATGGAGCATCTCGACCAGGACCAGATGACGATCAGCGACAAGGCGATCCGGGACGGGCTGATCTACGATTTCATCGAGAGGAACCGGGAGGGCCTCCGCGCCGAGCGGGAGATTCCCAACGTCCGTCGGCGGAACGTCATCTACCTGGCCCGCCGCTGTCAGTACCCCAAGACCCATTCCCATCACGTGGCGAAGCTCGCGACCCGGTTATTCGACCAGACCGAGCCGCTGCACGGGTTAGGCGAGCGCGAGCGCGAGTGGCTCGAATACGCGGCGATCCTGCACGATGTGGGCTATCTCATCAATTCCCGGCAGCATCACAAGCACGCCTATTACCTCATCAAGAACAGCGACCTGTACGGCCTGACGGCGGACGAAATCGAAATGATTGCGAACATCGCGCGCTACCATCGCCGGGCCTTGCCGCAGGCTGAGCACGTACCCCTGAAAATACTGTCCGCCCGGGATCGGAGAAGGCTGGAGGCCCTGAGCGCGCTGCTCAGGATCGCCGACGGCCTGGATCGCAGCCACTTCTCCGTGATCCAGGATCTGGAGGTGAAGCTCGGGAAGCCGGTCACGATCACGCTCCGGACCGCCGGCGACCCCGAGCTGGAAATCTGGGCCGCGCGCGCGCGCTCTGACCTGTTCGAAAAGGTCTTTAAGAGACCGGTCCAGTTCGTGGCGAAGGCGTCGGGAGGAGCACCGGCATGAGCCCGCCCGTCTTAACGTTCGAT
>Ga0209761_1000557_pt1 | contig 23072 bp, 22 predicted proteins | sample GraSoi013_1_40cm_4_FD_185818 | JGI IMG/M metagenome (GOLD analysis project Ga0209761, IMG submission 185818) | Grasslands soil microbial communities from the Angelo Coastal Reserve, California, USA - Sample 09_25_2013_1_40cm (SPAdes) (version 2) | ecosystem: Environmental > Terrestrial > Soil >...
CGCTGCACGGTGCGTTTCGAGACCCGGATTCCAAGCTTGAGCAGCTCACCTCGAAGCCGCTCGGCGCCCCACCTTGGGTTTCGCGCCGCCATCTCGCGGATCAGCGTCGCGTAGCGTGTCGGCCTTCAGCCGCGAGGTCGTGACCGCCATCGCCACAGAAGGCGGAAGCCCTCCCGGTGCCACCGAAGCACAGTGGCCGGTTATACCAGCGTCACCGTCGTGCGCCACGAAGCCGTGCATCTCGTCAGGAGCGCGATCGTCAAGCGCTGCGAGCCCGTGAACATCATTCGCTTGCGCTGCAGCCGACTCTCGCAGCCGCCAGTTGCTGTCGGAGAAGCTCATTCTCTGCAATAAGCGATGTGCGCGAACGGAACTGCCGCACCACCAACCCCACGAGAGCGCCGAGCATCGCGGCAGAGTATCAAGAGCAGAGGCCCCTTGAGCAGGATCGGCGCGGTTCCAGAAAGTAGCCAGGACGGGCCGCGGACGCCCCCGGATGATTGGCGCGTTGGAGGAGCCTGCGCCGTGGTGGCAGAATCGGGGGCTCCGATTCCCCTGCCCCCGAGGAAGGGATCCAATGATCGTTGCGCGCCTCGCTCCGCCCGCGACCGCGGCCCTGTGGCTGCTCGTGAGCTCAACAGCGTACCCCTCCGGCTTTACGATCGAGCAGGTCCTGGGCGCCCCGTTTGCCTCCGACATCGTGGCCGCTCCCGCGGGCCGCGAGTTCGCCTGGGTCAGCGACGCCCGCGGTCGGAGCAACGTCTGGCTCGCAGCCGCATCGGGAGCCGCTGGCTTCACGGCGCGCGCACTCACGCACTATGGAGTCGACGACGGCCTCGTGATCGAGGACATCTCCTTCCTTCCGCATCACGATGCCCTGCTCTTCGTTCGGGGCGGCGACCCCGATTTCCCGGACAAACCGGCGCCGAACCCCGCGCAAATCACGGCCGGGGTCGTACAGACGGTCTACCTAGTCGACTTCCGCGGTCGCGAGCCCGTCAAGCTCGGCGAGGGGCATGCACCGGTCGCCTCCCCGGACGGCAAGCGGATCCTTTTCCTGCATGAAGGCAGGGTGTTCAGCGTCGCGCCTCGCAAGGGCGCCAAGCCCGAGCAGCTGTTCAAGACGCGCGGCAAGGTCGACTCGCTGCGCTTCTCACCCGACGGGACCAAGCTCGCGTTCGTCTGCACCCGCGGCGATCACAGCTTCGTCGGTGTGTACACCTTTGCCGATCAGGCGCTCCGTTGGGTGGACGCGAGCTTCTCCTTCGATCTCGAGCCCCGTTGGTCGCCCGACGGAACACGCCTCGCATTTCTGCGCCTCCCGTCGATGCACGACGAGGTCGGCATATTCCCGCACCGCACCGGAGACCCCTGGTCGATCCGGGTCGCCAATCTCACCGACCAGAGTGTCACCGAGGCTTATCGCGCGCCGCACGGCGCCGGCAGTGTGTTTCGCGCACTGAGCTCGGATGCGCAGCTCGTGTGGAGCGGCAAGCAGCTGGTGTTCCCCGCGGAGAACGACGGCTGGCTGCACTTTTACTCGGTGCCGGCGAGCGGCGGCGAGGCGCGGCTGCTGACGCCGGGGCGGTTCGAGATCGAATACGCTGCCGCGAGCGCCGACGGCAGCAGCATCGTCTATGCCGCCAACGCTGGCGACATCGACCGACGCCATCTGTGGCGACTGCGCACCACCGATGGCAGCCTGGAGCAGCTGACCCGCGGCACCGGCATCGAGACGCAGCCGGCCGTGCTCGGTGACGGCGTCTCGATCGCCTTCCTCGGCGCGGACTCCCGCATTCCTGCGCACGCCGCGCTGCTCGAGCCCGGCAAGGCGCCCGTCGATTTCATGGCCGAGGGCTTGCCGCCGGATTTCCCGGCGGCCGCACTGGTCGTTCCCGAATCGATCGAGCTACCGAAGCGCGCCGGCATCGCGGCGCACGCTCAGGTGTTCGTTGCGCCCTCAGCAAGCCAGGGCGAGCGTCACCCGGCTGTGGTGTTCATGCACGGCGGGCCGATCCGGCAGATGCTCGCTGGCTGGCACTACATGGACTACTACAGCAATGCCTACGCGTTCAATCAGTACCTGGCGAGCCGCGGCTACCTCGTACTGGCGCTCAACTATCGCGCCGGGATCGGCTATGGACTCGACTTTCGTGAGGCCGACGGCATCGGCGCTGCCGGTGCGAGCGAGTACAACGACCTGCTGGCCGCCGCCGACTACCTGTGGGAGCGGGCCGACGTCGACCCGGCACGGATCGGCCTGTGGGGCGGCAGTTACGGGGGCTATATGACGGCGCTCGGCCTGGCGCGGAACTCGGACTTCTTTAAGGCCGGTGTCGATCTGCACGGTGTCCACGACTGGCACCATTGGACGCTCGCCACCGTGCGGGACAACGTCCCGCTCTACGGGCTTGATGCGCCTACGGCGGTGCTCACGACCGCCCTCGCGGCATCGCCGATCAGCTCGATCGCGACCTGGCGCTCACCGGTACTACTCATACAGGGGGACGACGACCACGACGTCGCCTTCTCGGAATCGGTGCGGCTCGTCGAGGCGCTGCGTCATCAGGGTGTCGACTACTCGGAGCTCGTGCTGCCGGACGAGATCCACGGCTTCCTGCGCTACGCGTCGTGGCTGCGCGCGTACGCGGCGGCGGCGGCATTCCTCGACGGCGAGCTCGCGCATCGCGCGTCGCCCTGACGGACCGTCCGCCGCGGCTGTGGCTCGCCAAAACCCGCCTGAGCGAGACTTGTTGACGTTTCTCGGAGCCAGCGGCCACACTCCGGTGCGCTCGAGCGTTGGATGCAGTTTCTCCGCAACCACCGCGACGCGATCGCGGCGATGGACTTCTTCACTGTTCCGACCGCAACCTTCCGAATCCTCTATGTCTGGTTCGCGATCGATCACGCCAAGAGGCGCGTTCTCCATTTTGATGTGACCGACCGGCCCGCTGCCGCATGGGTTGTCCAGCAGCTGCGCGAAGCGTTCCCCCATGATTCCGCCATGCGCCATCTGATCTTCGACCGAGACGCGATATTCAGCGACCGGGTCCTCACAACGGTGAATGCCCTCGGCCTGCGCCCAGCGAGGACGGCCTTCAGAAGCCCTTGGCAGAACGGTATCGCAGAGCGCTGGGTCGGAAGCGTTCGTCGCGAATTGCTCGATCACTCCGTCGTCTTCAACGAGCGTCACCTTCGCCGACTGCTGGGAGAGTACGTTGCCTACTACCATCAGGACCGCACGCACTACGCGCTTGAAAAGGAGACTCCCGGCGGTCGTCTTCCCTCCCCCTCGCAGGGAGCCGGCGCTGCTATCGTGGCTCGCAGGCGGCTGGGCGGTCTGCATCACCCGGTACCACTGGGTTGCGCAGAAGAATGGGCGGATAGATTTTGGCGAGCTACAACTTCGGGTACTACGGGATCACCGGGAACTTCGAAGCGCTCAAACACTTCCGCGAACAGGTCGTGCGCGTCTGGCGCAAGTGGCTCGGTCGCCGCTCGCAGCGGGCACGCATGACGTGGGACCGCATGAGGCAACTGCTGGAGCGCAATCCACTCCCGCGGGCACGCATCCTGCGGCCCTCTTTCCCCGCGTAGCGAATCCGTGTCCCGAAGAGCCGGATGCGGGAATTCTGCACGTCCGGATCCGTGGGGGCCGCGGGAGGGCAACCTCCCGCGGCTACCCGAGCAAACAACAGGTGCGCGTCGTGCGCACGGCGATACGCGCACCGGACATGAATGCCTTCGCTGAACGCTTCGTCGGAACGCTCCGGAGAGAGGTGCTCGACCACGTCCTCATCCTCAGTGAGAATCACCTACGGCGCATCGTCACTGAGTACGTGCGCTTCTACAATGAAGCGCGTCCGCACCAAGCTCTCGGGCACCAGCAGCCGATTCCACGGCCTCTTGCGACAGAGGGACGCCTCCACGCAGTCCCCGTACTCGGTGGGCTCCATCACGACTACCGGCGTGTCGCTTGACGAAGTTGCGCCAGATGCTCCTGGCGGACGGGATTTGTAGCCAGGACGGGTTGTTGAACAAACCTTCGCCCTGAGCCGTCGGCTCCGCGGTGTTCGCCATTACTGAACCCCCAGCAAAATGCAAAACCGACTTACGACGGAGGTCGATCATCCTCGATCTGCTTGCGGAAGGGAATCACGCCGGGGATCACCCACTTGTCCCAGGTCTCGTCGATCTTGTTCTGGAAGTAGGCGATGTCGTCGTCGGTGAAGTGGGCGAAGCGCCCCTGCTTGAGCAGGTAGTCGCGCACCGGCCGGCGCTTGAGGCGGCCGTCCGCGATGTCCCGCGTCTTGCCGATGAGCCTGAGGGTGCCGTCCTCCACCTCCCAGAGCGGCCAGATGCCGGTGTTCACCGCCAGCTCCCCAAGCTCGTGCGACCCCATTGGGTCGTAGTCCCAGCCCTTGGGGCACGGGTCGAGCGAGTGGATGAAGGTGGGTCCGCCGATGGAGAGCGCCCTGCGCACGGCGTTCATCGCCAGCACCGGATACGACATGCAGACGGTGGAGACGAAACGGCACGAGGGGTGGCCCGCCGCCAGCATCGCCGCCATGTTCTTCTTCCAGCGGTGGTGCATGATCCGCTTCTTGGTCCCCGGCGGGCTGAAGGTGGTGTGCGCGCCGTACGGCGTCGAGCCTGAGAGCTGGATGTCGGTGTTGGCGTATGACTCGTTGTCGTACATGAGGATGAGGGAGTTGTAGTCGGGATGCGTCAGCGTCGCCGAGATGGCCGAGAGTCCCATGTCAGCGCCGCCGCCGTCGCCGCAGAAGGCGATGACGTTGATGGGCTCGTCCTTGATCTTCCCCTTGCGCATGAGCGCCTTGAGGCCGGCCGCCGTGCCCAGCGCCGCCGAGCCACTCGACCCGAGCTGCGTGTGCATCCAGGGCACCACCCACGAGGTGCTGTAGTAGGTGGTATTGGCCACGTACATGCAGCCGGTACTCCCCAGCACGACGGTGCGCGGCCCCGCCGCCTTGATCATCAGCTTCATCACCAGCGCCGACTCGCAGCCCTGGCAGGTGCGGTGGCCGGAGGTGAAGAACTCCTCCAGCGGGAGCTTCTTGACGCCCTTGAACGGATCCAGGCTTTGCGTGGGCCGGAGCTTGACCAGCTCCGCCAATTCCCTATCGGTCACGGCCATGTTCTTATGCCTCCTGGGCTACTCGCGCAGCCCAATCCAGGTCGTCGCCGGCTGCGGCTTTCCCTCCGCCGCCCGCAGGATCATCTCGCTCATCTTCTTCACGTCCGGCAACGTCACCTCGCGCCCTCCCAAGCCGGCGATGAAGCCGACCAGCGGCGGGCGGTTGGCGGACGGATACAGCGCCGCGCGAACCTCGGTGGCGAGGATGCCACCCTCGTATGGAGAGCCCAGCGAGAAGTCGCGATCGATCACGCCCACCGCCTTGAAGCGCCCCAGCGTCTCGGCCAGGTCCTTCGCCGCGAAGGGCCGGAACCACCGCACTCGCACGAAGCCCACCTTCTTGCCCTCCGCGCGCATCTGCCGGATGGCGACCTTCACCGGCGTGGAGAGCGTGCCCATGCCGACCAGCACCACGTCCGCGTCGTCGGTCATGTACTGCTCGAAGAACGGGTTGCCGTAGCTGCGCCCGAAGATCTTCTCGAAGTCGGCGTACGTCTCGCGGATGACGCCGGGCGAGCGCTCCATGCCGGACGCGGTCTGGCGGCGGATCTCCATCAGCCAGTCCTCGTTCGCCTGCGGCGCGACGCTGATGGGGTTGTCGGGGTGGAGTTGCAAGTCGCCGCGGTTGTAGCGCGGCAGGAAGGCGTCCACCTTGGCCTGGGAGGGGATTTTCACCAGCGCCTGCGAGTGCGTCAGGAATGCGCCGTCGCAGCTGATGGCGCAAGGCAGGAAGACGCGCCGGTCCTCTGCCACGCGGTAGGCGATGAGCGCCGTGTCGAGCGCCTCCTGGGCGTTGTCCACCCAGACCAGCTGCCAGCCCAAGTCGCGGACCGCCAGCGCGTCGTTGTGCTCGACGCCGAAGGCGCCGGGGTCGTCGAGGGCGCGGTTCCCCACCATGGCCACCATGGGGATGCGCAGCGCCGGCGTCACCGTGAGCGCCTCCATGGCGTACATCCAGCCCACGCCGCTGGAGCCGCAGAAGACGCGCGCGCCGACCGCGGAGGCGTGCTTGACGATCTCGAATTGCGAGTGCTCGCCCTCGGCGACGATGTACTCGCAGTCCATCTCGCCGTTCGAGACCAGCTTGGCGACGTACTGCATCACCGTGTCGTAGGGACGGATCGGATAGGCGGTGATCACGTCCACGTCGGCGAGCTTGCAAGCGACCGCGATCGCTTCGCTGCCGGTGATGAGCGAGGTCTTATCGGCCGCTGGATCGCGCTTCGTCGGGGGTACGAGTGCCTCTGCCATGATGCTCTCCCTCAGCCCTGCTGGGCGACCTTCAACACGTCGGGGACTTGCTCCTCGTATTGCCCGCGGTAGCGGAAGCCGTGGGAGCGCTCGGGGCGGTTGGCGATGGTCGCCACCAGCCAGCTCTCGTACGCCGGCTTCTCCTTGCGCCACGCCTCCCATTGGCTGGCGTTGTCCGTGAACGCCGTCTCGTTGACCATGGTGATGCACTTCTCCACCGGGCAGATCGCCTCGCAGACGCCGCAGCCGCAGCAGGCTGCCATGTTGGCGTCGTAGAAGCCGTCGGGCGTGACGTCGAAGCAGGAGTCGGGGCACGCTAGCCAGCAGAGCGTGCACTTGATGCAGGTGTCGAAGTTCACCACCGGCCGCATGGTGCGGGTGAGGTACTTCTTGAAGGTGGCGTTCCGCTCGGGCTGGAAGCCCCCCTGCGCGCCGGTCTCCGGATCGGTCATCTGATGGCCGCGGGCGATGGCGGGAATGGCGATGCCCTCGCGCATCTCCGTCCACTTGGGCAGCTTGAATGCATACGGCGTCTCGTTGTTGCCCTGAGCAGGCGCAACCGTGACGGTGGTGGTCCGCTCGAAGGCGCGCAGCGCGGAAGTGGCCTTCAGTTCGCCGTTCTTCTTGTCCTCCTCGCGGATCGCTTCCTGCACCGAGCCGATGCTGAACAGCTCGGGCAGCACCTTGGCGATGGCGCCCATGATGCGCGCGTCGGTGTGGTCGTCCTTGTAGACCCAGAGGCCCGAGAAGCTGGGCGTGCCCTTGACGATGGCCAGCTTGTAGGGATGCTCCTTGCGATGGGCCATCTCGATGATCCTCTCGGGGCCCTCCAGCGAGGTGACGATGAGCGTGCCGCCCGGCTTGAGCAGCCGGTTGATGGGCTGCAGCCCGTACCAGGCCCACGACTCCACGCCCTTGCAGAGCGTGTCGTCGACGCTGATGGTGACGTCGACTTCCTGGGGCTCGTACTTCGCCATCCCCTCCTCGAGGGTCACGTCGTCGGTGGCGACGATGGCGAAGCTCTTGGCGGGGATTCCGTTGCGCTCCGGGCTGTCGCCGTAGCGGCCGAAGGAGATGCCGGGCTTTCCTTCCTTGTGGGCCGCGAGCACGATGGCCCGACTGATGTTCTTGGCCAGGTTCTTCTGGAAGATGCCCCGGTAGACGATCTCCACTGCGAACAGACGGCCCATGTGGCCTCCTCTTCAAAGCTGCCGCAAGACGATCTCTTCGATCTCCTTCAAATGCTTGCGCACCGCGGCCTCCGCCGCGTTGGGGTCGCGCCGCTGCAGGGCGCGCAGGATCCGCCGATGGCCCGCGACCGAGCGCTCCAGGCGCCCCGGCACTTGCAAGGAGCGCGTGCGGCTCTCGCGGAGCAGATCCATCAACAGATCGACCACCTTCAGCACCACGCTGTTCCGCGCCGCCAGCGCGATCGCATAGTGGAACTCCGAATCCTCGTCGATGGTCGACTCGCCGCGGCGCATCTTCCGCTCCTGGCGTTCGAGGATGTCGGCCAGGTGCGCCAGCTCCTCTTCGCTGGCGTTGAGCGCGGCGCGGGCGGCCAGCGCCGGCTCGATCATCCGGCGCACGTCGACCAACTCGGCGATCATCTCCCGCTTGCGCATCAGCACGCTGGCGAGCGGCACCACCAATGCATCCGCCGAGACTTCGCGCACCACCGTGCCGTGGCCCTGGCGCGGATCGAGGATGCCCATCACCTCGAGAGTGCGGATGGCGTCGCGGATGGAGCTGCGCCCCACGCCGAACTTCTGCGCTAGGTCGCGCTCCGGCGGCAGGAGGTCGCCCGGCTTGAGCACGCCCTTGAGGATGAGCCGCTCGATCTGCTCGGCCACCTGCTGGTAGCACCGCGCTTTGCGCACCACGCGCAGCTCGGCCATGGCCGCGTGAGCGGGGGCGTTCTTTGGGGAGCCGGTCGCTGAAGGAGGCATAGTGTCGGATGGTCGGACCATCGGACCTATCCTGCTTCGCGTGGGCAGTGTCAAGCCCGCCGCGGCAGGGGAGATAAGAAGGTGCCTGCTCAAGGGGGGAGGAACCATGCGGCTCCTGTTGCTGCTGAGGCTCCTGGCCGCTCCTGCCTTTGCCCAGAAGCTCCACCGTCTCCAGGCCACCAAGGAAACAGTGCATTGGGGCTGGCTCGATCCCAAGGAGACGCCCAAGCTGACCGTCGACTCCGGCGAGCTGGTCAGCATCGACAGGTGCGGACGGTGAGCCGCTGGACAGTGGGCGGCGTGGTGTCGGGTACCAGCTGCTCGGGAAGACGTGGCCGTCCTTCACGCCCCCGGCGACCCCGCAGTAGACGCAGAGGGCCTTCGGGCGGGCGGCAGTAGAATGCTGGTCAGCAAAACTCAGTACCGATCTCTATCCACTCAGGTTTCCAGATCAGGCCGCCGTACTCGACGGCGGTGGAGAGTGAACTCCCTTTACTCGACGTCGTGCAGCGAATCGTATCCGCGCGGTCACCGGGATCGACGCGGCTCTCGTTGCCGTCCAGCCCGCCATGAGCATTGTCGAGAGGTGAAATACGGATTGTAGTCCGTTGATCTGCTGCTCGCGATGAGCCTCTTCATCTGACCTCTCCGGCGTCGGTTTCCTTCTTCAGCAAGGGCCCCTGATCGAACCCTGAAGGATGAGGTACTCTTCTGGCACTTGCTGCCGCATGCTCCCCGCGAGAAACGCCATGACGAGGTGAAAGGGCGGACATCGAGAGCGCACCTCCGTGCGGCGGTCTTCGCGGTGTTCGCCGCCTCCGGATTCGCCGGCCTCACCTACGAGTCGATCTGGACGCAATACCTCAAGCTCTTCCTGGGCCATGCCGCGTACGCGCAGGCGGTGGTCCTGGCCATCTTCATGGGCGGCATGGCGATGGGCTCCTTCATCTCCAGCCGCAGGTCGCCGGGCTGGCGGAGATTGCTCGTGGCTTACGCGGCCAGCGAGGCGGCGATCGGCGCGCTGGGGCTCGTCTTCCATCCTCTCTTCACCTCGATCACGGGCTTCGCCTACGAGGCGATCCTTCCGCGTCTCGGCGCCTCGGTGACGGCGTTCAAGTGGCTGCTTTCGGCAGCTCTCATCCTTCCGCAGTCCGTCTTGCTCGGCATGACGTTCCCCTTGATGACCGCGGGAAGCTCCGTGCCTTCCCCGATCGGCCGGGCCGGTCGATAGCCATGCTCTACTTCACCAACAGCATGGGGGCCGCGATCGGCGTACTGGTGACCGGCTTCTGGCTCGTTCCTGCCCTCGGATTGCCGGGTACCCTGCGTGTTGCCGCGCTCATCAACCTCGCCGTCGCGCTGGCCGTCTGGACGGTTTTTCGCCGGCGGGAACTTGAAAATGCCGACATCGCGGTTCCGCAGCGCGCTCAGGAGCGACGCGACCCGATCTTCGTCTTCTTTCTCGGCGCAGCGCTCGTCACCGGGGCTACTTCGTTCATCTACGAAGTGGCCTGGATCCGCATGCTCACTCTCGTTCTCGGCGGCTCGACTCATTCCTTCGAACTGATGCTGAGCGCGTTCATCCTCGGCCTCGCCCTGGGCGGGCTCTTCATCCAGCAGCGCATCGACGGGCTGCGCGATCTCGTCCGCGTGCTTGCCTACCTCCAGGTCGCAATGGGCGTCTTCGCGCTCGCGACGCTGCCGCTGTACGGCCACAGCTTCGAGGTGATGAGTTGGCTCCTCTCCCGTCTCGAGCGTACCGACCGTGGCTACACGCTCTTCAATTTCTCCAGCAACGCCATCGCGCTCGCCGTCATGCTCCCGGCGACCTTCTGCGCCGGGACCACGCTACCGTTGATCACCTTCCACCTGATACGGCGCAGCCACGGAGAAAAGAGCATCGGCGCGGTCTATGCGGCAAATACGGTGGGCGCGATCGCCGCCGTGTTCTTCGCCATACACGTCGGTCTGCCCGCGCTCGGCCTCAAGGGACTGCTCATCCTCGGTGCCACTATCGACATCTCGCTCGGCGCGGTGCTCTTCTGGAATGCCACAGCGGGCCGCGTTCTCGGCGCGGCCGGCCTTGCAGCCGTCGCGCTGACGATCGCTTTCGTCCACCTCGACCCGTACCGGATGGCATCCGGTGTCTACCGCACTGGGAAGCTTCTTGACCCCGCCGCGTCGCAGGTCGTCTACCAGCGCGATGGAAAGACCGCGACCGTCAGCGTCGTCGGACACGAGCAGATGAACGTGCTGAACATCGCCACCAACGGCAAAGTCGACGCGGCGGTGATGATGGCGCCTGATCATCCGCCCACGCCCGACGAGCCGATGATGCTCCTGCTCGGCGCCATTCCCATGGCGCTGCTGCCGCAGGCACGGCGCGCGGCCTGCATCGGGTTAGGGGCGGGCATCACTACGCACACCCTCCTGCAGAACCGGCGCCTCTTGCGCGTCGACACCGTCGAGATCGAGCAGGAGATGGTCCGCGCTGCACAGTATTTCCGCCCGCGCAACGAGCTGGCCTTCACCGACCCGCGCTCGCGCATCATCATCGACGACGCCAAGACGTTCTTCTCGACGCAGGCTGAGAAGTACGACCTGATCGTGTCCGAGCCCTCCAACCCGTGGGTGAGCGGCGTCGCCGGACTTTTCTCCGACGAGTTCTACCGGCTGGTGCGGCGGCAGATGGCGGAGGGCGGTCTCTTCGCGCAGTGGATCCAGCTCTACGAGATCGACCTGCCGCTGGTCGTCACGGTGCTGAAGGCGCTGGAGGCGAATTTCGATGACTACGCGGTCTATGCCACCACCAACGTGGACTTGATCATCGTTGCGAGACGCGACGGTCATCTCTCGCTGCCCGAACCGGCGGTACTCGCGATGCCGGGGATTGCCCGGGCACTCGGGCGCATCGGCGTCGACAGCCTGCAGGATCTCGAACTGCGCCGGGTCGGCACGCGCAAATCGTGGGAGGGGCTGACGCGCTCGTTCGCGGTACCGATGAACTCCGACTACTCGCCTGTTCTCGACGAGGGCGCTGCGCGATCGCTTTTTCTGCAAGCGAACGCTAAAGCGCTGGTGGTCTTCGAGAAGCGGATCTTTCCCGCCGTCGAGATGCTCTCTGGGCTGTCGTTGGCGGAGAACGTGACCTCGGTGACGCCCACGCCCTTCTTCGTCGGAAGCCGGCTGGGTCTGGAGGCGATCTGGCTGCGCGATGTGCTCCTGCGCAGGCTGGATGCGTCGCTGAAGTTCGTCCTTTCGCAGGATCTCCACGACCACGCTCGTGCCGTTGCGGAATGGCTGGGCAATTGCCAGGGGCGGACATTGCCGCTGCGCAGCCTGCTCCGCACTGCGCAATCGATGCTGGCCGAGCTCACCAAGAACGATCTCGAGCCGATCTGGCACGCTGTCCATGCTTGTGAAGCATCGCTTTCGGCGCGAGATCGAGAGTGGGTCGGCGTCCTCGAGGCTATCGGCCGGCGCGACGGGCCGCGGGCAGCAGCGAGATCGCGCGCCGTGCTCGCCGGTGAGCCCCGACTCGATCCCGGAGCGAGGCGGTTTTTGGTCACGGCGGGAATGCTGGGGTCGCTTGCGCAAGGGGACGTCGCCGCCGCGCGCGAGCTGTGGCTCCAAGAGGGCAGGTTGATCGAGTTGGCGGACGACCTGCTGCTCCGCGTGCTGGTCGCGAGGAGCGGAGCAAACTAACAGCGCCATTTTTGGCTTAGCGCCGTGGTTGGCGCGGCTTTGGAAATCGCCGCGCCGCCGACCTGGACGGCGCGACGGTTCCCCCAAGTTGAAAACGATGTCGCCCTTGCTGCGACGGCGTCAGAAGTCGTACGTCATCCCGAGCGAATAGGCCTGGATGGTTGTGCCGGTGAAGCATCCGGTCCCGTTGCCCACGAAGCCCATCCCACCCCCCGGGCGGGCCGTCGAAGGCCCGGACCCATCCTTGCAATCCCAGGTGACTCCGTGCCCGCCTGGTCCGAGCGCGTAGTGCGCCGCTGGAGCGTTGCTCAGGTGCGCATAGACCACGTAGACCGTCGCCTTGGGTTTGAACCAGTGCCGGTACCCGCCGGCGACCATGTTGGCAGTGTTATCGACCGAGGCGGCGCCGGGATCGCCGGGCGTGTTGGACGCGTGCGCCCAACTCGCCATGACCTCGTCGTTGTTGCCGACTTTCTGCAGCGCGGAAGGTAGTACCCGTCGCGTTGCCGCTAACCCGCCCGTAGACGGTGAAGTCGAAGACCTTGTGCGGCTCCGGTTCCCTGCGCCATTCATGTAGTACGCGTTTTTAGGCACCGGAAGCGCACCATCCGCATTTATCCAAAAGAAACCGCCGTAAATGGGAAGGTTGTCGGCCTTCCACGCCGGCGCCACTGTGCTGACGAACTTCACGTAACCCTCGGGCAGAATCCGCGCTCCCTCCCAAACGCCATCCTGAAGGTACAGGTTGGAAACGCGCTGCTCCGTCCAGGACGTCGCCCCTAAGCCGAGCGAACCCGGTGTCCGCTCCAGGATCGGGCACCCGGCCCGGAAGCGAGGCCGAGTTTTTGCATTTTCCCGCTTTTCGAAATGCCTTCTGGAAGCTACTTCTCGGCGGCCTTCTTTCTCGGATCGTCAGACGGGTTCACGTACGTGATGCCCCACGGCCCGACGCCGTGCAGCTGGATGATGGTCTGGCCCTTCGCCATTCCGTAGTGGTGCACCCCCTTCGGGATCGCATGGAAGCCGCCGACGGGTATCTCCTTGAGCGCCCCCTCGTCGAACTTGTCGCCCATGCCCATCCAGAATGCACCCTGCAGGACTGTGACGTGCTCTTCGGCGGGATGGAAGTGCGGCGGGACCTTCCAGCCGTCGGGGACGCGCAGGCGGACGGTGAACTCGGATCCCTTCTTCGACATGTCCCCGCTCAAGCCGGCGGCCTCGGCGCCGGCGGGCAGAGACGGCACGGGCGCGAACTTCAACATGTCGGGCGTGATGATGTGGTCCGCCATGCTCGCCCCTTTCTTGGGAGGGGCGATTTTCTTCGCGTCGTCGGCTCCGGCGCGCAGTGAGAGGACGAGCGCGGCGCAGAACACGACGCCTCTAAACCAACGCAGTTTCATGATGGCCTCTCTCGATAAACGGCACTGCGCTCATGCGCTCTCGGCGCCCGAAAAGCAAGAGACTCCCCTGTCGGGTCCGTGGGTCACTTTGAGCGCGCTCACCGGACGCAGAGGACCGCTCGCAAGCTTGAAGGGCGATGCACGCAGCCTATGCGGCATCGTGTAACGTCGGGTGCCCGTTGTTGCGCTGCCGCTCGGGCGATCTGGACGGCACTGAACGGGATCGGATGCAACCCCCTGCTTCGAAACTGCCACGTAGGTCTCGAGCTAGCACCGCGGTCACGTCCGCGGCGTCACAGCACGTCGAGCAGCCACGAAGGCCTTTAGATCTGCCGGCGCGACCCGGATGGCGTTCAAGATGCGGACGTGCGGCAGTTGTCCACGGGTGCAGAGCGTGTAAACGGTCGCGGTGCACACGCCGAGCTGCCGCGCCGCAGCAGCAACAGAAAGCAGAACAGGAATTGCCCCGTTCGCTGTTGAAATCGAGCGGCGACTCGTTGATTTGAAACACCCTATCACGCGGCTCCGACATTCAGTTTGGCTTCCCGGTCTATCGCCTCGTCGTTGCGCCTGAGCCAGGCGATCAAGAGCGGCATTCCGGCGTGGCCCTTCAGCCGGCGGAAACCCTTCGCAGCCTCACTCATCGCGCCGACCATCCAGCGCACGATCATCTCGCCGCCGCGCCAGCGCTTCACGCGCCCGCACACGCGGCGGGCGACCGAGTTCAAGTTCTCGATCGGGTTCGTCGTCGCCAGCGTCCGCTCCAGCGCGCGCGGCAGTCCGAGGCCGACCACGGTGAGCGTCTCCTCGAGGCCCTCGCGCAGCGACGCCGCCGCGCCGGGGTGCTCCTTCGCCAAGCGACGCTCGAGGTTGTGCAGAAGCCGCAGCGCCGTCGCCTTGTCGCGACTCGCGTACGCCTGGCTCAGCGCCGCGCTCACGCTCGCGCGCATCCGCTCCGGCAGCTGGTCGAGCACGTTGCGCTTCTTGTGCAGCTGGCAGCGCTGCACCAGCGCGCGCTTGCCGAAGACCTCGCGCACCGCCCTCCGCAGCGCCTTGCCGCCATCGATTACCATCAGCCGTGAGCGGGTCGTCTCGAGTCCGCGCTCGGTGAGATTCGTCAGGAGCGCCGTGCACGAGGCCGCGTTCTCGGTCGCGCCCTCGCGCAGCCCGAGCACGTGCTTCTTGCCGCTCTCGTCGATGCCGAGCGCCACGAGGATCACGTGCTCGCCGAAGTGGATGCCGTCCATCATCAGCACCGCGAGTTTCAAGTCGCCGAGCGGGCGCGAGAGCTGCTCTTCGACGCGCGCGGCGGTCGCCGCGACGAAGCGGCGGCTCACCGCGCTCTTGCTCGTGCCGCGCGTCTTCACGCTCGGGCCGAGCGGCTCCAGCGAGCGCGAGTATCCCCGCGTGGCGACTCCCACCAGCATCTGCTCGTAGGCGCGCTCGCTGAGCGGGTCGAGCCCAGCGAAGTGCTCCCAGGTCGGGAGCGGTAGCTCTCGCGCCCCTCGATGCTGCGCACGCGCGGACGCTTCACCTCGACGCGGCGACCACCCATCGCCAACTCGCCCCGAACGTGGCCCGCGCGGTGCGCGCCGTGCTCGCTGTGCTCGTAGCGCGGCCCGCACAGCGCCTCGCGGTCGGCCTCCAGCATTGCGCCCACCACCCCGAGCCCCGAGCGAACCACCAGCTCGTGCAGCCCCTCGCGCACCACGGCGGCCACGTTCGCCACCAGCGCCAGCGCTCTCGCCTCTTGAGAAATGCCCTGCTTCTTGTCAGTGTCTTTCATCGGCGGCTCCTTCCTTTCCCAACCCCGATCATCTCGATCGAGGCGGTTGGAGTCGCCACTCAACTTTCAACAACGGCCGGGACTACCCCAGCAGAACATCTTGGACCCCAGTTGGACCCAGAGATTCGTGTTTCTGCGGTGCGGTATGGGAGATTCGTGGATCGGGCGATGATAGCGTTCCGAGTGAAAGTGGAGACTTGGGCTCGGAGTGGAGCGCCGTGGAAGTTTGGGAATCCCGGCCTGCAGAATTGCCAAGGCGAAGGTCGCCGGTTCGAACCCGGTGTTCCGCTCCATATGGCCCCGGAATCCTTGATGATTTCGGGGCCTTCGTGTCTTTTCGGCGAAGGCGACGCCCATGCTGGTCCTAACCTATTGACCCGTCGTGGGAATCCCGACGCCCAAGCCGCGCCTGGCACATGCTGGGCACAGATTTGCCTGACCCTGACCCGGCGTTGACACTAGTCATGTGTACACGTAAACTGTGTGCATGAATCTGACCCTCTCGGTCGACGACAAGCTGGTCGAGAAGGCGCGGCAGGTGGCCTCCCGGCAGGGGACCAGCCTGCAAGCACTCGTCCGGCAGTACATCGAGACGCTGGCGGGGTCTCGAGAGGGCGCAGCCCTCGTCCAACGCCTGGAAGAGCAGTGGCGCGAAGCGGACAGGCATCTCCGCGAGCATCCTCCGAAGAAATACAAGTTCGATCGCGAGGAGCTGTACGCGGATCGCATCGGTCGTCGCCGGCGGGGCGAGTAGTGGCCGAGCGCTCCTTCTTCGACACGAACATCCTTGTTTACGCGCACGCTGGTGACGAACCGCAAAAACGGAAAGTCGCTCGCAAGGTGCTATCGACGCATCTCGAAGATCAAACCGCTGTTTTCTCCACGCAGGTGCTGCAGGAATACTTCGTCGCGGCGACGCGAATCGGTCTGCCGGCAGAAATCGCGCAGCAACACGTGGCGACTTATGCGCAAGCGAATGTGGTTCAGGTGACCACGGAGTTGATCCTTGCGGCGATCGATTTGCATCGTCTCCACAAGCTGTCGTTCTGGGACGCGCTGATCGTGCGGTCGGCGCTTGCTGCCGGTTGCAGCGTCCTCTTTAGCGAGGACATGAAGCAGGGGCAGAGCTACGACGGCGTGATGATCGAGAACCCATTCTCACGTTGAAGGACCACGCGGGTCGTCAGAGACGGTGCAAGGCCCCGGGTTTTGCCCATGCCCAACGCGCGCGCGCGCGTCATGGGGTCGTTAGGGCGAAACCGCGTTTGAGCGTCCCCTGCAGCAGCCGAGGACCGCCTGCAGATCGCGGACCTGATGCGGAAGTATTCGGATCGGCCGATGGAGTACGCCGACGCGACGCTCATCGTCCTCGCCGAACGGCTCGGGACGAGCCGCGTCTACACGCTCGACCGGTGCGACTTTTCCGTCTATCGCGTCGGCCGCAAACGCTTCCAGATCCTCGGGCCCGGCTAGATCTGCCGCTCAGGCGAGGCGCTCGAAGATGCGCATCAACACGGCCCGCTGCGCCCGCGTCAGCCGCGACAGGCGCCGGCCGAACTCCTCATCGAAGATCTCGCGGGCGCTCTCCATGGCGCGCCGTCCCGCCGGCGTCAGCGTCAAGCGAAAGCGGCGCAGGTCGTCGGCCTGCAGTTCGCGCCGCAGGTAGCCCAGCGCCTCCATCCGCTTGACCATGAAGGTCACCGACGGCTTGGGCGCCACGAGCGCGCGCGCCAGGGCGGCCGGGCTGGGATGCTCGTCGAGCTTGCTGAGGAGCAGGAACTCCTTGATCTCCAGGCGCAGCGCCCGGATGCGCGGCGCGACGTCGGCGAGCAACGACGTCATCCCCTGGAAGTAAAGCGTCCAAAGCGCCCACGGCGAGATCTTGCGCATGCTCCCCTTGACGAGATGTAGTTCCACATTAAACTAGTTCAAGTTCGGAACTATTCTAGCGCGAAACAAGGAGCAAGCGATGCCTCTCGACCACTACGTCACGCTGGGCCGCTCGGGCCTGCGGGTGAGCCCGTTCTGCCTCGGCACCATGACCTTCGGCGAGGACCTCGGCTGGGGAAGCAGCGTCGAGGAGTCCGAGGCGATCCTCGACCGCTACCTCGAGCTGGGCGGCAACTTCATCGACACCGCCAACCTCTACACCAAGGGCCACTCGGAGAAGATCATCGGCGATCATGTTGGCCGGAACCGCGGCAAGCGCGACCGCCTGGTCATCGCCACCAAGTTCAGCGCCAACCTCCACCTCGGCGATCCCAACGGGGACCAGCTGCAGCCGCGTCGAAATACTCTCCAAAGAAATGAGGGAATCTCATGCGTTACAAGGTCTTAGGTAAGTCCGGCGTACGGATCTCGGAGGTGGCGCTGGGCACGATGACCTTCGGTGAAGATTGGGGCTGGGGGGCGTCCCCAGATGTCAGCGCGAGGATGCTGGACCTGTTCGCCGACGCTGGCGGCAACGTCGTCGACACCGCCGACGTCTACACCAACGGGACGTCGGAAACCATCCTCGGCGAGCTGCTCAAAGGGCGCCGCGACCGGTTCGTGCTCGCCACCAAGTTCACCAACCAAACCGACCCGGGTGATCCGAACAGTGCCGGCAACCACCGCAAGAAGATAGTCACCTCGATCGAGGCGAGCCTGCGTCGACTGCAGACCGACCATATCGACCTGTATTGGGTGCACGCCCGTGACCTCCTCACTTCAGTCGAGGAGCTTATGCGTGCCCTGGATGACCAGGTCCGCCTCGGCAAGATCCTCTACCCCGCAGTGTCGGACTGGGCGGCGTGGGAGATCGCGGAAGCCAACACCGCCGCTCGGTTGCGTGATTGGTCACCGTTCACCGCGGTCCAGCTGCGGTACAACCTGCTTGAGCGTTCTCCGGAGCGGGAACTGTTGCCCATGGCCGACGCGTTTGACCTGCCGGTGTTTGCCTGGGGCCCGCTTGCCGAAGGGCGGCTCACCGGCAAATACCTCAGCGGCCACACCGGCCGACTGACCGAGGGTGGAAGGCCCTACACCCGTGTCGGCAGCGACGACATCGTCCGCGACGTCGTCGCCATCTCCCACGAAATCGGCTGCTCACCCGCGCAGGTAGCCATTTCTTGGGTGCGGCAACAGCCCGGCTCGGTCATCCCGCTGATCGCGGCCCGCACCGCAGAACAGTTCCGCGACAACCTTGCCGCCACCGACGTGCACCTCAGCCAGCAGCACCTCGACCGTCTCGACGCACTCAGCCGTCCCACGCTCGGGTTCCCCGCGGATGTCATGCGGGAGGCCTCCGTTGTCGCCGGGATTTACGGCGCCCAACTACCCGACATCGACGACCCCCGCGCGCAGGCCGTGCGCCGCACCACCACCGGCACCTAGTGGTCTGTCTCCGGCGATGCGCCGTCATGCCGACGAAGCGATGGTTCGCGCGAAGGTGGTCATGGTCGCCGCGCGCACGCAGCGGGATTAGAGCGCCACGTCGAGGATGGTCTTCGTGGCGTTGCGGACTCTCTTTAGCGAGGACATGAAGCAGGGGCAGAGCTACCACGGCGGATGATCGAGAACCATTCTCACGTTGAAGGACCACGCGGGTCGTCAGAGTCGGTGTCGAGTCGTCCGGCAGCGTCTTAGCCGTTTCCAAGCGACCGGTCACTGCGTCTGGTCAACCTCCCGCATGTACTTTTCAGCCATGCGGCCACCGTGCACCTTGACTTTGGAGAAAGCCGCTTCGATCTCACGAAGATCCGCGGGCGTCAGCTGAACATTGATCGCCCCCAGGTTCTCCTCCAGGTGATCCAGATTGCGTGTCCCCGGGATTGGAACAATCCACGGCTTCTGCGCCAGGAGCCATGCCAGCGCAAGTTGGGCAGGTGTTGCCTTCTTCTTTTCCGCAAATCTTCGGACCAAATCGACAATCGGCCTGTTGGCCGCGAGGTTTGCAGGTGTAAAGCGGTCGAACTGGGCTCGAAGGTCGGTTTTCGGGTCCAACTTCGTGCCAGTGTCGATCTTCCCGGTCAGATAACCCATGCCAACCGGGCCCCAGGGGACGAAGCCGATTCCCAGCTCTTCACAAGCTTGGAGCACACCGTTCTGCTCCGGATCTCTGTTCATGAGCGAGTATTCAGTCTGAATTGCCGTCAGCGCTTGAACCGCGTGCGCCTGGCGAATCGTTTTCGCACTCGCCTCGGAGAGGCCGAAGTGCAGGGCCTTTCCGGCCTTGATGAGATCCTTGATCGCACCAGCCACATCTTCGATCGGCACTTTTGGATCGACCCGGTGCAAGTAATAGAGATCGATGCGGTCGGTTCTGAGCCGCTTCAATGAGCCCTCAACCACTCTCTTGATGTGCTCTGGTCGGCTGTTCAGACCACCTGCTTCGAGATCAAAACCAAACTTGCTTGCGATGACGACTTTGTCGCGGAAGGGCGCGAGCGCTTCTCCGACAAGCTCTTCGCTTGTAAATGGGCCGTACACTTCGGCTGTATCGAAGAAACGTGACGCCCTTTTCATGGGCTGTACGAACGACCTTGATGCCCTGGTTTCTGTCTGCGGGGGGGGGGCCGTAGTTGGCGCTGATGCTCATGCACCCAGAGCCCAATTCCTAAACTTCCAGGTTTCCGACCTTTCGTGTTTTCATTGTGTTGTTTCCTCTGCGGAGCCCTTTGTCGCTTTCCTTGGGCTGATCCGATGATGCGGCCCACACCGATGGCCCGACCGCTAGCCCTGCTCCGATAAGGGCAGCATTCGCCAATAAGTCACGGCGACCGAGGGCTCGGCGATCTTGAGTCTTCGATCCGGTTGCTTGCGGGTTCTTTGCTCGCATGACGCTCTAGCTCCCGTTGCCGGCGCCGGCGCCGACCTTATCGAACGCCAGCGAGGTCGACAGGTCGCGGAACGCCTCGATCTGCGCCCTCAGCTCGGCGACCTTCTGCTCCGCGGTCGCAATGGCATCGGCGCCGGCGATGAAGCGGCGCGGCGGTGGCTTCTGGCTCGCAATGGTGATGAGCGCTCGCGCGAGCTTCGCCGGGTCGCCGGATTGCTGGCCATTCTGCACCTTCCAAAACTGGAGCTGCTTCGCTCTGCGCTCGTCGTAGTCGTCGATGGACGGCTCGGCATAGTTCGTCGATTGCTCGGTGAGGAGCTCCGTGCGGAAGAACCCGGGGTTGACGATGGTGGTCGCGATGCCGAACGGCGCGACCTCGCCGTGCAGCGAGTCCATGAAGCCCTCGAGGCCGAACTTCGACGCGGCATAGGCCGTACCGAACTCGAACGCGCCCGAGAGGCCCGCTGACGAGGAGATCGAGATGATGTGCCCCGAGCGCTGTTTGCGCATCACCGGCAGGACGGCGCGGGTGACGTTCATCGGGCCGAGGAGGCTCGCCGCCAACTGCCGATCCATCTGCTCCGGCGTCAGCTCCTCGAAATAGCCGGCGTAAAAGCTGGCAGCATTGTTGACCAGCACGTCGATGCGGCCGAACCGGTCGACAGCGGCCCGCACCGCCGCCTCGGCATCGGCTCGGCTGGTGACGTCCAGCTTGACGGCCAGCAGGTCGTTCGACCGACCCAAGGTTTTGGACACGCGGTCGCTGTCCCGGCCCGAGGCCACAACCGCGTGGCCGGCCGCCAGGGCGGCCCTGGCGAAATCGAGGCCCATGCCACGGCCGGCTCCAGTGATGAACCAGATCTTCTTGTTACTCATGGCCTCTCCTTTTTCCGGGATGGATGGGCCTCGCCATCCCGCAGCGCCTTTCCCCGTGTATGGCCGCGTTGCTGACAATCTGAGTCCTGGTTCTCGATTTCGACTCCTCGTATAATTCACTTGCGCTTATGCATGCGGTGCATGAATGAAACGAGACGACCTTTACGACCTCGCCGCCTTCGCAGTCGTCGCCGAGCAGGGAAGCTTTACCCGCGCGGCGGCCGAGCTCGGCGTGTCCCAGTCGGCGTTGAGCCACGCCATGAAGGCGCTGGAGGAGCGGCTCGGGGTGCGGCTCCTGTCGCGGACCACGCGCTCAGTGTCGACGACTGAAGCGGGCGAAACGCTGCTGCGCTCTGTGCGCCCCGCACTGGAGGAGATCGCCTCCGGGGTGGATGCGGCCTCTGCCCTGCGCGGAAAGCCGTCCGGCACCGTCCGCATCACCGCGACCAAGCATGCGGTCTCGTCCGTCGTCATGCCTGTCCTGCCGGGATTCCTTGCGTCCCATCCCGATATCCGGGTGGACATCCTCGTCGACGACAACCTGACCGACATCGTCGCGAACCGAATCGACGCCGGCATCCGCTTCGGCGACCTCGTCGAGAAAGACATGATCGCGGTCCGCATCGGGCCGGACATCCGTATGGCCGTCGTCGGCGCCCCATCGTATTTCGCCGACCACCCGGTGCCCCGGACCCCCCGCGAGCTCTCAGGCCATCGCTGCATCAACTACCGGCAGGTCAGGACAGGCGGCCTCTACGCTTGGGACTTCGAGGAGAAGGGGAGGCCCTTCGCGGTTCGCGTCGAGGGTCCCCTCGTGTTCAACAACTCCGACCTGACCCGGGAGGCAGCCCTGGCGGGCCAAGGCCTCGCGTACGTCTACGAGGATGAGGTGGCGGCTGATATCGAGGCGGGGCGACTCACGCAGATTCTGGCGAAGTGGTGCCCTACCTTCCCCGGCTACTATCTCTATCACCCCAGTCGGCGGCAGACGCCTCCCGCACTGGCTGCACTCATTGGAGCTCTTCGCTACAAACCGTAGCCAAGCTCCGCGCGCACCTCCCGCAGGAGCTCCGCGCGGCTCTTCTGCCGGAAGATGCGCCCGAGGCGCAGGAAGATGTGTAGGGCGAGGCGGCCGCCGCGCGCCGCGCTGCGTGCCGGTCTCGGACTTGCAGGACCGCGATTTGAACCTGCGACTCAGGCGCGCGGCGCTGCGGCGCTCGCGCCAACACTGAATACAGCGGCTCTCGTCATGGTTTTCGGGAATGATCCTTGGAGATCGCGCTCCGAAGAACGTAGCCGACTGCCATGCAGTCGAACCAGATCGCATTGTGGAGGTCACGGAAGTGGGGCAGCTTGCCTTGCTCACACAGCTTGTAGACATGCGCGCTGGAGCATCCCAGCAGCGCTGCCAGTTGGGCGATGTCGATCGATGGACTCGTTCTCACTCGCAGTGTCGGTGGCACATCCTGGGCACATGAAGCGTGAGAAGCTGCGTGGAGATTCATGGAACTTGGTTCCGGCTCGCCCTCGGAAAGCCGCAAGGAAATCACAGGTTCTTGCTGATTCGTGGAGGGTAGGGGAGATTCGTGAATGCCAGGCTGACTCGTTGCCAAGGCGAAGGTCGCCGGTTCGAACCCGGGCGCGGCGCAGGTAGCGGTGATGGAGCCCGCCGACTTGAGGCATTCTTCGCTCTCAGGCGATCATGCGCGCGCCCGGCGGTAGCTCGAGCTCCTCGACCGCGACGACCGTCAGCGGCCCGGGGTCGACGATGCGCTGCACAGCGTGACGTCGGCGATCGCGCCGCGCAGCTCGACGTCGCACGCCGCGATTGCCAGCTGCTCCACCGGGCCGGTCGACGGGCCGTACTACGTAGAACGTGTCCGCGCGCGCGACGCCCGCGGTGATCGCGAGCACGCAAATCGTTCATGTAAGTCGGACAACGATCGCATCGATCGGTTGCGCGCGCGACCGATCCGACGCGAGAATAGAAGAAGTGCAAGGGCCTTCGCTGCGACCCAAGATCGGCTTCGTCTTGTCGGGCGGCGGATCGCGCGGCGCGTACGAGGCCGGGATCATTCGCTACCTGCGCACGGACCTCGCGCGCAGGCTCGGCCGCCACGTCCCGATC
>Ga0209761_1000559_pt1 | contig 23050 bp, 20 predicted proteins | sample GraSoi013_1_40cm_4_FD_185818 | JGI IMG/M metagenome (GOLD analysis project Ga0209761, IMG submission 185818) | Grasslands soil microbial communities from the Angelo Coastal Reserve, California, USA - Sample 09_25_2013_1_40cm (SPAdes) (version 2) | ecosystem: Environmental > Terrestrial > Soil >...
GCCACGTCGGCCGGGGTCGCCCCGCCGATCCGTAACACCGTCGCGAGGTTGGCGAACGCCTGGGCGGCCTGGGCGCCCACGTCGCCGGGACCGACGAGACGGCCGGTGCTGTCGAGGGCGACCTCACCCGACACGTACAGCGTCGGTCCGATGCGCACGGCGTGCGTGAAGCCAGGCAGCGCCGCGAGGGTTCCGGGATTGATGTAGCGCGTGGAGACGGGATCGGGCACCTGGCGGACGGCGCCCGGGGTCGGAGCGACGCAGGCTGCGAACAGCGGGACGGCAACGATGCTGGGCAAGGCGACGCGCATGCGGTACTCCTCACGAGGCCGGGGGGTTGGGGGGGGGACGTCACGCCATTGTATACGCCGGCGACGGCTCGGAGTTCAGGGGTCCGGCGCTCGCGCGTCAGGGCAGGGCGAGGCGCAGCGACAACTGCATCGCGAGGTACCGCCATTGCGCGGTCGTCGCCGACTCGGCGGCGACTCCGGAATCGTCGCCGTCCAGCTCGAACCGGAGCTCGCGCCCCGGTGCCAGCGGCACCGCGACAAGCGAATAGAGTCGCAGCGCCCCCCGCCAGGGCCCGACGACCGCACCGTGTTGGGCCACGCGTTGCACGCCCACGCCGAGATCGAAGGCGAGCACGACGGACCGGGCGGTCTCGAGCTCGATGTATGATCCCACCTGCGCCATCTGGATGAGCCGGGGCGCGAAGTACCCCGCGCTCGAGGGGCGGGAGTAGCGGATCTCGTGCATCTGGCCCGACAGCTCGACGCTCGGCGTCACAGCCACCGCGACCACGCCGGCGAGGGTCGTCCGGTGGTTCAGATCGAAGGAGCTGCTCAATGCGGCAGTTCGGCCGATCCCGCGCAGTTTGAGTCTGCTCGCGACGGGCAACTCGAGTATCGCCCCTATCTCCGTCCGCACGACCCGGTTCGTCACGAGGAGCGGGCTCGCGTCGATCACGTTCCGCCGCGCGCGGAAATCGACCGCCGGACCGCCCATCGGGTCTCGCCAGCGGACGCGCAGCTGGCCCGTGGGGGTGAGCGTGGCGCCCGCGCCGCCCACGGCGTCGCCTCGCGTCGCTCCCCCCTCCGCGTCGATCTGCAACGCGCCCTCGGGCCGCGCTGTCGCACGGAGCGTGAGCTCGTCGAGCCCGATGGCGGTGACCCCGTCGCGAACCTGCTCGCGCGTAGCCCTCACCCCGAGCCGCGTGGGCCCGGGGGCCGCCAGCTCGGCGGTGCCGCCCAGCCGGAGTGTCGTGTTGCCGTCAGAGTCACGGCTGCCCCCTACCAGGGGCGTGATGGCGGGAGCGGCCGCCACCCGCGCCGCCGCCAGCTCGCGTCGTACCTCGGCGTCCGCGGGATGGGCGCGGAGCCATCCCGTGTAGGCCGCGATCGCGGCACCAGTTCGGCGCGCCCGCACCAAGGTCCGCGCGCGCCCCACTACGGCGTCCCGCTCGCCGGGCGCGAGGCGCAACGCATCGGCGTAACACTGCAGCGCCGCACCGTAGCGCCCGGTGCGCGCCAGCATGTCGGCCACCGCCATGTACCCCCATGGGTCCGAGGGCTCGAGCGCGACATAGCGGCGGAACAACCGCAGCGCCAACCGGGGATCATGTCGGTGCAGCTGGGCAAGACGATACGTGGCGTGGGAATTCCACGGGTCGGCGGCGAGCACCGCCGCGTACTCCCGCTCGGCGGCGCGCGCGTCCCCTGCGGAAAATGCCGAGTCCGCGCGGCCGAGATGGCCTGTGGCGAGGGTTCCCTGGGCGGCGGCTGGGCGTGCGTGGGCCGCGACCACCGCTCCGAAGACGAGGAGCAGGATCCTGCCCGGGCGCTCGCCGGCCGCGACGGCACGCCGGCTCTGGTGGCGGTCGATGGGGATCTCGCGGTCGGCCCGTCGACGAACGCACAGGCGCAACAACTCGACGCCGAGGAGCACGGCGGCCAGGGTCCCGACGCTGAAGAGGAGTGCCAGTGCGGGCAGCAGGTTGCCCGCAGGCAACATGGCGGCCGCCGGGATGACGTGCTGGGACGCGCGAAGCGCGACGCCCAGAAGCCAGCCCGTCGCCCACACAGCCGCGAGGATCACGCCCGCGATTGCCGTCTGCGCGGCAACCAGGCCCCACCCATGGGACCGGCGGCCCCGCACGCGTAAGTACGCTTGCCACAGCGGCGTCGCGAACGCGCTCACCAGGTAGAACATCCCACCGATCCCTGTCCCGGGCAGCCCGGCCGTCATCGTCAGTGCCCCTTCTCGTACACGCGCAGCGAGCGACCGAGCAGCAGCTCGGCGCAGACGGCACGCAGAAAGAAGACCGCATTGACCGTTCGCAGCACGAAGAACGCGGGGATGCTCGCGAGCGCGCGGCGGATCTCCCGCCGCCGTGCGGCGCCGACGAGGACCGGAACGAGCACGGCTGGGGCATCGATCACGTACCCGATCAGCACCCACGGCCTCGCCAGCAGGAGCGCGAGGATCGGCAGCAGGACCAGGTAGACCGCGGCAGCGATCGTCGCATCCCAGAACGCCACCGCCACCGCGGACCGCAAATACGGCACCGTCAGGAGCCCACGCCAGTGCAGTTTCACGTTCTGAACAAACCCGTGTGACCAGCGCCGTAGCTGCTTTCCCAGCAGTGTGAGGGTGCGAGGCTCGATCGGGTAGCACACCGCTTCCGGCACGAAACGCACCTCATGGCCCGACTGGTACAGGCTCCAGGTCAGGTCCACATCTTCGGCGAGGGTTCGGCTCGACCAGCCGCCCTGAACCCCGAGGATGTCCGTTCGATACATCGAAAAGCACCCCGAGGAGATGAGCGGCTTCCCGTAGTAATCCTGCAGCCGCTTGTAGTAGGTGAATGCGAACAGATACTCGATGTAGCGCCCCCGCTCCCACAGGCTCCGCACCCGCTGCGGAAGCACGAAACCACACGCCGCCGCGACGGCCGGGTGGTGGAACGCCGGCAGCAGGCGCTCGAGGGCGTCTGGTGCGAGAACCGTATCGGCGTCGATGGCGACCGTAAGCGGCGTGCGGACGTAGCGGAGCCCGAAATTTTGTGCCCCTGCCTTGGAGCCGGTGTTCGTCGGGGGTCGGACGACGACGACCCCGAGAGCGCGAGCGAGGTCGCCCGTCCCATCGGTAGAGCAGTCGTCCACGACGATGATCGCAGCTGGCGGCGTGGTCTGGGCCTGCAGGCTCTTGACCGTGTCGGCGACGCTCGCGGCTTCGTTGTACGCCGGAATGATCACCGTCACGTCGATACCGGCTACCGGGCGGAGGAGCGGCCCCAACCTACGCTCGCGGCTCCAGCGGTGCTTCAGGCGCCCTGCGCTGGAGGACAAGGTCGGCTCCGCGGTTTCGAGTCGAGCGTTCTGGTGGACTTGGGGGTTTCCTTGCTAAAGAGGCGGTTCGGCCGACCGGGGTAACGCAGCCGACGGGCAAGCCGGCCACCGGGGTGTTGCATGTCGCAACAGCTCTAAAACATGAACCCGGCGCGGACGTAGATCGCGGTGCGCTCGGGGCTTCTCGCCAGCGCTATGGAGAGCGTGTTGGCGTGGCGGTGCTGCCAGGCCAGCCAGAGCCCGCCCCCCGCGGCGGCGTGCCAGCGATCCGACGACTCACCGGCGATCCAGACCCGCCCGGCGTCCACGAGTCCGAAGACGCCCAGATCGCCGAACGGGAGACGGCCGGCCAGGAGCCGCAGCTCGGCGTTCCCATAGGCGCCGCGACGGCCGGCGAACCGCTGTTCGGGGTAGGCGCGCACCGTCGTTGCGCCGCCCACGTACACGAGCTCCTGGAACGGGACCGCTCCGCTCACCGCGGCGCCGCCGGCACGGAGCGCAAGCGTTGCGGACGGGGGGTCGCCTGCCGAGAAGTAGGTCGATGCCTCCGCCGAGACGCTCCCGAACGGGTCGACGACGTCCCAAAGGGCGGGATACCATTGCCCAGCGATGGTCAGGTGGAGGCCGCGGGTCGGGGCGGCCGGGAAGTCCCGCGTATCGAGCTCGAGCACGGCCCGGGCCCCGACCTGACCGAAGTCGCCGGTGCCGTAATACGGGCCGGTAGTTCTGAGAACCGTGCCTGCGTCGCCGGGTGTGTGGGCGTACTTGAGGAGCGACCCCAGCGTCACCCGGAGCTGCGGCGCGAGCGGAATCGCAACGCGCGGCCCAACGAGCAGCTGCGTCTGGGCCACGCGGTACACGCTGTCCGGCTGCGACCCGTCGGTTTCGTTGCCCACGCCGTAGAACCGAATGAGCTCGAGCCCCGACGCGCGCAGCTCGACGTAGAGGATCGTCGGAAGCAGCGGCCGGCGGAACTCACCGGTCACATCGACGCGGTACGTGGTGGCGCCGGTCGCGTAGGCGGCCTCCGCGAGCAGGCGCGTACTCGGCGGCAGCGCCCGGAACCCGTAGCGGGTGTGGCTGATCCCGGCGCCGAGCAGCAGCCCGATGTCGGGGGAGTAGCTCGCGCCGAACAGCGGCACCGTCTGGGGCCGCCAGGCGTCCGCCAGGCCTTGCGTGCAGGCTGGTCCGCCCACGAGAAGGAGCGCGAGGACGCCATGGATCGAGCGAGCCACAAGCCTCAACTTATCCGGCTTCCGGGCCACAAGGTTAGAATTCACGCGTCTCCCAAGGAGTCTGGTCATATGATCTACAGGACGTTGCTCGCAGCGGTAGCGCTGGCGGCGGGGCCTCTCGCCGCGCAGCACCCGATGACGGGGCCGGGCGGCATGGGTCAGACGATGGATGAGGGGATGATGCGGCACATGGGACCAGCGATGCGGAAGGTGATGCTGTACACGCCGCAGCATCTGCTCGCGCGCAAGGACGCTCTCGGCCTCACCGCCGACCAGGTGACGCGCCTCACGACGCTCCGTGACGCCGCGAAGGCGGCGGAGGGCGCGGCCGAGAGCGAAGCGCAGGCACATATGAAGGAAGGCGAGCAAGCCGCGAACGCCGTGAAGCTCGACACGAGCGCCCTCAAGATCCACTTCGAGGCGGCGCACAATGCGATGTGGAAGGCGCACTGGGCGATGATCACATCCGCGGCGCAGGCCCGAGCCGTCCTCACCGACGCTCAGCTGATCAAGATGCAGACGTGGGCCGACTCGATGCAGACATGGATGCAGCAGCACCGGCAGATGATGAAGCCGGGGGAGTCGCATTAGATGAGGTCGATTACGAGCCCAGATGGGCCACCCTGACGTTCGAAGTCCGATAGATCCGTGACCGCGGTGCAGGCGCGCACGCACCACGATCACCACGTCCACCATCAGACACCGCCGAGCGGGTCGCCGGGCCGGGATCACTCGGCGCACGCCCACATGGTGGACGACTTCCGTCGCCGCTTCTGGGTCTCGCTCGCCCTGACCATTCCGGTTCTCGCGACGTCCGAGATGATCCAGCACTTCCTCAGTCTCCGGGGGGCGTTTGCGTTCCCGGGCGATCGCTACGTGGAGTTCGGCTTCGCCTCGGCCGTCTACTTCTACGGCGGCCGGCCGTTCCTCACCGGGCTCGTCGACGAGCTCCGGAAGCGGCTGCCGGGGATGATGACCCTCGTCGCGCTCGCGATCACGGTGGCCTACGTCTACAGCGCGCTGGTTGTCTTCGGGCTCCCCGGGAGCGTGTTCTTCTGGGAAACGGCGACGCTGATCGACATCATGCTGCTCGGCCACTGGATCGAGATGCGCTCGGTGCTCGGCGCCTCGCGGGCCCTCGAGCAGCTGGTCCGGCTCCTCCCGGCCGAGGCGCATCGCCTCCGCTCCGACGGCTCCATCGAAGAGGTCCTGCTCAATGCCGTGCAGCCGGGCGACCGGGTGCTCGTCAAGCCGGGAGAGAAGATCCCGACCGACGGGCTTGTCATCGCGGGTCGTACGAGCGTCAACCAGGCGATGCTCACCGGCGAGTCCCAGCCGGTGGAGAAGGGGGAGAGCGACGAGGTCATCGGCGGCGCGGTGAACGGTGAGGGAGCGATTACCATCGCGGTCCAGCGGACGGGCGCCGAAACCTACCTCGCTCAGGTGATCGAGCTGGTGCGCAAGGCTCAGGACACACGCTCCCGCACGCAGGACCTCGCGAACCGGGCGGCGATGTGGCTTACGTTGATCGCCCTCGGCGGCGGCACCGCCACGCTCGTCGCCTGGCTGGGCGCGGGCCGGGAGTTCAGCTTCGCACTGGAGCGGATGGTGACGGTCATGGTCATCACCTGCCCGCACGCGCTCGGTCTGGCCGTGCCGCTCGTCGTGGCGGTGTCCACCGCGCTCTCCGCGCGGAACGGGTTGCTGATCCGCGATCGTTCCGCTTTCGAGCGGGCGCGCGAACTGGACGCGGTCGTGTTCGACAAGACCGGCACGCTCACGGAGGGTCGCTTCGGCGTGACCGACATCGTGCCCCTCGATGGGCGGAGCGAGCGCGACGTCCTACGCCTCGCCGCCGCGCTCGAAAGCCGCTCCGAGCACCCGATCGCGGCCGGGATCGTGCGGGCGGCGGCGGAGCGCGCCGTATCGTATCCGGCGCCCGAGGCCTTCACCGCCATCCCGGGGAGGGGCGCCGAGGGAACAGTGGACGGCGTGGCGGTCAAGATCGTGAGCCCTGGCTTCCTCAAGGAGCACGCGCTGGCCGTCGCAGACCAGCGGATCGCGCGGCTGGCCGAACAGGGCAAGACAGTCGTGTACGTCCTGGCGGATGCAAGACCGGTCGGAGCCATCGCGCTCGCCGACATCATCCGGCCGGAGTCGCGCGACGCCCTCGGCCGGCTCAAGGCGATGGGCATCAAGCCGATCATGCTCACGGGCGACTCCGCCGCCGTGGCTCGCTGGGTCGCGGCCGAGCTGGGCCTGGACGATTACTTCGCCGAGGTGTTGCCGGACCAGAAGGCCGCCAGGATCGAAGAGGTGAAGCGGCGGGGCCTGACCGTCGCGATGGTGGGCGACGGCGTGAACGATGCCCCCGCCCTCGTCGCGGCGGACGTCGGGATCGCGATCGGCGCCGGCACCGATGTGGCGATTGAATCCGCGGACATCGTGCTGGTGCGCTCCGATCCCCGCGACGTGCCGACGATCGTTCAACTCGCTCGCGCTACCTATCGCAAGATGGTGCAGAACCTGTGGTGGGCCACGGGCTACAACGCGGTCGCGATCCCGCTCGCGGCGGGCGTGCTGGCTCGCGCCGGGATCGTGCTCTCGCCGGCGCTCGGCGCGGTCCTCATGTCGGCATCGACCGTCGTGGTGGCGCTGAACGCCCAGCTGCTGGGGCGCGGCCGCCGCGCAGCCACCGGTGTATAATTGACGCCATGAAAGCCGGTCGGCGCTATCCGATGCTGGTGCGATCCCTCGCCTCCGCCGCGGCGCTCGCCGTTGCCGCGCAGGGTGGCGGGGCGCCGATGTGTGTATCGCTCATCGCCAAGGCAGTCGAGCCGTGCGCCATGCATACGCACGGCGCGGCCTCCGCACACGACTTTGACGTCGCGACGCTGAGCCCCGCGCCCCTAGGGAACGACGCCTGCCACGCGGACGCCGAGAGCCTCGGCTGCGCGGCGGGCGGGACCTGCCCCACCGGCGGGCCGGTCGCGCCGGTTTCCGCGACACCGCCGCCGGCACTCCGAGCGTCTATCTGTGTGGCGCCCCTGGGGCTCGCGTCGAGGTTCCACTCCTACCTCGCTCCTCCGCCTTCCCCGCCTCCTCAAGCCTGAGTCGGATCTGGTAGACGCAGTGTGCGCGCGCCGGCCACCCCGGCGCGGCTTCCGACGTCGACTTGAGGACATCAAGACATGCGAATTAACCCGAGCGCCCGAGTGGGCGCCGCCCTGGCGCTGCTCGCCGGCGGCGGGTCACCCGCGCGTGCGCAGATGCACACGCCACACCCTACGTCCGGACCCGAGGCTCCGCTCGGCATACCCGAGACGCGGCTGGGATCGGGGACCTCCTGGCTGCCGGATTCGTCGCCTATGCACGCCTCCCACTTCACGCTGGGAGCGTGGACGCTGATGCTCCACGGGAGTGCATTCCTCCAGTATGACCGGCAAGGGGGGGCCCGGGGCGACCATCAGGTGGCATTGCTCGATTGGGCGATGCTGGCCGCGAGCCGCTCGCTCGCGGGTGGACAACTGGACCTCCGGGGCATGCTCAGCACCGACCCGTGGGGGGTCGGCTCCGCCGGTTACCCGCTGCTGCTCCAGACGGGCGAGTCGAACCGGGGCGTGCCACTGCACGACCACCAGCATCCTCACGACCTGTTCATGGAGCTCGCGGCGTTGTACCGGCGCGCGCTGGCTAAGAACCTGGGCGTATCGCTCTACCTCGCGCCCGTGGGGGAACCGGCCGTCGGGCCGGTAGCGTTCCCCCACCGCCCATCGGCTGCGAACGACCCACTCGCGCCGATTTCCCATCATTGGCAGGACGGAACGCACATCACGTTCGGGGTGCTGACCGCCGGCGTCTTCACACGGACGGCGAACGTCGAGGTCTCCTGGTTCAACGGCCGCGAGCCGAACGAAGATCGCACGGATTTCGACTACGCTGGCCGCCACCTCGACTCGTACAGCGCGCGGATCTCCCTGAACTCGGGGCCGCGCTGGAGCCTCTCGGGGTGGTATGCCTATCTCAAGAGCCCAGAGGGGCTGCACCCGGACGAATCACTGCACCGGTTCGGGGCCTCCGCACTCACGACGCGGCCGTTCGGGAAGGGCGGACTGTGGGCGAGCGCGCTGATCTGGGGCGCGAACGACCCGCTCGGCTCGGGACGGTTGTCGAATAGCATCGTGCTTGAGTCGAACCTCGATCTCGACGGAATGAACAGCATCTTCGGTCGTGCCGAGTATGTTCGGAAGAGCGCCGAGGATCTCGTCGTCCCCGCCGCGTCGGCCGGCGCGATGTACGACGTTGGCGCGCTGGCGCTGGGGTACCACCGGGTGTTGCCGACGGGACGAGGAGTCGCAGCCGGAGTCGGGATCCGCGGCGCAGTGAATTTCGTGCCGGCGAGCCTCGAGGGTGTGTATGGCTCGCGAACGCCTGCTGGTATCGCGCTGTATCTGACGTTGCGCCCCGCTCGTGTTCCGGCGGGCGGGATGATGAACATGCCTGGAATGTCGAACCGAGTACCGGGGCGCCGCTTGACGTATCAACATAACTTGATATATTCAACGCCATGTCCACGGCGACCGTTCCCGTGATTGGGCGCGCTGCGCGGATGTTCCACGCACTCTCGGACGAGACCCGGCTCGAGATCGTGCGGCTGCTGTCGCATGGGGAGCGCTGCGTCTGCGAGCTGCAGCAGGTGCTCGATGCGGCGCAGTCACGGCTCTCGTTCCACCTCAGGACTCTAAAGGACGCGGGACTCGTCAGCGACCGTCGGGAGGGTCGCTGGATCTATTATGCCTTGAACCGCGACGCACTCGACGAGATTGCGGCGTTTGCTTCGGAGGTGAAGCCGGGGAAGCACGCCGGTAGCTGCGCCCGGGCATGCTGCCCGTAGGGGTTTTTTTTGAACGATCCATCAAGATTTGTTGATAAGGAGAGGTGGACACATGGCCGGCGACGAGATCAAGCGAACGGTGATGGAGAAGTACGGACAGGCCGCGCTCCGCGCGGCCGGCGGTGAGCGCGGGAGCTGCGGGGGGACCGACAGCTGCGGCTGCGACCCCGTCAGCTCGAACCTGTACGATGCTGCGGACACTGCTACCCTCCCTGAGGGGGCGGTGCTGGCGTCGCTCGGCTGCGGCAATCCCACGGCCCTGGCCGAGCTGCACGAGGGTGAAATCGTGCTCGACCTGGGATCGGGCGGCGGGATCGACGTGCTGCTATCGGCGCAGCGCGTGGGCGCGACGGGGAAGGCGTACGGCCTCGACATGACCGACGAGATGCTGGCGTTGGCGCGGGAGAACCAGGGCAAGGCCGCTGTCACGAACGTCGAGTTCCTGAAGGGCGAGATCGAGAACATCCCGCTGCCGGACGCCTCCGTCGACGTGATCATCTCGAATTGTGTGATCAACCTTTCGGCCGACAAGCGCCGGGTGCTCCATGAGGCGTTCCGCGTGCTCAAGCCCGGCGGCCGCTTTGCCGTGTCGGACGTCGTGGTGCGCGGCGAGATCCCGGATGCGGTGCGGCGCAGCATGGAGCTGTGGGTGGGGTGCGTGGCCGGGGCCCTGGAGGAAGCCGACTATCGGCGGCTGCTTCAAGAGGCCGGGTTCGAGGAGATCGGGGTCGAGCCGACGCGCATCTACGAATTCGAGGATGCGCGTGCCGTGCTGACCGGTGCCGGGCTCGACGCCGAAGTGCTGGCGCGCGAAGTCGGGGGCCGGGTCATGGGGGCGTTCGTGCGGGCGCGAAAGCCGAGGTAGCGCACCGGCCGAGGGAGCCGTATTACTAGCCCACACCTGGATCAGCAACCCGTCATCCTCCAGGAGGTGGCCCGTGAGATCGACCCCCGCTGCCCTGAACGCCGCGTTCCTGTTTGTGGTCCCCTTCGTCCCGTTGGTCGCACAACAGACCGGTACGGTGTCCGGGACCGTCGTGGCGGCCGAGTCGGGCGCGCCGCTCGCAGGAGCGAGCGTCGTGATCGTCGGGACGGCGCGCAGCGTGCTCACCAACGAGAAGGGACAATACCACCTGAGCGTCCCGGTCGGCGCGCACAGCGTGCGCGCCCGGCTCATCAGCTACGAGGCGGCGGAGCAGCGCGTCGTGGTGCCCGCCGGGCAGACGGTCACCGTCGATTTCAAGCTCACCGCCACGCCGCTCTCCCTCAACGAAGTCGTCGTGGTCGGCGCCCGCACGTCGCGCACCGCCGTCGAGACGCCGGTGCCGGTCGACGTCATCACCGCGCAGGAGGTGATCGAGACCGGCCACACCGAAGTGGCCCAGATCCTCGGCACGCTGGCGCCGTCGTTCAACGCATCGCACCAGACGATCGCTGACGGCTCCGACCACATCAATCCGGCGAGCCTGCGCGGTCTCGGACCGGACCAGGTGCTCGTCCTGGTCAACGGCAAGCGGCGGCACCCGCCGGCACTGGTGCACGTCAACGGGACGTTCGGCCGGGGCACGGTGGGCGTGGACTTGAACGCGATCCCCACCGCGGCCATCGAGCGGATCGAGGTGTTGCGCGACGGCGCGTCGGCACAGTATGGCTCCGACGCGATCGCTGGCGTGATCAACATCGTGTTGAAGAACCAGACGGAGCGCCTGGAGGCGAGCAGCACCGTGGGCACGACGCCGGGCGGCACCGCGTTCGGGGATATCACGGACAAGCACGACGGCGACCAGGTCAAGGCCGACGCGAACTACGGCTTCGCAATCGGGGACCGCGGCTACTTCAATGTCACCGCCGAGTACCTCGACCGGGGCGCGACGAACCGCGCCGCGACGTGGTCCGGGCCGATCTTTGTGAAACCGGTGCCGGGCACCCCGGCCGCGTACACCGACGCATTACGGAAGATCGACGACGACTCCCTCGCGGTGCTGGGACTGACCCGGGCTCCCTTCACGATGAAGGTCGGTCAAGCCCAAGCGACGTTCGGTACCGCGTTCTTCAACGCGCTGGTGCCGCTCAGCGAGAACGCCGAGTTCTACAGCTTCGGCGGCTTCTCCTCGCGCGACGGCCGGGCGGGCGCCTTCTACCGACTGCCGGACCAGGAGTCGCAGGTCGCGCCACAGATCTTCCCCTACGGCATGCTGCCGTATATCAACACGGGGATCACCGATCGGTCGCTCAGCGCCGGCGTCCGCGGGGTGAGCCGCGGCTGGGACGTGGACTTCAGCCTCACGCACGGGCGCAACGACTTCCAGTTCATCATCGACAACACGGTGAACGCCTCGTTGGGTGCGGCGAGCGCCACGACGTTCGACGCGGGTCGCCTGGCGTTCGCCCAGACCACGGGCAATCTCGACCTGGTGCGGCCGCTGGCGATCGCAGGGCTCAAGTCGGTGTCGTTCGTGACCGGGGCGGAGTTCCGGCTCGAGAATTACCGCATCGAGGCGGGGGATGCGGCATCGTGGCAGCTCGGCAACGGGGGGTCCCGGAAGGGGATCGATTATGACACGACCTCGGCAGGGGGGGCAAAGCAGCCGGGGTCGCAGGGCTTCCCCGGCTTCCAGCCGGCCAACGCGATCGATCGCTCCCGGACCAGCCTGGGCGTCTACGCCGGGCTCGAGAGCCAGCTGACCGCTCGGCTGCTCCTCGACGCGGGCGGCCGCTACGAGAGCTACAGCGACTTCGGGAACACGATCAACGGCAAGCTCGCGGGACGCTACGAAATCGTTCCCAACGTCGCGGTGCGTGCCGCCGTCAGCACGGGCTTTCGGGCGCCGTCCTTGCAGCAGTTGTGGTTCAACAACATCAGCACGCAGTTCGTGTTCGTGAGCGGCGCGCTCACCCCGCAAAACGTGCTGACAAGCAACAATCAGAGTCGGGTGACCAGGGCGTTCGGCGTCCCCGACCTCACCGAAGAGACGTCAGTGAATCTGAGCGCGGGGATCACCGCCCGGCCGCGCTCCAACCTGTCGCTCACGGCGGACGTCTACCGGATCACGATCGACGGTCGGATCGTGCTCACGAGCCAGTTCTCGGCAAGCGATACGGTCGTCGCGCGCATCCTCGCCCCGTTCCAGAGCCAGGGCGTCACCACCGCGCAGTTCTTCACCAACTCAATCGATACCCGCACCACTGGGGTCGATCTCGTCACCGCCTACGCGCGCGGGCTCGGCCGCGGCACGCTGACCCTCACCGGCTCGACGAATTTCACCAAGACCGAGGTGCGGCGGGTGAACGTGCCGCAGTCCATGGCCGACACGTTCCGAACGAATCTCACGACGATTCGGACCCGGATCTTGAACCCCGAGGACCGCAACCGGCTCGAGGATGCGCTGCCCCGCTCGAAGGCCTCGCTCGCCGCCCGCTACAGCATCGGTCGGTTCGCGGGGCTCGCTCGGGCCACCTATTACGGCGACATCGAGTACCACCATCCGACCGACCAGACGCTGGACGAGCACTTCGGGGCGAAGACGCTGTTCGACCTCGACCTGTCGTACGAACTGGTGGGCGGCGTCCGTCTGGCCGTCGGTGCGGACAACCTCTTCAACACGTATCCCGACCGGCAGGTGCACGCCGTGAACGAGAGCTTCGGCCGCTTCGTCTACAGCCGCCGCGTGACGCAGTTCGGGATGAACGGTGGGTTCTACTACGCCCGGGTGTTGCTGAGCCTGTAAGGACCCGGGGGCTCAGGCCTGATCGACCGGCCGTCGCCACAGCGACGACCCGAACGCCAGGCTGGCCACGATGACGTTGGCCACGAGGATCGGGAGGGAGTGGATCAGCACGCCGTAGGTCGCCCACGCCAGGGCGGCGACCCCCTGGACGCGGCGGAGCGTCGTCGCTCGCTTGCAGAAGTAGGAGGTCGCGAAGATGGCCGTCGCGAGCCACCCGACCCAATCAGGCATGCGCGCGCCCCCCCCGCCCCCCCCGTCCCCAGCTCACGCGAGCAGTGGCGGCGCCGTGTCCGTCTCCCGGATCGTCAGGAGATCCGTCTGCACCTTGTCCCATTCCTGGAGCACGAGCCCGCGGGACTCGAACAGCGCATGAATGCCGCCCGCGTCCATGCCGACGATGTCCTCGAGGATCGGCACCAGGACGCTCACGGCATCGTCGCTCAGGACGGTGCGCTTGGCAATCTGCGCGAGGTACTTGTTCTCGGACACGGCGATCGTGAGCCCGTTCAAACGGTTGACGTGCAGCATCACGTGAATGTCGGAGCTGCCGTCTCCAACGTAGATCACCCGGTCGTGCCCCACCGGCAGGCGCGCGCGGAGCTCCTCGAGCAGGGCCACCTTGCCGTATCCGGCCGTGACCCGCTCGATCGACTGGATCTCGCCGGAGGCGGGGTCGTAGTGAAACCGCGTTCCGTAGATATGATCGGGCGGGACGATGCCGTCCAGGGCCGACTGGATCACCTCCTGGGGAGCCGCGGAAATGACGTAGAAGGCGACGTCGTACCCTTCCAGCTCGCCGAGCAGGCGCGGGAGCAGGCTCAGGTTCTGCTTCAGACGGACCCGCTTGCCCACCTCGACGAGGTGCTCTTTCCGCACCCGCCGGTACTCCGGATCGTGGAGCAGCAGGTACGCAAGCTCAGCGCCTTGCTGCACCAGGTGGATGCGTGACAGCCCCGCGGTCTTCTCGCGAAAGTCGGAAATGCCCAGCAGCTCGCTCAGGACGATCCCTGAGTCGTTGAAGCTGAGGGTTTGGTCGAAATCGCTCGCCAGCAGATATCGCTTCATCGGTCGTTCCTCGTCGTCGTTCCTCGATAGAAAATCAATGCCCCCCGCCGGGGACAGCTCCGGAGGGGGGCGTTGGCACACGATGGTGCCACCCAACGGGCCGGCTCGCTCAGGGACTCGCCCAGCGGCAATTGCAGTTGAACACCGAGTTATGCATCCTGGGTTCCAGTCTCGCGGGTTCTGGTACGCACTCTAGACATGACCGTCGCATGTGTCAAGGAGCGAGCTGCCGCAGCACGTATTCGAGGATCCCGCCGTGCCGGTAATACTGCAGCTCCTGCGGCGTGTCGATTCGCACGGTCACGGTGAATTGCGCGCTCGAGCCGTCGGGTCGGGTCGCCTTGACCACCAGCTCTTTGCCGCGCGGGAACCCTTCCGAGAGCACGGCGGCGAGCCCCGTGATCTCGAACACTTCTTTTCCGGTCAGTCGCAAATTCTCGGGCGTCTCGTTAGGCAGGAACTGGAGCGGCAGGATCCCCATCCCCACGAGGTTCGATCGATGGATGCGCTCGTAGCTTTGCGCGATGACCGCGCGCACACCGAGCAACCGAGGCCCTTTCGCTGCCCAGTCGCGTGACGAGCCTGAGCCGTACTCCTTCCCTGCGATCACGATGAGCGGCACGCCCTCGGCCTGGTACTTCACCGAGGCATCGTAGATCGTCATCTGCTCTCCGTCGGGGAGGTGCAGCGTGACCGGTCCCTCCGTCCCCGGTGCCAGCAGGTTCTTGAGCCGCACGTTGGCGAACGTGCCGCGCACCATCACTTCATGGTTGCCGCGGCGCGCGCCGTAAGAGTTGAAGTCCTCGGGCTTCACCCCGTGGCCGATCAGGTACTGGCCCGCGGGGCTGGTCTTGCGGATGGAGCCGGCGGGCGAGATGTGGTCGGTGGTGATGCTGTCGGCCAGGAGGCACAGCACCCGCGCCCCGCGGATGTCCGAGACGGGCGCCGGTGTCCGCGGCATGTCGTCGAAGTACGGAGCCCGACGGATGTAGGTCGAATCGGGTTCCCAGGCGAACCGATCGCCTGCGGGGACCGGAAGGCCGCGCCAGCGCTCGTCCCCCGTGAACACCTCGCCGTACTGCTTGTGAAACATCGCCGACTTGATGGACGAGCGGACCACGTCGTCCACCTCCTTGGCCGACGGCCAGACGTCGCGCAGATAGACGGGCTTCCCGTCCTTGCCGGTCCCCAGGGGCTCCGACTGGAGATCGAGATCGATCCGCCCCGCGAGCGCGTACGCCACGACCAGCGGTGGCGACGCGAGGTAGTTCGCCCGCACTTCCTGCTGAATGCGGCCCTCGAAATTGCGGTTGCCCGAGAGCACCGCGCACACCACCAGCTCTCCCTCGGCGACCGCGGCGGACACGGCCTCGGGGAGGGGGCCGGAGTTGCCGATGCAGGTGGTGCAGCCGTAGCCCACGAGGTGGAACCGGAGCTGCTCGAGATACGGCGTGAGGCCGGCCTGCTGGAGATAGTCCGTGACCACCTTCGAGCCGGGCGCGAGGCTGGTCTTCACCCACGGTTGGGATTTGAGGCCCTTCTCCACTGCCTTCTTCGCGACCAGGCCCGCGGCGATCATCACCGACGGATTCGAGGTGTTGGTGCAGCTGGTGATCGCGGCGATCACGACGGAGCCGTGGTGGAGCTTGCAGTCCACCCCGTCGAGCCGGAGATCGACATGGGTGCGCCGCCGGGGCGGCGCTTCCACTGCCGTCGCGACGTGGCCGCCCTCGGCCTCCCAGCGGCCCGCGTTCACGGCCGGCGCGATCGGCGACGTGGGCTTGACCAGCGTCGGGAGCGCGAGTTGGAAGTTGCGGGGTAGATCGCGCAGCGACACACGGTCCTGCGGACGCCGCGGCCCGGCCAGGCTCGGCTCGACGGTCGAGAGGTCGAGCGAGAGGGTATCGGAGTACACGGGCTCCGGCGCCGCCCCCGAATGGAGCAGCCCCTGCTCCTTCATGTACGCCTCGACCAGCTGCACCTGCTCCTTCGGCCGCCCGGTGAACTCGAGGTAGCGCAGGGTCTCCTGATCCACCGGGAAGATCCCTACGGTGGCGCCGTACTCGGGCGCCATGTTGCCGATGGTGGCGCGGTCGGCGAGGGGCAAGGTGGCGATCCCGGGACCGTAGAACTCGACGAACTTCCCCACCACGCCCTTCTTGCGGAGCATCTCCGTCACGGTGAGCACGAGGTCGGTCGCGGTGGCGCCCTCGGCGAGCTTGCCGGTGAGGCGAAAGCCCACGACCTGGGGGATCAGCATCGAGACCGGCTGCCCCAGCATCGCGGCCTCCGCCTCGATCCCCCCCACGCCCCAGCCGAGCACGCCGAGGCCGTTGATCATCGTGGTGTGCGAGTCCGTGCCGACGAGCGTGTCGGGATAGGCCTGCGGCATCGACCCCGGGCGACCGTCCGTGGTAAAGACGACCCGTGCGAGGTACTCGAGGTTCACCTGGTGCACGATGCCGGTGTCGGGTGGCACGACGCGGAATCCCTGGAACGTGCGCTGCGCCCAGCGGAGCAGCGCGTAGCGCTCGCGGTTGCGCTGGAACTCGAGGTCGGCGTTCACCTGGAAGGCGGTGGGCGTGCCGAACTCGTCCACGATCACGGAGTGGTCGATCACGAGCTCGGCCGGGAGCAGCGGGTTGACCTGTTTCGGGTCGCCGCCCACGGCCTGCATCGCGTCGCGCATGGCGGCGAGGTCGACGACCGCCGGCACGCCGGTGAAATCCTGCATGAGGACGCGCGCCGGCATGAACGCGATCTCGTCGTCGGGCGTCTTTTTGGGATCCCAGCGCGCCAGGCGCTCGATTTCCGCAGGTGCCACCGTGCGGCCGTCCTCGCGGCGCAACAGGTTTTCGAGCAGGATGCGGAGCGAGTACGGGAGGCGAGCAACGGGGAGGCCGCGCCGCTCGAGCGCGTCCAGCCGGAAGATCTCGAAGGTGCGGCCGGCGGCCTTGAGCGCCGCGCGGGCCCCAAAACTATTCGTCGTCGTCATTCCACGACCTTCACGCCCGCGACGAAATACTCGGTCTCTCCGAAGCAGCTCGTCGGGATGCCCATGTGCTGTTGGTAGGTCAGCGCCACGCGTTTGCCCATGGCCTGGTTGATGCGCGCGGCCACCGAGTCGTCCCGCACGGTGAAGTAGAACTTCTCCGACATCGTCCCCGGGATGGAGACGAGCGCCAGCTCGCCCTCCCAGGTCTTACAGATCCATCCTTTCTTTGAAAACTTCTGGACGTAGCCGGCGCGCTCTCCGCTCGAGTAGGTCCAGGTCAGGGCCGTCCAGGTATACAGCGCCGACAGGAGCACGAGCACGATCGGGACGGCGGCAATGAGCAGCTTGTGGGTGCGGGAGAGCGTAAGGGGCACAAGGGAAAGCTAAATGTAGGGCAACCAATGCGGAATGCGGAGTGCGGAATGCGGAATGGCAGGGCCGGGTTCGATCCCCGACGCGAGTCGTCCGATGCGACCCGGGCGCGATCCATTCCGCATTCCGCACTCCGCATTCCGCATTTACATCACCTCATACACTTCGGTCTTATACGCGACGAAACCGCGCTTTTCGTAATTGGGCAGCGCGTGCGGATGATCGAGCGTGCAGGTGTGCAGCCACACGCGCGAGGGCCCGAGGGCCCAGGCGTCGCGCACCGCGCAGGCGAGGAGGTGTTTGCCGAGGCCCTGGCCGATCGCGCCCGGGAGGAGGCCGAAGTAGGCGATCTCGACGGACCCGTCCGCGGGCACGCGGCGCAGCTCGTACCAGCCCGCGAGCGCCCCGCGGCGCCGCGCGACGTGCAGCGTGATCTCGGGCTGTGCGAGGTGGGCGCGGATTTCCTGGTCGGTCCAGTCCCAGCGGTCGCGCCAATGGTAGGCCGCGCCGACGCTCCGGTAGCACTCGCGGTACAGCTCGGGCGTCGGCCGCTCGACCCGCTCGATCGCGAGGTCGGGGAACGCGCCGAACCCGGGTTTGAACTGGCTCTTCTGCGAGAGCTCGAGATAGGTACGCGTGGCCTGCATCCGCCTCCTGCGCGTCTTGGCGTCCGTGCGTCTTGGCGTCTATTTTCTTCCCATGACCTTCAACAAGATGGGCACCGTTCCCCTCCCGCTCGCGCTCCACCTCGCGAGCTACACCGTGCTCGGACTGTTCTGCTTCTTCGCGGGGTCGCTCAATTTGATCGACCCCGTCAAGATCCCGCACGGGTTGATGTTCCTCGCCGTGTGCGGGTTCAGCTGGGGCTACGTCTTCGGCATCCTGATGGCGCGGAAGGAAGTCGTGATCCTCGGCTTCCTCGCGAGCGCCGCCTGGCTCGTCGCCGCGGCAGTCGGGGCCGCCCGATTCGGGTTCGACTGGCGACTCACCGCGCTCCTGGCGGCGCTGGGCGCCTCCGGCGTGATCGTGCTCGCGCTGTACCGCACGCGCATCCTGGAGCACTAAGCGCCGGCTCAGCCGATCTGGCTGGTCTCTACGTGCTCCGGGGCCGCCGGCAGCTCGACCACGAACCGCGCGCCTCCCAAGTCCGAGTCCTCGAGCCAGATTTTTCCTCCGACTTCGGTCACCACGCGCTGGCAGATCGCGAGGCCGAGGCCCGTGCCCTCGTCGGGGCTCTTCGTGGTGAAAAACGGATCGAAGATGCGGCCCCGGATCTCTCGCGGAACGCCCGGTCCCGAGTCGTCCACCGTCAATCGGACCCATCCCTCGCGGGCCTGGGTGCGGAGCTGCACGATCGCGGGCTTGCGGCCCCGAACCACATGCTCGGCGTTGGTCACGAGATTGATGACGACTTGTTGCAGCTCCTGGCCCAGGCCCAACACGGCGGGCGCGGCCTGATCGAGCGTCGTGCGAAACTCGACGCTCTCCGCGCGCAGCACCCGTTGACGGATCTCGGCCACGTCATGAACCAGATCGTTCATCTGGACCCGCGTCGGGGTCGTGTCGGCGCGCCGGGCGAGGCGCAGCAGGCTGCGCACGATGCGTGCGGCACGGTCCACTTCACGAGTGATCGTCGCGGCCGTGGTGCTGGTATCGGGATCCTTGCTGGCGCGGCCCAGGAGCTCCGCCTCCATCCGGATGGCCGCGAGCGGGTTGTTGACCTCGTGCGCCACGCCGCTCGCGATCTCGCCCACCGTGGCGAGCTTCTCGCGCGCGATCAGCTCGCGCTGCGCGCGCAACTCGTCGGTCCGGTCGTACAGCGCGACCAGCAGGCTGTCCGGCCCGACGCCCGAAAGCCCCGTGATGGTGCAATCGCAGATGCGGCGATCTCCGGACGGCTGCGTCACGAGCACCCGGCCGTGCCACGGGGAGCCGTCTCGCGGCCGCGCCAAGACGAGGTGCAGCGACATCTCGCTCGGGGACAGGCCGAGCGCCTCCAGGTGCGTCCCGAGGGCCTGTGCTTCGGAGGGGATGCCCAGCAGGCGGCACGCCGCCTGGTTCAGCTGCTGGACGCGGCCGGACCGCTCCACCAGCGCCATCGGGAGGGGGCTGCCGTCCACCATGGCATGGGCCCGCTCCGCCGCGGCGCGTGCGCCGCTCACCGCTTCAGAGAGCTCGAGCCCCCCCGCGATATAGGCGGCCACCGCGGTGAGGTACTGGAGCTCCATGAGCGTGAAGGGCAGAGGTTCCTCCGCTCCCGCGCGCACGTAGCGCACCACGCCCACCGCGCCCGCGACGCCGCTCGACGTCCGCAGGGGCGCGATCATGGCGGCCCGCGCCATTCCGGACGGCGAGAGCGCGCGTTGCGCTTCCGCTTCGGTCAGGATGTTGTCGGTGAGAAACGGCTCCCCGGTGCGGATCACGCGCCCCGTGGCGCTGGCATCGATCGCGATCTCGGCGCCCTCGAGCTCCACGCATTGCCCCACCGTTGACGCCACGCGCACCGTGTCGGGGGCGACGCCGCGCAGCGCGACATATGCGCCCTGCGCATCGACCAGGCTGGTGACGCTCTGGAGCGTGTAGCGGAGCAGCAGCTCCCGTTCCGGCGCCGCCAGGAGCCAGCGCGACAGCTCCACCAGGAACGTGCCGAGCCGGCGCTCGCGCTCGAGCCCGCTGCGCCGCGCCACCATGACGGCCAGGTGCGTCGCGATCTCGATCGTGGAGCGCAGTACCTCGCCGGGGACGCCGGTGGGAAGCCCCTCGAACCGGGCGCTCACATGACGGCCCTCGGCATCGTGGTAGTCCGTGAGGAACGTCTCGCCTTCCTGGCCGGCGGCGCCCGCTTCGAGCGTCCCTGATTCGTTCAGTCCTTTGTAGGTGAGCTGGACGCGCGCGCCCCCGGCCCACTCACTCAAGATGTCGGTGGCGGCCTGCCAGAACGCGCGGGTCTGTTTGGCTTTGCCGGCTTCGGTTAACAAACGCCGAATGGGATCGAGCATCAAGGGTTTGTTGGCCTGATGTCGACTTCGCTGATCATGGCACGATCCGACACTGTCAGCGTGGAGAGCACGGCGTGCGCCACGTCTTCGGCGGTGAGGGCGCGGTCGCGGGCGGGGCGCGGGCGCTCCCGTTTGTCCATGAACGGCGTCGCCACGGAGCCCGGGCAGATCGCCACGACGCGGAGGCCGTGCTTGCGCACCTCGAGCATCAGGCTCTTGGAGAACCCCAGCACGGCGTGCTTGGATGCGCAGTACGCCGTCCCTCCCTCGACGCCGTTCTTCCCCGCGAGCGAAGCGATGTTCACGATGGTGCCGGTCGCGGCGTCCAACATGCCCTTGAGAAATGCCCGCGTGACGAGATAGAGGGAGCGCACGTTCACGCCCATCGTCTCGTCCCAGTCTTCGAGCGAGAGCTCCACGAGCGGCCTGAACCGCCCGATCCCGGCGTTGTTCACGAGCACCTGCGGCACGCCCCGCTCCCGAATTACGAACGCCGCGAAGGCATCCACGCAGGTAGGGTCCGAAACGTCGCACGGCATGCCGATGGCGTCGATTCCGTCCGCCTTCAGGTCGCGCGCCGTGGCGTGTACATTGGCTTCGGTGCGTGCGCAGATCGCGACTCGCGCTCCCACCCGCCCCAACGCGAAGGCCGTCGCGCGTCCGATTCCCTCGGTCGCGCCGGTCACGACGGCGAGCGAGCCGGCAAGATCCATAGGGACGGAAATATACGGCGCCCCTGGGCGGCCGGCGCGGGAACCCCGCGGCGTTGTAGAGGGATATGAGGAGGGCTATGGCCATGAACGCCGCACCCGTGCTCGTTTCCGACGAGACGGTCGTCCCGCCCCACACCGCCCCCCACTCCGCTGCTTCGCGCGAGGATGAGGCGCTGGACGCCTACTCCCGGGCGGTGACCGGAGCGGCCGAGGAGGTCGGCCCGGCCGTCGTGAGCGTCGAGGTGCGACACAAGGTCGAGCGGCGAGGTCGCCCTGCGCGGGAAGTGCCGGGCAAGGGCTCCGGGTTCGTGTTCACTCCCGACGGGTTCGTCCTGACGAACAGCCACGTGGTGCATGACGCCACGCGGATCGAGGTGGCGTTCGCCGACGGTCGCCCCGTGTCGGCGGCCCTCGTCGGGGACGACCCCGATACCGACCTGGCCGTGATCCGCGTCCCGCCCGTTTCGCTCACGGTCGCCGAGTTCGGCGACTCGGCCGCGCTGCGGGTCGGTCAGCTGGTCGTGGCGATCGGCAACCCGCTCGGCTTCCAGAGCACCGTCACGGCGGGGGTCGTGAGCGCACTGGGGCGCTCGTTCCGCTCGGTCGGCGGGCGACTGATCGACGACGTGATCCAGACCGACGCGGCTTTGAATCCGGGCAACTCCGGCGGGCCGCTGGTGGACGCGCGGGGCCGTGTGGTCGGCGTCAACACGGCAGTGATCCTGCCCGCCCAGGGGATCTGCTTCGCGGTCGGGATCAACACGGCGAAGGTCGTGACGGGCCAGCTGATCCGGCACGGCAAGATCCGCCGTGGCCGCATCGGGGTCGCGGGGCAGAACGTTCCCTTGCTGCGTCTGGCGCAGCGGGCGCTCGGCACCGCCACCAAGAGCGGCGTGCTCGTGACGGGAGTGGAGCCGGACAGCCCGGCGGCACGCGCGGGGGTCACCTTAGGAGACATCATCATCGGTTTCGACGGGCAAGCCGTCTCGGGTATCGACGATCTGCACCGCTTGCTCGTCACCGAGCGGATTGGTGCGCGCACGACGATGACGGTCCTGCGCCACGCCGACCGTCTCGAGCTGCCGATCGTCCCGGAAGAGTCCGAGACTCGCAACCGCTGAGAAAGGAGCAACCCATGCCCGATACGAGCGCCCCTGCTGCGGGTCCGCTCCCTGCCGGGACTCAGGCGCCCGACTTCACGCTGCAGAGCGCCCCGGATCAGACCGTGTCGCTGCGGGACTACCGCGGCCAGCCGGTGATCCTGGCGTTTTATCCCGCGGACTGGAGCCCGGTCTGTGGCGATCAAATGGCGCTGTACAACGAGGTCCTCTCCGATTTCGACGGCTACGGCGCGAGGCTGCTCGGCATCTCGGTGGATGGCGCCTGGTGCCACCGGGCGTTCGCCGGCCAGCGCAACCTGCACTTCCCCCTGCTCGCCGACTTCGAGCCCAAGGGGGCGGTGGCGCGCCGCTACGGCGTGTACCGCGACGGCGACGGGTTCAGCGAGCGAGCGTTGTTCGTCATCGACGGTGACGGGATCATTCGGTGGAGCTACGTCTCGCCCATCGGGGTCAACCCCGGGGCGGACGGCATCCTGCGCGCCCTCGAGGCGGTCGCCGGCGAGCGGACTCCTGCGTGACGAGGCGCGCCGGGGCGGCAGCGCTGACGCTGCCGGTAGGCAAGCGGGACCACGTGCAGGGCC
>Ga0209761_1000565_pt1 | contig 22995 bp, 17 predicted proteins | sample GraSoi013_1_40cm_4_FD_185818 | JGI IMG/M metagenome (GOLD analysis project Ga0209761, IMG submission 185818) | Grasslands soil microbial communities from the Angelo Coastal Reserve, California, USA - Sample 09_25_2013_1_40cm (SPAdes) (version 2) | ecosystem: Environmental > Terrestrial > Soil >...
GAATGGATCGTGCGCGGCGGCGAGCGCCTGGGGATCTACTTCGTGGAGCCGGGCGCCGATCTGCGCGCCATGCGCGTCGTGTACGACCGCGCAGGCTCCGCGTTGGCCCGGATCGCGCCGCGTTCCGTCGACTGGCCCCGGGTGCTCGCGGGCGCCGACTGGTTCCACGCCTCGGGGATCACCCCCGCGCTGGGCGACGGGCCGGCCGCCGCGCTCGCGGGCGCAATCGCCTGCGCCCGTGCCCGGGGGATACGCGTCAGCTTCGACCTGAACTACCGCGAGGCGTTGTGGCGCGACCGCGACCCGCGACCGCACGTCGAGCCCCTGGCGCGACAGGCGACGGTCCTGATCGCCAATCCGACGGCCGTCCGAGCAATGCTCGGGATCGACGCGGACGACACTTCGCTTGCGACCCCCGAGGCCGCGCGGGAGCTTGCGACGCGGCTTGCGGACCGTTGCGGGGTCCAGCGGGTCGCGCTCACGCGACGCGAGATCCTCGGGCCCCGACGGCACGGCTGGAGCGCCGTACTGTACGATGCGGAGACCCGTTCGTTCGCGCGGAGCCGACGGCACTGCGTGGAGGTCGTGGACCGGGTGGGCGGTGGCGACAGCTTCGCCGCGGCGCTCATCGCGCGGCTGCTCGGCGGGGACGCACCGGCCGGGGCCCTCGAGTTCGCGGTGGCGGCGAGTGCGCTGAAGCTCACCGTGCCCGGCGACTTCAGCCGCGCCAGCGTCCGGGAAGTCGAGGAGCTGCTCCGCACATGATCCCAAGCTTCCGCTGGTTCGGCGCCGCCGACCCGATCCCGCTCGCCCACATTCGACAGATCCCCGGCGTCACGGGCATCGTGAGCGCGCTGTACGACGTGCCGGTGGGTGATCCCTGGAGCCGCGCGCACCTCGGCACCCTCAAGGCTCACGTCGAGGACGCCGGGCTTGGTCTGGCCGTCGTCGAGAGCATTCCGGTGCACGAGGACATCAAGCTGGGACGCCCCGGGCGCGATCGGCTCATCGACAATTACTGCGCCAGCATCGCGAGTATGGGCGAGCTCCGCATTCCCGTGTTGTGCTACAACTTCATGCCGGTCTTCGACTGGACACGCACGGACCTCGCCATGCGGCTGCCCGACGGGTCCACGGCGCTCGCGTACGACGACCGGGCGCTCGCCGCCATCGATCTGTCGCGCGGCACCGGAGAGCTCCCGGGGTGGGCCACGGCGTACCAGCCCGCGGATCTCCAAGCGCTGCGCGCCGCCTACCGCGACGTGGACGCGGAGCGGCTATGGGACAACCTCGCCTACTTCCTGGAGCGCGTCGTGCCGGTCGCCGAGCGGGCCGGCGTGCTCCTCGCGATCCATCCCGACGATCCTCCGTGGCCGATCTTCGGGCTGCCCCGGATCATCACCAATGCCCGCGCCCTCGAGCGCCTCGTGGCGCTCGTCGACAGCCCGGCGAACGGCGTGACGTTCTGCACCGGGTCGCTCGGCGCGAGCCCCGAGAACGATCTGCCGGCCATGGTGCGTCGTTTGGGGGGGCGCATTCACTTCGCCCACTGCCGCAACGTCCGGATCACGGGCGAGCGGCGATTTCACGAGACGGCCCATCCCTCGCCCTGCGGCAGCGTGGATCTGTTCCAGGTGTTGTGCGCTCTCCGAGACGTCGGATTCGCGGGTCCGATGCGCCCCGATCACGGTCGCATGATCTGGGGCGAGACGGGGCGGCCCGGATACGGGCTGTACGATCGGGCGCTCGGCCTGACGTACCTCCAGGGCCTGTGGGAGGCCCTCTCTCGGAGGGAGGCGTGAGCACTGCGGTCGCTTCGCCGCCCAGGCGCATCGGGTACCGGTGGACGGTGTGTGCGCTGCTGTTCGTGGTCACCACGATCAACTACGTCGATCGTCAGGTGCTGGGCATCCTGGCGCCCACGCTGCAGCGCGAGCTCGGGTGGTCCGAGGCCGCCTATGGCGACGTGGTGTCGTGGTTCAGCCTGCCCTACGCGTTCGCGTTCCTCGCGGCGGGGCGGCTGTTCGACCGGATCGGCGTGCGGCGCGGGTTCGCGGCAGCCGTAATCGCGTGGAGTCTGGCTGCCATCGCGCACGCTTTCGCGCGCACGACGGCCATGTTTTCCGCGGCACGCGCCCTGCTGGGCGTGGCCGAGTCGGCAAATTTTCCCGGGGCCATCAAGGCCGTCGCCGAGTGGTTCCCCAAGAAGGAGCGGGCGCTCGCGACCGGCATCTTCAACGCAGGGACGAACACCGGTGCGATTATCACACCCCTCCTCGTCCCCTGGATCGCGCTCACGTGGGGTTGGCAGTGGGCGTTCATCGCGACGGGCTCGCTCGGGTTCTTCTGGCTGCTCCTCTGGCTCGCCGTGTACCGCAGTCCCGACGCGAACCCACGCGTCTCGAGCGACGAGCTGGCACACATCCGCAGCGACCCGCCCGATCCCGAACACGCCCGCGTGCCCTGGATCCGCCTCCTCAGCTTCAGACAGACATGGGCGGTTGCAGCGGGGAAGCTGCTGGCCGATCCGATCTGGTGGTTCTACCTGTACTGGCTCCCGAAATTCCTGGACGCCCGGTACGGGATCAAGCTAGCGCAGGTGGCGCTCCCGCTCATCGTCGTGTACGTGGTGGCCGATGTCGGCTCGATCGGCGGAGGGTGGCTGTCGAGCGTCCTGATCAAGCGGGGCTGGACGGTGAATCGGGCGAGGAAGACCACGATGCTCGCGATGGCGCTCTTGATCGTGCCGACCGCGCTGGCCCCGCTGGCGGGGAGCACGTGGGCCGCGGTGGCGATCGTGAGCGTCGCGGCGGCGGCGCACCAGGCCTGGTCCGCCAACGTGTATACGCTGGCGAGCGACATGTTCCCGCGCGCCGCGGTGGGCTCGGTGGTGGGGATCGGCGCGTTCGCCGGCGGCATAGGCGGCTGGGCCTTCCAGCGCGTCACCGGCCGGATCCTCGAGGCCAACGGCCACGATTACACGCCCATCTTCATCATCTGCGGGCTGGCTTACGTCTCCGGCTGGGCGATAATTCACGTCCTCGCCCCGCGGCTCGAGCCCGCGAGCATCGTATGAACCGCTACGAGGTGCTGAACATGCCCGACCAATCCGTGCCGCGTCGCGCCTTCCTCGCGGCCACCGCCGCAAGCGTGGCCGGCGCCGGCCTCATCGCCCCTCTCCACACCGTGGAGAGGGGGAACGAGGGGGTGAGGGCCGCGCCGTCCGAGCCGTTGAAGCTGGGTGTGGCGAGCTACTCACTCCGGAACTTCCCCCGCGACAAGGCGATCGAGATGGTGAAGGCGCTCGGCACGCCCTATATCAACCTCAAGTCCGTGCACCTGCCCTACGAGTTGTCGCTCGAGGAGGTGGCGGCCGTACGGCGCGACATCGAGGGCGCGGGCCTTCACATTGTGGGCGGTGGCGTGATCACCTTCGAGCAGGATACCGACCAGGACGTTGGGAGGTACTTCGCGTACGCCAAGGCGGCCGGCATGCCGCTGATCGCCGCGCACGCCGACGCGCAGACCTTGCCGCGCATCGAGCGATTCGCCAAGCAGTACGACATCAAGGTCGCCATCCACAACCACGGCCCGGAGGACAAGCGGTTCCCTTCACCGTATGACGCCCTGAAACACGTGCGCAGCATGGATCGCCGGATGGGACTGTGCATCGACATCGGGCACACCGTGCGGGCGGGCACGGATGTCGTGCGGGCGATCGCGGACGCGGGCTCGCGAGTCCTCGACATGCACGCCAAGGACCTGCGCGATCCGACGACGGCGGCGAGTCAGTGCATCGTGGGCGAGGGCGTCATCCCCATCGCCGCTATCTTTCGGCAACTCGAGACCGTCGGGTATCGGGGCTTCGTCAATCTGGAGTACGAGATCGACGCCGACGACCCGCTGCCGGGGATGAAACAGTCGTTCGCTTACATGCGCGGCGCGCTCGCCGGGCTCGACGCTGCCCGCCGTGGCCCACGTTCTTGATTCCGGAAGGGAAGGAGTGACGCCATGATCGTGCCTCTGCTGGTGGCGCTCGTCGCGCAGGGACCTCTGTCCGGTCCCACACCGTCCAACGCGCTGACCTCCGCCGAGCGGGCCGCCGGTTGGCGGCTGCTGTTCGACGGTCGCACGCTACGCGGGTGGCGCGGGCTGGGCTACGACAGCGTCCCCACGGCGCATTGGGTGGTCGTGGAGGGCGCGATCAAGAAGATCGCGAGTGGCACCGTTCCGAAGCTGCCGGACGGGCAGCCGCTAAACGGCGGCGATTTGATGACCGTGGACACGTTCGGCGACTTCGAGCTGACCTGGGAGTGGAAGGTGACGCCCGGCGCGAACAGCGGCGTCAAGTACAACGTCTCCGAGGAGCTCTCCGTCAAGGAAGCGCCGAACCACGCCGCGCTGGGATTCGAATACCAGATCCTGGACGATGACCGGCACCCGGACGGCAAGCTGGCGACGCATCGCGCCGGCGCATTGTACGACCTCATCGCGCCGAGCCGGCCCACGCACGTCTATCCGGTGGGCGAGTGGAACCAGTCGAGGCTCGTCTTCCGGGGCACCCACGGCGAGCACTGGCTGAACGGCGAAAAGCTGCTCGAGTTCGACCTCGGCACGGCGCGCATGGACTCGGCCCTCGCCAAGAGCAAGTTCCGGTCGCTCCCTTGGTTCGGCGAGCGGCGCCGCGGGCACCTCATACTCCAGGACCACGGCGACGAGGTGTACTTCCGCAACATCAAGGTGCGTGACCTATGAAACGCCGCAAGTTCTTGAAGACCGCCTCGGCGGCCGGGCTCAGTCTCGCGGCCGCGCGGTCGCCGCTCTTCGGCCTCGCCCGTTCTCCGAATGAGAAGGTCGTCGTCGCGGTCATGGGCCTGAACGGACGCGGCACCGTGCTCGCGCGCGGCTTCGCCCGGACGGCCCACGCCGACGTGGCGTACATGTGCGACGTCGATTCGCTCGTGCTCGCCAAGGGCCTCTCCGCCGTCGCCGGCGTCAAGGGCAACGCTCCCAAAGGGCTCGGCGACTTCCGCAAGGCGCTCGAGGACAAGGACGTGGACGCGCTCGTGATCGCGGCGCCCGACCATTGGCACACCCCCGCCGCGCTGCTCGCGCTGCAGGCGGGGAAGCACGTCTACGTGGAGAAGCCATGTGGGCACAACCCGCGCGAAGGCGAGCTGCTGGTCGAGGCACAGCGCAAGCACCGGCGCATAGTGCAGATGGGGACGCAGCAGCGCTCCGCGCCACGCTCGATTGAGATCATACAGGCGATCACCGAAGGGGCCATCGGGCAGCCCTACCTCGCGCGCGCCTGGTATGCCAACACTCGGGGCCCGATCGGCCGCGGGAAGGCGGTGCCTGTCCCGGCGAACCTGGACTACGAGCTGTGGCAGGGCCCGGCGCCCCACACCCCGTACCGCGACAACGTCATTCACTACAATTGGCATTGGTTCCGGCGCTGGGGAACGGGCGAGATCTGCAACAACGGCACGCACGAGATCGACGTCGCCCGCTGGGCGCTGGGCGTGAGCTACCCCACGCGTGTCACGTCCTTCGGCGGCCGCCATCACTTCGCCGACGATTGGGAGTTCCCCGATACGCAGGAGGCCTGTTTCGAGTTCGCGGGCGGGAAGACCATCATCTGGCAGGGGCAAAGCTGCAACGGCCTGACCACGTTCGGCCGGGCGCGCGGCACGGCCATCCTGGGCACGGCCGGCAGCGTGGTGCTCGACCGCGACGGTTATACGATGTACGATCTCAAGGAGAAGGTGATGAAGTCGTCCCTCGCCGCGCGGGCGGGGGACGGCCTCAACACCAGCGCCGACGACGACATGACGGCCCTGCACATCGACAACTTCGTGGACGCGATCCGCACCGGCGCCGCGCTGCGGCAGCCGATCGAGGAGGGGGCGAAGAGCGTGCCGCTGGGCCACCTCGGCAACATCGCTCAGTCGACCGGCCGCGCGCTGCGCATCGATGCGACGTCGGGCCGCCTTACGGGCGACGAGGAGGCGATGAAGTTCTGGCAAAGGGAGTATGCCCCGGGCTGGGCGCCGGCCGTGTAAGCCCGTGACCGCCGTCCTCGACCGAGACCGCTTTTTCGATCCCGATCCCACGGTGCGCCGCGTGGCGCGGGAGCTATACGAAGAGACGCGCCCGCTGCCCATCGTGTCGCCCCACGGTCACGTGGATCCGCAGATCCTGGCCCGGGACGAGCCCTTCCCGGAGCCCGCGGCGCTGATCGTTCAGCCCGACCACTACATCCTGCGGCTCTTGTACGCCTGCGGCGTCTCGCTCGAGGCGCTCGGCATTCCGCGCCGGGATGGAGCGCCCGTCGAGACCGATCCGTGCAAGGTGTGGCAGCGGTTCGCAGACCACTACTACCTGTTCCGCGGCACGCCCACCGGCGCGTGGCTCGATTACGAGCTGCACGAGGTTTTCGGCGTCGGCGACCGGCTGTCGGCCGAGACGGGGGCGCGGATCTACGACGAAATCACTGAGAAGCTCGGCTCACCCGAGTTCCGGCCGCGGGCGCTGTTCGAGCGCTTCGCGATCGAGGTCCTCGCCACCACGGACAAGGCCAGCGATCCGCTGCTGCACCACCACACCATCCGGGAGTCCGGGTGGAAGGGACGGGTGATCCCCTGCTTCCGCCCCGATGCGGTCTTCCAGATCGCCTCCCCCGGCTGGCCGGCCGAGCTGGAAGCGCTGGGCCGGGAGCACGGCGCGCCCCTGGTGGACTACGCCGAGTTCCTTCACGCCCTGGAAGATCGCCGCGCTTTCTTCAAGACAATGGGAGCCACGGCCACTGATCACGCAGTGCTCGAGCCGTACACGACCTGGCTTCCACCAAACGAGATGGAGGCCCTGTATCAGCGGGCGCGGCAGCGCGACGTGACGCCTCCGGACGAACGGCGCTTCATGGGCCACCTCCTGATCGAGATGGCCCGGCTGTCGCTGGAGGACGGTCTGGTGATGCAGATTCACGCCGGCGCGCTGCGGGACCACAACCGACAGCTGTTCGAACGGTTCGGCCCCGATCGGGGCGGGGATATTCCGGTCGCCACCGAGTTCACGCGTAACCTGCGCCCGTTGCTGAACGCCTACGGCACCGATCCCCGCTTCACGCTCGTGGCCTTCACGCTCGATGAGTCCACCTACAGCCGCGAGTTGGCGCCGCTCGCCGGCCACTATCCGGCCATGCGCCTCGGGCCTCCCTGGTGGTTCCACGACTCGATGGACGGCATGCGGCGCTTCCGCGAGCGCACCACGGAGACCGCGGGGATCTACAAGACCGCCGGCTTCAACGACGATACCCGCGCGTTCTGCTCGATCCCCGCCCGGCACGACCTGGCGCGTCGCGTGGACGCGAACTTCCTCGCGGGGCTCGTCGCGCGTCATGTGATCGATACGAGCGATGCCCGCCGCATGGGGCGGGCGCTCGCCTATGACCTGGCGAAGGAGACCTACAAGTTGTGACGCCGCACCTGCGCCGGGTCAGTCTTCGCGACCGTCGTGGTCATCATCCTCGAACGCGTCGAACGAATTCTGGATATTGTTCGCCACGAGACTCCCGTTCGGTTGGCCCTTGTTGGCCGACGCGGGATCGACGAGGGCGGTCTGCGCCTCGTTCAGGAACCAGCCTGCGATGTCGACGCGAAGGCTGATATTCACCGCTGCTCCCTCTTGGACGGTCACAGGCGGCACGAGACCCGCTTCTTGACCCTGGTCGACGTCGGAGGTGAAGGTGAAGTCGCTGCGCGTCCCGGCCTGACTGTACGTGCCGGTCACGCGGATCGACACGCCCGCGAATTCGGGGTGCGCCGCGGGGTGGCAAGCGGTATGCCGCTTTCCGAGGAGGCTTCGACGACGCCCGCGCCCCACGAGGTGTGAGACACCTCACATGTGTTCGAGACACGTGGTGATTTTGAACGGTATCGAATCGGCGCAGCGCCGTCCGGCATGAGCCAGGAGGGGCGATGAAACGGACGAGTCAACGCGAGCAGGCGGAGGCGCTCCGGCGGCTCCATCGGGACCCCGGAATCCTCGTGCTCCCCAACGCCTGGGACGTAATCACCGCCCGCCTGATCGAGAGTGCGGGGTTCGCCGCCATCGCGACGTCCAGCGCCGGTATCGCCTGGGCGTTCGGCTACGCCGACGGCGAGCGCATCAGCCGCGGGGAGATGCTCGCCGTGGTCCGCCGCATCGCGTCGAGCGTGCGCGTGCCGGTGACCGCCGACATGGAAGCGGGGTACGGTGCGACCCCGGAAGCCGCGGCCGAGACGGCCCGCGGCGTCATCGCTGCGGGCGCCGTGGGGCTGAACCTCGAGGACGGGACCAACGACGGTCGCTTGGTGGACGTCGCGCTGCACCAGGACCGGATCCGCGCCATGCGTGAGGCCGGGGCGGCGGCCGGCGTCCCCCTGGTCATCAATGCGCGGACGGACGCCTTCGAAGTCAAGGAATGGTCGCCCATGGAACGACTCACTGCGGCCGTGCGGCGCGCCAACGCCTACCGTGCCGCCGGCGCCGACTGCCTGTTCGTGCCGCACGTGAGCGACGCGGCCACGATTGGACGGCTAGCCCGTGAGATCGAGGGGCCGCTCAACGTCATTGCCGGCCCCCCTGCCCCGCCCATCCCGGAGCTCGAGCGCCTCGGCGTGAAACGCGCGAGCCTGGGTCCCCGGGTGGTCCAGGCAGCGCTCGGTCTCGTGCGCCGCGCGGCGACGGAGTTGCGCGAGCGCGGCACCTACGAGACGATGGCCGACCTGTTGATCCCGTTCACCGAGCTGCAGCGGCTCGTCGCGCCCACCCCTTGACGGGTTCGAACGGGCGGGTATATTTATGCCATTCAGTGAATATTAATGCTTTCGGGTTAATACCTTTGGGTGGTTCCGACATGTCGCACGACTGTACGCTGAAGGCCGTCGCAATTCTGAATCCGGCGACTCCCACACACGGGAGCGGGCGGCGGGCGTAAGCGCGTAGGCGACTCAAGGCAAACCCCCCCGGCCCGCTCCCAATCGAGCGGGCCTTTTTGTTGACCGGGCGTGACAAGGAGACACGATGCCCGCAGCCGACCGATCGCGTTGGGCCCACAGCCGTGCGCGGGAGCTCGACCCCTGGCGGGAGCACGATGCCTGCGGCGTCGGATTCGTGGCGCGCGCGTCCGGACACCGCTCCGCCGATATCGTGCGCCTCGCGCTGCAGGCGCTGGCGCGGGTCGCACACCGCGGCGCCGCGGCCACCGACCGCTCGGGCGACGGTGCGGGCCTGCTCACCCAGATCCCTGCCCCGCTGTTCTACCGTGAGGCGGCGAGTCGGGGGTTGGCGCTCGCGCCCGGCCAGCCGTTCGCCGTCGGCTCCTTTTTCCTGCCGCGCGAGCACGACGCGCTCGGATGCGCCTCAGATATCGTCGAGGACGTGCTGCGCGGCGAGGGGCACCCGGTGCTGGCGTGGCGCGACGTGCCCGTGGACTTGGACGTCCTGGGCGCCGGAGCCCGCGCCTCGTGCCCCACCATCCGGCAGGCCATCCTCGCCCCGCCCGTCGAGCGTGGACGGTTCGACGAGACGACGTGGGAACGCTCGCTCTATCTCGCGCGCCGGACGATCGAGCGCCGCATCGCCGACGCGGGGCCCGGCCTCGAGCCGTTCTTCGTGTGCTCGCTCTCCTGCCGCACGCTCGTGTATAAAGCGCTGCTCACCGGCACCCAGCTCGCCGGCTTCTTTCCCGACCTCGCGTCCTCGGACTACGAGACGGCGATCGCGATCTTCCACCAGCGCTACTCGACGAACACAACGTCAAGCTGGCCGCTCGCCCAGCCATTCCGCATGCTCGCCCACAACGGCGAGATCAATACCCTGTGGGGGAACCGAAACGCGATGCTGGCCCGCGAGCCGGCGCTGGCCGGGCCGCCCTGGGGCGAGGCGGTGGACCGCCTCAAGCCCGTCATCTGGTCGGAGGGAAGCGACTCGGCCAGTCTCGACAACGCGCTCGAGCTGCTGGTGCGCTCGGGGCGCGACCCGGTGCATGCCCTCATGATGCTCGTCCCCGAGGCCCACGAGGGCGCCGTGGAGATGGAGCCCGCCTTGCGGGGCTTCTACGAGTTCCACGAGTGCCTGTGGGACGGGCCGGCCGCGCTGGCGTTCTCGGACGGCGTGTTCGTGGGCTCAGCCCTCGACCGCAACGGCCTGCGGCCCTGCCGCTACAAGATCACCCGCGACGGGCTCGTGGTGGCGGGCTCCGAGTCGGGACTCGTGGACCTGAACGCGGGCGACGTGGTCGAGAGCGGCCGACTCGGCCCGGGTGAGCTGCTCGTGGTGGACACGCGCCGTAAAGCGATCCTGCGGAACGGGGAGGCCAAGCGCGAGGTGGCCCGGCGCCGCCCCTACAGCCGGTGGGCCGCGCGGGGCATCCGCCTGCTGCGGCCGACCGCCGCCGTGCCCGACGCGCCGCCCACACCGGAGCCCGAGCGCGTCGCTCAGCAGGTGGCGTTCGGGTGGAGCTTCGAAGACCTGCGCTACGTGCTCGAGCCGATGGGGAGCGCGGGGCAGGATCCCGTGTGGAGTATGGGCGACGACACGCCGATCCCGCCGCTCGCGCGCGTCCCGCCCGGCCTGTACGCGTACCTGCGCCAGCGCTTCGCGCAGGTCACGAACCCGGCGATCGACCCGCTGCGCGAGACGCTGGTGATGTCGTTGCGGATGCACATCGGGCGCCGGGGCTCGCTGCTCGCCGACCGGCCGGCCGGGCTCCGGCTCGTGCGGAACGAGCACCCCGTTCTCCTCGCGGAGGAAATCGCGGCGCTGCGCACGGGCGCGGGCGCGCAGGTCGTCACCCTCGACGCGACCTGGAGCGCCTCCGCCGGGAGCGGTCCTGACGCGTTGCGCACTGCGCTCGACGCGCTGTGTCGGTCGGCTGGCCACGCGGTGCGGGAGGGGGTACGGATCGTGATTCTGAGCGACCGCGCTGCCGCTCGCGAGCGCGCTCCGCTGCCGATGGTCTTGGCCGTCGGGGCGGTACACCAGCACCTGCTCGAGCACGGCCTGCGAACGCGCCTCGGCCTCATCGCCGAAGCGGGAGACGCCTGGGACGTGCACCACTTCGCGGCGCTGATCGGGTACGGCGCGGAAGCGGTGCATCCGTGGCTCGCGCTCGAGTCGGTGCAAGCGCACGTCGCGGAGGACGACGCACGCGTCCGGTTCCGCGCCGCGGCCGAGGCCGGCCTGCTCAAGATCCTTTCGAAGATGGGCATCTCGACGCTTTCGTCTTACTGCGGCGCCCAGATCTTCGAGGGACTGGGGCTCGGCGCCGAGGTGATCGACCGTTGCTTTACGGGCACCGTCTCGACGATCGGCGGAATCGGGTTCACGGAGATCGCCGAGGACGTCCTGGCGCGCCACCGGGCCGCATATCCGGACGTTGCGGCCGCGGAGCCGGTGTTGCCCGACCACGGGCGCGTGCGCTACCGCCGCGACGGCGAGGATCACGGCTGGTCGCCACCGCTGGTGCGGGCCATGCAGTCCGCCGTGGCCGCGGACACACCGCAGGCGTACGACGCGTTTCGCGCGCGCGTCGCGGCCCGCTTGCCCGCAAGCCCGCGCGACCTGCTCGCGTTCCGCGCCGTGCCTCCGATCCCGATCGACGAGGTCGAGCCTGCGGAGGCGATCCGCCGCCGCTTCGTTTCGACGGCGATGTCCCTCGGCGCGCTGTCCCCCGAGGCGCACCGCACGCTCGCCATCGGCATGAACCGGATGGGCGCCCGCTCGAACTCGGGCGAGGGCGGCGAAGACCCCGATACGTACGCCCCGCTCGAGAACGGCGACCGCGCGGATAACCGCATCAAGCAGGTCGCGTCGGGGCGGTTCGGGGTCACGACGTACTACCTGATGCGTGCGGACGAGCTCGAGATCAAGATCGCGCAGGGCTCGAAGCCCGGCGAAGGTGGCCAGCTTCCCGCCCACAAGGTCACGGCCCTGATCGCCCGTCTGCGCCACTCGGTCCCGGGCGTGCCGCTGATCTCGCCGCCGCCGCACCACGACATCTATTCGATCGAGGACCTGGCGCAGCTCATCCACGATCTGAAGCAGGTCAACCCCCGCGCGCGTGTCGGCGTGAAGCTGGTGGCGGAAGCAGGCGTCGGGCGGGTCGCCGCAGGCGTCGCCAAAGCATACGCCGACTACGTGCTGGTTTCCGGCCACAACGGCGGGACGGGAGCGTCACCGCTGTCTTCGATCAAGCACGCGGGGTCGCCGTGGGAGCTCGGGCTCGCGGAAACCCAGGCGATCCTGATCGAGAACGGCTTGCGCCACCGCATCGAGGTGCGGGTGGACGGCGGCCTGCGGACGGGGCGCGACGTCGTCATCGCGGCGCTGCTCGGCGCCGAGAGCTACGGCTTCGGCACGGCGGCGCTCGTCGCGATCGGGTGCGACATGGCCCGGCAGTGCCACCTCAACTCCTGCCCTACCGGTATCGCAACCCAGAAACCCGAGCTGCGGGCGAAGTTCGGCGGCACGCCGGAGCAGGTGGTGGCGTACTTCACCTGGATCGCGGAGGATGTCCGCCGGCTGCTCGCCGCACTGGGCTGTCGCTCCCTGGACGACGCCATCGGCCGGGTTGAGCTGCTGGAGCGCGTAGATCATCCCGAGGTGCCCCGTGCGCAGATGCTCGACCTGTCGCTGCTCCTGACCGACCCGCTCGCGGGACGCGAGGAGCCACGGCACCGCACCGTGCAGCGCAACGACCGCCCGGGGGTCGAGTCCCTGGACGATGAAATCCTGGGCACGCTCGAGCCGCGGCTCGACTCCGGCCGCCCGTTCGCCGGCGTGTACGACGTCGGCAACCACCACCTCACGGTGGGTGCACGCATCGCCGGGCGGATTGCGGAGCGGCACGGCAACGTCGGCCTGCCGCCGGGATCGATCCGGCTCCGGTTCCGGGGGAGCGCGGGGCAGAGCTTCGGAGCCTTCGCCCTTCCCGGGATGCACCTCGAGCTCGAGGGGGAAGCGAACGACTACGTCGGCAAGGGGCTTACGGGCGGCGAGATCGTGATCCGGCCGTTCCGCGAGGCGGCAGCCGCGGGTGGCACCGACCGGCACGTCCTCCTGGGCAACACCGCGCTGTACGGGGCGACCGCCGGAAAGCTGTTCGCCGCCGGCCGGGCGGGGGACCGGTTCGCCGTGCGCAACTCCGGGGCGACCGCCGTGATCGAAGGCGCCGGCGCTCACTGTTGCGAATACATGACGGCCGGCGTCGTCGTCGTGCTCGGGCCCGTCGGGCGCAACTTCGCCGCGGGGATGTCGAACGGCACGGCCTACGTGCTCGACGATGCCGAAACGTTTTCGGCCCGCTGTAACACCGACATGGTCGCCGTGCGAGCGCTCGAGCCGTCGGACGAGCACGTCGTGCTCGAGCTGTTGCGCGAGCACTGTGCGAAAACCGGCAGCGCGAAGGCGCGCGTGATTCTCGACTCGTGGGACCGCTGCGGGCCCCTGTTCCGCAAGGTGGCCCCCCAGGTGGCTCCGACTCCCGCGGCTCTCCCCGCGGAAGTTGCACCCGCCGCGGTGACTTGACGGTCGCCGGGACACCGAGGTATCATGAGCACCATGCGGCACCGCGCCAGCCATTTCTTTTTCTCGTTTACGTACGCGTCCCCTGACACGGGCCGTGACTGGAGACCTGCGCGCGACTAGGTAGCCTCAAGATCTCTCAGTTCACACGAGTGGCCCGTTGAAAGACGGGTCGCTTTTTTTTGGCGAGGGGGGCGACATGATCATCGTGATGCGCGCTGGAGCGACGGCGGCGCAACTTGACAGTGTGCGGGAACACGTCGAGGGAGGCGGGGGCGAAGGCGGAGGGGGCACTCGCACCTACGTGGTGCACGACGGCTTGCGCGCCGTGATCGGGTGTCTCGGCGACGCCGATGCGCTCGCGGAGCACCGCGTGGGGACGCTGCCGGGGGTGGAGTCGGTGACTCACTGGCGCACGCCCTATCGGCTCGCCAGCCGGGAGCTCGCCCCGCCCGGCGGCCGCACGGTCGTCCGAATCGGTGGCGGGCCGGGGGCGAGCGTCGGGGGCCCGGCGCTGCTGGTGATCGCTGGCCCGTGCTCGGTCGAGGGACGCGAGATGCTGCTCGAGACGGCCTGCGGCGTCGGGCGAGCCGGGGCGACCGCCTTGCGGGGCGGGGCGTTCAAGCCGCGAACGTCGCCGTACACGTTCCAGGGGCTGGGGCTGGACGCGCTGCGATGGCTCGCGGAGGTGCGCCGGGAGACGGGACTGCCCGTAGTCACGGAAGTGCTCGATCCGCGCCAGGTGGAGCTTGTGGCGGAGTATGCCGACGTGCTCCAGGTGGGCGCTCGCAGCATGCAGAACTTCCCACTGCTCGCGGAGGTGGGGCGCGTCCGACGGCCGGTGCTGCTCAAGCGAGCCATGTCGGCGACCGTGACGGAGCTCCTGCTCGCGGCAGAGTACGTGCTGGCCCGCGGCAACCCAAACGTGATCCTGTGCGAGCGGGGCATCCGCACGTTCGAGCCCGCCACCCGCAATACGCTCGACATTGCCGCGATCCCGGTGCTGCGAGGCGAGACCCATCTGCCGGTGATCGTCGATCCCAGCCACGCCGGCGGCCGGGTCGACCTCGTCGCTCCGTTGGCATATGCTGCAATCGCCGCGGGCGCCGATGGGCTCATCATCGAAGTGCACCCTCGGCCCGCGACCGCGCGGTCGGACGGTGAGCAATCGCTCTCGTTGGCCGGGTTCGCCGAGCTGATGCGTGGACTCGCGCCCTTCGCGGTGGCGGCAGGCCGCGAGGCGGCGGCATGAGCGACCTGGACCGGCTCCGCGCCGAAATCGAACGGATCGACCGTGCTCTGATCGGCCTGATCGCGGAGCGGGTGCGCGCCGCCCACCGCGCGGCGGTGGCGAAGCGTACCGCCGGCCGGCCGACCCTCGATCCGGCCCAGGAAGCGACCGTGATCCGGCGCGCGGCAGAGCTGGCGCGCGACGCAGGGCTGCCGGAGGAAGACGTACGTGACCTCTTCTGGCACATTGTCGGGCTGACGCGCCGGGCGGAGCAGGAGCCCTCAGCCGCGGCGACGGAGCAGCGGCAGCTCTAGGCTGTCGCGCAGCGCCTGCCAGCTGGCCTCGATGATGTTCTCCGAGCAGCCCATGGTGCTCCAGCGCTCCGCACCGTTGGCGGACTCGACCACGACTCGGGGCTTGGCCGCGGTGCCGAGGTGCTCGTCCACGATGCGGACCTTGTAGTCCACGAGACGCACGTCGGCGAGCTCCGGGTAGTGCGGCAGGAGCGCCTTGCGAACGGCATTGTCGAGCGCGTTCACGGGACCCGCGCCCTCGGCCGCGGTGTGCATCACTGCGTCTCCCACCCGCAGCTGGATCATGGCCTGCGCCGTCATGTCGCCGCCGCTCCGCCGCTCGACGATGACGGTGAATCCCAGCAGCTCGAACGGAGGCCGATAGTCGGCCGACGAGCGCCGCACGAGCATCTCGAACGAGCCGTCCGCCGCTTCGAACTGCAGCCCCGCGTGCTCCAGCTGCTTGATCCGCTGGAGCACTTCCTTGTCATGAACGCCTCCCCCGGGCGCGAGGCCCAGGGCGTCCGCGCGAAGCCGAATATTCTGGCGCCCCGACAGCTCGCTCACCACAACGCGCATTTCGTTTCCCACGAGCGCCGGATCGATGTGCTGATAGCTCTCCGGCAGCTTCGCCACGGCCGCGACGTGGATGCCCCCCTTGTGGGCGAACGCGCTCGCGCCGACGTACGGCGCGTGCGCATCGGGATTCAGGTTCGCGACCGCGGCCACGAAGAGCGCCACCTCCCTGAGACGTCGCAGCTGCTCGGGCGGCAGCACGGGACACCCAAGCTTGAGCTGCAACGTCGCGATGAGTGGGATCAGGTCGAGGTTGCCGCAGCGCTCCCCGTACCCGTTGATCGTGCCCTGGACGTGGACGCATCCCGCGCGCACCGCCGCCAGCGCGTTCGCAACGGCGAGGCCGCTGTCGTTGTGGGGATGAATCCCGAGCGGCGTGCCGAGCTGCGCGCGGACGTCGCGTACGCGCTGCTCCACGACGTCGGGGAGCTCTCCTCCGTTCGTGTCGCACAGGACGATGCAGTCCGCGCCCGCGCCGGCCGCCGCCCGCAACGTGGCGAGGGCATAGTCCGCGTCCAGGCGGTAGCCGTCAAAGAAGTGCTCCGCGTCGTAGATCACCTCCCGGCCGAGCCGGCGGAAGTAGCCCACGGTCTCCGAGATCATGCGGAGGTTCTCGTCGCGGCTCGTCTCGAGCACGTGCTCCACGTGGAGGGTAGAGCTCTTTCCGACGAGCGTCACCACCGGGGTCTCCGCTTCGAGTAGAGCGGTGAGACTGGGATCGTCCTCGCACCGGCCGTTTGCCCGCCGAGTCATCCCGAAGGCCGCAATCTTCGCATGCCCGAGCGGCTCCTTGCGGATGCGACGGAAGAACTCCGCGTCCTTGGGGTTCGAGCCCGGCCAGCCGCCTTCGAGGTAATGGATGCCCAGGTCGTCCAGGCGCCGCGCGATCTTCACCTTGTCGTCGACCGAAAGCGACAGGCCCTCGCGCTGCGTGCCGTCCCGCAGCGTCGTGTCGTACAGGAACATGTGCGTTGCCCCTCGCGTGCTTCCATCGGGGAAACAAAAGCGGCGCGGCCTCTCGAGCTCTGGAGAGGCCGCGCCGCGCATCATCGGGGTCCTACAGTCCGTCAGCCGAGTGCCAGCACGCCGCCTCTCAGATGGAGTCGGATGGTAATGGTCGTAATCGGCAGACTGCCGGAACGGACGTTCATACCTGTGATACTAACCGGCGGGCGGGATGCGTCAATCCCACCGCTTCCGTACTCAAAAGCTCGCGGACCCGCACCACCTCACCGACCACCACCGTGGCGGGAGGCTCGAGACCTTCCTCTGCAACCCGTGCGGCGAGCGTCGCGAGCGTGCCGACCACCGTCCGCTGGACCGGGAGCGTACCGCTCGCGATCACGGCGGCGGGGGTGTCGGGATGGGCGCCGTGCGCCAGCAGCCGGGCCGTGATCTCCGACAAGGCGGAGAGCCCCATCAGCACCACCAGCGTCGGCACCCGCGCCAGCGCCTCCCAATCGAGGGTGGACACGCCATTACACTCGTGTCCCGTGACCACCGCGAAGGCGGATGCCAGCCGCCGGTGCGTGACCGGAATCCCTGCCGCTGCGGGCACGGCGATCGCGGACGTGACGCCGGGGACTACATGAAACGACACCCCGGCGGCGTGCAGGGCCTCGCACTCTTCGGCGCCGCGGCCGAACACGAAGGGATCGCCGCCCTTGAGCCGCACGACTGTCAACCCGCGCCGCGCCCGGTCGACGAGCAACGCGTTGATCTCCTCTTGCGCCAGGTCCGTTCTCCCCCCATGCGACCGCTTGCCCACGAACACGCGCTCCGCGGTGGGCGGCGCTTCAGCGATCAGCGACGGAGCGACGAGGCGATCGTACACGACCACGTCGGCCGATCGCAGGATCGTGAGTCCCTTCGCGGTGATCAAGCCGGGGTCGCCCGGCCCAGCGCCGACCAGATAGACCGTCCCCGTCGCGCCATGCGCGGGTAAACCCGCTGCTCGGCATTGCCCGTGAACGGGCAGTGCCTCATCCAGGAGCTCGTCTACTCGCCGGTGCGCACCTTCGTCATCGCCCCGGCGCACGAACTCGATCACGTCCGAGTCTACGATGCGATACCACAGCGTCGTCCGGACGCGGCTGTCCGGGATGCGTGCGGCCAGCTCCGGCCGCAGCTCACCCAACAGCTCGCACAGGCGCGCCTCGGCGGGCCCAATCATTCGAGCCACGCGTTGGCGCAAGCGAGCGGCGAGGGCCGGGCTCTTCCCCGATGTCGAGACGGCGACGGTAATGTCTCCCTCCCGATGGATCGCCGGCGCGATGAAGCTGCAGTGGTCCAGATCGTCCACAGCGTTCATCAGGACGCCCTCTCGCTCGGCCTCGGCCCAGACTCGGGCGTTGGCCGCGCGATCGTCGGTCCCCGCGATGGCGAGCCAGGCACCCCCCAGATCCCCCGACCGATAGGGGCGGCACCGGAGGTCGATCCCGCCCGCCGCCGCGAGCTCCGCCAGGCGGGGCGTGGTCTCGGGACTCACCACGGTGACGTGCGCGCCGGCCGAGAGCAGCCCGAGCACTTTCTGCTCCGCGACCGCGCCGCCGCCGACTACGACGGCGCGGCGCCCCCGGAGGTTGAGAAACACGGGATAGAACGTCACGGGCTGACCGGGACGGACGCGCGCAGCGCCTCGATGCCCACCCGATGGCAGAAGTCGCCGAACCGCTCGTCGTCGAGCCGCTCGTCGCGGTAGCGCTCGAACAGCGGCCGGACGGTGGCAACGAGCCGGTCGCGCGGGACGAGATCCGCATAGAGCGTCCCCAGCCTCGTGCCGAGCATGCTACCACCCACGAACAGGCCGTACTTGTGCAGCGAGCGCCCGACGAACGCGAGGTCGGCGGTGTAGGGCCGGGCGCAGCCGTTGGGGCACCCGGTCATGCGTACCGTCAGCGCGGCATCCGCCACGCCCAGCCGCTCGAGCTCCGCCTCGAGGTCCGCGATCACATCCGGTAGGACGCGCTCCGCCTCGGCGACGGCGAGCCCGCAGGTGGGGAGTGCCGGGCACGCCATGGCCCAGCGCCGCACCACGGACAGGGCGTCGTGGCGGGCGACGCCATGGTCGGCCAGAATCCGGTCCACGAGCCGTCTCCGCCGGTCGGGGATATCGGTCAGCAGCAGGTTCTGCTGGGGAGTGAAGCGGACGCCGCCGCCGACGGTCTCGACGACGCGGCGGAGCGCGCTCCGCAGCCGGCGGTCCTCGCCGTCCCGGATGCGACCGTTCTCAATGAACACGCCCAGGAACGAGCGTCCCTTGCCCTGCTCGTGCCACCCGAGATGGTCCGCGATATCCGACACCTGAACTGAGGCGGCCGGCGCGAGCGGACGACCAAGCTGTCGCTCCACCTGCTCGCGGAACCAGTCGAGCCCCTGTTCGTCGAGGAGATACTTGAGACGCGCATGGCGCCGGTCGCCGCGGTTGCCGTGATCCCGCTGGACCTTCACGACGGCCTCGGCCACCTCCCTGACCTCGCCCGTCCTGGCGAAGCCCAGCGTGTCGGCCAGCCGCGGGTAAGTGTCCGTCTTCCCGTGGGTGCGCCCCATGCCGCCCCCCACCAGGACGTTGAATCCCGCGAGCCGCTCTCCTTGTGTGACGACCAGGAACCCCAGGTCGTTCGAGTGCACATCGCAGCAGTTGTCGTCCGGGAACGCGAACGCGAGCTTGAACTTGCGCGGCAAGTACCGCGTTCCGTAAATCGGGTCGGGCTCGGCCGGGTCGCCCGTCACCGGTTCGCCGTCGAGCCAGATCTCATGATACGCGCGGGTTCGCGGCAACAGATGATCCGACACCTGCCGGGCAACTCGCAGGACTTCCTCTCGCAGGCCCCCGGCCAGTGGCGCGGGGCACGAGATCACGTTGCGCACCACGTCACCGCAGGCGCCCAGCGTGGTCACCAGCACGTCGTTCACGGAGCGGATCGTGGCTTTGAGATCGCCCTTGAGCACGCCGTGGAACTGGTTACCCTGGCGCGTCGTGACACGCAGCGTGCCGTTGCCGTAGCGGTCCGCCAGCTCGTCGATCACGAGGTATTGCTCGCCGGTGAGCACTCCGCCCGGGATCTTGCAGCGAACCATGAACTGGTGCGCCGGCTCGCTGTCCGTCCCGCGTCGCTCGCGGCGCTGGTCGCGATCCTCCTGTTGGTACGTCCCGTGAAACTTGAGGAGTTGAGCGCCGGAGTCCGAGAAATGGTCGGTGCCCGCGCCGAGCTCGTCGGCGAGATGCCCGCGCAGACCGCGGCTCTCCTCCTTCACCTTCTCGACCGCGCTCAGCGGCTTACCGGTCATGCGACCACCTCCCGCAGTCCGTCGGCGAGGACCTGGCCGACTTCCGGTCTGCTGAACTCGGGCGGCGGCAGGGTGCCGCTCCGCAACATCTCGCGCACCCTGGTGCCGGAGAGCGTAACATGGGACTCGGCGTCGTGGGGGCAGGTCTTGGGCGACGCCATGCCGCTACAGCGTTGGCAGTAGAACGTGTGCTCGAAGCAGACGGGGTGAATGCCGAGCTCACCCGGCGCGAAGCGGTCGAAGATACGCTGCGCGTCGTAGGTGCCGTAGTAGTTCCCGACCCCGGCGTGATCGCGGCCCACGATGAAATGGGTGCAACCGTAGTTCTTGCGCACCAGCGCGTGGAATACGGCCTCCCGCGGACCGGCGTACCGCATCGCGGCCGGAAAGCCGGCGAGGAGCACGCGATCCCGCGGGTAGTAGCGCTCGAGCAGCACGCGGTAGCTCTTGACGCGCACGGCGGCCGGGACGTCGTCGTCCTTGGTGGGCCCGAGGAGTGGATGCAGCAGCAACCCGTCGACCGTTTCGAGCGCCGCCTTCTGGATGTACTCGTGCGCCCGATGCACGGGATTCCGCGTCTGAAAGCCGACCACCGTGCGCCAGCCGCGCTCGGCAAACGAGCGCCGGGTGTCCGCGGGATCGAGCGCCAGCTCCGGGAAGGCCGGCGCGGTACGCCGGAGCAGCCGGATGTCTCCTCCGACCAGGAAATCGCCCTGGCCGTAGAGCTGCGCCACACCGGGGTGCTTCGGGTCGGTCGTCCCGTACGCGAGCTGCGCCTCCTCTTCCTTCGAGTGTGTGAACACCTCGCGGACCTCGAGGAGGGCGACGGTGCTGCCGTCCGGCGCGTCGAGCGCCACGGTGTCGCGGACCCTCCTGGCGTCCCTCACACGCAAGGTGATTGGGAGTGACCATGGGAGACCGTCAGCCAAACGCATCTCGTGGAGGACACGTTGGTAGTCGGCCAGGCCCATGAAGCCCGTGAGCGGGCTGTAGGCGCCGGTCGCGATAAGCTCGAGATCCGCCACGGTCCGCGCGTCGACCGTCAGGGACGGCAGCGCGGCCGCCAGCTCGAACGCCGCCGGGTGCTCCTCGCTTGCGATCACCCGACTCACCAGCGTCCCGCCGTGCGCCGCGATCGGCGTCGTTTCAGCGCTCACCACTTAGCCCTCCTGCTTGACGGTGAAGGTGTGGAGGCCGCACTCGGTCTTACCGGTGCCGCTCCACCGCCCCGCGCGCTCGGCCTCGCCTGGCGCAGTGGGGCGGGTGCACGGCCAGCAGCCGATGCTCGAGTAACCCTGGTCGAGCAGCGGGTGATACGGCACCCCGTTTTCCCGGATGTAGCGCCACACATCCGCTCGACTCCAGTCCGCCAGCGGAAACACTTTCACGATCGGCCGGGCATCGATCTCGTGATACTCCACGAGCTCGGTCGACGAGCGGCTGGAGGACTGATCCTGTCGCACCGCGCTGATCCAGGCATCGAAGCCGGCGATCGCCCGCGCGAGCGGTTCCACCTTGCGAATCGCGCAGCAGCGGTCCGGGTCCGTCTTGTACAACGGACCTGGGTCGGTCAGGGGCTTCAAGTCCACGACATTGAGGCCGTAGCGCTTGGCGAACCGCTCTTTGAACGCGTACGTCTCGGGGAAATGGAAGGCGGTGTCGAGGAAGATCACCGGCACCGTGCGGTCGATGCGGCTGAGCAGGTGCGCGAGCACGACGCCGCCACCACCGAAGCTCACCGTCAGGGCCGCTTTTCCCGGGAACGTATCTACCGCCCACAAGAGAGTCGTCTCGGGATCGGCACCCCTCAGCGCAACGGCGCGCTCGCGAACTTGAGCGACGCTAAGCATAGTGCGCGCTCCGGAGGTGGCCGAGCTCGAAGAGCCGATCGATCACCCGGGACGCGCTGTGGGTGATCTCCTCGCGTTCCGTGTCGATCACGAGCTCCGGGGCCAGCGGCTCCTCGTAGGGGTCCGACACGCCGGTGAACTGGGGGATTTCTCCGGCCAGCGCCCGGCGGTACAACCCTTTGGTGTCGCGGCGGATGCACTCGTCGAGCGAGGCTTTCACGTACACTTCGATGAACGCGCCGATCTCCTCTCGCACCTCGTCCCGGATCGCGTGGTAGGGAGAGATCGCGGCTGTGATCACCGCCACGCCGTTCCGCGTGAGCAACTTCGCGACGTAGCCGATGCGGCGGATGTTGGTGTCGCGGTCCTCGCGCGAGAACCCCAGGCCCTTGGAGAGGTTCTGGCGCACCTCGTCCCCGTCGAGCACTTCGACCGGGATGCCGCGACGGCCCAGCTCCGCGCTCACCGCGGCGGCGAGCGTGGACTTGCCCGCGCCGGACAGACCGGTGAACCACAGTGTGAAGCCGTGCGCCTGCGTGATGCGTTCCCTGCTCCCGAGCAACTCGGCGTGAGCCATGTCTGATCTCCGGAAAACGAATCGGGCCCGCCTTCCCAGTGGGAAGCGGGCCCGATCTGCGTCGCGCGTGCCGATTACAAGCTAGTCGAGCATCATCCGATGCCGGCAACCACAGCGCCACAACCGCGTCCGCTCCCCGAGGAGTGAGGACACATCATCCGACAGGGCGGACAACAGCGGGTGGTGGCGTCGTGCACGATCATGATTTTGCTATTTACCCGGCAGGTGCCGTCGTGTCAATCACACGTTCGGGCGGGGTGGGGCAAGGGAGGGTGGTTGACAAGGATTGGGCCGGCCGGTTAGTTACCGGTCATGCAGCGTACCCGTTTGCATCACCGGCACCACCATCACCACCCGTTGCATGGGGGGAGCCGGAGGCGTACGCCAAGGTAACGAGCAGAGAGCAGAGCCTTGAGTCCATCGCCGACGCCGGCCCCCCGGGGCCGGCGTCGTGCTTTTCGGCACGCCCGAGCTCCGGGGCCCCGGTTCGGCCAACGATCGGAGCGCGACACGATGTCCCGACAATCCGGTTCCTCGACACCCCTGCGCCTCGGCCTGCCGAAAGGCCGCATGGAGCAAGGGGTGCTGACTCTGCTCGGCGACGCCGGT
>Ga0209761_1000566_pt1 | contig 22994 bp, 17 predicted proteins | sample GraSoi013_1_40cm_4_FD_185818 | JGI IMG/M metagenome (GOLD analysis project Ga0209761, IMG submission 185818) | Grasslands soil microbial communities from the Angelo Coastal Reserve, California, USA - Sample 09_25_2013_1_40cm (SPAdes) (version 2) | ecosystem: Environmental > Terrestrial > Soil >...
CGCCCGGCCGCGACAACACCGGCTTCTGCCACTGGTCCTCCCGGTGGTAGAAGATCTCCGGCTCGGCCATGTGGTAGGTGGCGTACATGTCGGTCTGCACCCGGAACAGGTCCTCGGGGTAGCGCAGATGCGCCCGCAGGTCCGCAGACATCGCGTCGAGCGGCTGGAAGATCCCGGGGAACACCTGCGCCAGGGTGCGCACCAGCGGGTCGGCTGGATCGGCGAGGTAGGCGGTGACGGTGCCGTCGAAGGCGTCGATCACCACTTTCACGCTGTTGCGCATGTAGTTGATGCCGTTGTCGAGCGGTTGCGCGTAGGGATAGCGACTCGTCGCGGTGTAGGCGTCGAGAATCCAGCGCAACCGCCCCGAATCGCTCACGACGAGGTACGGGTCGTCGTCAAACAACAGGAACGGCAGCGCCGCGCGCGCACGCAGCCGGATGTTCCGGATGTACATGGCGCGGCTGTCGCTCGTGATGTCGCTCGACAGCAGCACCTTCAGGGAGCGGAAGTAGGTCGCGAGCACCAGGCGACGTAGGAACGAGCCGACCCGGACGCCCCCGGTGCCCGCGTAGGCAGTGAAGATGTTCTCGTCGCCCGAGGGGTAGTCGAACTCGCGCTGTCGGGTCCGGGCGAACACCCACGAATCGGCGAGCTCGCCGAAGTAGAGTTCCGGGCGCGTCACCCGCAGCGACACACTCGACACGGGTGGCAGGTCCTTGATGAAGAGGACCGGCAGTCCCTCCGGCGTGACCTGGTTCACCGGCCCGAGCGTGAGTCCCATCCCGTGGGTGAAGGTGAGTCGCTCGTTGATGAACGTCCGGGTGGGGAGCGAAGCCGAGTTTAGCTCGCGCGGCGAGAGGAGCACCTGGCGGTACTGCCCGTCGATCCAGTAGCGGTCGTCGTCCACCGAGACGAAGTCGTAGTAGGTGCGGATCTCCTGCAGCTGCCCGAACGTCTGGAGCAGCGGGTCGCGGTCCCACAGTCGGACGTTGTCGATGGTCGGCCGGTTGGCCCGGATGTCCCGCTCGGTGAGCCGGGCCTCGCCGGTGAGGTCGCGCGTCACGACGCTGTCCAGCCCCCAGGCCCGCCGTGTCGCCGCGATGTGGGAGGCGAGCTGCGGCGTCTCCTTCACCAACTCGTTCGGTGCCACGACCAGTTTCTGGACCATCGCCGGGTAGAGCGCGACGCCGAGCAGCGACACGCCGAAGTAGAGCCCGACCGCGAGCAGGGTGTTGCGGGCCAGACGGTGGCTGCGCGCTCCCCACAGGACCAGCGCTCCGCTCGCCACGGCCGCGAGCCCGGCGAGCCGCAAGCCGGTGAGCTGGGCGTGGAGATCGGCGTAGCTCGCCCCCACGAGCGGCCCGGTGGTGGAGTACAACAGTCCCGGAAGCCGGACGAAGTACACCCGCAACGCCAACAGCACGAAGAGCAGGGCGATCAGCACCGCCAGGTGCAGGCGGGCCGACGGCTCCACCGTGACCTGCCGGCGGAACACGACGATGTCCCGGCGCACCACGTACAGCACGATGGTGGCGAGCAGCGTGAGCGTCGTGACGGCGATGCCGAGACCGATCGCGCCCGCGATCACCGGCAGCGTGAACACGTAGTAGCCCACCTCGCGGCCGAACACGGGGTCCGTCGCGCCGAACGGCGTCCGGTGCAGGAACTGGAGCACGCCAAGCCAGCCGCCTGCGGCGCCCATGCCGAACAGCAGCGCCAGGCCGAGCGCCGTCGGCAGGGCCAAGCGGCGCAGCAGCCGGGTCACGTCCACGGCGGCGGCCCCGGAGCTGACCTGGACGACCAGCGGGTTCGGGACGAGGCCGCGCTGGGCGATCCGCAGGTTGGCATAAAGGAACGCGAATACGGCGCCGCCAACCGCCACGCCGAGCACCGCCTCGGCCACCAGCCGGGTTGTGAACACGCGCTCGTAACCCAGGGCCTGGAACCAGAGCCATTCGGCGGCGAGCGGGACCAGATTGGAGAGGAGCAGGAAGAGGGCGAACAGGAGGACCAGCACGACGAGGCCCAGGCGACGCCGCCGACGAGGCGGCAGACGGGCTACGCTTAGAGGAGCGGTCATGAAGAGTAAACTAACAGAGGAGCGGGGTTGCGAGTCGCGTCTTAGGCCTCGTCGGGCGGCACCGTCCACATGAGTACGTTCGGCGCGTACCGGCGAAACAGCCGGGGCGCGGTCGCGGCCCGCTTGGTCACGACCACGACCGCGTCGTCCGCTTCCCGCACTCCCACGAGGGCGAGTCGTACCTGGCCGTCCGCCTGCGCCTGGAAGGTGAAGCTGTCATGCGACGGACGGGTCGCATACGGTTTCGCCCACGCGGGCGGCTTGGCGCCCGAGAACGCGATGACCTGCAGGGGCTGCGCGAGTGTGACGTCAGAGAGGACCTGCCGCTCGTACCAGGTGCTCGTGCTCGGGTCCTTGGTGTGCCGGCGGCCGGTCTTCGGGTACGTCGTGTGCCTGCCCGCAGGACCGCACGCGACAATCACCACGTTAGCGGTGCTGCTTACCGACGCGACCTGGTACGGCGTTCCGTGCCAGACTCCCACCACGTCAATGTCTCTCGGCATCGTAGAAAGGTAGCAGCGTGGCCGACGAGGGCGAGCTACACGGCCGTGGTGTGGCGCCGCCGCTCGGTCCCGCGGCGCCGATCGGCTAGCACCCGCCGCTGGCCCCTGCGCCCCTCCGCAGGACCGGGCACGCTCGCGTGGCGGCGATCCACGCCGCTGCGCCGCACGGCCGAGCACCGGCGTTCGCCGACCCGGCCGATGGGGAAGAACAGGATTGAGTCGTTACCGACCATGGTGCGCTGTGGTGATGACGGACACGGGGGGTGATATAGCCGACTGTCGCGCGCTCAGCCAGGCGAGCGCCGTTCGGTTGTGAGGTTTGTGCTGCCTCCTGTCGTTTCGCTCTGTCGAGTTACGACACCGATGCCCAGAACACCGCGTGAATGCTACATTTGGTCGTAACTCGGTCCATGTGCGACTTGCTGTGCAACCAGGGGGTCGTGGGTTCGAATCCCAACCGCTCCATCCTGCCCTAGCCTCAACCCGAAGGAGGCGAAGCCCATGAACACGATGACCACGCGGGCGCTCACGGTGGGACTGTTGATCGCCTTGTGGGCCTGGTTGGCCGACGTGGCGCGGCTGCACCTGGCCCTGTGGGCCGGGGTGGTCGCGCTCGGCTGCTTCTACGCCGCCGGCGGGGGCGTGCCCGCCCTGCAAAAAACGATCGTGGCGGCGCTGTCCGGCGTCGTGTGGGTGCTGATCTACCACGCGGTCCGCGTCGCGATCGGCGCACGTGGCGTCGTCGGCGCGGTGCTGCTCGGCGCGATGGCGTGCGCACTCGCCCTGCAGTCGCGCGTGCCGTTTCTCTCCTTCACCGCGGCGGCGTTCGCCGGCGCGGGAGTCGCGCTCGGCCTCGGCGTGAATACCGTAAACGAGGCGATTCGTGCGGGCGTCGCGCTCGCGGTCGGCGCGGCGGTCGGCTTCGCGGCCGAGCGCGCGGCCGGCATGATCAGAACGCGCGGCGTCTAAGAGTCTGCCAACCGGTGCCGGGCGCTTGATCCGCGCGCGACGCGGGCCGCGGATGGGGAAGCGGGCTCGCATGGCCCTGGGGGTAAGCGGGCTCGTGCTTGCTGCCTGCTCCGAGTCCACCCCGCCGCGCCCGCCGCTCGTCTTCACGGCGCTGAGCGCTGGCAACGGGCACGCCTGCGGCCTCACGACCGACGGCGCGGCGTACTGCTGGGGGTTCAATGAAGACGGCGGGCTCGGCAACGGCACGACAGGGGGCATCAGCACGACGCCGGTCGCCGTCTCCGCTCCCCCAGGCGTCAGCTTCAGCGCCGTGAGCGCCGGCACGGCGCACAGCTGCGGCCTCACGGCCGGCCACATCCTGTACTGCTGGGGCGAAAACGAGAGCGGTCAGCTCGGCATCGGTGTGAAAACCGACACCGCGAGACCGGTACCCGTGGTCGGCAACGTCCCCTTCGCGGGGGTGCGCGCCGCCAGTCAGCTCACCTGCGGCGTCACGACCAACGGCGCCGCGTACTGCTGGGGGACGAACCAGGCGGGTCAGCTCGGCAACGGCACGACCACCGAGAGCCTGATCCCGACGCCCGTCGCGGGCGGACTCAGCTTTGTGACGGTGAGCGCGAGCTTCCAATACGCCTGCGGCCTCACGACCGGCGGCGCGGCCTACTGCTGGGGAGGCAACGTCCGCGGCCAGCTCGGCAGCGGCCTGGGCACGGACAGCACGTCGCCGGTGCCGGTCGCGGGCGGCCTGATCTTCAAGAGTCTCACCACCGGGGACGGTCACGCCTGCGCCCTTACGACCGACGGTGTCGCCTACTGTTGGGGGAGCAGCTTCTACGGCGAGCTCGGCAACGGCTCGACGACAGACAGCCCCACCCCGGTGCCCGTCACGGGCGGACTCACGTTCGCAGCCATGAGCGCGGGTGGCGGTCACAGCTGCGGCATCACCACGGACAGTGTCACGTATTGCTGGGGGAAAAACGACCAGGGTCAGCTCGGCGACGGCACGACCACCCAGACTTCGGCGCCGGTACCCGTCACCGGTCAGCTGACCTTCGCGACGGTGAGCGCCGGCGCCGGTTTCACCTGCGGCGTCACGACCCGCAGCGTCGGGTACTGCTGGGGATCCAACGTCAACGGCCAGCTGGGTGACGGCACGACGACGCCCAGAGCCATGCCTGTTCGCGTGGCCGGACAGCCATGAGGCAGTGGCTTCCTCCCTACGTTGCTTCCTCCGGTGGGCGCACGGCTGCAAAGCCGTTGTAGAGCAGCACGTCGTAGATGATTTTCAACGTTCCTGCAATGAAGAAGGGCACGCTTATCAGCGTGGGCCGGGCAAACAGGAATCCCGCGAATATGGGGGCAATAGCGGCACCGGTGGTTCGTGCCACGCCGGTGATCCCGGCGGCCGCGGATCGCTCTTGCGGAGCAACCACGGCCATGGTGTACGATTGCCTGGTCGGCACATCCATTTGGCTGATGCTGAAGCGCGCCAACAACACGAGGACAGCGAGCGGAAGGTTCGGCATCAGTGGGACAAGAATGAGCAAGATGTTCGAAGGCAGGTGCGTGAACACCATGGTCTTTACGAGGCCGAAGCGCGAGGCCAGTCGGGACGCCAGCAGTGCGGAGATTCCGGCAAATACGTTCGCCCAGAAGAAAATCACGCCGAGCGTTCCGGGGTTCACGCCAAAACGGAGATAGAGCCAGTAGGCAGCGAAGCTCTGCATTACAAAGCCGCCCGCAAAGGAATCGAGAGCGAACAGGCCCGAGAGTTTGAGCACGACATCTCGTGACCGGCCGATGCCAAAGAGCGTCCTTATAGCCGCTGGAACGGCGGATGCTGCCCCCGGCAGAGTCACTTCAGCAGCGGAGGACAGGCGGGCAAACAGGAAGGTCAGCACAACGCCCAGAGCGGCGTAGAGCAATACCACAGCGCGGTAGCTCCCCAGAGGCGTCAGCGCGGTGGTCTGCAGCACGTGAGAAACAATCCCTCCGCACAGTGCCCCGGTCGCGGTAGCCAACGACCCAGCCAGCGTGTACCAGGCGAATACCGCCGTCCTGGCGTGATCCGGAACGACATGCGACAGCGCAGCCTGCTCAATCGACAGAAATGGGCCCACTTCGTTGCCGCTTGGACTGATGACGCCAATCGTCCCGGCGAGGATCAGGAACACGAGGTTGCTTGTGCAGGCGAAGGTCAAACCCGCGGCAGCCATGAGAATGGCGCCGATGATCAGCATGCGCCGTCGCCCGATGCGATCGGCCCGGGTTGTGAGGTAGAGGGAGACGACAGTATCCCCGGCCAGCGTGAGCGTGAGCAGCATGCCGGTTTGGGAGGCACTCAGGCCGAGGCTGGTCAGGTAGAACACCAAGACGACGGATAACGAGCCGTACGCGAACAGGCGGGTCAACCGGGTGAGGAATAGCAGCCACCCGTCACGCGGCAGCGCTCGCAGCGCGCTAGGGCCCACGCGGCCTCGCGGTGAGGTCGTCGAACAAGGTGTACGAGTCGGCCTTGGTCCAGACGCCTACACGGCCGGGACCACTGAACGTGTGGTCGTGCACGTCGATCCGCTTGGTGCCCTCCCAGTACACCTCCACGTGATCCGCTAGGAAGTCGACGCGCAGCTCGTGCCAGACCCCCGAGGTGACCTTCCCGGTCCAATTTGCGAGCTGGACCCGGCGTCCGTTCTTCACGTAGTAGAAGCGGACGTTGTCCTCGAGCGCATTCGCGCGACTGAGGTAGTAGTTGTTCTCATCCTGGTACCGGAACACGACGCCGCAGGCGCGGTCGACGCGCCCTGACACGGGTTTGCATCTCACGGACACGCTGCCGTCGGTGAAGGCCTGCGACGCTGCCGCCGCGACCGGGAACCGGTAGTCGGTGCGGTCGCTGTCGGTCTGGGCCAGCACGTTCGGTGGACTCGGCGCGTCGGGAGCTGACCGCACAATCCAGCGACCCACACGGCCGCCACCGGTGCGGCCGAACCCGAAGCCGGCCGGCGGCTGCCCCGGGGTCAGCGAGTCGAAATGCCAGATGATCGCCGGTCCGGTCTGTGGATCCGGCCGCGTGGGCTCGGCGGCGTGCCGGTGGCGAGCAAGGCCGAGGACCGCGCTCAGGACGGCTGCGCCCCACACAGTCACGGCGAATCGAGGGCGTTGTTTCATCAGCGATCTCTCCTTACGGCGTGAGACGGTGAACCACTTTGACGACGAGCGCCCCGTTGAGCGGGCGGGACAGGGCCCGCGTATCGGGGAAGCGAAACCGGGTGAGCGGATAAGTGGTGTACCCCGAGTTCCACACCAGGAAGACATCGTCCCCGATCACCGGGATCCAGTGGAACCGCACATTGAAGTCGACGCGCTCGTTCTCGTTGTCGTACTGCACGAAGGCGAGCAAGCTCGTGCGGGTATTGAAGTCGTACTCCAACCGGCTGGCCGACAGCACGGCCGTGAACGCGCCGACCGGTAATCGAGCCCTGGTCCGCGTCAGATCGGTGCTCACGATGATGTGACCACCGCCCCGCCACACCGCGGTGAGCTCGAGGTCGGTGCTGTGACCGCCGTAGAACGGACCCCAGTTGACGAACGCTCCGAAGCTCAAGGGTCGGCCTGGGTTCATGAAGTACTGCAGCTCGTAGCGCGACCACCAGTAACGCCGCGGCGGGATCACGACGCCGCGGAAGATGTCGAAGCTGTCGGTGGGCGCGTCCAGCAAGCGCTGCACGTTGATCTCGAAGTGATCGCCATTCTGGCGGTCGCCTCCGAACACCCGCCACTCGAACCACGCCGTCTGCCAATCCGCGCTCCGCAACAGTGATCCCGTCTCGCTCGCGATGATGTCCCAGCTCGGAATGGGGAAGGTCAAGTCGAGCTGCCGGATCCCCAGCACGCCGGGCCGCGGCATGAAGTCCACGTGCCCGGTCGTCTCCCAGATCCCGGTGCGGCGGACGAAGCCGAGTGGTGGAGCGAAGCCCGAGTCGATGCGGTACAGCGAGACGAAGTTGTCGAAGCGATCGTTTGGATTGTCGGTAGAAAGCCGCCACGCGAGGGGCGTTCCCGAGACACCCGGCGTCTGGCTGCCAGCGATCCACACCTTCGGCTCGAGGTTCCCTCCGTGGACGATGAGCGGCAAGTCGAGATCCAAGCCGCCCGCCCGCTCCACGCCTTGACCACGCGGTGGAGCGTGGACCGTCGCGATGGCGCCGATGTAGGACCGGTCGAAGAGGTCGTGCTGGACGCGCACGACCGCGTCGTTGGCATTGTCTCCAGTGCCGGTCTGCGCGTCGAAAATGCCGACCCTCCACGGCCCGAGCCGCCCATAAACCCGCCCCCCGGCGAGAAGGGGCACTGGGGCCCCGCTGGTGTCGAGTCCTACGCGACGCGAGTAAAACAGCTGCACTCGGCCCGGCGTCCCGAGATCGAGCAGTCCGCTCGATTCGAGGAAGAACTCGCGCTTTTCAGGGAAGAAGAAAGGAAACCGCGTGAGGTTGATGACTTGCTGGTCGGCTTCCACCTGTGCGAAGTCGGTGTTGACGGTGAGGTCCCCGGTCAGCGTCGGGGTGATGGCGAGCTTGGCGTCGACGCCGGCCTTCCCGCCGAGATAGCCGCTGGTCGTTTCGCCGCCGCTGCTGTCGTGCTCAGTCTCCACAGCGCGGCCGAGGGCATATGGGTATAACTCGAGATCGTGGGGGCGGTGGAGATCAGCGAGGTCGGTGATGGATCCTTCGTTGTTCAGGTGGTAGAGCCCCTGGGCGCGGCCGTACGAGCGCCACAGGTCTTCCTCGTTCTTCCGCCGAATGAAGCGCCGGACATTGAACCCAAACTCCGTGGTGGTGCCGACGTGAAACCGCAGCGCGAGCAGCGGGACGCGGAACTCCGCCGTCCATCCGGCACCATCGCGCGACACGGCGACCTCCCAGATGCCGTTCCAGTTTTCGTTCAAGTCGTCGACACCCGAGAACTGGGCGTCCCACATGGCGCCGCTCGGGTTCGTGCCGAGTACGAACGCGCCGCGCCGGTCGTCGAAGCTGTCGATCAGGAGCCGGACGTTATCGTCACTCGAAAGGTCGGCATCGCGGCGGAGTTGGCTGGCCCGCACCGCCCGCATATCGGAGTCATAGCAGCGCACCACGATGTACAGCGCGTCGGCGTCGTGGGCCACTTTGACGACCGTGCGCTCTGTGGCGGGAGACCCCTCCCGCGGTTCGCGCTGGCGGAAGTCGTCGATCGAGTCCGCCGTCGCCCAGAAAGACTCGTTCAACCTGCCGTCGAGCGTGACCGGCGCCCGGATAAGTGTGGCCTGAATCTTCCCCGCGCTCGCTCTGCCGCCCCTGTGTGGCGAGTTCTCGTCCTGAGCCACTGCCACGCGGGTGAGCAAGCTGATCCCTGCGAGCGCGAAGGTTACGCGCTGCTTCACGGCCGGCTCCTGAGCACAAGCCCGACAAGCCCCGCCGCCAGGATCAACACCGGTTCCGGGATCTTCTTGGGGGTGATTAGGAGCGCCAGGGTCACCACGGCGATGAGCGTCGTCGGCACGTCCGAGAGCGACCGCCGGCCCAAGATGACCGCCGCACCGGCGATCGCGCCAGTCGCCGCCGCCGTCACGCCGTCCACGAACGCCTTCACCTGCCGGTTCTTCGCCACGCGATGGAAATGCGGGGCCAAGAGCACCGTGACGAGATAGACGGGCAGGAAGACCCCGAGTGCGGCGAGGGTCGCGCCGGCGAGTCCTGCGACGAGATAGCCGATGAACGCGACCGTGATCACCACCGGTCCTGGCGTGATCATCGAGACCGCGACGGCGTCGATGAACTGTCGCTCGCTGAGCCAGTGGAACTGCTGCACTACACCTCCGTAGAGAAACGGCACGATCGCGAGGCCGCTTCCGAAGACGAAGAGTCCGGCGCCGGCAAAGTACGCCAGGATCTTCCATAACACACCGGGCAACGCTGGACCCGCCAGACTTGTGGCAAGTCCAGGGATGACCGGAACGAGTGCGAGGGCCGGAGTGGCAGCCACCTCTTGTCGCCCGCGGGCGAGCGCAGGGACGAGTCCACACAACAGAAACACCCAGATGATCTCGGACTCGGTCCAGGCAGTCACCACCGCGCTCGCGGTGCAGAGGGCCCACAGGAGCCGATCGCGGCCGAGCGTCATCCGCACGAGCTTCAACACGCTCCGCGCGATGATGGCAATGACCGCCGCTCCGATTCCGTAGAAAAGCCCACGCATCCACGGCAGCCCACCGAACCGGACGTATACGTGAGAAAGGACGAGCACCATCAGAAACGAGGGACCCACAAACGCGACCCCGACTAGCGTTGCACCGAGCCTCCGGGCACGCACCCAGCCGAGGTACATCGCCAGCTGCGCTGCGAGGGGCCCGGGCGCGAGCTGAGCCAGGGCGAGACCCTCCTTGTATTCCTGAGCGCTGATCCAGCGGCGCTGCTCCACGAGGTCCTGCTGCATGTGCCCGGCGAGCGCGATCGGCCCGCCGAACCCCAAGGTGCCGAGCCGCAGGAAGTAGAGCAGGAACCCCCGCAGGCTGAATCGCTCGCCTGTGGTCTGCGCGGCGTCCCCCGCGTCCATCCTGTTGCCGGGGCCAGTCGTCACCGTCGTGAGGACCTCGTGGTGTTGCGTGCGGCACGGCGCTGGGCGGGTGGCGTTCGACGCGGCTCGGGCGCGGTGACCGTCAGCGCTGCGTGCAGCGCATCGAAGAGCGCCGTGCCGTGCTCGAGCCGCGTGCCGTCCTCCGCGTACTGCTTCGCGATGCCGGCGATCAGCCGCTCGATGCCGGGGGTTTCGGGCCGCCCGAACTTCGCCTCCTTGCAGTCGATGTCGTGCACGATCTCCGCGATGAGGCGGAGCGCAGGATCGCCGAGGCCGAAGCGCGCGACGAGCGTCTCGAAGGTGCAGGCTTTCCCCTCGTGGGTGTACTCGGCCTCGAACATGTCGAACCGGAGCTCGCCGGGCCGCGGCCGGTAGCCGTCGGGGGCGACGAACTTGAACTGCGCCGCGGGGTCGATGAACCGGCGAATCAGCCACGCGCTCGCGATCCGATCGATGTAGACCCCCTGCCGGGTCACCCACGTGGCGCCGCGAGGAGTCTGGGCGGGATCGGCCGGTACTGGGACCTCAGTGTCCGGCGGGCGGAGCCGCGCCTCGAGCCGCGCGAGCTCTTCGTGGGCCGCCCGGCGGCGCGGGGCCCCGAAGAAGTCGATGGCGACGACGTCCGCGAGGCGCCGTTTCAGTCGACCCAGATCGGCCTTGATTTGCCCTCGGCCATCGGTGCGCGCGCGCCGCCCGCCGCCCGGCAACGCCTTGAGAAGGCGTTGCGCGTCCGCCACGATGGCGCGGTAGTCCGCATCCCGGGCGGTGCGAAACAGTGCCTCGATCTCGGTGTCGGTGAGGCCATCCACGAAGTTGGCCTCGCAGACCGAGGCCTCCCCGCCGCCGGCCACGATCTCCCGCATCTGCCATTGGAAGTCTTCGACCGTCTCGTCCGAGCGGGGGAGGACATAGACCGAGTTCTTGATGGCGACCGCGCCGAGACGTTGCAACCTGCGCCACACCTTGACCCGGAAGTAGTCGGGTTTTGGCGGGATCTGATGGATGAGTAGGACCCAGCGGTTTGCGGCAGACTGCGGCATGCAGGTGTAGCCTCCCAAACGAATCCCTTGACTGTCACAAGTGTATCATGCGAGAATTTTCCGAGCAAGGCTCCGCTGGATCGGGATCTCGTCACTGGAGGGACACGTATGGGTCAGAGAATCTCGGCACTCGCCGCGCTCCTACTGATCATCGCCGTACGCCAGCAGGCGCAACAGCCGCTCGCGCCCATCGACTGGAAACAGGTGGACGCGGGACTGGGCAAGTCTGGGGCAATCCAGCCGGACGGGGCCTACAAGGTCGGGATGCCGCGCAGTGACTTGCACGTCACCACCGCCGGGGTGGCAGTCAAGCCCGCGTTGGCGCTTGGCTCCTGGGTCGCGTTCAAGCAGGTGAGCGACACCGAGGCGATGCTCATGGGCGACCTCGTGCTGCTCGAGAGCGAAGTCGACCCCGTTCTCGCCAAGCTTCAGCAAGGCGGCATCGAACAGACTGCGCTGCACAACCATCTGCTGCATGAGTCACCGCACGTCATGTACATGCACATTGGCGGGCGTGGCACGCCGGCGCGGCTTGCCGCGGCGGTGCACGCTGCGCTGGCCCTCACCACGATGCCATTCGGGGCGCCCTCGGCGCCGGCGCCGCCCGGAAGCTTCGGCATCGACACGGCGCAGATCGGGCTGATCCTCGGTTACCACGGGAGGGTCAACGGGGGCGTGTACCAGGTGGGTGTGCCCCGCGCTGAACAGATCACTGCGGACGGGATCGCGGTCCCGTCGTCCATGGGCTTGGCGACGGCTATCAACTTCCAGCCGACCAGTGCGGGTAGGGCGGCGATCACCGGCGATTTCGTCTTGATCGGGAGTGAGGTCAACCCCGTGATCCGTACAATGCGCGACAACGGGATCGCCGTCACGGCCCTCCACAGCCATATGCTCACCGACAGCCCGCGCCTGTTCTTCATGCACTACTGGGCGAATGACGACGCCCTGAAGCTCGCGCACGGGCTCCGCGCCGCGTTGGACAAGATGAATGTCAAAAAAGCTGGTTAGGACGGTCTCAGCATTCCGACATTGGAGGCATCACATGAAGGGGACGACTTGGCTTGTACCGGTTCTGGCCCTGGCGGGGGTGTGCTGGGGGAGCACCCTCGCGGCCCAGGAAGAAGAGGAAGGCAACCAGGCTGCGGTGGCAAAAGCTGTGATGAGCGCTCCAGTGTCTCTCGAGCGTGGTCTCGCGGCGAGTGCGAGTCACGGGCAACCGATTTCCGCAAAGTTCGAGCTAGAGGAAGGGAAGCTGCAGCTCTCTGTCTATACAGCGAAGGGCGGCAAGTTCTTCGAGGTGGTTGTCGACCACACCAGCGGTGCGGTCGTCAAGGCCGAACCGATCACCGAAGGCGAAGATCTCACCGCTGCGCGGAGCCAGATCGCGACGATGGCGAAGGCGAAGCGATCGCTTCGGGCGGCGGTGGAGCAGGCCCTGCGAGGCAACGCCGCCTCCCGCGCCGTCAGCGTCACACCATCGCTGAAGGATGGCCGCGCCGTCGCCGACGTCACGCTTGCAAAGGGTGAGGAGGTCAAGACTGTTTCGGTGCCGCTGCAATAACGATTGCCGGGGCATGTCGAAGCGTCAGCCGCGCGCTCAGCGCGGAAACGCCTCCGGCAAGCCGCCGTCGATCGTGAGGATGTCTCCGGTGGTGAAGCGGAACCGCTCACTCGCCAACAACACGGCGAGGTCCGCGACCACATCGGCCGGGATGAGCGATACGCCCATGACGTTGCGCCGGCGGTACGCCTCCAGCTGCTCGTCTAGGGAGACGCCCCGGCTGGCGGCCCGCTCTTGCGCGAACCGGCGGAACAGCGGCGTGTCGATCTGGTCGGCGTTGATGGCGTTCACCCGGATGCCGTCCGCGCCCAGCTCGACGGCGGCGACGCGCAGCGCCTGCAGCAGGGCCGCCTTGCTGGCGCCGTACGCCGCTGCGTCCCGGCCAGGCGCGAGCGCCGCCTTCGACACCGATGCGACGATCGAGCCGCCCGATCCCTGGCGGCGCATCACGGCTCCCGCAGCGCCCATTGCCAGGACGGCGCCGATGTAGTGGACGTCGAGCTGCTGCTGGAGATCCTCGCGCCGGATGTCGGTCAGTCCAGCGAACCGGGGCGTCTGGCCCGCCGTGTAGAACAGGCAGTCCAGCCCGCCGAACTCGAGGACCGTCCGCCGGACCAGGTGGGCCAGACTCTGGTCGTCCCGGACGTCCACCGTGACGGCGACGGCGCGGCCCGGGAACGTCGCTCCGATCTCGCTCGCGACCGCGTCCGCGGCCACCGCGTCGACATCCGCCACCACAACGTGCGCGCCTTCCGCTGCGAACCGCCGCGCGGCGGCCCGTCCGATGCCGCTCCCACTCCCGATCACCACGGCAACGTGACGCGGGAGCAGCAGCGACGCGCGCTCGCGCGCGTCCTGCTCTTCCAGCTTACGGCGCTCCAGGGGCCAGTGCTCGAACGCGAACACCTCCGGCTCCGGAATGAACTGGAACGCCTCGATCGCTTCCGCGTTGGCGATCGTCTCGAGCACCGCCCGGTAGCACAGATTGGCCGTCACCGCGCCCCGCTTGTCCCGGAACGCCGTGATCATCCCCAGCCCCGGTACGAGCACGACCTTGGCCCAATCGTCGAGCGGGCGCTCCCCGCCGGCGGCGTGGCGCCGGTGATACTCCTCGTAATCCGCCCGCTGTCGCGAGATCTGGGTGCGCACCGCGTCGACCAGCTGATCCGCCGGCGCAGCGGGGTCGAGCTCGAGCCAGATCGGCAGACGGCCGGCCCGCAGGATGTGCTCCGGCGTCGCCATTCCGCGCCGCACGAGCGCCGGCAGGCGCTCCGCTGCGAGAGCTGTGAGGATGTCGTCGGCGTCGTCGCAATGCAGGATCACCCGACCTCCTCCCGTCGACCCGAGGGCGCCGCGCACGACCGGCAAGACGAGCTCCGCGCACCGCCGACGCGCCTCCGCTGCCGGGATCGGGCGAGCCGTCGCCCCCAGCACCGCTCGGCCGCGCCGGCTCGTCGCGAGGTGGTCCTCGATCCGGTTCACGGCGCGCAGCAGGCGCGTGTAGCACTCCCGCGGGTCCTCTCCCCACACCACCAGGCCGTGATGTGCCAGCGCGAGGCCCACGGCGCCGCGGGGCATCCGATCCACCATCCCGCTCACCGTGCGGGCGAGCGGGAACCCCGGACGGGCGTACGGGACGTACACGATCTCGCCGGGAAACAACTCGGCGACCAGGCGTTGCGCCGCGGTGTCGCTCAGGTTGGTGAGGCTCATCGTCGCGACGTCGTGGGTGTGCGCGATGACGCGGTGGGGGAGGAGCGAGTGGAGTGGGGTTTCCACGCTCGGGGCCGGCCCGTCGGTTTGCAGCATGCAGCTCGCCAGAAAGCGCATCATATCGACGTCGCTCATCGCGGCGGCGTCCCGCAGCGCAGCCAGCCCTGCAAGCGACAGGCGTGTGAACCCCGCCCGCCCGATCGTGCGCAGATCGGTGCCGCTGCCCTTTACCAGCAACGCGTCCCCGAGCTTGATCGATGTGTTGCCGCCGCCCGGCTGCACCAGCCGCGGTTCCCGCCCGATCAGAGTGGAGAGATAGACGAGCTGGTCGAGCTCGTCGGCGCCGGCCGCGGGGCCACCGCCCCAACGGTCCTCGATTCGCGCCGGCGCGTCCCTCACGGCTCCGTGCGCGGCGGCACTGCGCCGTCGATCCCGCTGGCGATCACGTCTCTGAGCGTGGTCTTGCGCAGCTCCGCCGCGAACGCCGGCACCACCTTCTCCACGAGGTCGGCGAAGCGGGCGGACGCCGCGGCGATCCGCTGAGCGAACACGTCGTGCACCGCCAGCTGCTGCGCGGTGGGCGGGAAATCGGCACCGTTGTCGGCGACGTCGGATTGCAGCGCCGCGAGCCGACCGTAGATCTGCATCGGGTTGCGGAAGGCGTCTTCCCGCGCCCCCGTCAGGTGGACGTCGAACAACACGCCCTCGACGCCGACGACGCGGTGCTCGAGCGAGTCGGCGAGGCCCGCGAGCCGCTTCGCGCTCGCGTCGCCGGCCAGCGCCGAATCGCTGCGCAGCTGGCCCGCGAGGTCCTGCAGCTGTTTCCGCATCCACTCCAGTCGGTTGATCATGCGGGCGACGCTATCCTGCTCGGCCCGGATCGCGAGGGCGAGCCGGGTCTGTGCCTGCACGTCGGCGTCAGTCCCCGCGGTGTTCGGATCTTTCAACACGGTGAGCGACTGGGCGAGTGTCGTATCGCCCACGCTGAGCCGGATCCCGTACGTCCCGGGCGGCACCAGCGGGCCGCGCAGCATGAGATCGAGATCCCACGTCACGAGCGGCCGGGTGCCGTCCGGCCCGACGCGCACGAACGGCTTGCCCGGGGGCGGCGTCCGCAGCTTGGGGAGGGCGGAGGGCGCGTAGCGCAGGTCCCACCACACCCGATTGAGCCCCGGTTTCCGCTCTCCCTGGAGCACGCGCACCGTGTCGCCCCGCGCGTCCACCACGATCAACCTGGCGGGCGGATGCGCGCTGTCGGGCCGCGCCGCCGAGTCAGGCCGGGCCTCGGTGTCGGCGAGCGCCGCCGCCAGATGGTAGGTCACCACGGCGCCGCCCGGGGGGTTCTGCGCCTGGACCGCGCTGTTGGGCGCGCTCGCGACGCCCTGCGTCGCCCGAAAGCGGTAGGCGGGCGGCGGCGCGAACAGCCAGGCGCGTCCCGCGAGCGCCCGGGCGTCGAGCTGCTCGAGCGGCGAGACATCGTCGAGGATCCACACGCCGCGGCCGTAGGTGGCGACGACCAGGTCGCGGAAGCGCGGCTGCACCGTCACCCACGATACCGGCGCGTGCGGCAGGTTGGTCTGTAGCGGCAGCCAGCGCGTGCCGTCGTCGAGCGTCACGTACAGCCCGTTCTCCGTGCCCGCATACAGCAGCCCGCGACGCACCGGGTCCTCGGCCACCACGTGGACGAACGACAGGGTGGAGCGGGGAAAAGTGTCGGAGATGCGCCTCCACGTCTTGCCGTAGTCCGTCGTCTTGTAGATGTACGGCGCCAGGTCGTCGAGCTCGTGCAAGTCCACCGCGAGATAGGCGGTCCCGGCGTCGAAGTGCGACGCCTCGATGTTGGTGATCTTTCCCCACGGCGGCAGCTTGGGGAGGTTGCCCGTGACGTCGCTCCACTGCCCACCGCCGTCGCGGGTGAGGTGCACCAGGCCGTCGTTCGACCCGGCCCAGATGACGCCTGCCTGGAGCGGCGATTCGGCGATGGCGAACAGGGTCGCCCCGTCGAACGTCATGAGGTTGTCGGTCGTGACGCCGCCCGAGGTCTGCTGATGCGTCGTGTCGTTGCGGGTGAGATCGGGACTGATCACCTTCCAGCTGGCGCCGCCGTCGGTGGTCAGGTGCACGACCTGGCTTCCGACGTAGACCCGGGTGTGATCGTGGGGCGACAGGGCGATCGGGAACGTCCAGTTCCAGCGGTACTTGAGATCCGCCGGCCGCCAGCCGTACCCGGCCTCGGGCCACACGCGCACGTTGCGGGCGTGATCGGTGCGCGTGTCGTACACCTCGAGCCCGCCGTCGTAGCAACCCGACCAGACGGTCACGTTGTCGACGGTGTCGGGGATCGCGAAGCCGCTCTCGCACCCGCCAACGTGCCCCCACTGTCCTTCGGTGATGCCGCCGGCGAGCCCGCGGCTCGGCATCCGGTAGGAGCTGCCGTCCTGGCGGTTGCCGTAGACGTAGTAGGGCACTCGGGCGTCCGCATGCACGTGGTACATCTGGGCGATCGGTAGCACCACGCGCGTATAGCTCTTGCCGCCGTTGAGCGTGAAGCTCGCGCCCCCGTCGTGCGCGATCAGAATGCGGTCGGCGTTCACGGGGTCGATCCAGATGTCGTGATTGTCCCCGCCGGCCGAGAAGGGACTGCGGGTGAGCGTCTGGCCGCCGTCGCGCGACATGCTGAACCGCACCGAAACGAAGTACAGCCGCTCCTCGTCGTCGGGCGCGACGGTGAAGCGCACGTAATACGGCGCGCGCTCCGCCATGTCGTGATTGCGGCTCACGACGCGCCAGGTGTTGCCGCGGTCCTCGCTGCGGTACAGCGTCGGGTCCTGATCTTCGATCAGCGCATAGACGGTGTTGGGATTGGAGGCGGCGACCGCGACCGCGATCTTGCCGACGACGTGATTCGCCGCAGGGAGGCCGTGGCCCGCGAGCCGCTTCCACGTGACCCCGCCGTCGCGCGAGACCCACAGCCCGCTCCCGGGGCCACCGCTCTGCAGGTGCCAGGTCTTCACCTCGAACTGCCACATGCCGGCGAACAGCGTGTTGGGATCGCCGGGGTCGATGGCCAGATCCGAGCATCCGGTGTTCGGGTCTACGAACAAGACCCGGGTCCACGTCTTGCCGCCGTCCGCGGTGCGGTACACGCCGCGCTGTTGCTGAGGGCCGTAGGCACGCCCCAGCGCGCACACCAGCACTACCTCCGGGTTCGCCGGGTGGATCACGATGCGCGCGATGCGGCCGGTCGAGTCGAGGCCCACGTGCTGCCAGCTGCGGCCGGCATCGGTCGATTTGTAAGCGCCGTCGCCCAGGGCGGTCGTCGACCGGATGAAGAACGTCTCGCCGGTACCAGCCCACACCACGGTGTGAGCGGAGGGGGCGATGGCAAGGGCTCCGATGGCCTGCGCGGGCTCACTGTCGAAGACCGCCCGCCAGTGCACGCCGCCGTCCTCCGTCTTCCAGACGCCGCCGGACGCCGCGCCCACGTAGGCGACGAGGGGGTTGCCCGGCTCCCCGACCACGGCGACGGCGCGGTTGCCCTCGGGGCCGACGAAGCGGAAGCGCAGACGCGTCCACAGCGTGGTGTCCGCCTGTTGGGCAGGCGCGAGTGCCGGCGGGATGGAGAGCGCGAGCAGCGCGACGACGGTGCGGATGCGGGTCATGGGCGGCGGCCTCGGATGCTGGCGACGGCTAACAATGGCGGGCGGCGGGACGGGGCGCGAGGGGCGGCCTGACGGAAGGCCCCGGCATGAAGGTCGTTACCGCGACCCCAGCAGCAGCGCCTCGAGGTCCAAGTCTCGCTGCACCCGACGCATGACGTGATCGCCGATCATTCCCTTGTCGCGCAACGCGATCACGGCCCGCCGCTCGGCCTCAAGCAGCTCGAGCACCGCGTCGCGACGGCCGCGGGCGAGACGCTCCTCCGTGCCATCGCGCTCGGCCCGCACCCGGGCGCCGAAGCGCCGGCGCCGGTGGCCGTAGCGCGCCCGCAGCTCGGTGAGGGTCTCGCCATCGAGCTCTCCCGCGAGCTGTTCGAGACGTCGCAGCGCGGCCGCCGACGCTTGCTCGCGCGCGTGCGCTTCTTCGAGGCGCTGCGTTTCACCGGTGTCGCAGATCCCCAGCCAGCTGACGAGCGGCTGGAGCGAGAATCCCTGGGCGAGCGTCACCAGGATCACCGTGTACGTGAGGAAGATGATGATGTCGCGTCCCGGGAACGGCGCGCCCGCGGCCGTCGTGAACGGCAGCGCCAGCGCCAGCACCAGCGAGTCCGCGCCCCGCAGGCCCGCCCACGCGATCAGCGCCACGTGGCGCCACGACGGCGGCGGATCGTGCTGCCGCGCGCGCCGGCTCAGCCAGCGCGGGCCGTAGCTCGCGGTGAAGACCCACACGACGCGCGCAGCGATCGTGACGACGCTCACGGCCAGCCCGGCGATCGCGAGGTCCCCGACGGAATAGGCGCCGAGCGTGCCGAGCACGGCTCGCAGCTCCAGTCCCACGAAGACGAATGTGAGCCCTTCGAGCACGAACGCGACCACGCCCCACATCCCCTCGGTCTGCACCCGCGTGTCGGGCGCCACGATGCGAGGGCCCAGGCGGCCGAGGTAGAGACCGCAGGCGACCACTGCCAATACGCCGGACACGCCCACGGCCTCCGCCGGGAGAAACGCGGCGAACGGGGTGAGGAGCGAGATCGTCGCCTCGATCTCGGGTGCATGGATGTGGCGGCGCAGCCACGCGATGAGCCACGCCGCGCCCAGCCCGACCGCCACGCCCGCGGTGCCGACCCAGACGAAGCGCAGCCCCGCCGCGGCGACGGAGAAGCTGCCGCTTACGGCCGCCGCCACGGCCATCCGGTAGGCGACGATCGCCGTGGCGTCGTTGACTAGGCTCTCGCCTTCCAGGATCGTCGCAATGCGACGTGGCACCACGAGCTGGCGCAGGAAGGCCGTCGCCGCCGGCGCGTCGGGCGGCGAGACGAGGGCGCCCAGAGCGAAGGCGGCCGCCCACGGCAAGCCGGGCACCACGGTGTGCGCGGCGACGCCCACCACAATGGTCGTGAAGACCACGAGGCCGACCGCGAGCAGGCTGATGGGACGCAGATTGGCGCGCAGATCGCGCCACGACGCGGTGAGGGCGGCCCGGTAGAGCAGCGGCGGGATGAAGACGACGAAGATGAGGTTCGGCTCGAACGCGACGCGCGGCAGGCCCGGAAGCAGCGCGATCACGAGCCCGCCGATCACCAGCAACACCGGAGACGGGACTCCCAGCCGGCGCGCCGCGATGCCGACGAGCACGACGGCGACCAGCAGCGCCAGGATGATCTCGAACTGGTGCATCGCCGCGCTCAGTGCCTCACCACACGATCCCGCTCACTCCACGGCGGCAGCCCGGCGCGCGGCGTCCTCCAGCGCCGCCGCGAGGGGGTCGACATCCCACCCTTGATCGTGCCGCTCCCCGTTGATGAAGAACGTGGGCGTGCCGTTCACGCCGCTCCGCACCCCGCTCATGAAGTCGTCGCGCACCCGAGCCTTGTAGGTATGCGCCGCGAGCTCCCGCGCCACCCGCGCGGCATCGAGCCCGAGCTCGCCGGCGTACTCGATCAGGTTGTCGTCCTCGAGCGCGAATTGGCGCTCGAACAGGCGATCGTGCATGTCCCAGAACCTGCCCTGCGCGCCGGCGGCCTCCGCCACCTCGGCGGCGTGCTGAGCGTGCAGGTGCAGCTCGGTGAGGGGGAAGTTGCGGAACACGAACCGCAGGCGCGGGCCCAACCGATCCTGCACCTCTTTCACGATCGGGTACGCGCGACGACAGTGTGGGCACTCGAAGTCGCCGTACTCGACGAGCGTCACCGCGGCGGTCGCAGGCCCGTGCGCGTGATCCCGCTCTCCCACCGGCAACGCCAGCACCGCCGCGTCCCGCTGCTTGCTCACGCCCGCCCTCGCGGCGTCTCGAGCGCCTCGAGCGCTTTCAAAATCCCATCCGCTCCCGGGTTGACGCCGATCGGTGAGACATAGCTCCAGCGGATGGTGCCGTCGCCGTCGAGCACGAACAGCGCCCGCTCGGACGTGCCGTCGCCTTCCCGGTAGACGCCGTAGCGCCGCGCGACGGCCCCCTTCGGCTCGAAGTCCGCCAGCAGCGGGAAATGCAGCCTGCGGTTCTGCGCGAACGCGAGGTGACACCAGACGCCGTCGACCGAGATGCCCAGGAGCTCCGCCCCGAAGCGCTGGAACTCCGGAAGAATCTCGTTGTACAGCGCCATCTGGTCGCCGCACACCGGACTCCAGTCTGCGGGATAGAAGGCGAGAATCACGGGCCGGCCGCGGAAGTCGCGCAGCGAGACGGCCTGGTCCGGGGTGCTGTGCAGGGTGAAGTCCGGAGCCCGCGTGCCGGGACCGAGTGGCCCGGCCGCGCCGGCAGGGGTCGTGTGAGTCACGAGTCTTTCCTCCTCGTCTGCTTGCAAAGTAGTCGCGCATGGAAGCCGAGGGGCGGAGTTCTTGACCGTCCGAAATCCGACAACTACATTCGGGATTCCTGAACCCCTCACTCCCGAAACAAGATGCTGGCAGCGTGAACAGACTGATGAGCCTTGCTGCGCCGGTTCTTGTCGTGGCAGGCGGGTGTCTCGTTGCAGTGGCCGAGGCTCAAGACCCCTTTGAAATCGAGGTCTACGGCTCTGAGACGGCCCCCCGGCGGGCGTGGGAGCTGGACACCCATCTCAACTACACGGCGCGCGGCACCACCGCCTTTGACGGGCCGGTTGCGCCGACCGAGCATCAGGTCCATCTCGCCTTCGAGCTGACCAGGGGCCTCACCGATCATTGGGAGGTCACGGCATACCTCCTGTCGGCGTATCGCCCCGGCCCTGGAGTGGAATACGCCGGCTGGCGGGTGCGGTCGCGCGTGCGCGCGCCTGAGGCGTGGCGACTGCCGGTCGATCTGGGTCTCGCGGCCGAATTGGAGTTTTCACCTGCCGCCTACGACGAGAGCACGGCCGGGCTCGAGATTCGGCCGATCCTCGAAAAGCGGATCGGGCGATTACAGCTGCAATTCAATCCAGTGATCGAGCGTTCGCTCGCTGAGCACGATACGAGCGGCGATGCGGAATGGGAGTTTGAGCCGAGCGGTCGCGTGGGAGTGGCGGTGAGCAAGGTGGTAGCTCTGAGCGTGGAGTACTACGGCAAGGGCGGCCTGTTCGGCAGTACGCTGCCCGGCAGCGAGCAGGTGCACCAGTTCTATCCAGGCGTGGACCTGAAGCTCGGCGACGACGTCGAGCTGAATGTCGGCGTCGGCTTCGGAACGACTGCCGCGGGGAACCGGCTGGTCTTCAAGTCTCGCTTCGAGATTCCCTTGGGGCGTTAGCGGTGCGCGCGGCCCCCGCCCACTGGCTGCCCTTTCTCACCGAGCTGGCCGACCGCGCCGACGAGATCGCCCTGCGGTTCTTCCGAGTGAGGGGGCTGCGCGTCGCGGCCAAGCCCGACTCGAGCCCTGTCACCGAAGCGGATCAGGCGATCGAGACGACCGCACGCGCGCTGGTGCGTGCGCGGCATCCCGAGCTCGGCATTCTCGGCGAAGAGCAGGGGGAGGAGCCGGGACAGGGCGAAGCGCGGCTGATCATCGATCCCATCGACGGCACGCGCAACTTCGTGCGGGGCATTCCGGTGTTCGGAGCGCTGCTCGCGGTCGAAGCACGCGGCGAGGTCGTGGCCGGAGTGGTGAGCGCCCCCGCGCTGCGGATGCGCTGGCATGCCGCGCGCGGCGCTGGAGCGTTACGGGACGGGCGTCGCCTCGAGGTGTCGAGGATCCGCGAGCTGCGGGAGGCGACGCTGTTCCACGGGAACCTCGGCCCCGGCGAGGCCGGGCCCGCCGGCGGGATCTGGCGGCTGATCGGGCAGGTCGATCGGACGCGTGGCTTCGGCGATTTCTATCAGCACATGCTCGTCGCCGAAGGGGCGGGGGAGATCGGCATCGATCCGGTGATGCAGCCGTGGGACATCGCCGCGCTGCAAGTGATCGTCGAAGAAGCCGGCGGGTGCGCGACGGGTCTCAACGGGGAACGCTCGATCTACGGCGGCAGCCTCGTGACGTCCAACGGGCCCCTGCACCCAGCGGTGCTCGAGACGCTAGCAGGCGGCCCGCGCCAGCTGTAGGCCCCTTGCCCAGCGACCGCCCTCGGGGTTCCTTACATCCCGTGCCCCCTAAAACCACGTGGATGCCCGTGGCGGTCGGCGTCGCCGCCCTCATCTCCAGCGGCGCCCCGCTGGCGCGCACCGGAGCAGCCCGCCCGCCCGGTCCCCTGATCACCGTGTATAAGAGCGCGACGTGCGGCTGCTGCACGAAGTGGGTCGAGCATGTGCGCGCCGCGGGATTCCAAGTCGTCGTCCACGACACCACCAGTCTGTCGGGCATCAAGGAGCGCTACGGGGTTCCCAAGAACCTCACGTCGTGCCACACGGCGGTGGTCGACGGGTACGTGGTCGAAGGGCATGTGCCCGCGGACGTGAACGCCCGGC
>Ga0209761_1000567_pt1 | contig 22984 bp, 21 predicted proteins | sample GraSoi013_1_40cm_4_FD_185818 | JGI IMG/M metagenome (GOLD analysis project Ga0209761, IMG submission 185818) | Grasslands soil microbial communities from the Angelo Coastal Reserve, California, USA - Sample 09_25_2013_1_40cm (SPAdes) (version 2) | ecosystem: Environmental > Terrestrial > Soil >...
GGACTGTCCGCCACAATCGGATCCCCGCACGTGGTCGGAAAGTTCCTGGTGGGGGAAGGAAGACCCGTCGAAATCGTCCACATTCCAGTCGCTCGCCGGATGAAGCTTGAGATCGTCTCACCCGAGCCGACAGGCGAGGATGTCCGGCTCGCTGGAAAGCTGTTCACCCACCCTGAGGTCGCGGCACGCCTACGCGTCATGAAAGGGATGATCAATGATCACAAGTCAGTTCTCCTATTCACCAATACACGCTCGATCGCCGAGGTGCTCGCTAGCCGGTTCAAAGTCTGGGACATCGACTTTCCAGTCTCCATTCACCATGGAAGCCTGGCGAAGCTGGCGAGAATCTCGGCTGAGAGGGCGTTGAAGGAGGGCGAGATCAAGGGATTGGTCGCCACGTCCAGCCTTGAACTGGGAATTGACGTTGGACGAATCGACTATGTCATCCAGTACATGAGTCCTCACCAGGTTACGCGGCTCATCCAGCGGGTCGGAAGATCCGGCCACAGTGTCGGCAAGATGGCTGATGGCATCATCATCACCATGGACTCCGACGACACGCTGGAGGCGATGGTAGTCGCTCGAAGGGCGAGAGACGAAAGTCTTGAAGACGTGACCGTCCCGGAGAAACCGCTCGATGTGCTTTGTCATCAGATCGCTGGACTCTTAATCCAGAACCGGAAATGGTACTATTCTGAACTGCTGGACATTCTGAAGAAAGCCTACCCGTATCGCAATTTAACGGAAGAGGACATTGCATCCGTAACCAACTACATGCACTCGCGATTCCCTCGACTTGGCTGGGTCTCAGAACAAGACAAAATGGTTATGCGGCCCTCCAGGGTCAAGGATCTCTACCGATACTACTTCAACAAACTATCAATGATTCCTGACGAGAAACAGTACCTCGTCGTGGAGCAAGAAAGCGAGACGGCTGTGGGAGTGCTCGACGAAGCTTTCGTCGCTGAATTCGGCCAGCCAGGGACCAAGTTCATTGTCCGTGGGACACCCTGGATGATGCAGAGCATTCGAGGGGACAAGATCTTTGTCCGAGGAATCTCGGACCCGACTGGAGCCATACCCAGCTGGATTGGCGAAGAAATTCCAGTACCATTTCAGGTGGCTTCTGAAGTTGGAGAACTGCGACGTATCACGGAAGGGGAGTACAGGAAGGGTAAAAGTCTCAAGGAGATTAGCCAGAAGTTAACTGAGAGGTATCATGCTGATGAGAGGACGATTCTCCGCGCCCTCACCGAGACCTATGACCAATGTGAGGAAGGGCTACCTGTCCCGAGCGACAAGCTCCTCACTATCGAAGAGTGGGACGATTTCATTATCATCAACTCACACCTCGGGACCCTTGTCAATAGGACCCTGGCGCGTCTCGTCGGTCACTTGCTGTCTGACGAGTCCGGGGTCAGTATCGGGATCCAGCAGGACCCGTACAGAATAGTTCTTCAGACGATGGGACAGATAGATGCTGAAGATGTGCAGAAGATTCTGAAGAGGCTCGCTGGCAACGATGTGACAGAGCTAGCGGTGACCGCGTCAAAAAGGACCGGCCTCTTCAAGAGGCGACTTGTCCACGTGGCGCGAAGGTTTGGCGCGATTTCGAAATGGACCGACTTCAGCAGCATAACGCTACGTCAGCTTGCGAAGAGTTTCGAGGGCACCGTCATCATGGACGAAGCAGTCCGAGAAACTCAGGAGAAAGACATGGACGTTCCGCACACTCAGGAAGTCTTGAGGGCAATAGCTGCCAAGGAGATCGCGGTCAACACAGTCAAGGCTAGCGGCGAGGCAACCCCTATCGCCCGCATTGGCCTGGAGAGAATCAGTAGGAAGACTGACATTATCCCGACCGAGAAGCTCAATCAGATTCTGGTTGGATCGGCGAAGGCCAGGATTCTGAACGAGGTCAAGACCCTAGTCTGCACGAACTGCTGGAAATATGTTGAGATGCGAAGAGTGAAAGAAATTCCTCAGATTGTAAAGTGTCCTGAATGCGGATCGAAGTTAGTTGCTGCGCTTGGAATAGCTGACGAGGATATGAGGAAGGTAATCATGAAGAACGGAGCAAGACTCTCCGAGAGAGAGAAGAGTCTAGTTTCGAAGGCCGAGGACACAGCCAAGCTCGTGGACCGGTATGGCAGACTTGCGGTCTATGCTCTCGCGGGTCGAAGGGTGCAACCTGAAGCCGCCGGAGACATTCTTCGAAAGCACCACAAGCCTACCAACGACTTCTTCGAAGCGATAATGGAAGCTGAACGAGAAGCATTGAAAGAACGCTTCTGGTAGCGTCTACAGAACATTGGTCACGGGCCGGAATACCAATTCTAGAGTTGCAGCATCTTTAGCGTGGACTCGAAGGCGTCATTGGTGCTTCCGGCCTTGTATAGTCTGAGATACTTGACAAGTTCATTCCGATCTACGGGTCCCAGAATTCTCAAGACTTTTCTTGAAAATCTGCCCGAGAGTAGGATGTATTGAGCAAGAGATGTGAAATTATTGACTCGGCGCATTAGGCTCGCGCTCTCATAGTCGAGGATCCAGGGATGATCACCTCTAGAAACTAGTACGTTCTTGTGGGCTCGACTGAGTTCCCCGTGGTCCAATCCGTAAGCATCCAGCCTAACACACTGTTCCAACATAGTTTTGACCGTCGCCTTGACCCGCGCCTTCTTGCCTCGACCTGTCAAGCTCGAGATCCACAGCGGAAGTCGTTGCCCTTCCAAGAACTGCATCTCAAGAACGTCCTCGGATGAGCCTAGACATTCTGGCCCAATGCCTGCTTTGTTTGCGGCTCTCATCATCGCTGCTTCGTGAATCATGCTTCTTCTTCGAGAATCGGTTCTCCGAACCTTCACCGCGACTAGACGATTATCGGCAATCCCACGGAAGACTAGACCGACGACTCCTTTGCCCAAGACCGATAGCTTTCCCATTCTCAACGGGCCTTCAAACTCAAGACCCTCAATTCCGAGATTCTTCAGCTGTAGAACCCTGGACTCAACTGATTCATCACTGGGCTTCGGATATGCGAGAAGCTCCCTGTACGGTTTCTTGGCAAGATCTTCGAGCGGAACTAGGACCGGCCCGTTTTCAACCATTCAGGTTTCGCCTCCAAGAATTCCCAGAGAGATTTGTCAAATCCCTTCTTCCCAAGCATTGACAGAACCTCGCGATCTTGCAGAACTTTAACGCTCCTCCGAAACGACTCGCCCAACTGCTTAGGGACGGACAGACCGTAAGCCTCCTCTCGCGCTGCAGCTTTGACCAGATCCCCAATCGACAAGATTCCGCGCTCCTTCTGGACCACCCATATGTCCCCTTCAATCCAAGGCCCGCGAGCAGTGCTCCGTGCTTTCAAGTACTTCTCGAGGAACGATATGCTATCCTCGCCCTTCGAGACCGGAGGTCCCTTCTGAAGCCTGACCTCTGGAAGCACAGTTCGACCGGCTTCGACTAGTATGGCACTCTCTTTGGTCTCGTCACTCCAGATCGCCGACCTGTAAGGGTTGAACTCCTCTCGGGCCATAGTGTCCAGCAGGCTTCGTTCCAGCCTGATGAGTTGCCCCCAGAGAACGTCAGGAACCAAGACCGTATGCTTGAAAGTGATCGCCAACAAATCGTGACCGAGATCGTCGATCCGTTTCGCAAATTGCTGCCGCGTCTTTGGCCTGAACTCCGGCGGAAAGAAGTACCACAATCCCGGGTTTCGAAGAAACTGTCGTCCGGCCGCAACAAAATTCCACAGCTTGTCAGGTCTTACGGCCGCAGCCAGATTTCGGTTCGGGTCCACCGGGTCAATTACGACAAGGTCGACGTTTGGATCTTTCTCCCTTGGAGAGACAATTCCTTCGGGCCTACCCATCTCGAGAAGTGCACCCTTGGTCCAAGACGAGGCGTGTATGAGCGTCTCCATGAACGAATGATAGTACAAGACCAGAGTGTCTATGAGCATTCCGCTGAAACCTCCAATCTTAATCTCCGCACCGTAGGTCCCGATGCCTTTCGCGAACTTCTTCAATAGACGAGCTTCCCGACGAAGATCGGGCGTAAGGTGTGTCTGCATGAATTCTGTATGATAGGGGGTTCTGTCAGTCGCGCTCTTCCACTCACCCTTCTTTACATCATAGGAGGGAACGATATTCACTCGGACTCCGTCGACACGAAACTCGAGAAAGGGATGTTCCGCGTAGCGTTCTATCACTCGATAACGGGAGAAATATTTGCGCATTGCTGGGAAAACCTTCTCAACCCACTCCCCCCTTTCCATCGTAGGAGGGAAACGAGCGAAGATGTCCAGATCAGCTTCGTGGCTAATCCAAGTGCCTCTCGCGAAAGATCCCTGCAGACTGACTTTGGCTTGAATCCCAGAACTTGCAAGGACGTCCTCAACCTCGCGTTGAATCGTCTGCGATAGTTTATTCATCTTCTCTAGTTCTTGATCGCTTGGAACGATCTTCTTGGAGACCTGTTGTAGGACTATCTCGGGCAGTTGGAGCAAGCTGGTCTGTCTCGGTTATCTGCTTGCAGGAGCTTCGAAGAGAGTTGAATACTTTGGTCCTGAGGGAGATAGAACGCTCTGTTTGAGCCTAACGCTTTCAACGTTGAAAGTCCCGAAGCTTTCATCTGTCAGATGACCCAGGAATGCGGCGATTTCGTCCCTCTTTCGTCCCGACTTGACCCGGGCTACAGTGATGTGGGGACTGAAAGGTCGGGTCTCGCGACTGAAGCCCAGCTGGTGAAGAAGCTTCTCAGTCTGCTCAAAGATGAGTTCGACTTGACTCCAGCCCTCGCCAACTCCCACCCAGATAACATTCATCCGCTTGAGGTTCGGAAACGCTCCAGCGCCCTTGATCTCGAGGGAGAATGGGGGAAAAGTCACCTGCGCAAGAGCAGACTTTACTTCCTCAACTCTCGAGGCGCTGACACTCCCGAGGAATTTCAGAGTCAGGTGGATGTTCTCTCGTTCCACGGGTTTCAGATCTCCTCCCAGAGAGGAGAGCGAAGACATGATGGCTTCGACCTGAGAGAGAATTTTTTCATCCACAAGATCAATCGAGACGAAACTGCGAATCTGGCCGCTTGACAATTCTGGCGGGGTACATGTTCCCTCCCGTTTAAGAGCTATAACTGCCGCGTTTGTCAACCGCCCGGGAACCGTCCTTGCGATCGACGAAACCGAAGAAGACAGTACTTGTCATCGTCGGAATGCCCGGGGCGGGTAAGAGCCTCGCTTCAAGCGTAATGAAGGCGCGCGGCATCCCAGTCTTCATCTCTGGAGATATCATTAGGGCCGAGGCTCGGAAGCGGAAGCTGGAGTTCACACGGAAGAGTCTCGGCGAACTCATGCTGAAGATTCGAAAGGAAGAGGGCATGGGGGCTGTTGCGAAGAGACTGGTTCCACTCGTTGAGAAGGCAAGAGGTCAGTTTGTTGTCTATGAGGGTGCGAGGAGCGTTGAAGAGGTCGATGAGCTCCGTCGGAAATATCGTGTCGTTACGATTGCTATTCACGCTTCTCCTCGGGCACGATTCCAGAGACTCCTGCGAAGGCGGAGGTCTGACAGACCCCGAGGATTGGCTGACTTCGCGGAACGGGATAATCGCGAACTTGGTGTGGGGATTGCGAAGCTTATTGCATTGGCCGATCGGACAGTCGAGAATGAAGATAGCAAAGATGATCTCAAGAGGAGAACTAGACGACTACTCCAAGTAGTCCTGAAACAGAAAAAATCCTCGTAGTCGCTGAGGCCGAGATCAAGCCGACTGAGAATCCTGAGAAAGTCAAGAAAGCGATAACGAGCCTGTTCTCGGGCGAGATCATAACCGAGGGCGAAGAGAACGACTACGGCCTGGTGAGGCTCACCGGGGCCAAGCGCGAGTCGCTCGAGAAGTTCAGGATGATCATCCAACGAGATAGAATACGCGCTGCTGCACGATCACAATTATTCAAGGGTAAAGAGGAGAGCAGAATCATCGTATTTCTGAACAAGCAAGTCGCGTACGTCGGGCATGTTTCCTTCTCAGCTCCGGAAGGAGAATCCCCACTGGGACCCATTCGTCTGGAAATACAGACAGCGGACCCCGTTAGGATCATCGACTGGCTGACTGGGGGACCCATGCGACGAAAAGACGCTTGAAGCACACTATCGCCAATGAGAGCCTTGACGAGAAGAGAGTAAGCTCCGATCCATTCAAGCAGTTCAGCCGGTGGTTGCGAGAAGCAGCTGGTAGGCGCCCCCTGCTTCCTGAGACTATGACACTAGCAACCGCCACAAGATCGGGACTACCGTCAGCCCGGACCCTCCTGCTCAGAACATTCGACAATTCCGGATTCGTATTCTACACCAACTACTCAGGACGGAAGAGCAAGGAGCTGGCAGAGAATCCTCAGGCTGCGCTAGTCTTCTACTGGCCTCGGCTAGGCCGACAAGTCCGAATAGAAGGAAGCGTAGTCAAGGTTTCAACGAGTGAATCCGACAATTACTTCAGCAGTCGTCCGCGAGACAGCCAACTGTCGGCATGGGCTTCTCAACAGAGCCGCGTCGTTCGTAACCGGCGGTTTTTGGAAAAACGGGTGAGGCGGTTTGGGGAGAAATATACTGGCAGAATCCCCCGCCCGCCGGACTGGGGAGGTTATCGGCTTCGACCAAACCTCTTCGAATTTTGGAAAGAACGGTCCGGCAGACTACACGATCGATTGCGCTACAGACGCTCAAAGGGACGATGGATGCTAGAGCGACTCGCCCCATAGCCAACTTGGTTTAGGAATTCAAACGCCATTGAATTCTACTTTAGCTGTTTCAGTGATAGTGTCTGGAAATCTTTCGGGACGAGCGTCTGTTTGAAGATCTTCCGAGCCTCTTTTAGCAATACAGAATCGTCTCTGGTCACAGCGCTGATATGAACAACCGCGAGGCGTTTCACCTTTGCAACCTTCGCTAGTTGTGCGGCCTCGCGAGCTGTAGAATGGTAGTACTCTTGGGCTTTGGGGCGTCTCTCCTCTGCAAAACCGCCATCGTGCATTAACAGGTCAGCCCCTTTCGCGAGACGCTTCACCGACTCAGCAGGTCGCGTATCTATCGCGTAAACGACCTTGAGCCCAGGCCGACTCGATTCGACAACATCGCTTGGGCGAATCTCTCTTCCCTCTACCTTTACCGTCTTCCCGTGTTGCAGTTCGCCCCAGAGTGGACCTTCTGGTATGCCTAGTCGTTTTGCTTTTTCTGGATGGAAGCGCCCTGGACGTTCTTTCTCTTCGATGGAGTAGGCGATACATGGGATGTCGTGTTTCGCGAGGGTCGTCCTGATGAGATACTCGCCTCTGTCAACTTCGTCTCCCGGGCTCAGTTCCTTAGGTCTGACTTGGAAGTTGGCCGGATACCCTAGTGGTTTGTAGATCAGGTTCAGGAATTTCATCAAACCTTTGGGTCCGTACAAGTCCAATGGCTTGTCTCTCGCGAGGGAGGACATCGTCTGCAGGAGTCCTGGCAGTCCGAGAATATGATCACCGTGAAGATGCGAAATCAGGATGACCATGGGTCTATTGAATCCCAGCCCTGCATGCATCATCTGCCTTTGTGTTCCTTCGCCGCAGTCAAGTAGAATCAATTCTCCATCCCTACGTAGAGCTACACTTGGCAATCCTCTTTCTTTGGTTGGCAAGCTTCCTCCGGTCCCAAGAAAGACCACATCGATTCCGCCTGACATCAGTTAGCCTCCAAGACAAGGATCTCACGAGTCAAGCTGCGATGCACATAGACCTCGTGCCTGTCTACAACCTTGAACCCGGCAGACTCTGCAACGTCAGGAGTTTTCGTGCTGACAGGAGACGCGACCACTGCCCTTTGCCCTTTCGATAAAATGGAGTGTGCATCGGGCAGGAAGCCCTTGAGAATATTCCGCGTCGTCGATTTTAGCGTCGACGCTCCAGTGCCGTATGGGGGGTCTGTTGCAATGGCGTCAACTTTTCTGATTGGAAGATGGCGGGCATCTCCTCTAACCAATCCTAGGGGGTCCATTCCGAAGTGCTTGAGGTTTCTCCTGGATCCTCTGATCATTCGCTTGAGCGCATCAACCCCCACAACCTGACATCCCAAGAGACTCGCCTCAAGCAGAATACCCCCTACGCCGCAGAACGGGTCCAAGAAAATTGACCCGGGCACTGCGTGGGACATGTTCACCATTGAGCGAGCGAGTTTGGGGACCATTGTGCTGGGATGGAAAGACGGTCTCATCCTGGGCCTACGATCGGCCACAAACACATCGGGACGCCGATGCGCAATTAGGCCTAGATGAAAATAGGGTCCAGCGAGAAGACCGCGGAACTGGCGCTGAGGATTCTCCAAGTCCACCTTTGCGTTGGTGACCTTGTTCATGAGCCATCCCAAATGTCCCTCGAGTTTGACCCTCGGCATTTCTTTCGATACACCTCCGAAACGAAGAACTCGAATGCTGAAACTTTCGTAAGCTTGAAGAAAACGCGGGAGGTCGGATGACTTCACAGCATCATCTATTTCTTCCAACGTTGGGCCTGAATGGACAATTTCTTCACCGACCTCATCCATGAACGCGCCTCGATCCGCGATGGTCTTCACGGCATGAATATCAGCATCAATTTCGACAAGTTTGAAGAATGATCCTGCGATCTTAAACGGGATCCGATTCGCGTCAAGGATCGCGCTCATCTCTGCGATCGGGAGTGTTGGATGTTCACCCGACAAAATTACGAAGACTCTTGTCGGGTCGTTCATGTCGATTGGCGAGAGTGAACAAGTATATACGGAACCGCTTAGCCGGATTCCAATTCTAGCCAGGAGATTGTAGGATGAAGCGGTCCCACGGAATCCGAAACAGGAACAGGACCCTTCTTCGCAGAAAGCCCAGGGACAAGGGAAAGAATCCTCTGGGAAGACTTCTCATTCCATACGCTCCTGGACAGATGGTCACGATCTCAATCAATCCCTCGGTGCAGAAAGGAATGCCCCACCGAAGATATCACGGTCGCGTGGGGATGATAGCTGAGAAGCGCGGAAGAGCCTATGTCATCGAAGTAGCCTCAGGCAAATTCCCGCGGCAAATAATCGCAAGACCTGAGCACATCCTTCCGATGAAGGAGACAAACTAATGGCAAGGAAGATCGTCGAAGAGAAGGTCATCACTAACTCCGAGGCCAAGGCGGTCCTGGAGAAGGTCAAGGAAGAGGAGCTAGGCGAGTTTCAGCGCCGGACCCTTGACTTTACCCGCAGGTTCACCAAGCTGCCTGCGGAACGAGCCTCCAAACTGGTCGAAGAGTTATCGTCGAAGCTTCAGCTTGACAGAAATGACGCGATTCAAATAGTAAACACTCTACCCCAGAGCGTGGAAGAACTGAGAGCCGTGCTGACCGTGAAGGGTCGTTTCGTGAGCACGGAACAGTTGAACGGTATTCTTGAGATAATGAAGCGGTACACCTAATCGGCTACCGAAATCAAATTAAGCAGAGCCCTTATCATTTTGAATGACTAGAGTTGGCTCTCCGCTCCCCCAGACGCCGCGCGTATGGAATTGAGAGACTAGTTTGTAGAATCTTCTAACAAGGAGCCTGGAGAAGAGCCGTTCTTGGCAATACACGAAGACGAGTACATACAGAGAAGACATGTCTACGAAGAGTCCGCGTACGTCCTAGACTATCTCCCCTATGGGAGATCCTCTGATAAATCACGACACCTGGTAGTCCCAACCGTCCAGATAATGGGCGAGCAATTCTTCACCCTGCTCGAGGCAGAATTGAAAGTTGGAGCAACGGTAGTAGTCGAGGAACGCATCTACATTGGGAGAGATCGAAGGGAGAAGGTTGACAGAATAATCAGCAGAATCAACTATGACCAGCTAACCGCCAATGCAAAGGCCGAAGTTGTCCCACTCATTGATTCGTTGGTCAAGAAGCAGGAGAAACGGTTCGTCGATTTCTTCAACAATTCGCAACCAGTAACTCCCAGAATGCACTCGCTGGAACTCCTGCCAGGGATCGGGAAGAAATCAATGTGGACCATAATTAACGCGCGAGAGAAGAAGCCATTCACCAGCTACAAGGAGATCCAAGATCGGACAGGTCTGACTGATGTGCAGAAGATGATAGCGAAACGCATCATGGAAGAGCTAAGCACCGAAACCAAGTACCGCGTCTTCACAAGGACAGTATGATATGGTGGGACCCCGCAATCCCCACCGACCTTCGAAGAGACTAGGACAGAATTTTCTCCTAGACCAAAACATCGCGTCGGACATCGTTTCGAGCATCCATCCGACTCAATCAGACACGGTCCTCGAACCCGGACCGGGACACGGCACGCTCACCCGATTATTGCAGAAGAAAGCTGGAAAGGTCATAGCTGTCGAAAAAGACCCCATTCTCGCTCGAGAACTAAGGGATACCTTCAGGGACCAGTCCAACGTAGTTATTGTTGAAGGAGACACTCTGAAGACCATCCCCCTACCTGATTTCAACAAGCTAGTCAGCACTCCGCCCTACTATCTGTCCTCGAAGCTGGCCCTCTTTCTTTCCAAGACCCAGTTCGACGTTGCAGGCATTGTCTTCCAAAAGGAATTCGGTGAAAGACTACTCGCACAGCCCGGGACTCATGAATACGGGAGACTTACCGTCTCAGTTCGAAGAAGATTGAACATTGAGAAGATCAGAGAAATCTCGCGTACAGCATTTTATCCTAAACCGAAAGTTGACTCAATTCTTCTGAGGATGACTCCCCAACAGACCGTGCGCGCACTGGATGAGCCATTGTTCGAAGAAATAGTGAGAGGAATCTTCACACAGCGTCGAAGACTGCTCCGCGGAGCACTGCTTCACTTTCTGAAGAAGAGGCTGGGTCGAGAAAGTGCAAAGACGATAATGACCGAAATTGCTGTCCCAGATGCAAGGGTATACCAACTTTCGATAGCCCAATTCGAAAACCTCAGTGAGCAGCTTGCGCCAAGATTAGGCGAGAAAATCGCTTCAGAATTCCAAGGCGAGGATTAGGTCAACAGCAATAATATATCACAGCGAGAACGAACGACTGGTAGGTGGTTTCGAATGCCCATAACCGACGCAATGAAGAAGCAGCTAGCTCAGAAACACAGGCTCTTCTTCAAGATATGTCGGACCTGTGGGTCCAGAAACTCTCCCAACGCCTACAGATGCAGGCGGTGCCGCGGAGACAATCTCCGCTGGAAGAAACGAGAACTCGGCGCCAAGTAGACCGGCCTCATCGCGTTCTCCACGGTCAGCAACTCTTATGTCAACCATACCCCGAACCGTGAATCATGCAATCCATTTCTGAAGTGAAAACGGTCCCAGACGGATATCACTCCGTTAACTTGTTCCTGATCGTCGAAGGAGCAGAGAAGCTGATCCAATTCTTGAAAACAGACCTTTGGCGGTAAGGTTGAGGAATCAGTCAAAGGACCCGATGGTCGTATTGCACACGCCGAACTCACGGTCGGCGATTCCATCATAATGATGGCCGACGCCACTCCAAAATACGGTGCAACCTCAGTTCATCTGTACGTTTATCTCGAAAATGTGGATCTGCCGTTCAAGCGTGCGCTAGAGGCGGGCGCCAGCTCGATTCAAGAGCCCGCTGACCAGTTCTATGGAGATCGTACGGCCGGTGTTCATGGACCCGACCGGAAACTATTGGTGGATAGCCCAGCACGTGGAAGACGTCTCCCAGGAAGAATTGGGACGACGCATCAAGGCACGCTCCCAGCCGATGACTGTTTAGATCTCGTTGTCCTAATGCTGGACCACAGCGGCCTTCTGCTGCTGTAGCAGTCTAGGCAATTCGGACGGCACTTCGGCGACAAGAACTCCTACTTCGCTGAATCTCTTCATCTTCGCATCCGCAGTACCCTCAGTCCCAGTTATGATCGCACCGGCGTGTCCCATTCTCTTTCCTGGAGGAGCAGCTCTTCCGGCAACGTATGCGGCAACGGGCTTAGGATAGCGCGTCTCTGCAATGTAGTTGGCAGCATCTTCCTCAGCGGACCCTCCGATCTCACCTATCAGAACAATTGCGTTGGTCGACTTGTCGTCGCGAAACATTTTGAGAACGTCGACGAAGTTCAGACCGGTAACCGGGTCTCCTCCGATTCCTAAACAGGTGGATTGGCCAATCCCCGCGTGAGTTAGGTATGATGCGATTTCGTATGTCAGCGTCCCGCTCCTAGAAGCAACCCCGATACCTCCAGGAGTGAAAACATCGCCGGGCATGATGCCCAACTTTGCCTCTCCTGGAGTAATTACGCCGGGAGTGTTGGGCCCGACGATTGTAGCTCTACGCTCTTTCGCGTAGGCCATCAGGACCATGCTATCGCGTGCGGGAATCATCTCGGTAATTATGACGACCGGGTTTAGACCCGCATCGATCGCCTCCATTCCAGCTTCCTTGGCGTATGGAGCTGGTACAAAGATGATGGACGCATTTGCATCAGTCTTCTCCAATGCAGATGCGACAGTTTCGAATACGGGAACTCCTTGAGAGACTGTTCCGCCCTTGCCAGGAGTTACTCCTGCGACGATCTGTGTTCCGTAGTCGAGCATGAGTCGAGTATGAAACGCACCCTGGTTCCCAGTGATTCCTTGAACGATCGCCCGAGTGTGTTTTCCAACCAGCAGGGTCATTTCTCAAGCAACCTTCAAGGAGACAACTAGCTGTGCAGCCTCGTCCATTTTTTCGAGCGCGGTAATCCCGATAGAGTTCAGAATTCTTTTTCCTTCTTCGAAATTCGTGCCCTGCATCCTCACCACGAGTGGTTTCTTCAATCCCACCACTTTCTTCACCTCCACAATCCCCTTGGCGACCTCATCGCATCTCGTGATTCCAGCCAGGATATTGACGAATATTCTGTTTACCTTCTGGTCTCCCTGGATTATCTGTAACGCAGTCGCGACATGCTCAGCATTCGCTCCGCCACCTACATCGCAAAAGTTCGCAGGTTTTCCTCCGTAATGATTCACCATGTCGAGAGTCGCCATAACAAGGCCTGCACCGTTTCCCATTATTCCGATATCACCATCAAGCTCGACAAAGGCTAATCCGTTCTCACGAGCCTTAGCCTCTAGAGGCGTAACCTCGCTGCTAACTTCCTTTGCCCTTTCCTGAAATTCAGGGTGACGAAAGAGACTGTTATCGTCTACTATCAGGCGAAGATCCGCGGTGACAAATTTTCCTTCATTAATCTCGACTAGGGGATTGCTCTCGACGAGTTCAGCATCATAGATTACAGACAACCGGTACAGATTTGAGAGGAGATCAGTCAAAGCGTTCAAGCGCTGACCAGTGTAGCCAAGCTTCAGGCCAACCTGTCTCGCATCATACCCCCGCATACCGAAAACGGGGTCAATGCGATGATGCAGAATCTTTTCCGGACTCTGCTTCGCCACGTCCTCAATATCGATTCCACCCTGGTCTGAGGCGAGAACCGTCTGACACTTGTTAGCCCGATCCAACACTATGCTGCCGAACAGTTCCTTCTTGATGTTCAGCTTCTGCTCGATCAGCACCTTCTTCACCTTCTCCCCCTTGATCGTCATGCTGAGAATCTCGCTCGCCCGGTCACGCGTCTCTTCTGGCTTCGTCCCGAACTTGATGCCTCCGGCCTTCCCTCTACCCGCGACCAAGACCTGGGCTTTGATGACCACTTCTCCGCCAATCCGTTTGTGAATGTCTCTGGCTTCGTCAGGTGTCGAAGCTAGCCCTCCTCTAGGAGTGTTGATTCCGAGGTTCTGAGCGAGGGACTTGGACTCGTACTCGAATAATTTCATGAGATTCCCTGGTGATTTTCACTCGGGACTGGCAGAGTATTTGGCTATTACCCCAGACTTACCGTAACCCATTTATTATCCAGAAGGCACCTGATGCCAAGCTGTCGGGTCGGCCGGCAGGATCAGAATCCTTGGATAATCTCGGTGTCTCCAGAAAGTGTAAGAAAAAAAGACAAATGTTTGCACTAACATTCTCGATTACGGGGCTGAGGAAGCCTTGGTGAAAACAATCCTTGACAACTTTTGCGTAAAGAGCGGCATTTTCTGTTCAAGATGCGAAGAGAAACTGAAGAAAGGCCAGATCTCAGACCTCGACGTTAGAGTAATCCGAACGATTACAGAGCTTGAGAAGGAGAATCCGACTCTCCAAGACGTCACTTTTCACAAAGCAGTGGAGGCGGGAGATGTCATGGCACTTATGGTCGATCGTAGGGGAATGGACACCTTCCTCTCCTCAGGAGCCAAACTGGCAAAATCTCTCGGGGACCGTGTCGGCAAGAGAGTCCGAGTCCTCAACTTTGGAGGAGACGAGCGTGGATTCCTTGAAGACCTATTCACCCCCTTCTCAATTCTAACCATCAACACTATCTGGCTCCCGGACGGTAGCAGGGAAACCAAGGTCATACTGAACGGACGAAGACCCCGGAGAAACCCTCTGGACTTCGAGGTCGTCAAGAAGCTAGCCCGTGAACTCAAGGGTCTTACGCTACGAATAGAGTTCGAAGACTACTGACAGCTCCTTGGAACATCCCATTCACGACAGCCAAGTTATCGTAGTCGGAGCAGGCGTAGCTGGCTGCCAAGCCGCCTACGAAGCGTCCAAGAATGACACGAAAGTAGTCCTTCTCGAAGAACATCCTCAAGTTGGTGTTCCGAGCCACTGCTCGGGAGTCGTCAGTCTAAACGGACTATCACTACTCGGACTAGAACCGAACTCGACCTTCACACAGAGTATGATACATGGAGCCGTCTTCAATCCGCCAAAAGGGGAACCTTTCGAGGTCCGGACAAAGAACCCGGTTGCAGTCATAATCAATAGAATGCGATTTGACCAGTACCTAGCCAAGAGGGCTGTAGCCGCCGGAGTAACACTTCATACTAAGACCCGAGTCTCCAAAATCGAACGCTACCCCAATGGGGGGGTCGGGCTCTCAGTCCGGGACGGACCCGGATACAAAGGAGAGATCGTCATCGACGCCAGTGGGGCCGGCAGCCGACTGCCAGAACAAGCAGGGCTCCGGACCCCCGATTGGTCCCAACTACTCCCAGGATTACAATACGAACTAGCTGAAACCAAGCAGCAGGGAGACATGGTCGAACTCTTCTTCGGAAACCATCGCGCACCAGGATTCTTCGCATGGAGCATCCCGACAGGTGACCACAGCGCCAGGGTAGGACTTGCTTGTCGAAAGGGGAATGTCAAGAAGCTACTTGACGATCTCGTCAAGGAGTATTGGCCAAAATCCTCAGTTGATGCCACGAAATCCGGATCAGTCCTCGTATCGGGACCCGTCGATAAGTGCTGGTCAGAAAACTTCCTCGTCACGGGAGACGCGGCTGGACAAGTCAAGCAAACCACCGGCGGAGGCATTGTCATCGGCGGCTATTCAGGCATGTTGGCTGGCAAGGCGGCGGCTAGCGCGGCCAAGACGCCACAAGAACAACGTTGGAAAATTCTGATGCAGTACGACCAAGAGTGGAGAGACAAGTTCGCATCAGATCTGAAAAGAATGGGAATCGCTCATCGAATCTTCGCTGGACTATCCGACGAGACACTAAGCCGTCTCTTCGAAGCTGTCAGGGACTACCTGCCTGAGATTCAGGAGTATGCTGACATGGATTTCCAGGGCAAGATAATCTCGCACATGCTTCGTAAGAGAAAATTTGCTGCTCTTCTGCCCCGAGTCGCCTTTGATAGCGTGAAATCTATATTTTCTTAGTACAATAGATTCGAATTAACATTCAAACTGGTTTAAGAAGCGCCAGGTCACTGGCGTCCCGAACGAAGTTTGAAGGTTCTCGTTGTTGGCTCTGGAAAGGTTGGTTCAGAAATCGCCAGAGACCTAGCTCGATCGTCAGAAGTTGATTCTGTCATTGTCGCAGACGCTCAGTCCAAGAATCTGAAAAACCTAAGAGGAATTGAAAAGATCAGAACTCGCCGTTTGGACATTTCTCAGCGTAAGCCTCTTCTCGATACGATGCGTCGTGTCGATCTGGTCTGTGGAGCCCTCCCTGGAAGGCTAGGGTTCCAGCTAATGACATATGCTGTAGAAGCTCATCGAGACCTCGTCGACATTTCCTACACTCCTGAAAACCCGTTCAAGCTTCATCGCGAAGCGCGCGATCAGGAGAACGTCATAGTTCCCCAGTGCGGAGTTGCCCCCGGGTTCACCAACATGTGCGTTGGCGACGCCTCCCGCAGGCTAGGGACCATAACGAAGGTTCGTGTATTTGTAGGAGGGTTGCCGCAAAAGCCGACTCCACCACTGAATTACAGAATTGTGTTCTCGCTCGAAGATGTGATCAATGAATACTCGCGGCCAGCAAGAATCATGGAACACGGCAAGGAGAAGATGGTCGACGCGTTGTCCGGGCGTGGATTCCTCAATTTTCCCGGGGTCGGCAGATTAGAGTATTTCATCACTGATGGGCTTGGATCTCTTCCAAGAAGCTTTCCGAAGGTCCGTGAGATGTTCGAATACACTCTGCGGTATCCTGGACACGCTGAAATGATGAACACTCTTCGAATCCTAGGCTTCTTCGACAGAGAAGAAACGCAAGTCAATGGCTTCAGAATCGCACCTCGAAAACTCTCCATAGCTTTGTTGAAGGGTGCAATGTCCTTGGGCCGACCTGAGGACCTACTGGCTCTAAGGGTCGAGGTTGAAGGAAAGCTCGGAAGAAAATCCCTGCTCAGCTATCGAATCCTAGACTACTACCACCCCAAGAGCAAGGTCTCCGCCATGGCGCGCACGACTGCCTATCCATGCACATCTGCGGCACTTCTTGTGGGCCAGAAGAAGTTGAAGAGTGTCGGGGTTGTTACTCCCGAGAAGATTGCGAATGACCCTGAACACTTCGGATTCGTTTTGTCGAGACTCAAGTCTAGAGGGGTCCGAGTCAATATCTCTCCGGCGTGACAACGGCAGCGTCGGTCGTTCATTAGCATTGTATGGTTACAAAGTTCTGTCAATTTCACGTCAGCTACAGGTCGGGATTGATAGAATAGACTCTAGGGATAGTCCCAAGATCGTCACTGGCAGGCGATACCATATCAATGGTAATGCGACTAGCGTTCATATACTAACAGGCAAAAGGCCCTAGTTCATCCTTCAGCAGCCCACCTCTTTCCGTGTTAATCATATTCGTCAAAGCCAGTGCATTACCAAGTTTTTGTGAAACATTCTCTTAGTAATCATGCCGAATCAAATAGAGCTACCTTTGATCATAAGCGTTCTAAACAACAAAGGCGGAACTGGAAAGACCACCACAGCCGTCAACGTAGCCGCCGGGCTCGCCGCTGAGAACAAGAAGGTTCTCCTCATTGACCTGGACCCTCAAGGAAACGCTACGACAGGAGTGGGCTTCGAGAAAGCAACGCTCGCCGGCACCGTCTACAACCTTCTTTCACAGACCAAGAAAGCTAGCGAAACGATCCTCTCGACAAAATTCCAAAACCTGTTCCTTCTACCGAGCAACCTGGACTTAGCCAGCGCAGAAGTCGAACTCTCTAGCACCCCCGGACGAGAATACATCCTACGAGAAGCACTCACACCAATCAAGGAACAGTTCAACACGATCGTAATCGACTGCCCTCCTAACATTGGATTACTCACACTCAACGCGCTAGTGACCTCAGACCTAGTGTTGATCCCGGTCCAGTGCGAATTCTTCCCCATGGAGGGCCTACCAACGCTCATCAAAGTCATGGACCTCGTAAAGTCTAGACTCCGAGCCTCATTCGACTTCCGAGTCGTACTGACAATGTTCGACGGCAGAACAGCACTCTCACGAAAAGTCCAATCACAAGTCTGGAACAACTTCGGCGACCGAGCTCTAAAGACAGTGATCCCGCGATCCGTCAGAATGGCGGAAGCACCGAGCAAAGGACTACCGGGAATAATCTATCGTCCCAAGAACCCTGCGTCAGAGCAGTACAAGGCACTGACCAGAGAGCTACTTCGGATTCAATTGCCTGTCGAAGCTTAGCCGTCCTCGCTCTAAACACGCTGTCCTGATCCTCCGGGTCAGGACCCATTTCCCTTTTTCTTGAGATAAAGACTCGTTTAGTAGAGCGTCTGAAGAGATCCCAGATTCAGTATGATCGCACTAAACTAGGAGGCCAGCTTCGCCACGACTGTATCTGCCAGACTACTCTCCAGCATGTCCTTTGCCAGCCTCTGATACTCTTGAGAAGCTTTGTTCAATGGACTGTAGATGATTCCCGGGACTCCTTTGCTTGGTGCTTCTGCCATCCTGATGGACCTAGGAATCACGGCCTTGACAACATGGTCCCCAAATTTCTCCCTCAACTCTTTCTGGACCCTCTTTGCGAGCGCAGTTCTTCCGTCATACATTGTCAGAAGGACCTGAAATTCGAAATCGGTTTTTACCCGCGATTTTACCATTCTGATAAAACCAAGCAGTGTGGGAAATCCTTCCATAGAATAGTACTCGCACTGAACCGGGACCATCAGAAGATCGCAGGCGACGATGGCATTTACTGTCAGGATTCCAATATTTGGTGGACAGTCGAGCAGGATTACGTCGAACCTTCTCTTCGCGGCCGCTAGAGCTTCACGTAGGACGAATTCTCGTCCTCGAACGGAGGCTAGTTCAATTTCGGCTCCAGCGAGGTCCAGATTGCTTGGCACAACTGTGACGTTTCTGACCTTTGTTTCAAGCATCACCAGTTCGATCTTTCTGGACTGTGTTAGAACATCATAGATCGTGTAGAGGAGTTTCGATTTCTCAAAGCCGAAGCTGACGGTCGCGCTCCCCTGAGGGTCCAAATCTACCAGAAGCACCCGTTTGCCAGCCGCAGCAAGCGCGGTTCCTAGATTTACTGCCGTGGTGGTCTTCCCAGTTCCACCCTTGTTGTTGGCGATGCTGATTATCATGATCGAACACTATTCGCCTCTCGTCGCTGACTTTCACTCTCATTGTAGGATAGGTTGACAACTAGCGAGGAATTGAGAGATATCTTGGCAGGAAAGTGGTTGCCGCGGGATGGTTTCTTTGCCACCGTCTCTGCGCTATATTAGCCAAAGCGCGTACGCAAGGCTCCTCATTTTTGAAGGTCTACGACTGAATTGGTTGATTCATCGAAGCAGGCTATCGCATAAGAGTCAATACAAGCTCAGTCTCGATGCTCTCTTGTACATCTCTAAGCTAGTCCAGCAATGCCTAGAGAATCCTCGAGGATCGCGGTCGAGACTCCTTTCTCATTTTGCCGCGAACTCTCTCAGTCTCTCTTCGAATATTGTCCGGGCTGGAAAGCCCATGGAACACGCGTAGGTGTTGAAGTCTACGAGATTCTTCCCGTTCCGCTTAGCCCTGTTCTGGATCTCCCGGATACTCTCACCAACGATAGCGTAGGTGGAAGCGTATCCGGGCCCGTTACCCTGGTGGGCCGGAAACAACTGATGATACACGGTGCTCTTCGCCAACCCCGTTCTCTTGTGTGCCCACTCGATGAAATCCCTCAAAGATTGCTTCCCAGAATTAATGCGTGCATCGCCGATGACCCTTAGAAATCGTATTATTCTCCACATCCAGGTGTAGAACTCGTACTCTTCTGCCCAGACTTCCAGCCCGCCCCGTTTCTCGAAGAACTGGACGAGCGCCTTCTCATCGTTGCTGAGCTTCTTCCCTGTTTTCAGCTTGTCCATGACTTCTTGGAACTCGATTTCTCGATGGAACGAAATTCCTTCAGACAATGCTCCTGCTAGCGGAGTGAACATGACCTCTGTCAGAGTCGGTTTTGCAGCGTACGCAGTTGCAGTGTTAGACGCATGGACACAGTGGCCATACTCTTCATGGATTAGTCCGTTGAGCAACTCTCCTGGGACTGTGCTAGGGTCTCTTCTTGGGTCGGTTGTGATCATGAAAATCTCCTTCGGATTGTTTGTGAAGCTGTCATAGAAGAACGCGCCCGCGCTGGGGAAAATCCCCGACAAGTAGAGCGGTGTCTCGATCACTTTCGTCTCGTACTTCGGATTTATCCCGACAATATCCTTGTTCACAACTCGTTGCGTCCGTTTGCGCAACTCGCCCAAGAATGGCAAAATATCTGTCTGCTTCACGGATCTCTTCGCAGTTATCGCCTTGGAGAGATCCTCAGCTCTGGCGGCGACACCATACTTCTTTGCGAGTTTCTCGGTTATCCGTTTGAATCTCGGAAATTCTCTCTCCAAGAATTTGAGACCCTTCGCTTCAACCTCTGCCGGCGACTCTGAATAGTCCCAGAGTCGTCGCAAAGACTGCGCGTAGATCTTTTCGCGGCCGAGATCCGCGCCTTCTCGTTTGATTATCCTGTAGACTTCATCAAAGCCTTGGTTCTTGAAGCCCTTGACTCGGAAGATGGACGCATACTTCCTTGTAGCCTCCGCAAGATCATCCAACGACTCCTTCAGCTGCTTGTCCGTCGTCTCCTTCTTGATCGTCTTGATTATCTCAAGAATACCATCGCAACGAATTAGCGTCAGTAACCTAAGCCCGGTCGGCCATTTCTTCTGGGAAGTCTCTTGGGCAGCTGCTTGCAGTGCTCTGACTGCGTTTCGCGTGAGTGGTTTCAGGTGGCTTGGAACGATTCCTTCCTTGATCAAATATCCGAAAAACGCGGAAAGAACCCCGTCGGGGTAAGTCTGAGGCTCTTGAAGAGCGAAGCCGGCCGCTAGAGAATCCAGGACTTTCAGCTGTAAATCGTTCTCGGCTTTGAGCCGGAGCTCTTCAGTTCTCTTAGCGGTTCTTTCCAGATTCTTTCTTGATGGGATGAAGAGCTTGCCAACATATTCGTTCACGCCTTGAAGATATGTAGTGGCTGGATCGGATTCCTTGGCGAACTCGAAAATCTCGGCTTCAACATCCGACGCGGGTTTGGGTACTGGCAAGTCTCATGCAATCCTCGTATATGTTTAGCAATCTCAACAGGGCAGTCGACTACTTAATACTAGCCGAAAACTCGGTCTCATTCCCATCTTAAATATACAATGGAACATCGAAATTGCTAACCTTGCCCAAGACACCCCGTTCAGCTACCAGACGAAATTCTAGGAACAGACTGTCGAAACGGGACACAAGGGCGACCAATCAACGAGTCTCTTCCGAGGATGCGATCAAGGCCGGGGAACAGATCGCTATGGCAGCGTTTGCCTCCAGCCTAAAACTCGCCGCGGCTTTCGGCACTGCGGCTGCTAAGACCGCGGGGCTCGCGTTGGCGTCTCTGGCGTCAGGAGCAGACAAGTTCTCAAAACTTGTGAAAGAAGAAGCTCTACGATCAAATGATGGACGAACTAGAACTTCAACTGAATATAACTCGAGCGCTCGTCGAGCCAGAAAGAGGGGCTCGCGGCGGCCGACACTTTCCTAGTCGTCTGGTTCGGACACGTACTTAATCGGGCTCGTCGCCGCTAGTTTGACAGTTCCAAGCGATTTCTCTACTACAGTGGGTCTGAGGAGGCTCAAGAGAGCGGCGCCGATTAGGGTTGCTCCAATCACAAGAATAGTCCGCTCGATCGGATAGACCACGAATATCACGGACCAGAACTTCAAAGCGCCTTTGCCTACAACTGTTGCAAAGAGGATCCCACCGGTCAAGTGCTCTAACATTGTTCCAGTGAACGCTAGCACAGCGACTGGTCTGATCAAGCCGGCGTAGTGGTGAGAGGTCATGCTAGTCGCGAGGTTCTTTGTCAGAGGTGAGACTAGAACGATCAGGGCTGCGAGGTGCATCCATAGGTATGGAATGGGAGGACTGAGTAGTCCGCTTCCTACGAAGATGCTCGTGTAAGGGTTGATGATGAAAAGTGCGGTCGTGATAAGAAACATCAGCGTGGCCTCTGTCCTTCTGCCGCGCACTGCTAAGCTGACCAGGGTCACGTTGAGAGCTCCGGGAAGAAAATCCAGTCCCGCGAACTTTATCGGATTCCACGGAAAGAGCGATGCGACCATCGTTCCTGTGAAGACAGCGACCATACCATAAGCTGGTTCGAGTAGGATCCCGATTATGGGAGCAATCATTCCGGCCGCTGTTATAGTCCCATTGATCCCGATGAGTTGATCGATTGGAACGGCACGGAACACAACGTAGACTGCGGCGAGAGTCGCTGTTAGTGTCAGTTTTCTAGTGTCCGTATTGTAGCGCAAAGGCTTCAGTTATTGATCGCCCTTCTCGATTGATTTAACCAACGGTGTCGCCAGCCGCTGCAATTCAAGGATACTTATTCCAGTTTTGTCAGAGATTCTTCGAAGGTCCTCGTATTCCAGTTTGCCGCCGACCGGGCGTCCTCTTCTATCCTCAGCTATCTTGACCTTGAGAGGATAGTTCTCCCCTCTTACCTGCAAGGAGATAGTTCTACTCGCCCTGGGCATAATGTGGCGAATGATTGGGAGCTCTCGCACTCCGAGGGTGCCTGTCTCGGCGATGAGAACTTGTGCAAGCTCTTCTGCATCGTCCCGCTTCGCGATAACGGTGATTATATGCCCGGGACGATTCTTCTTCATGTAGACGGGAGTTATCGTCACGTCTCGGGCCCCCCGGGACACTAGTCGTTCTACCGCTCGTCCTATGACCTCCCCGGTCACGTCGTCAACGTTCGTTTCGAGTAGCACCATTTCGTCATGAGAATGCTCGGTCTCAAGGCTCTGTCCTGCCATGATTCGTAGGACGTTCGCCACTTCATCGATCTCCTTCGAGCCTGCTCCATATCCAACCATCTCTGGCCGGATCGCTGGGTGAGATCGAGAGTATTTCCCAGCTAGATTGACGGTTATTGCGACTCCGGTTGGAGTGCTGAGTTCCTGGTCTCCAAGGCCCCGCACCATCGGAAACTTGCGGGTTCGGAGAATCTCGGCAACTGCCGGAGGTGGATTCGGATATGTACGGCCTGAGAAATGAGTTGTTCCTCCACCTACAGCAATCGGTGTCGACCACCAGTTCGCTTTGGCGAGTCC
>Ga0209761_1000568_pt1 | contig 22975 bp, 22 predicted proteins | sample GraSoi013_1_40cm_4_FD_185818 | JGI IMG/M metagenome (GOLD analysis project Ga0209761, IMG submission 185818) | Grasslands soil microbial communities from the Angelo Coastal Reserve, California, USA - Sample 09_25_2013_1_40cm (SPAdes) (version 2) | ecosystem: Environmental > Terrestrial > Soil >...
CTCGTCAAGTACGTGTTCGTGTTGATCCATGGAAAGCACGGATTGAAAGAAACTCGCAACATCGTTGACCGGCCCGTTCTGAAGACCGCCATTGTCCTGTTGATGCTTTTGCCTATCCTTGGTGTCTCACACCAATCGATCGCGTCTGCTCCATTCCAAGCACCGGTCCCGGGCCCTTACGAGCAACGCCTAGATGTTGCGCTCGGCATGCTAGGAGCACCAAACACTACTCTCCAGCTCACGAATCTTGATCTATCTAGCAAGGGCCTCGTCCAAGACAACAACTATGCAGGCGCTAACGTAGCAGCGTTCATCGTAAACAACAACGATTCTCAGGCCCTTGGTAACGGACAGCAAAACCAGATGCTTCAGATCCTATCACAACCCGCCCTTGTCACAGTCTATTCGGGAGATCCGAAAACCACTGCTGCACAGTCCGCCGCGGTGGAAGCCCAGTTCTCCCAAGCACTAGGCATCGAGTTCACAACGATCTTCTCTCTGTCGATGGGCGGACAAGGCACCGCAACGATCTATGCGCCCAACCCCGAACTCTCCAACTATGACGCACTCACGAAGCTCATGACCCTGCTTCCCAGCCAGAGCTTCTCGAGCCTCATAAGCCCTGCAAAAATTCAGAACCTGAAATACTTCGCGGCAATTGGAATAGTACCGATCACAGTCAACGGAGTCTCAATCACCGGTTTCAGCTTCGACCTGAACATCCAATTTCAACGACAGTACTTCAAAGGAGGAATCCACCAACTGGACCTCAAGACACTTTTGGGCTTCCCGAACAATATCGTGGGAGACCCAGCCGCCAACGTGTCTCTCGTTAGCATGAGTTTCCAACCAGGCACGATCCTGTACAGTCCCTTGTTCCCCAATCCTTTCTACAACAACGCCACATCAACCTACTACCTCAACGTAACATCGAGCTCCCAACCTGACTTCGTTGCGAGATTCAACTATCCATTCGCACCAGACGTCGTCATCCAGAAAACCAGTACTCCTGACATTGGACCCGTTGGAACCACTCACATCATAGTCGTCACGGTCCAAAACCTTGACAATGTAACAGTTACCAACTTGAACGTCAACGATCCCCAAACCTCGTCGAGCTACGCTCAAACTCTACAGATTTCTCCTAGTGGAGCCCAGACGCTCCAATCTTCGATACTCACACCTGGCAACAGTATGACAGTGAGCTACACAGTCATCACAGCAAGTAGCGGAGTGTATGTTCTCTCTCCCGCTACCGTGAACTTTTTCTGGACAGCACCTAACAGTACAAAGATCTCCTACAACATCAATACGGACCCCACTGAGATAACCTCCCTCTCAGGACCCTTAACTCAATTCTCTCGTACCTTCACCGACTTCCAGCCGTATTCCTTTCTGCTCCTGATCCCTCTACTCATCACGCCTGTCATCGAGACCTACAGACTGATCAGGCGACGCAGCCAGCGGAGGAAGGAGAAAGAGATGCAATCGTTCTATGCTGCAGCACCTCCCACTCCACAACAAAACCTTCCGAAACCTCCAGATACTGGCACCGGGTCCAACCCCAACAATCCGCCACCGTCCTAGAACACAACAGAACGGCTTCACTACAAGTGAACAAGCTCAAGCACCCCCCTGTTTCCACTGGAGGCATTGGAAACCGCACCAGGCAACGTACACATCGATTCACTGTACACCAAAGCTACGTGAGGAGAAGCGCTTTTCTACATGTGAACAGCGAACAGTGAAACTCCCTCCTCAGAGACGAGTGCCACTAACGTGAAACCCCGGCGATTCAAACTGGAATTCTATGACGATGACGGCGTCCGACACTCGATAACTATCGATGGACAAGTCACGCGCGAAAAAGTCGGAAAACTACTCGACCTTGTAGAGGTGATGGCTGGCACCCCCCGAGGGACCGCCTCAGCACTTAGCATCTCCCCTCGGAAGTTCGACAGACTCGCGAGCACAATAATATCCGAACTTAAGCAGAGAGAATTTACCGCGTCCGACGCGAAGAAAGCTTTCGAAACCTCCTTTACAGAAAAGATCCCTCTTAGCACTGTCTCAACGTACCTGGTACGGCTCGTTGAAAGGGGCGTTTTGGACCGGACCGAGACTGGCCGGAACGTCAGTTACAGGGTCAGGACTGAGGAATCGAGATCGGTTCTCTCTCTTCGTCCCTAGTCTCTTGTTTCTTGAAATTCTGTTTGACCCTCTCTACTAAGGAATATCTGAACGGAATCCTCGTCTGGTCCCTCCGTATGTAGCCCTCCTCGTACAGCTTCTTCATCAAGCGAGCGGTATGTTCCCTAGAACGGCCCACTACTTGGCCAATCTCAGGGGCTGACTTAGGCCCTTCATTCGCGAGCGTGGTTAAGACTTGTAATTCAGTGGCAGTAGTAATCGAAGGAAGGGTTCCCAATTCTGGTATGGGAGCCAAAACACGTCGAGAGAGAGCTGCCTCTTCAGCGTCCACCCTGAGAGGTCCCACCGATGGTCCAGTCGTCACAACGGCGAGCTCTTCTTTCTTCGCCGGCACCTCCTTCAGCTGGCGCCAAATTTCGGCCGCTTCCTTTGTCCAGTTCAGAGATTCTCTGACAAGCCCTTCCGTCTTCTGGAGTCGCTCGAGAAGGACAAGATCTGAGAGCTGGCTCCGATCCACTGAGATTTTCAGCCTATTAACCTCGGTCGACATGGCCTTCAGGCCGTCCTCGACGATCCCGACTCGCCTGGAGAATGAGTCGAAGAAGAGTCTTGCAACATCACCATTTTCATTGGATACCCCTTTGTTTGTCTTCCTTCGGCGAAGTCCGAGCATTAGTGTGATATCACGCCCGCGATTACGTGACGTCACATCGCAGTGTGTCTGCATTTAACATTAACCTGTGAGAGCGGTCGCACATGTCTCCGAGGGAAATCACTTGTGATGTGTCCGTGACTCCAGTGTTGCACCTTGACGTCAACCGGGTGATGTCACTTCCCGACGCATCCCGAGGTAGACCCTGCCTCGGTTCACCCTCCGTGCCGCTTAGTTGTCTTCATTCATGGTGTGATGTGACGTGATGTCGTCCACGCTACGTGACGTCACGCGTCACACGTTTGCCATAGAGCGCCTGGAAGGCCTCCTCCAAATCTTGGATGATCGCATCTATTCGCTCGGCGTACAGCTTCGGATTGTCCTTAGCGAGCTCTTCAAACTGGATCATCTGACTCTTGAGCAGCTCCGAAGCTTCGACGAAGGGTGCCAGTGCGGGACTATCGATCAATCCTCCGTATCCTAGCAGCAGGATCGTGTGAATTGCCTCTGAAACATTCTCTCTCCCCTGTCTGAGCGTCCTATTCAATGCGCCTCGGCTTATTCCCTTCTGATTACGCACCAATTGAGCCATTTCCGCGCGTGTCAGCTGTTTGTTAGCCATATCATGCCCTAGTTGGTCCATAATCAGGGTCTCAAACTGAGCTCGCGTCAGATTGCTCCTCGAGAGAAGTCTCCCGACTATCGGATCTTTCAAGATACTCTTGACTGACGCCCTTGTGCCTTCTTGCCAAGCGGCCACTCTCCCCAAGGTCTTAGGCGGATACAGTTTCGTATCCACCGCTTAGGTCTTTCCTTATCCTATCCGTGAAGAAACGACGCTCATCAAGTTTCGAATCCGCATCATATTTTCTTCACATGAAAATTGCCAGAGGGTTACACTAGCCTTATTCGGAATCTCAGACCCACTCGATTTCGAGGCCGTCCGAGTCGCTATGGCCAGCCAAACGAGCTCAAACTCGAACAATTTCGTGCTTGACATGGTCTCTGACGTGTGCCGGGTCGAAGGCTTCAACGTCGAGAAGAATGTCCAAGCAGACGACTCCGGCGACCACTTTGTAGATATCATAGCGTCCCGGACGACAGGCAAGAAGATCCAGAAAGTAGCCTTCGAATGTTGGGAAGGAGACCGCCAGGTGAACGGACGCGAGGTCGAAGGCTTCGTAAACCGACTCAAAAGTGCTGGACTGTCAAGCGGGATCTATGTCTCTCCCAAGGGTTTCACTGGAGACGCGGAGTTCATCGCTCGAAAACTCGGAGTTGAACTCTGGGACCTAGCCAAGCTGAAAGAACGTGTCGAGAAGATCAAACCTCCCGAACAACAGAAGGTCCCCGGGACCCTACCTGTATCTCGCACTGTCGCGTCGAGAATTCTGGCTTACGGACTCGAGAACGGTAGCGTGCTCAGGCTTACCTCAATGCCCAAACTTGAGTTTCGTCCATACTTCTTCGCTGATTTTACGTTGAATCACGGGAAGAAAAGGAAGGCGAAGGGGGTGATAGTCTTTGATGGTGTGGATGGAAGAGAGTGCGACGCAGGACTGTTCGAGGGCGAGCTGAAGAATCTGCCCGGATCAGGCCTTTTCGTGGACTGTCTGGAAATAGAATCCTCCACTGGTTCGATGCCGCATCTACCTCCTGAGCTTGAAATGAAGAATACGGTGACCGTCGCACCTGCAGGAGTCGCCGAGGATTCCATCAGAGCACACACGGGCGAAATTATTGGAAGAGAGTCAGGAGCCCACCCCGACGATATTTCCGTGTCTGACATCAAGCTTCTACACATACCGATCGTGACGGCCGAATTGGTCGCTCTTGGCCGTTCCTATCGAAAGATCCTCCAAGCAGCGACCAGCAAAGTAATCTGGGATGAGACCCGGAAATGCAACCTATGCGACAAAGCTACCCAGGCTATCTGCGAAGAATGCGGAAAGGTCGTCTGTCACGAGCACACTCGACTCTGTAGCTCTTGTCGAAAACATCTCTGCACCGAGTGTGTCACCACTAAGGGTGTCATTAACAAGAGTCCTCTCTGCCACAGCTGCAAGAAATAGCGCTCCCCTCTGGTTGAGAGACCGCGCGAGAAACCTGTTTGTCCTTGAATCCGTGCTTAGCCTAGACCCATTGAAAGGTCTTGGGACCGCCTATCTTGTCGTTGGGATATGGTTCAGCGCGGTTTCGGTCCGTTTCAGCCGTCGAATCGTATCCTCATGTCTGCTAATGTGATTCATCAGGTCTAGCCTCAGCTGATGCATTGCTATCTTCGCAGCATCTACTGCGGCACGTTCAACTAGCGGTGTGAGCTTCTCTTCCAATCTCCGCAGCAAGTCCTCTTCCAGTTGCAGGACCTCCTCTTCTCTCAAAGCTTCCATCGTTTCACCTCCGCCTCAACGCCTCGACCTTTGTAACCGTAGCCAATTCCAATGTCCCGATTTTTCCGGCCTGTTTGGCGCATAATGCGCACTCCCAGACGCGATCGCAGAGAAACCGTTCATAGTTCGAGCATCTTCGGCGGAAATATTCGTTGAGCTTGTTCTCCTTCGAGTTCTCTTTTCCTAGCATCCGAGTTTTCTCCCGAGTCTCCAATGAACAGTTGCGATGAGCGTCCACACTAGCCTCCAACGGGCGACTAAAGCCTCCTGTAACCTAGAGCCTAGTCGAGAGGTTGCGCTGGGAACAGTCCTCTAGCGACTAACCCAGCAACCCGTAGCGGCTCTGGAATTCTCGAGACAAATGCCCAACCTCTCAAGATCCTTCTCGCCTCATCATACCTACAGCCGAATGCCTCATAGAAGATCGGATTCTCATTCTGAACAGTCCGCGCCTGACGCAACGGACCCAGAGATAATAGCATCCGCCATCTTCTCCTCCAGTCTGGAAAATGCCCTACCAAGGCGCGTTTCACAGCGCTGTTATTCGGTCGAGACCCGATAACGACGATCGTGGGTGTTCTGAATTTTCTCTGCAGCACTCTAGGGTTGATGATATTGAAGCCTGCGAATGTTGCGCCAGCTAGCAGAATCGGAGAATCTCGCACTGGGAGAGAGCTGAGCATTCTCAACGAGGTGCTGGTGGCGTCTAATCCGTCCACGCTTATCGATGCAACCCTGGCATTGACTAGGTGTGGGCCGTTCAGCTGTGCTGCGACAAGCGGGGCCTTGGACCCGCCTAGTCTCCTGGGTAGAAACGGTCCATCGTCTATCCCGATACAGCTAGTGATTGTGCTGTTTCGGGAGGCTCTTCGGTGCATGATTTAGGAGTCCTCTCACGAGCCCATCGCTGCCAAACGTCGACGTGACCGCGCGCGGCTCGACTCCCAGCCGGATCTTTTTCGTTCGGCCGTATCTGCCGAAGCTCACTACGCGAGCGTTAACGATTCCCATAAGATCAAGCTCGTTTAACAATCCGCTTACTCGCCTCTGAGTCAACGATTCCACGGCCGCAACAGCGCATAACTCACGGTATACCTCGTATACGTCCCCGGTCACTAGACTCTCTTTCCGTGCGTTCTCGGAGTGTAAGACTGCGATGAGGAGGATTCTAGAATGAAGTGGCAAAGAGGACAGGACCTCTGTCACTCTGTCATGCTCCACTTTCTGCTGAGCTAGTCGGACATGTGACTCTAGGACACCTTTCTCTCTCCCTCTCTCGCCAATCTCACCAGCGACACGTAGGAGATCAAGCGCCCTTCTAGCATCACCATGCTCGCCCGCGGCCATCGCGGCGCAGAGTCGTAAGGCGCCATCTTCTAAGGCGCCTGGCTGAAACGCTGCTTCTGCACGATCACTTAGAATATCGTACAGTTCATCGGACGAATACGGTTTGAAAACCAGCTCCTCCTCTCCTAGAGAACTCAAGACCCGAGGGTCCAGGAAATCCTTGAAGTGAAGATCGTTTGAGATTCCGATGACTCCGATCCATCCGCCTTCCAGACTTTCATTGATTCTCGTCAATTCGTAAAGTACGCTATCGTCCTCGCTCCTTTTGACTAGAGCATCAATCTCGTCCAGTACGACGAGAAACGCGGACCCCCGCGACTGCAAAGCATCCCTCAACCTGTCTAGCAACTCTCCCACGGCAAGCCCCGTAAACGGGACCTCCTGGCCTAACGCTCGACAGAGATCAGCTATGACCCTGTAGTTGGTCCCTGAAAGCCGACAATTCACATAGCTAGTGTCCACAGCGCGGCCGTAGTCTCTCGCTTTCTTTTGCAGCCTGTCCAAGACGAATCTTGCGACGATCGTCTTCCCTGTCCCGGTCTTCCCATAGGCAAAAATGTTGGATACGCGTTCCTTCGATAGGGCTGGGGCCAAGACGGACCCGAGGCGTCGGATCTGTTCCTCTCGATGAGGCAGGCTTGTGGGCATGTAGTCGTGTCTTAGGAGGTTTCTGTCTTTGAAGATCTGTCCTCCTGAGAGGACTTGTTCAAAGATAAGATCTAGTCCTTGCTGCGACAAACTGTGAGAACACTTCTGATTGATTCAAGCGGTTCCTGTTCCAGTGGAATTAAGGGTTCTCGTCCATGGATTTCGATTGGACCAACTAAAAGCCATCACACCCACCCCTTAATTTCCAGTGCAATAATTAATGACAAACGGAGGGGTAAGTTGTCCTGTTGATGTTTTTACTCCAGTTGGTCACTAGAGGCTTTCGCGGATTTAGGTTATCCTGTATACTATCGACGATGATCCACTACAAAGCAACCATTGGGATTACGTTTGAACCACGCTGCAACTGTTTTCCAGCGGAAAGAGAGGGGTACGGGAGTAGTCTATTCGCCTATGGAATGAACGATGATTGTTCGATCACGTGGTTGAACATCAAATTCGATAAAGACGATCTGCTGCCAAGTTCCCAGCATCAACTTCTTTCTTTCAAAAGGCACGCATAGATCAGGCCCGATTAGCGAAGCTCTAAGGTGAGAATGACCGTTTCCATCATGCCATCGCCTCTCGTGCTCATACGAGCCATCTCTAGGAGCGATTCTCTCGAGCATGGACGGTAAGTCGGCTAGTAGACCTGGCTCGTATTCAATTGTCGTCAGGGCGGCCGTTGCTCCCGGCACAAAGAGGAATACAACACCATTCTTGATGGTTCCATTCTCAACAATGGTTTGCACCTTGTCCGTTATGTCAAGTATCTCGCCTTCCTTCTGGGTCTCAAGTCTGACTATCTGGGATTCTACTGCCATGTTCGATCCATTTTGTCAGGCAAGGAATTAAGAGTGAAGGACCGGCAAGAGATCCTAGAATGTCTGAGGGAAGCGGGGCCAAAGAGCTCTACGTCAAGAAGATCCGTAACGGCTCTGTCATCGACCATATCTCTGCGGGCCACGCTCTCGACGTTCTCAAAATTCTAGGAATCGGTGGCGGTGAGGGACATGTCGTTAGCGTAGCAATGAACGTATCATCGAAAGCGGCCAGCAAGAAGGATATTGTCAAGGTGGAAAACCGTGAGCTCAAACCTGGCGAAGTTGACAAGATTGCTCTGATCGCGCCGAGCGCCACGATCAACATCATACGAGACTATGAGGTGGTTGAGAAGACCCGTGTCAAGCTTCCAGAGTCAATAAGAGGGATAGTGAGATGTGCGAATCCGGCCTGCGTTTCAAACGCCGGGGAACCGGTTGAGCCGAAATTCTTGGTAGAACGACAGGACCCTTTGAGACTCCGATGCTTCTACTGCGTACGCATTATGGAGAAGCAGGATGTTCTCAAACAGTTCTAGCACGCAGATGACCGTCGTGAGAGAAGAGGGTGCTATCCCGGCTTTGCAGGCGTTCTATCAAGAAAGAAAGGAGGCAATTCAGAAACGACTCGCAGAATTCAGACAAGTTATGCAATGGACAGACGGGGAAGTCTTTGCGGAACTTTGCTTCTGCCTTCTAACGCCTCAATCGTCAGCTAAAGTCTGCTGGGAAGCAGTCACCGCGCTCAAAGAGCGGACTCTGCTTCTCAAGGGGCAGCCTCCGGAGCTTGAGCCACATTTGAGAAGTGTCAGGTTCTCTGAAAGCAAAGCCAAGTACATAGTTGAGGCTAGAAACATGTTCTCAACTGACGGTAAGTTGCAGTTGAAGTCGCGGATCTCAAGTTTCTACAATCCCTTTGAGCTCCGCGAATGGTTTGTCGAAAACGTCAAGGGCCTCGGCTACAAAGAGGCAAGCCACTTTCTAAGGAACATAGGACTGGGAGAGGGGTTCGCTATCCTCGACAGACACATCCTACGAAACCTGAACCGGCTCAGAGTCATCCCAGAGATACCCGCAACCATCACAAAGAAACGTTACTTGGAGATTGAAGAGAAGCTTCGAAGATTCGCGACAGAGATAGGCATACCTATAGCCGATCTTGATCTACTCTTCTGGTCCAGAGAGACAGGCTGGATCTTCAAGTAGGGAATGAACATGGGCAAGATTGGGGTCATGGCCGACAAGGAGACGAGCATCTACTTCAAACTGGGCGGCGTCAAGAACACTTGGGTCGTCAAATCCCAAGAAGAGGCCCTGAAGACCCTCGACGAGATCAAAGCGAAACAACTCGTCTCCCTAGTTATTGCGACAGAGCCCGTCTTCGAATGGATCAAAGACAGATTGGGAAAGAGCAAGAAGGAGATCGAGCTTCCACTAGTAGTCTCGATTCCGACACGGAAGGGTGGCAAAGCTCAGGTCGACCTCTTGGCAGACCTGATCAAGCGCACTGTCGGCGTGGAGATCAGAGTTCAGTAAGCGCTCACTGTCGAGACACAGGATGTTCAAATAACGCACGGTCCTTCTAGAGGGGGTCGGTCTTCTGCGGTGCGGTCCATTGTAGTCGAGTGCGTCGTGCCCACCGCTCCATCTAGGGCAGACGAAGTGAAGACCATGGCCCGAAGCATCGGCTACGACGTAGTCGACACAGTAATCCAGCACAGAAAGAGCCTACACCACACATACTGTATCGGACCCGGAAAGCTCGATGAGGTCAAACAGCTATCATCCGAGAAGGAGATAGAGGCGGTTTTGTTCGCTAACAGGCTGCCTGGATCCCAGGTCTTCAAGATTCAGAAGGTTCTGGGCGGAACTGACATCAAAGTCGTCGACCGCAACATGCTGATCCTGGAGGTCTTCGACCAGCGCGCAATGACGAAAGAGGCAAAGCTACAGATTGAGCTTGCAAAACTCAGGTACACTTTCTCTTGGGGCAAAGAGTTTCTGCGATTGAAGGGCATTCTAGGCGAGCAGGTGGGCTGGAGCGGTCCGGGGGAGTTCCCTTACGCTGATTACGAGAGAGGCGCCCGGAAGAGAATCGCTCATGTGGAAAAGGAGCTACAGGACGTATACACTAAGAAGAAGGCTCTAAGAGAACGACGTCGAGAACTAGGATTTCCTATAGTGGCGCTAGCAGGCTACACACAGAGTGGTAAGACGACTTTTTTCAACAGGATGGTTTCGGAGCACAAAGATACTGGACTTGGTCCATTCACAACACTGTCAACCTTCGCCCGGAGGGTAGACTATAACAACGGAAGCGACGCGTTCAGTTTCATCCTCGTAGACAGCATCGGTTTCATTGAAGACATGCATCCCATAATTCTCAAAGCCTTCAACACTACTCTAGGCGAGCTCTCTAACTCCGAACTCATCCTCCTATTCATCGACATCAGCGAGGACGAGGAAATAGTCTACAGGAAACTTACAGCCTCGAACCAGATCTTGAAACAGATCGCTCCCAACGTTCCCCTTCTAATCTGCGTCAACAAGATCGACAAATCTGACGAAGGTCGTCTTCAAGAGGGAAAGATGCTGGTTTCGAGAGTTTTCCCCGGCATACCTCAAATCGCACTCAGCGCTCTGAAAGGACGGAACACCGAAGAGGTCCTCCGGCTGGGCTACCAGCATCTGAACGGAGGAAGTAAGACGGAAACTCTAGAGTTACCGACCTCATCATAGTAGACTCAGCCAAACCCTAAAATTCTTCATTGCCATACCAAGAAGATCGGTTATCCTAGTTGGAGTTACGGAAACTACAGCGGACCCCAGACGGCACCTACCTCGTAACGATTCCAAAAGCATGGGCTAAACGAGTCGGGCTAGACGTGGGGTCTGTTGTCTCCTACGAGGAACGCCAAGATGGAAGACTACTGCTCTCTCCTAAGATAGACGAGGAGAGAGCTCCTCTCGAGGTAGTCCTAGATGCTTCTCCATTTGTCAGGCGAGAGATTATCGAGAGATACTTGCTGGGCTACGACATAATCAGAGTCCAATCGAAAGATAGTTTCTCTCCTGAGATTAGAGAGGAAGTCAGACGCACAACCAAACGGCTTGTAGGGCTCGAGGTTCTTGAGGAGGATTCGAAAAAGATAGTTCTCCAATGCCTCGTCGAACCCTCGTTACTCAATCCTGAGCGTATTCTGCGCCGTCTGGAGATGCTCTCCATGCCTATGCAACTCGATTCAGTTCAGGCGTTCGTCTCATCAAACGGAGAACTGGCCAAAGGCGTCGTGGAGAGAGACGAAGAAGTTGACCGCTGGTACTTCCTGCTGGTCCGGCTTGTCCGGGCGGCGATCTCTGACACGTATCTTCTTGAGAAGATCAAAGTCTCCTCAGTGGACTGTCTCGACTTTCGACTACTTGCGAGCTATATCGAAAACTTCGCAGACTATGCAGTGACAATCGCAGAGAACACACAAAACGGTGTAACAATCCCGAAGGAAGAACAAGCGTTGCTGGAGAAGATTGGTACGTCGGTGAACGCCATGTACCTGGACGCAGTGGGCTCAGTACTCTCTCGAGACCTGAAACTAGCATCATCTGTTGGACCCCGGTTCAAAGATACCAAGAAGCAACTTTCCGAGGCTGAGTCACGAGTCGCAGGCTCAGCGAGACCCCTCGTCAATCATTTGGTTGCAGTTACTATTGCCTTGAACAGAATGTGCGAGATCTCGGTAGACATCTCGGACCTCACAATAACGAGGTAGCTGTTCTCGACAACAGCATAAATCTGGAAGCTTCGACTAGCCCCTGGGCTATTGGGGTAGAGTCGGCTTGTCTGAGGAGATGCGAAGAGCCGTGGGGACCATTCTGGAGGCAGGTTTCCAGATGGAGTCCGAGGCTTTCAAGACCCTCGTAGAGAAGGGTCGTGATGACTCGCTCAAACCTCTCGTCGACGAGGTTCTGAAGATGGCGAGCTCTGTTCAGCCAAGGCCGCTCTTCATCAGCGCAGATCTGGTCTTGAAGGCGGCTGAACAGTTGGATCTGGGGACCGTTCCAGCTGTCCCGGTTGAAGGCTTGGGACACGGACGAAGGTTCGCCGAGGATCGAGAATCGAAGCTCGAGGTGGTTTTCGACCCAACTGGCAAACTGGGAACGACCGGTGCCTTTGACGATTTTCTCAGATACTTCCGCAACCGCTTCGAGAAAATGAGCGCTCTATTCCAGCAGAGGATTGACACCAGGAGTGCTGGGACAATCTCTGACGCTCTGGCGGGAGGTACGAATGGAAGGGGACGATTTGTCTGCATGGTTGTGGAGAAGCGGGAGAAGGGGAACCGCATCTTTCTGACAGTCGATGATTATGACGATGAAGCGACTGTCCTGGTGGGTGATTCGAACCCGTCAGTCTGGCAGACCGCCCGTCGGGTTTCGCGGGACCAGGTATTGTTTCTTGAGACGCGGAAGAGTTCTGGGAAGTTACTGGTCGCGGAGAATATTGTCTTGCCTGAGATTCCGGATCACAGGCCCGGGCGTGCTACCGACGAGGTCTACGCTGTTCTAGTATCGGATGTTCATGTTGGGAGTAAGGTGTTCATGGAGGATGCTTTTCGCAGGGTCCTGGGCTGGTTGAAGGGCGAGGTCGGCGGACCGGACCAGCGCTACGTTGCCGATCGCGTCAAGTACGTTCTCATCGGCGGTGATCTGGTAGACGGGATCGGAGTGTATCCTCGGCAAGAAGTCGATTTGAAAGTTCCCGATATCTACGAACAGTATCGGTTGGCCGCGAAGCTTGTCGGGGAGATCCCGGAACACATGGAAGTGATTCTCATTCCCGGGAATCACGATGCTGTCAGACAGGCGTTGCCGCAGCCTGCAATTCCCAAGGAGTTTGCTGGTCCCGTGTATGATTCTCGACGTGTCGTGTCACTGGGTGATCCTTCGGAGGTCCGCCTAGATGGTGTTGATTTCTTGCTGTTTCATGGCACGAGTCTAATGGATATTCTGAGTTCCGCGCCGGGTTTTGATTATCAGCGGCCGGTGGAGGTCATGGAGTATCAGTTGCGGGCTCGCCACTTGGCGCCGGAGTATGGAAAATCTACGCCCATTGGTCCAGAGTTGGAGGATTGGCTGGTGGTGGAACATGTCCCGGACGTGTTCCAGTCAGGGCATGTCCATGTGCCGGGATCGGGAGTTTATCGTGGGACGACGATCGTGAATAGTGGGGCGTGGCAGGGTCAGACGGATTATCAAAAGCGTATGGGATTGGTGCCGCAGCCTGGACTCTTGCCCGTAGTTAATCTTCAGTCGATGCAAGTACGCATGATGGATTTCCGATCGGAATAACGTCCAGAGAAAATTCGTGAAGACTCCACAGGAAACTACTGTGGACTGAGTCTCGCCATTGGACCCGGTTTGTCCGGTTTCACCTCTAGCCTTCCAGTTTCAAGACGTATTCTAGACGGCTTGTTTCCGCGGGTGCTGGTATCTCGGTTAAAGAACGCTTATGCCCGCCATCCCGCCCTTGCCCCTGTGTAAGCTGTTGGGAGGTTATTGCAGTGCCCAATGATGGTGATAGAGGCGAGCTGTACGCGGAGCTTGAAAGGGCCTGCGACGAGCTAGACAAGACGCTCGAGATGTTGAAGAAGGCAGGCTACACTCTCCGAGAATTCTCGAAGGTCCTAGAGGCAGACCCCACCGGCATACTGGTCACCCACTACCCGACGGGCTACATGATTTATCCCGACGAGATCAATAAGACCCCGTGGGAATACCCGTCTCTCAGACCCGTAGTTGACTTGGATTATCTGGTCGAATTGCTGAAGAGGGCCCGACAGTTGAAACGGGCCAAGATAGAGATAGAGAGAAGACTCGGAAAGAGGCTCGTGCCCCTCTCCTAGGTCTTACTACCGCTTCATTCCGTAAGCATTCGTGAATAACCAGTCTAGAATCTCCAGAACTTGCGGAGTGATCTCGCACCAGAGATGAACTCCACCGGGAAGGCAGTCGATCCGACCGTTTGAAAGTCCAATTCTGAACCCTTCATAGCCAAAGCCTGCATTGTCGATCGTGGTTGGATTCAGCCGGTCGAAAGCACGTCTGACCTCGGACTCGGAGACATTTGCGAATTTCTTTCTGTCACGGAAGACTAGCATCGTCAGGTCTCTATGGCCTAGGCTGGAAGAACCAGCATGTCCCGCCGGGAAATTCAACTGCAAGAAGACTCCCCACTTAGCCCCCACATCAGAAGCTATCCGGTTGATGATTTCGTAAGCTGTGATTCTATCGTCATCATTCATGAAACTCGCATATTCTGATTGGCGAAGTTCGAGGATATTCCATAGGTCTTTGACGATCCAGCTCAATTATCCTCAGCCCTTTCCAGTAATACACGCCTCAAGCTAGCGAGAAAGTTTGAGTTCGGCACAACATACTCGAACCCTATCTCGTCAGCCCGTTTCTTCAGTTCAGTGCGCACGTGGGGATACAAGCCGAAGAGTCGAGAGTTGAATGTGGTCTTCAGCTCCTTCGCTACAGAGAATGGATCGTAATCTGTGGATGACAGGTCGAGAATGACCAGTTCAGGTCGGATCTGAGCAACTAATCGTTTCAGCTCGTCTGGTCCCTTTCCGAAGAAAGGGTCCGCTCCCGTCTGTTTCGCGAGTTCCACTATTCGTGAACGGAGGAAAAGGTCAGAGGTGGCAGCGACTAGTCGCAAGGTGTCCGTTCCCATTTCGGAAACAGTGTTATAGAACGCTTGTTCTGAGAAACAGGTCGCTAGAAGCCATGTCCGGAAGCCCGTCATTCGCTGGGCGTGACATCGTCTCAATACGCGACTTTTCTCGAAAAGAGATCGATCACATCTTGGACATGGCTGAAGTCATGGAGCCGCTCGCCAAGAAAGGGTCCGACATGCTTCATGGAAGAATAATGGCTACGCTGTTCTTCGAGGCGAGCACTAGGACCCGGCTGAGCTTCGAGTCGGCCATTACACGGCTTGGTGGGACAGCTCTCGGATTCGCAGAAACCAAGGGTACCTCCGTGGAGAAAGGCGAGAATCTCGCAGACACAGTCCGGGTGACTGAGAAGTATTCTGATGTGCTGGTGGTCAGACATCCTTTGGAAGGAGCCGCCCGTATGGCCGCGGAGTTCGCCTCCATTCCCGTCATCAACGCGGGCTCTGGGGCCGAGGAACATCCGACCCAGGCGCTTCTGGACCTTTACACGATCAGGAAAGAACTGGGGACCATAGACGGGCTGACCATTGGACTCGTCGGTGATCTGCGATACGGCCGAACCGTGCACTCGCTGGCATACGCCCTATCACTCTACAAGGTGAGATTGGTTCTGATCTCTCCGGACATTCTCCAGATGCGAAAAGAGGTAGCCGAGGAAGTATCGAAGAAGATCGTCGTTACCGAAACGCCCTCCCTCAAAGACCACTTACGAGAGCTGGACGTGATCTACATGACACGAGTACAGAAAGAGCGATTTGCAGATCTGCAAGAGTATGAGAAAGTCAAAGGATCATACCGACTGGTGGCCGAAGATCTAGACAAGACAAAGAAGAACTCGATCGTCATGCATCCGCTACCCCGAGTTGATGAGGTGGATCCCAGTGTCGACTCTACGTCACACGCGAAATACTTCCAGCAGGTCGGGAACGGAGTCGTTTTGAGAATGGGGCTCTTGGGACTCGTGCTCGGAGTTCTCTAGCGGACTAGGAGAGATCATAGGAGACGATTCGATCCAGATCTCTCTTCCTAGCCTCGGACCATCTATCTAATGGAAGGAGTCTTCCCCCTATTTTTGCAAGAATCGTCAAACGTTCGAATCCGCAATTCTCGCATCTGGCCCGAACTCCAGCGCTCGTAGTGTAACAGCGTTGGCAGCGAGAATACTGAGATGAGAAAGTGAAGTATCGTACTCCTGCCTCGCTAAGTTCTTGCGAGGCCTTCGACAAAGCCGTCCTGTCGATCTTGGATCTGACCATCAGAGGAAGCAGAGCACCCCCGTCGAAGGATCTCTGCAATTCTCCTTCAATGGATGCTCGAGTCGCAAAGGGTACTTTTTGAGTTAGGGGAATTCCTGGCACGTCGTTATAGTACGGATATTTTTTGGAGCCCTGATAGACCACAGTCGAAAACCCGAACTTCTCTGCATCAATTGAGGCAAGGCGGGCCGAGGCTTGAGGGGACGAATGAAGCCCGATTCGTACCTTGATGTCCCGTGCGTCAGCTTCACTAACCGCTCGTCGTGCAGATTCTACAATCTTCTTTGCAAAGGCTAGGCTAGTTTTTTCCCAGACTTCTGTCCGAGTGTGGTGCTTCACCGCTTCTGCTAGCCCCATTAGGCCTATCTCTCCATGGGCCCTTTTCGAGTCGTAGTAGGCTCCTCCGTCCGCTTGCCATGCTAGGAGTGGCAAGACTCCCTCAGACACTCTCTCGTTGACGGCTTGCTGTCTGAGCTGTAGAGCCTTTACCGCTTCAACAGTTCCAGACTGGACTGCCTGGAAGAACCTCTCGTCCTTTCCCGACGCTTCATAGGAGGCCCTGGGCACGTTAAGCTGGACCGTCCCGACAACTGCACCTGCCCCTTTCGTCCCGTCTTTGTCTTCGAAAAGAATAGGTCCTTCGGACGAGACTGAATAGTTCTGTTCTGAGGATTGCGTCAAAAAGTTGGGAACGGAGTGCTTGGCGGCGCTCTCGAAGGCCGAGTTGAGGAGCTGGTCTGAGGTCTCGATCTTTCCACCAGTATTCCTTACGACAATTGATGGGTTGAGTACGGGTTGTTGACGACCGATTTCTAAGCTTGCTTCGATTACTGTTGTGAATAGCTCTTCGGCTTCTCTCGAAAAGTCGGCGTAGATGCCTTCGCCTTTGCCGTTTGGACCCACCGCTTCTCGCTTCTGGAAATGATCAGGTATTTGCTGATCCAGTCCCAGGGTGACTTGGGCTGATATTGTGTTGGAGAAGCCGTCCCAGTTGAGATCGTACACGAAACGTTTGATGGATTCTTGGACGAGCTGGCGTGAAAGTCCTCTGATGAAGGGCGCGAGTGTGATGTTGAAGTGGTCGAGTACCTGTTCGCTGGAGACCTCTCGTTCTGCGGTGCGTAGAATCTTCAGGATTGATTCCAAGGCATCTTCAAGGGATGATGGAGGGTTGGTGGCCGGCGTTCCTCTACGGAAGAAGAGGTTCACTTCATGAAAGAGTATGCTCGGCTTCAGGATCCAAGAGGCAGCGTCCTCGAGGTGTATCCGTCCTGCAAGGTGCGCCTCAATTGTGGCCCGGGGAAGGCTATCGAGCAGAACATACTCCTCGATGACTTTCTCTCCCGCGGACTTCTGGACCCAGCTCGCGTCGAGCTGTTTCTGGCCGGCCTCTCGAAGGAGTAGCGCTACATCGTTGACGGGTAGTCCGAGCCGTGTGAGTTTGTGGCGATACTCCTCGAGCTTTCTTTCGATGAGAATTATGTTAACAAGTTCCCTGATCAGGGGGGCGCTGAGGTAGATGATTCCGAACTTGAGAAGTCTCTCTTCAGCTTCCGCTGCGACTTCGTCAGCGAGCGTTTGAGGCATTCTCGCTTCGTTCACGAGGGATCGAGCGATTCTGGTGCGGTCGAACTCCTCGATGGTCATCCGGGATGTACGGACGAATAGTCTGCCGCGTTTTACCGCGATATACTCCTCTAAGTCTCGGGAGAACTCGACCAGGATCTTTCCGAGCTCGGTTACGCTGTACTTTTTCGTGCCTTTTTCGATCGAAACCAGACCAGCCTTCCTCAGTGTCTTAAGGTGGTAGACGAACTTGCCGGCGTCCCGTACAGGATCGAGCTTAGCCTCGTACATTATCTCAGTATATGGAAGAGGACCCTTCGAGACGAGGAGCTTGAGAACATGCAATCGTACAGGAGCCGAAGCGGCGTCAAGAACCTCTGAGCTGAACCGTTCATACGATCGCTGCAAGAAGTAATCTGTTCCGAAGAGGCAGAAACTTACACTAAAAAACTTGAGTAGAGAGGGCTCTCTTCAACGACTCAGGTGAGAATTCGACAGTCGAGTTTATTCGAGTGATGAACTTGAGAGTAATACCGGGCCGCACGACTGCCCCTAGAACTTGATCAGTAACAGCCGAGGCAGCTATTCTACGATTTTTAGGTTCTTTAACGGGACCCAGCCTGTCGCGTCGGTCATATTTGTGACCCAGGCCCAGCCGCTTTCAACGCTCTCTATCCTGACAATCTCGCCCTCCATCACAGTCACTTCGCGCGCAATGTAGTTCTGCTGTGCGACCGCAGCCTCACCGTCTATCTTGATACTCTTCTCCGGGACCCAGCCCCGCTTCCCACTCTGGCTTTCACAGAACACCCAACCTGGCCATTCTTCGTCTCTTCTCTTCACGATCTTCAGCGCGTCTCCTGAGTCCATTGTCAAGGGATCAGGATACTGAGGCTCGTAGCTGGCAACGACCAGCGCCATCGTTCCGGAATCGATCCGTTGCAAGTGAACCCATGAGATAAGTGGTCCCGGTGCTCTTAAACTCAGATGTTTTCTAGAAACTAGGCAAAGCCTTCGATGTTTCAGCTATTTGCCGAAACCATAGTGATGGCATGCTTAGGTTGTTTCAACGTCAATACTGCGCTGCGCAGAGAACTTATCGGATTCTCGGCTGGACGACTGCCCAGCTGTGCTTTCGTCTAGAGTTTCAGAGATAGCGACGGGAGTGTTGGAGGGGAGAGCTCGATCTCTGTCTTGTTCCATTTGGGCATCAGATTGTCGATTGTCTTCAGGTATTCTCGGCTCGCATAGTTCCATCCCGAGTCATCATTGTAGTCCTTGTACGCGAAGGTTTGCGCCTGGATGGTCACAGGGTCGATCACGATATAGGAGTAGCTAGTGAGGACTCCCTTCGATACGAGGAGGGACAGGAAGGTGTGGAGGTTGCTTACCTCGTTTCGCGGAAGATAGAGCCGCGCGGTTATCGAGTTCAGCCCAGTTATTGGAGAATAGCTCTGAACGATTGGAAGACTGTCAAGAATGGGTTCGGCTCCTTTCATGAAACTCTCATTCTTGAAATCGAGACGCACCTCCGACAGCTCAGAAACCTGCGGCGCATAAGGAAGGAGGTCAATTACCCACTCCTGAATCAATCCTCTCTCAACAAGCCGGTCAAAACGGTATTTCGCCGCAGGCAGTGTGAGAGACAGTAACTTCGACAAGTCGGCCAGTGTCGTCCTCGCGTTCTTGACCAGTTCTTTGAGTATGATCAGGTCTTTCTTGTCAAAGGAAACAGGCTGCGAAGATTGTTTGCTAGAATCAGGCTTGGCTCTACTTGTAGCAAAGGACTCCAGCCATCCTTTCCAATCGAACTTCCATGTTCGGTCTTTGGGCTTGTAATAGTCAAAATTCGTCAGCGGGAACTTTGTGTCGCCAATCCAGAAGACTCGGTAGTTCTTGAGCAGTCCACGCTCAAGCAGTTGGTCGAGATACAGCTCAAACTCCTGACGGTTCGCGGTCGGTATACCGTGAAGCGAGTAGTAGCCATTACAGTCTCCAATGCAGCGAGCAATCCTCAGCCAGAACCCTGGGATTTTCAGAGCTTCTCTCGTGAAGATCTCCTTTCCCGGATGGGGAGTTGCCAGAACAACCGCTCTGCTCAACCCGATTTTCGAGCAGTTGGGCTGAATCCAGGTCTTCAGAACTCCTTGGCTCTCGAGCTTCGTTACTCTGTTGTAGACTGTTGTGTAGGGTAGTTTCGCTTTTCGAGCTATTCCCAGAAGATTTCGGGGGCCGTGCTGCTTCATGGTCCTGAGGATCGCAATGTTTTCCTCATCGAGGAGGGAGACTATTCTGTGTATGCTGTCAAAGAATTCATCGGCAGTGATTGTGCTCAAGGAGGGCGGAAAAAGGCGCATTTCTGTCCGTTTTAATCTTTTTCAAGCCTTTCCCGGCGGTACTTTTTGGATTTGGCGGAATTGATTCGCCGTCTTGTATCTTCGGAACCATTTCGCCTCTAAAAGACAAGCGAGGTCGAGCTTAGATTATTGCATAACCGCTTACACGCCCATAGACAAAGTGATAGGCCGCCGCGGGTGTGCTTAACGATGCTCAGGAATGAGACGGGTGGTCCTGATTCTTATTGCTTGCCGATCGGACGCGGCATCATAAGGGATAACTATAAAACCGCTCGCAGCTATCTTTGGAAGTCCAGAGCTACCATGGGAAAAGTAATGATCTCTCTAACAGACGAGGCCGAAGAGCTAGTTAGGGACGAAGTGGACAAGCTGTATTACGGAAGGACTGGAGGATTCAGCATCTTCTTCGAACATCTCATTAGACAATACTTCAACGGACTCATGAAAGAGAAAAAGTCAAAGTAAATCTAGAAACGGACATAACCAGCGTCGAATTCTAGCACAAGCCATCGATCAAACGTCCAGTCTAATCTCCCAAGCAGAGCAATTGAATAGTTATTTGTAAACCGAGTCTCTCCACTCACAGGGGCGGAGGTCCAGGTCACCCTTCAGTGGGAACAGCTTTGTCTAAGATGTCAGGAGAAAAAAAAGTCTTACATAGGTTATACTTTCAGTCTCGTCTCTTGCATAATTTCGATTTTCTCTCACAAGGTCTTCCCAGAGGCTATTGCAGTTTAAACCATCTTGGGACCTTAGTTTTGCGGCGGGAGCCTTCCTTGGGGACGGTGGTTTTGTAGAAGATTCGGATTATCATCATCATGTAAAGTTGGCAGTCCGAGACTACGACTTCGCTAAAGCATTCAATGACAGTGTCGCGATTATCCTCGGTCGCAGGCCAAACGTGATTCTTGTAACAAGTAACAACGGCAAGACGTACTATGACTCAAAATACTCATGCAGACCCCTCGGTCTCTTCCTAGGGCGCCCTCTGAAACAACTCTTGCCCGATGTTTCAAATTACCCTGCTGGCTTCTTACGGGGGCTATTCTCCGCGGATGGATCCGCTGGAGTCTGGGTATGGAACAATAGACTCGTAACTAGGGCGACACTGGGTAATTCAGATCTAGAGCTATTGACTGCAGTAAGGTCAATCCTCCGAACACCCTTTCAAATCAACTCGAACATTTACCTTGCCCGAAGGAAGGGGGCGTCATGGAAAAACGGGCATAGGACCGTAATTCTAAGAAAAGATGCTTATCAACTCTGGATTCAAAGATTACAAGAGGTTAGGAGGTTCGCACAAGTGATTGGTTTTCAAATTCAAAGGAAACAAGATAGGCTCGAAAGAGCCCTGCGCTTAGTCGATAGACTGGGAGGCGTCAAAGCTGCGTCTCGATGGCGGTCCCTATGTCTTGGAAGACAGGGTTCAGAAAAGGCTCACTTCGTTGAATGATTTATCTGCTGTCCATTGAAACGAGTCTTTGGGGGCGGTGGTCCAGTCTGTCGGAAGACGGGGACAACTTGGTCAAAGGAACTTTACCGGTCAGAGATACCGGTCTCGGGCACCGGTGATCGTGGGTTCAAATCCCACCCGCCCCACCATCCGATTTGGATGAAGGGGAAGCTCCGGAGCATCGTCTTCCACGGTGGGCACGAGTGCGACGATGGCTCAAGGTCAACCATGATCGGAAGAGTAAGATCTGGCTGGTCTTGCCAAAGAAGAGCAGAGGGGGCGACTCATACAGAATCTTTTACAACCAGGCTCTTGAAGAAGCTCTTTGCTTTGGATGGATTGACAGCCGAGTCAGACCTCTAGATGCAACGAGAAGCCTTGTTCGCTTCACACCTAGAAAGAGCAAGAACTGTTCGCGTTACAACATCAACAGAGTCCTTGAATGGGTAAGAAAGAGAAAGATGACCGAGGCGGGGCTCAAGAATCGAGATTTAGTATCCGGTCGGTTCAAATATTCCATCTGCAATTGAAGATGTGAGACATGTCCAGGTTTTTCCTCGCCGTTATTTTCCTGTTATTGGTATTGTGGACGTTTCCCATCCAGAATCACATTGGCTCTTCCAATTCTCAGCCCGTGCCGGCGACGAGCCTGCTGACTAGCGCCGCTCTACCGCCTGGTACAAATGTGCCAATTGTTGGCGAGTCTACTCCAGATCGACAGCAAGTTGAAACCACGATCGTCGTCGATCCCAGAAACCCGAATATCATTGTGGCCGGGGCTCAAGACTATCGGTTGAGAGCGATTGGCGGGCACAGGTGGCACGGCTTTTACAGGTCTAGTGACGGCGGCCAGACCTGGACTCAGAGTCTCGTGCCTGGTTTTCCGGGCGATACCTCTTCTGAAGGATTATCGTCTCCACTTCACAATTTCAACACAACCTCGGACCCAGTTCTCGCATTTGACCGGAATGGAAATGTCTACTATGCAGGAATAGCTTTCAACGTCATTTCTTCAACCCAGACTTCTGGGCTGGCAGCTTTTGTCACCAAGTATGTCAACGACGGCGCGGTTTATTTCGGCACGACACTCATACCCGGTAGTTTCTCAGATGACAAGCCTTGGGTAACAGTTGACACAACCGGTGGGCCCAGCGATGGGAATGTGTACGTAGCATTCGACCGGGTATTCAACGGGATCTTCACAACGGTCTTCACTCGGTCCACTAACGGGGGCCAGACTTGGTCCAACCCTATCGCAACCCCCTCAACTGGAGGAAATCTTCCAGGAATGGCGGTCGATGCCTCAGGCAACGTGTACGTGTCGACAGAAGGAATCACTCCCTCGACTGCCAACTTGATCCAGGTCACGAAACTAACAAGCGGTGGAGGTCTTATCGCCGGAACTGTCACAGCCTCCACGTTCGTACAGATTCCATCTCCGCTTCCAGGCGGCAGTTTCAGAACTTTCACGATACCACAGATGGCGGCTGATGCTTTCGGCGTCTATGTAGTGTGGGACGATTTTCGAACAGGAAACGCCAGCGTGTTGTTGGCGAGGTCAACCGACGGAGGAGCAACTTGGACAAGTCCCATAACC
>Ga0209761_1000569_pt1 | contig 22961 bp, 17 predicted proteins | sample GraSoi013_1_40cm_4_FD_185818 | JGI IMG/M metagenome (GOLD analysis project Ga0209761, IMG submission 185818) | Grasslands soil microbial communities from the Angelo Coastal Reserve, California, USA - Sample 09_25_2013_1_40cm (SPAdes) (version 2) | ecosystem: Environmental > Terrestrial > Soil >...
TCGGCAAGACAGTGGAGCGGATCGCCCGCGAGAAAGCGGGGATCATCAAGCCCACGTCGCGGGTCGTGACGGTCGACCAAGAGGCTCTCCCGGTCATCGAGGCGAGATGCCGCGAACTCCACGTGCCGCTGTCGGTCCTCGGACGGGATGTCCATGCGGAGCGCATGGCCGGGGACCTCCGCGGCCAGATCGTCCGAGTCCGCGGGTCCTTCGGATCGGTCGAGGTTCAGACGCCGCTACTCGGCTCGTTCCAGGTGGAGAATCTCGGCATCGCCGTGGCCGCCCTCGAGGAGTTCCGCTCGGCCGGGCTCCCGATTCCGGACGAAGCGATCCGGTCGGGGATTGCCTCCGTTCGATGGCCCGCGCGAATGGAGATCGTCCGCAGGTCCCCGCTCGTCGTCGTCGACGGAGCCCACAACCGCCCCGCGGCCGAAGCCCTCGGGACGTCGATGGCCGAGACGTTCCCCGGTCGCAAGGCTCTCCTCGTCACGGGCATCTTGAACGACAAGGACCTGCCGGGCATGGCCGCCGCACTAGGGCCGATGGCCCGCCGCGTCTTCGCCTGTCGACCCAAGACCCACCGCGCCTACGACCCGGAGGACGTCGCGGCGGCCTTCCGTCCGTACGCCGAATCCAGTGTCGTCGGCCCGGTGCGAGACGCGATCGATGCGGCGCTCGAAGCGGCGGGACCGGACGACCTCATCCTAATCACGGGCTCGATCTACACCGCGGGGGAGGCCCTTGACCATCTCGACGTCCGCCCGTGACCGGATTGCGTTCATCGTGCGCGATCTTTCCCACCGGTACCTGCCGGCGGGGGATCTGCACACGGGCGAGACGGCCCTGGCGAAGATCGTCGCGGAAACGGAGGATCCGTTCAAAGTCCTGATCTCCACAATTCTGTCCCAGCGGACCCGCGACGAGATGACCGAAGTCGCTTCGAGGCAGCTCTTCTCGAAATACGACACTCCCGCGGAACTCGCCGCGGCGGACGCCCGCGACCTGGAGCGCCTCATCAAGCCGGTCGGGTTCTACCGCCAGAAGGCCGTCCAGATCGTGAAGGTGAGCCGGGCCCTCCTCGACCGCCACGCCGGCTCGGTGCCCCGGACCTACGAGGAGCTGATCGAACTTCCCCAGGTCGGCCCGAAGACGGCGAACTGCGTCCTCGTCTACGGATTCGGCGTGCCGCGCATCCCGACGGACACCCATGTCCATCGCGTCAGCAATCGTCTCGGCCTCGCGCGGACGAAGACTCCCGAGGCGACGGAGAGGCGACTCATGCACACGGTGCCGGAGGAGTACTGGCTCCACATCAACGAGTTGTTCATCCGATTCGGGAAAGACCTCTGCCGACCGATCGGTCCCCGATGCCCGCAGTGCTCGTTCACTTCGTTCTGCCGTTTCTATCCGAGGACGAAATGGTCTCGGGCCGCCCGTCGTCGGAGTCGGAAGGCCGCGAGACGCTGAGCCTGACTGTACTTTGATATCGTTGCGCGTGAGTGTCGGTTCCAATGCGAATCGACTTCCTCGAGTACGCGGCGATGGACCTCCCTCGAAAGGAGCCCTTCACGATCGCGAGAGGGTCTTCGACCGTGGCCCAGAACGTGATGGTCGTCGTGCATTCCGGTTCACTTTCGGGCAACGGGAGCGGGGCTCCGACGGATGTGACCGGAGAGACGGTCCGGTCTGCGATGGACGCGATCAAGACGATGGCGCGGGCCTTGGAAGGGTTCACGTTCGAGCGGCCGCGCGAGGTGGCCGACAAGATGGACAAGGTCCTCCTTGGCAACCCGTCGGTCAAGGCCGCGATTGACATCGCGGTGCACGACCTCGCCGCGCAACATGCGGGCGTCCCACTGCATCGCTACCTTGGCGCGACCCGGGATCGGATGGTTACGGACATGACGATCGGGATCATGGACACGCGAAGCGCGGTTGAGCGCGCCCAGCGGTGGGCCCAGGCCGGGTTCCGTGCGCTCAAAGTGAAAGTCGGCCGAGACCCGAAAACCGATTTGGATCGGCTGCGCGCGATTCGTGGGGCCGTCGGTCCCCGGATCGAGTTGCGGATCGACGGAAACCAAGGATACACCTGGAGTCAGGCGCTCGGCTTGGCCCGGGCGGCGAAAGACCTGAACATCTCGATCTTCGAGCAGCCGGTGGCCACCACGGACGTCGAGGGAATGCGCGTCCTGACGGAATCCTCGCCAATTCCGATCATGGCGGACGAGATGGTCCTCACGCCGGACGACGCGAAGAAGGTCCGGTGGGCGAACGCCGCGAAGGCCGTGAACCTGAAGCTCATGAAGCATGGCGGCATATGCCGCGCGATCGACGTGAACACGATCTGTGAATCCGCCGGATACCCGACGATGGTCGGTTGCATGGGGGAACCGCAGATCTCGATCGCCGCCGCGCTGGCCTTCGCCCTCGGCCAGAAGAACGTTCGATGGCTCGACTTGGATTCGCACTTCAACCTCGCCGAGGATCCGTCCACGGGCCTGCGGTTCGAAAACGGAGAGCTCATCGCACCCGACCGCCCGGGGCTCGGCGTCACATTGTCCTAGTGGATCCTACGGTTCGACCGGAGCAGCCGTGCTCAGAGCGCGGTCCTGTTCCTCTTCCTCAATCACGCGCGCTACCGCGACCACCTCGTCGCCTTCGCCGAGACGCTGGAGTCTCACGCCGCGAGCCGCGCGACCCTTTACGCTGATGTCCGTAACCGCGCAACGAATCACGACTCCCGCCTTCGTCGTCACCAAGAGATGCTCCTCCGGTCGGACGACCTTCACCGCGACCACGCGGCCTTTCGCGTACTTCGCGCTCGTCGTACGGACTCCTTTCGAGCCGCGACGGGTCTTCCGGTACTCGGAGGTCGTCGTGCGCTTCCCGTACCCGCTCGAGAGGACCGTCAACAACTCGGCTTCCGGATTGGTCGACAGGGCCATCGATACGACCTCGTCTCCCGTTCGGACACGCATCCCCGCGACACCCGCGGCGGGTCGCCCCATCGGACGAACTTCATCGATCGGGAAGCGATTTGCATACCCGCCGGCGGAGGCGAGGACGACCTCCTCGTTGCCCCCGGCGATCTGGACGTCGATCAACTCGTCTCCCTCATTGAGTTTGATTGCGCGGATCCCGCTTTCCCGGATGTTCTGGAATTCGGCGAAGCCGGTCCGTTTGATTCGTCCCCGTTTGGTCACGAAGACGAGGAATCGGTCCTGGGGGAAGTCTCGGGTCGGAATCATCGCCTCGACCTTCTCATCCGGGTCGAGGCGCTCCAAAAGGTTGACAATGGGCTTCCCTCGCGCGTATCTCCCCGCGGCGGGCAGCTTGAAGGCCTTTCGCTTGAACACCTTCCCTTTCGACGAGAAGAACAGGATGAAATCATGCGTTGAGGCAACGAAGAGGTCGACGACGTAGTCTTCCTCCTTTGTGTCCATGCCTGTGACCCCCTTTCCGCCTCGACGTTGTTTCCGGTACACGCTGACGGGTAGCCGTTTGATGTAGCCCGTGTTCGTGATGGTCACGACGTTGTCTTCCTCGGGGATGAGGTCCTCGATCTGCATGTCGTAGGCCTGGAGCTCGACGGTCGTCCGGCGGTCGTCGCCGAACTTCTCCTTGATTTCGCGGAACTCGGTCTTCAAGATATCGAGCACTCGCTCTCGAGACGCCAGGATCGATTCGAGATTCTCGATCTTGTGGTTCAAGTCGGTCTTCTCCTTGCGCAGCTTTTCGATCTCGAGTCCGGTGAGCTGGCGCAACGTCATGGCGAGGATCGCTTTTGCCTGGTTCTCACTCAGGAGATAACGATTCATCAGGCCCGCCTGCGCCTCGTCTGCGTCCCGCGCGCGTCGGATGAGCCGAATCACGTCGTCGAGGTGGTCGACCGCAGTGATGAGGCCTTCGACGATGTGAAGGCGCTCCCGTGCCTTCTTCAGGTCAAACTCCGTGCGGCGACGCACAATGATGACCCGATGGTCGATGAACGCCTGCATCGAATCCTTGAGAGGCAGAACCCGCGGTTGTCCATCGAGCAGGGCGAGGTTGATCACGCCGAACGTCGTCTCCATCTGCGTGTGGTGGTAGAGTTGGTTGAGGACCACGTCCTCGACGGCATCACGCTTCAGCTCCAACACGATGCGCATGCCATCTCGGTCGCTCTCGTCCCGAAGGTCCGTGACGCCCTCGATTTTCTTCGACTTGACAAGCAAGGCAATCGATTCGACCAGGGACGCCTTACTGACCATGTACGGGATTTCCGTAATGACGATCCGGGCGCGGTCGTGGCCTGCCTCCTCGAACTTCGCCTTCGCACGGATCCGGATGAGTCCACGCCCGGTCCGGTAGGCATCCGCGACGCCATCCGCGCCGTATAGGATACCGCCCGTGGGAAAGTCCGGGCCGCGAACGGGACCCGTCTCTGGGTTATACAGGTCGATCAACTCGGCCTGAGGGTTGTCGATCAAGACGACCAGGGCGTCGACGATCTCGCCGAGGTTGTGAGGCGGGATGTTCGTCGCCATTCCGACCGCGATGCCGCTGGAACCATTGACCAGGAGATTCGGGAACTTCGAGGGAAGGACCAGAGGCTCCTTCAGCGTGCCATCGAAGTTGTCCATCCAGTCGACCGTCTCCTTCTCGAGGTCCTCCAGCATCGCCTCGGCGGTCTTCGCGAGACGGCACTCCGTGTATCGCATCGCCGCGGGCTCGTCCTCCGTGCTCCCCCAGTTTCCTTGTCCGTCAATCAGCGGGTACCGGAGCGAGAAGTCCTGAACCATCCGAGCTAAAGCATCGTAAACCGCGAGGTCCCCATGCGGATGCCACTTGCCGAGCACTTCCCCGACCACGCGGGCCGCTTTCTTGTGCGCGGACCCGGAGCCCATCCCGAGCTCGTTCATCGCATGTAGAATCCGGCGCTGGACGGGCTTCAGCCCATCGCGGACGTCGGGCAGCGCCCGCCCGACAATCACGCTCATCGCGTAGTCGATGTAGGAGCGGTGCAGCTCGTCCTCGATGGGCTGCGGCGAAACGCGTGGACGGGACTCCTGGGCTTCTTCCGGCATGGTCCTCCTAGATGTCCAGGTTCACGACTTCCTTCGCGTGCTCCTGGATGTATTGCCGGCGGGGCTCGACGGCTTCGCCCATGAGGATCGAGAACAGGGCATCGGCGGTCGCGGCGTCCTCGATCGTCACCTGCTTCAGTAGACGCCGGGCCGGATCCATCGTCGTCTCCCAGAGCTCGTCGGCGTTCATTTCCCCCAGGCCCTTGTACCGCTGGTACACGACCCCCTTGTCGCCGAGTCTCTTCGCCAGGTCTTCGCGCTGTCTCTCCGTATACGCATAGTGGAGTTCCTTTCCTTTTTTGATCTTGTACAAGGGCGGCTGGGCGATGTACACGAAGCCGCTATCGAGGAGCGGTCGCATGTACCGGAAGAACAGCGTGAGCAGGAGCGTCGTGATGTGCTGTCCATCGACGTCCGCGTCGGCCATCGTGATGATCTTGTGGTACCGGACCTTCTTGGGATCGAACTCTTCGCCGACCCCCCCGCCGATCGCGGTGATGAGCGTGCGGATCTCCTCGTTCTTCAGCATCTGATCGAGTCGCGCCTTCTCGACGTTGAGGATTTTCCCGCGAAGGGGGAGGATCGCCTGGAACTCGCGCCGACGGCCGTTCTTCGCCGATCCGCCGGCCGACGGTCCTTCCACGATGAATAACTCTGACTTCGCCGGATCCCGCTCCTGGCAGTCTGCGAGTTTTCCAGGGAGGTTGAAACCTTCCAGGAGGCCCTTCCGTCGCGTGAGCTCACGGGCCTTTCGCGCGGCCTCGCGCGCATGCGCCGCAAGGACCGCCTTCCCGATGCAGATCTCGGCGACCTTCGGCGTTTCCAGGAAGAACTCACTGAGCTTCTCATACACGATGGACTCGACGATTCCCTTGACCTCGGAGTTTCCGAGTTTCATTTTCGTCTGTCCCTCGAACTGCGGCTCGGGGATCTTGAGACTGAGAATCGCCGTTAATCCCTCGCGGGCGTCGTCGCCTTCAAGGCTCTCGCCCTGCTTCAGGTACTTGTTGTCCTTCGCGTACTTGATGAAGGCTCGCGCAAGCCCGGCCTTGAATCCGACGAGATGGGTCCCGCCTTCGATCGTGTCGATATTATTGACGAACGTGAAGATCGATTCGTTGTAGCCATCGTGATATTGCATCGCGACTTCGACGAGGGTTCCGTCGGACTCCTTCGCGAACCGGATCGGATCCGGATGGAGCGGATTCTTCGCGCGGTTGATCCACTTGACGTACTCGGCGATCCCACCCTGGAACTGAAAGACGTCTCCGCGGTCGTGCAGCTTGTCCACGATGATGATCCGAAGGCCGGCGTTCAGGAAGGCCAGCTCGCGTAAGCGCGTCGCCAGGATGTCATAGTCGAATTCGATGGATTCGAAGACCTGCGAATCCGGAAGAAAGGTGATGATCGTGCCGGTCCCCTCGGCGGGTCCAACGACTTCCAGGTCCGTCGCCTTCTTCCCGCGCTCGAAACGCATCCGGTGCTCCTGCCCGTCGCGCTTCACGCGGACCTCGAGCCATTCGCTCAGGCCGTTGACAACCGAAAGCCCGACGCCATGCAGCCCGCCGGACACGCGGTACATTTTCCGCTCGAACTTCCCGCCGCTGTGCATCCGCGACAAGACGATTTCGACGCCCGGGGCGCCGTACTTCGGATGGATGTCGACCGGGATCCCGCGGCCGTCGTCCGCGACCGTCACGGATCCGTCGGCGTTCAAGGTGACCTGGATTTCCTTGCAGAAGCCGGCCATCGCCTCGTCGATCGAGTTGTCGACGACCTCGTGGACGAGGTGGTGGAGGCCGCGCGCGTCGACCGAGCCGATGTACATTGCGGGTCGTTTTCGGATCGCCTGCAGGCCTTCGAGGACCTGGATCTGCGTGGCGTCGTAGGCGGTCTCTTCTACCATCTATTTCGTGACCTCTCAGAGCGCGTTTCGGTGCCCTCTCGCAGCCCATCCCGAAGGATGGCCCAAGTATACGACTGGCAGTTATAAACGTTCGGAGGCCAGTTTCTATGGAGAAAACAGACCTCCGCGCCCGGGGTCTATTCAGGGTCTTCGGCTTAAATACTGTAGCACGGTCATTTTGACCCTCCGATTCTTGCTTCGGAGAATATTGGATGGAGGGGCCGAAATTCGACGGCGGAGGGGCTTATTTTCGCTTCCATCGGACACCGTCCCGGGTGTCCTCGAGGACCACGCCGACCGCCGCCAGTGCGTCGCGAATTCGGTCGGCGGTCGCGAAGTCTTTCCGCTTGCGGGCGTCCTCACGGAGGGCAACGATCAGGTCGAGCAGGGCGTCCACGAGGTCCGCGCCTTCCGCAGTCGGCTCGAAGATGCCCAGCACCTCTCCGAACGTGCGATAGGCCCGTGCGGCGTCGTCGAGAGCGTCCCGCCCCGCACCCGTTTCGATGGCCTTGTTCACCGCGCGTCCGTAATCGAAGATCACCGCGATGGCCTCTCGCGTATTGAAATCGTCCGACATCGCCGCATCGAAATCCGCGAGGGCTTTCGCCGTCGCCGTCCTCAACGAGTGATCGGTTTTCCCGGCGTCGGGCGCCCGGCGGCGTTCCGCCTCGACCGTCCGCGTCGTCTCCCGAAGCCGCTCGTACGATCGCTTCGCCTCGTCGAGGAGCTCCGGCGCGAAGTCGATGGGTCCGCGGTACTGGACGTTGATCAGGAAGAAGCGGATTACCTCGGGCTCGTAGAGCTTCAGGGCCGCCTTTATGGGCCAGTAGTTGCCGAGGGACTTGTGCATCTCCTGCCCTTTCACGGTGACCATGCCGCCGTGCATCCAGTACTTCACGAAGGGCGTGACGCCCGTGTACGCCTCGGCTTGGGCGATCTCCGCCTCATGGTGAGGGAATATCAGTTCCGTCGCGCCGCCGTGGAGGTCGTACTGCGGTCCGAAGTGTCGGATCGTGATCGCGGTGTCCTCGATGTGCCATCCGGGCCGGCCCTTGCCCCACGGGCTGTCCCACGAGGGCTCGCCCGGTTTCTGGGCCCTCCATAGGACGAAGTCGGCCGGATGCTTCTTCCGCTCCTCGATCGCGATTCGGGCCCCGGGCCGGAGCGCTTCGACCTTCTGTCCGCTCAGCTTGCCCCAGCCGGAGAACGTGGTCGTGTCGTAGTACACGCTTCCGTCCTCGGCGACGTACGCGTGGCCCTTCTCGATCAGACCTCGGATCTGCGCGATGATGTCTTCGATGTAGTCCGTTGCGAACGCATACACGTCCACCGAATTGCAGCGGAGGGCGTCCATCACCTCGAGGTATTCGCCGAAGTACTGGTTGACAATGTCCTTCCACCCGCGTCCGGTCTTCTGCATCTTCTCGATGATCCGGTCCTCGATGTCCGTGACGTTCTGCAAGTAGAACACGTGGTACCCTTTGTGGCGGAGGAAGCGAGCGACGACATCGAAGGCGACGTACGTCTTCGCGTGTCCCATGTGCGTCTCGTCTTGCGGGGTGAGGCCGCAGACGAACATCGACACGCGGTTGGCCTGGAGAGGGACGAACTCCTCCTTCTTCCGGGAGAGCGTGTTGTAGACTCGGATGGGCATCGCGCGGTCCGCATGAAGGCGGCGCGTATTAAGGTTCTCGAGCGACATGGAGCGCGCGTCCCATTTCCGAGTTTGTCAATCGCAAATCCATTTGGTGCGTAAGTCTTATGGACCCTAGGCCCGCAATGATGGGCCGTACATGGCGGATCTCCTCCGCTTCCGGCGCGCGGCGACGGATTGCGTCTTCTGGGCCCGCGAACTCCGGCGGGCGGCCCTCCTCCTCGCCGCGAGCGTCGCGCTCTTCTGGTCCTCGCTGGCAACCGGCCGATGGATCGTCCCGATTCCGGATTCCGGGCCGATCTTTGGAGACGTCCTTATCGTCTGGCTCGCCGTCGTCGTCCACGTCTCCGCATGGCCGAACCTTTGGGCCGGGCTGCGCGACCTCCGCGCGCGCCAGCCGAACGACCCCACTGTCGTCGTCGCATGGAGAGCGTTCCTGCTCACCCTCGTCGTGGTCGTCGCCGCCATCATCGTCGTCCTGCTCGAGTACCATGCCATCGTGTCGCCAGAGGCGGGGATGTTCATCCTGTACGTGCCCGTATTCTCGTACCTCGGCTGGTCGTTCGTCCCGATCCTCGCCCTCCATGGCGTCCTCTTCGGCCGCGTCGCGGGCTGCCTCGAACCGCGGTTCCGCTATCTCGCGGACACTGGGGCGTTCGTCTTGTTCGCCGTTGCGGCCGCGACGACCGTCTTGGTCCTCCAGAATCCCGGGGCCAGCGCCTTCGTTCAAGCATGGAGCCTGGGTCTCGGAATCCTCCCGGGGGCCGCGCTGGCCGGCTACGCCATGATCGCTGTCGGGATGACCGCCCACCTGGCCCCGATCACCTCGTGGATTCCCACGCGGACGCGTCAACGAGTGCGCGGGTCGTCAACCGAGCGCTCGATCGAGGTCTTCCGTTAGATCCTGGACGTCCTCGAGTCCGATCGAGAAGCGCACCAGGCCGTCCGTGATCCCCTGCTTCTCCCGCTGCTCCTTCGGCACGCTTGCATGGGTCATCGATGCCGGATGCTCGATGAGGGACTCGACCCCTCCGAGGCTCTCGGCCGGCACGATGACTTCGAGGCGTTTCAGCCGCTCGACGATTCGCGACGGATCGCGAACCTCGAAGCTGAGCATGCCACCGAAGCGGCGCATCTGTTTCTTGGCAATCGCATGACCGGGATCGTCGGGGAGGCCGGGATAGTGGACCTTCGCGACGGCCTTGTGGGCCTTCAGGAATTTCGCGATGGCCTCTGCGTTGTCGCAATGCCTCTCCATACGGACCGCGAGGGTCTTGATCCCCCGAAGCGTGAGCCAGCAATCGAACGCGCTCGGGACCGCGCCAAGCGCGTTCTGCGCGAATGCGAGCTTCTCGTGGAGGTCGTCCCGGTTCATCACGAGGGCTCCGCCGAGGAGATCTGCGTGTCCGGCGATGTATTTCGTCGTGCTGTGGACGACGAGGTCGATTCCGAGAGCCAGCGGATTCTGCAGGGCCGGTGACGCGAACGTGTTGTCGCACACGCTGATCGCGTCGTGCGCCTTGGCGAGGACCGCCAGCTCCCGCAGGTCGACGACTTTCATGAGGGGATTCGTCGGGGACTCCGTCCAGAGCATCCGGGTCTCCGGTCGGAATGCGTCCTCGGCGTCGACGAGGTCTCGCAGGTCGACGAAGGTCGATTCGATGCCGTAGTTGCTCATGATTCGCGTGAAGATGCGGTAGACCCCGCCGTAGCAGTCGTCCGTCACGACGACGTGGTCTCCTTTCTTCAAGAGGGTGAGGGACGTCGTGATGGCGCCCATGCCACTCGAAAACGAGAGGGCGTACTTCGCGCCCTCCAGACCGGCGAGGCTGTTCTGCAGCGCGTCCCGCGTCGGGTTCGCGCCGCGCGCGTACGCATACTGGTCCTGCGTCTTCCGGGAATAGGTCGAGGTCAGGTAGAGCGGAGGCGTCACCGCGCCCGTGCGCGGATCCGGTTCCTGCCCGACATGGATGGCCTTCGTGGCAAAACGCATGGGATCGCCGGGGACGGAGTCGCGGGCCCGCCGTAAATAGGCTTGCTACGCGCGGCCCGCCAGGTACTCGATGACGTCGATGCGGGTGATGATCCCTTCGAGCCGGTTCTCTTTGCCGATGACGACGGCCGGATTGCCGCGCATCAAGAGTTTGTACACCTGCTCGAGGTCCGCCCCCGGCTCCACGATGGGGAATGGTTTCTCCATCACCTTCGCTACGTATTCGTCGTACATTTTCGGATTCTCGAGCAAGGCCTTCATGAGGATCTCCTCCCGCAGGCTCCCCACGAGGATGCCCGTGTCCATGACCGGGAGCTGGGAGACGTTGTACTGGCGCATCATATCGGCCGCCTCCCGGACCTTCGCGGCGATGTCGATCGTGATGACGCCGGGAATCGTTCGCTCCTTCGCCCGGAGGATCGTCATGAGCGGTGCGGTCGGTTCTTCCAGGTAGCCCTGTTCCTTCAACCACTCCTCGTTGTGCGCCTTCGACAGGTACCGCTCCCCGGTGTCGGGCAACAGGACGACCATCACGTCGTCCGGTCCGAGGGCCTCTCCGATCCGCCGCGCCGCGACGACGGCAGCACCGCTCGAACTGCCGGCGAGGATCCCTTCCTCCCGGGCGAGGCGGCGCGTCATCAGGTACGACTCCTTGTCGCCCACCTTCACGATCTCGTCGATCGTGTCGAACCACGTCGACTCGGGCACGAAGTCCTCCCCGATACCCTCGATCTTATAGGTGTGGGCCTTCATCGTTTCCTTCTTGTAGAAGTAGTCCTTCAAGATTGATCCGAGCGGGTCGACGCCGATCACCTGGACCTTCGGGTTCTTTTCTTTGAGGAACTTGCCCACGCCGCTGATCGTGCCGCCGGTCCCCATGCCGCACACGAAGTGCGTGACCGTCCCATCCGTGTCCCGCCAGATTTCCGGGCCGGTCGTCTCGTAGTGCGCCCGCGGATTCGCTTGGTTCGCGTACTGGTTGGGCAAGATCGAGTTCGGGGTGTCTCGATGGATCCGTTCCGCGACGCGGTAATAGGAATCCGGGTGTTCCGGCGGGACCGCGGTGGGCGTCACGACAACCCGCGCCCCGAGGGCCTTCAAGAGATCAATCTTCTCGCGGCTCATCTTGTCTGGCATCGTGAAGACCGTACGGTAGCCCTTGATCGCGGCGACCATCGCCAGCCCGAGGCCCGTGTTGCCGCTCGTCGGCTCGATGATCGTCCCCCCGGGTTTCAGGAGCCCTTTCGCCACAGCGTCCTCGATCATCTTCTCGCCGATTCGGTCTTTCACGCTTCCGCCGGGGTTCATCATCTCGAGCTTCGCGAGCGCGAGGCAGGGGACGCCCGCCATGATTTTCGGCAGCTTGACCAGGGGCGTGTTCCCGATCGTGTCGAGGATGCTCTCGAAGTATCGCATTCCCAGGCCCGCCCCTTCGCCGACGTTCGATGAAAAGGATGGTCGCTATAAGAACGTGCGCGGGTCGATCAACGGCCCGTGTCGGCGAAAGCGGATTTGGGTTCGTACGCATCGACGTCGTTCGAATGCGGATTGGGAATTGACCGCCGGGCTTCGCAGTCGCGGATGCCGGGGGAGGGAGTCGAACCCTCTGGAAACCGATCTGCAGTCGGTCACATTAGCCGCTCTGTCACCCCGGCGTCGCTCGCCCAACCGACGCGGCGTAATTGAAACTTTGGAGACGCACCCGCGTCCTCGCCGAAGGAATCGAGCGACGGGGATCTGGAACACGATCGCCGGTGTCTCTGAGGCTCCTTGCGGCACAACGCACCTCCATGGGTTCGAGCTTCGTCTGATAAACTATTAGAGTGGACTCTCCCTTTCCACGACTTCCGGCCCGGAAGGGAGTTGTATGGAGCCCGTGACGGACGCGGAGCGAGGACGCGTCGATGTTCCGCCGGGCGGCGACGGTCCTCACCGCCGGCCGTGGGGCCGCATCACCGCGGTCCTGGTCGTCGCACTCGTGACGATTACGGCTCTCGCCATCACGGTTCGACAGCCGAACCGCCCTCCTTCTATTCTTGACGTATCCGTCAGCAGCGATACCGCGACCCTGGCCACGCCCCCCATGGTGCTTGCCTTCACCGCTCACGCGACGGACCCCGACGGCGACGGGCTGGCCTATTCCTGGGACTTCGGCGACGGGCACAAGGGATCGGACACCGAAACGAGCCACGTCTACGCAGTGCCGGGTTGGTACGTCGCCGTCTTGAGCGTGAGCGATGGAAAAGGCGGGGTCGCTACGAACGATGACCGCCTGCTGTTCATTCACGTCCGATCCGATCCGTCTGATGCAGCGGTCCCTCCGAGCCCCCCATCGCCGTCGACTTGCCCGGTCACCTGCGTCTCGGCGACGGGACTCGCCGTGCTCGCGGCAAACCGTTCTATGGCCGCCGCGGGTTCCGAAGTCCGTTTCAGCGGGAATGCCTCCTGGGCGTACGTGTGGGCGTGGAACAACGCATCGAACGCGTCCTTCGGCGGAACGTACACCGTGGTGAGTGCCGCGGAGAACGCATCGTTGTTTTCCTTCGATTACTCCTGGGGGGACGGGACCGCGAACACGACCGGTACCGCGCTCGCGATCGGCCAGACCGCGCACCGATTCTCGGCGCCGGGGAGCTACTTCGTTCGGCTGAGCGTGTCGTCGGGCGCATTGACGACGTCCGCAGGCTACACGGTGCGCGTGCTCGCCGGGATGCCGACGGCCCAGCTGAAGTATCCGGATATCTTCGCCGCCGCGACGCCGCGGGAACCGGATTCGCTGGAGCCGGCCATCGACAACGAGTCCGCCGGTGGTGAGGTGCTGCAAAACGTGTACGAAACCCTCCTCGCATTCCCGTCCGACAGCGAAAGCGTCGATCCGCTCGTGCCCCGCCTCGCCACGGACATCCCGTCGATTGCGAACAACGGCACGTCCGCGGACGGGAAGAACTACACGTTCCAGTTACGGCAGGATGTGAACTTCCACGATCTCACGCACATGACGGCGCGGGATGTCTCGGCCTCGTTCCGGCGCCTGCTCGCGATCCACGCTCCGGAGGGACCGCCGCGGATCCTGGAGCGCCTCATGACGAATCTGATCAGCACCTTCGCCGACGCAGACTGCAGTCCCTTGATCCCCGGCAGGCAAAACTGCACGATCGGAGACTGGGCCAACACGACGTTCCCGGCCCGGGCCGACGTACCGGCGTACATGCGCGCGGCCTTGCCACCGGAACCATCGTGGGATACGAGGGCGCTGAACATCTCGACGGCCTGGGCTGTGAGTAATTCGACGACCATGCCAACCGGGAACTATTCCGTCGTGCTCCATCTCCTGCGTCCGTATCCCGCCGTCCTGCCGATTCTCGCCTCGACCTTTGGCTCCATCTTGTCCGAATCGTGCGTCGGGAGAAACGGTGGCGTCCGATGGGGAGTCTCGAATTCGTTCCTCGCTAGAGGTGGTGAGTGCGGGAGTGGGCCGTTCACCCTGGCGACGTGGTCCTCGAACCAGGCGATTGTGTTGGCGCGGTTCGACCCGTACTGGCGTGGCGCGGCGAAAGCACCCTCGGTCCAGATCCTCCCCGTGCGCGATGTCTTGAGCCGCGAATTCATGCTCCTTGCGGGCGACGTGGACTCCGCCGCGATCGACCGCGACCATCAGTGGGACGTGATGAACCCGGACGGGACGCCGAGGTCACCGACGTTGCGAATCGCAAAAGACCGACCCGAATTCGACGTGTCGTTTTTCGGGTACAATCAGAAGATCAACGCCTCGGCGGCGCCGAATCTGATCGAGGTGCCCACCACGTTCTTCGCGGATGTGCGGGTGCGGAGGGCGTTCACGTACGCGTTCGACTACGGCGGGTTTTTGATGAACGTGACGCACGATGCGGGCCTGCAGCCCCGCGGGCCGGTCCCGCTGGGCCTCCCCGGCTACAACTCCAGCATTCCCCTCTTCCCATTCGACTTGGCCCAGGCCGCGGTCGAGCTGAACGCCACGCCGTACTGGGCGTCGGGATTCAATCTCACCTTGTTCTACCGCGCCGGGAACGGATACGAAGAACAGGGTTGTCGTCGGATCGCCCAGGGTCTCGAGGCCTTGCATTCTCAGAAAGGTTCGCCCGGAGCGATTCGAGTCGACGTTCGGTCGTTGGGCGCCGCGGCATACGACCGAGCGTTGCGCGCCGGGGGCCTCCCGATTGCCCTCCTCTCTTGGGCCCCGCGCTTCGCCGATCCGCTCGATTCTGTCGGGCCATTCCTTCGGACAGGGAGTCCGTTTCCGACATGGATCGCGTACACCAACGCGACCCTGGACGCCCTCATCGACGCCGCGGCCAGCGAGCTGAACGAGACCACGCGAGTCCAGGACTTTCTCGATCTGTCCGCGCGCGCCGTCCTCGACGACGCCCCGTACCTGTGGGTCTTCCAGGCGACGAGCTTTCACGTCGAGCGCGCGTGGGTCACCGGCTATTACTTCAACCCGATGTTGTGGGGTCTCGACTACTCTCGTTTGTCCAAGGCGTAAGCGGGTCCGCGCCGCGACCGGATCGCGCAATCCATCCTCGATGACATCCGACAGAGGGTCCATCGAACGGTCTCGCCGAATCTATATATGCGGGTACGGGCTGGCGCGTCGGATGGCGGATCTGAAGACGATTACGGACACGGTTCATGGCACGATTCGCCTGGATCCGCTGACCCTCGACCTCCTCGAAACGCTCGAACTCCAACGACTGAATTCGATCCGCCAGCTCGGTCTGACGTATCTCGTGTTCCCGGGGGCGAACCATTCGCGCGTGGAACACTGCCTCGGGGTCGGCCACGTCGCGGGGGAGATGGCGCGAGCCCTCGGCCTCTCGGACGACGAACGAAAACTTGTCCAAGCGGCGGGCCTCTTGCACGACGTGGGCCACGGTCCGTTCTCCCATACCCTCGAACATGTCCTGAGCCGCGAACTCGCCGTGGATCACATGCACCTGACCCAGCGGATCATCACCGGCCATGACGACAACGTGTCCCCGGAGGACCGGCGCGCCTTCCCGGACGTCAAGCGGATCCACGAGGTCCTCGAGACCCACCGGGTAGATCCTGAGGCCGTCGCCGCGCTGATTCGCGGGCCCTCGGAAAAGGGCGCGGGTCTGCTCGTGCCGGGGAGTCGGAAGGAAACCAAGCGGTACCTGGCGCAGATCATCCACAGCCCGATGGACGCGGACCAGATCGACTACCTCATGCGGGACGCGCACTACACCGGCGCGACCCACGGGACGATCGACTTCTCTCGGCTCCTGCAAACGCTCCGGACCCACCGAGGGGAGCTCGCACTGGACCGCAAAGGCCTTCCGGCGCTGGAGGGAATGCTCGTCGCCCGGGGCCTCATGTACTCCTCCGTGTACTTCCACAAGACGGTCCGCATTGCGGAGGAGATGCTCGCCCGTGCCGTGGAACGGTCCGATGCACCAATCGCGGACATCCAGAAGATGGTGGACCACGAGCTGCTCAACTGGCTCATGCACCAAGGACCTCTCCAGCGGGACATCGCGCTGCGGCTGAAGTACCGGAAGCTCTACAAGCGCGTCCTCGCGTCGGACCCGGACGACCTGACTGATGCGACCCGGGCCGTGCTCGCCTCGTTCAAGGATCCTGACGAGCGCCGCCGCGTCGAGGACCGCATCGCGCGTCGAGCGGGCGTCAAGCCGGGTCAGGTCATCGTGGATGTCCCGCTGCCCGAACTCCTCCTGAGCGAACCTCGCATCGCGAAGACCGAAGTCCCGATCCTCGACGAAGGGAACGTGAAACCCTTTTCGAAAGTGAGTCCGCTGGGCCGCGCTCTCCAGGTCCGTCAGGTCGTCGACTGGGTCGTGATGGTCGCCGCACCGGCCGAGGCCGTCGACGCGGTCCGCAAGGCGTCGATGTCCGCGCTCTTCGGGTGAAGGGCTCCAGTCAACGACAATTCCCGCGCGTTTGTCAACGCGGCGGACGTTCGTCCGACAACTTTTAAATAGCGTCCGCCGGATACGCGGCCATCTTGCGGGATGGGATGAACTCGCAGGCTCTGCAGGTGTCGCAATGAACTCGATGTTAGAGGACGTACTCGCCCGGGAAGGGAGTGCCCCCGCGTTTGAAGACAGCCGGGTCGACGCTGAGCTCGAAGAGATGCTCAGCAAGATGCGGACGAACATCAAGATTATCGGCCTCGGAGGTGGAGGATGCAACACGATCGGCCGAGTCTACAACGAGGGGATCGTCGGCGCGGAGTTGTTCGCGTGCAACACGGACGCGCAGCACTTGCTCCACATCGCGTCTCCCAAGAAGGTCTTGCTCGGTCGACGTATCACGAAGGGCCTCGGCGCGGGTGCCCTGCCGCAGATCGGCGAAGAGGCCGCCCGCGAGGCCGAAGAGGAACTACGGGCCATCGTCCAAGGCGCGGACATCGTCTTCGTGACGTGCGGCCTCGGCGGCGGGACCGGTACGGGAAGCTGTGGTTATGTCGCGCGTCTCGCGAAGGAGATGGGCGCCCTGACCATCGCGGTCGTCACCTTGCCGTTCCGCGGAGAAGGCAAGCTCCGAATGGAGAGCGCCGAATGGGGGCTCGAGCGGCTCCGGGACGCGGCCGACACGGTCATCACGATCCCGAACGATAAGTTGCTCGACCTCGTGCCGCGGCAGTCGCTGAACCTCGCGTTCAAGTTCGCCGACGAGGTCCTCATGCGATCCATCAAGGGGCTCACCGAAATCATCACGAAGCCCGGCCTCGTGAACCTCGACTTCAACGACGTGAAGACGATCATGAAGGGCGGCGGGGTCGCGATGATCGGCCTTGGCGAGAGCCAGGCGGTCGGGGACAACCGCGCCGTCGAGGCGATCGAGGAGGCCATCAACTCTCCGCTCCTCGAGGTCGATGTCTCGACCGCTCACGGCGTGCTGATCAACGTCACGGGCGGGAACGACATGACGATCTCCGAAGCGGAACGCGTCGCCGAGGTCGTCCAATCGAAAGTTTCCCCCACCGCGCGGATCATCTGGGGCGCGACGGTTGATGCATCGCTCGAGCACACGCTGCGCGTGATGCTCGTCGCGACCGGCGTCAAGTCGAAACAGATTGTCGGACGACGAGACCCATCGGAGGAGAAGGCCCGCGTCGGCGTCGACGTGATCCGCTGAACGCCGCGCCGTGGCCATTCCACGGGAGGCGGGGCGGATGGAGCGAATTCGAACCCGGAAACATTTATTAATCGTCCCCCTTTACGTGAATGTCGCGGTTGCTTCATTCGCTTCCTCGGGCAGCCGGAGGCCGAAAAATGGATTCCATTGTCAGGGAAGTCGTGAGTCGCTCGGGCGTTCAGCCGCGGCTCCCTGAGTCCCCCACGCAGAGGGTGGGCGTCGACGCGGAAGACGCCGAACTCGAGCGGATCCTCGCGAGCCTCCGGACGAACATCAAGATCGTCGGGATCGGGGGCGGCGGCTGCAACACGATTGACCGCCTCGTCGAATCCGGGATCGTCGGGGCGGAGTTGTTCGCCGCGAACACGGACGCCCAACATCTCCTCATCATCCGGTCCCCTCACAAGCTCCTCCTGGGACGCCGCGTCACGCGGGGCTTGGGAGCCGGCGCGCTCCCCCAGGTCGGCGAGGAGTCGGCCCGCGAGGCCGCGGACGAACTGCGGTCGGTCGTCCAGGGTGCGGACATGGTGTTCATCACGTGCGGCCTCGGAGGCGGCACCGGCACCGGCGGCGCCCCGGTCCTCGCGCAGCTCTCGAAAGAGGCGGGCGCCCTGACGATCGCGATCTGCACGTTCCCGTTCCGGGCGGAGGGCGCGATCCGCGCGGAGAACGCGGAGTACGGACTCGAGAAGCTCCGGAACTTTGCGGACACGGTCGTCGTGATCCCGAATGACAAACTCCTTGAACTCGTCCCGCGTCTGGCCCTGAATGCGGCGTTCAAGATCGCGGACGACGTCCTCATGCGCGCCATCAAAGGGATCACGGAGATTATCACGAAGCCGGGCCTCGTGAACCTCGACTTCAACGACATCAAGACGATCATGAAGGGCGGCGGGGTCGCGATGATCGGACTCGGCGAGTCGGATCGCGACAACCGCTCGGAGGAGGCGATCGAAGAGGCGATCAACTCGCCCCTGATCGACGTCGACATCAGCGCCGCGACCGGAGCCCTGGTGAACGTCACGGGCGGGAACGACATGAGCGTGGCCGAGGCGGAGAAGGTCGCCGAGATCGTCCAGGGTCGGATCGCCCCGAACGCCCGGATCATCTGGGGAGCGGCGGTCGACCCGAGCCTGGAGCACAAACTGCGGGTCATGCTCATCTTGACCGGAGTGAGATCGAAGCAGATCCTCGGGCCGGGAGAGCACGTGCGTACCCACGGCGGCGTCGACATCGTACGGTGAGGTTCATGGCGGACATCGTGGACAAGAGCTGGGAGGTTCAACGGCGGATCGAGGAGCGCGCCAAGCGCCTCGGCAAAGGGCGGTACGGCCGCGTCCTGAAGATGGCGCGCCGGCCCACGCCGGATGAGTACTCGAAGGTCGTGCTCATCACCGGCCTCGGCATCGCCGCGATCGGCGCCCTGGGGTTCGTGATCTACTTGATCATGCGATACGGTCCCGGGGTCTTCCACGGGATTTTCGGGTTCCTGGGGCTGTGATCGATGGGTCTCCTGGACGATTTCTCGAGGCGCGAAGCGAAGGCGGAGCCCAAGCCGGAGCCGCCCGCGGTCGGCCACTACGGCGTCAAGCTGGACCTGAAGGAAGAGAAGGTCTCCCTCACCGCCGGTCAGACGAAAGAATACCCGGTCGTCGTCACGAACACGGGGACCGAGGATGACACGATTCGGATCAAGGTGGACCTCGTCTACCACTCCGAGCTTCCGGATCCGCCGGAGTGGACCGTCAAGCTGTATGGCGTCGAGGACAAGGTGTGGGACGTCACCTTTACGAAGGTCACGGAGAAGGAGTTCCGGCTCATCGCCGACGGCCAGAGAGAGATCACGCTCACCGTCACGTGTCCGAAGGGCGCGCGGTACGGGGACCGGCTGAACGTCGTCGTGAACGCGATCTCGAAGGGCGACCCCGGGGCATTCGACGCGAAGACGTTGAGCTTCAGCGCGCGGCAGGCGGTCCTCGCCGTGAAGTCCTCGATCGGTCACGAACGCGCGGTGGCCGACGCGATCTACGCGCGGGCCAAGGCGAAAGACGTCGGCGTGTTCTCGATCCTCGTCCCGGCGAACTTCCGCGGCTATGTCTACGTCGAGAGCATGAATCCCGACCGCTTGGAGGAGGTCGTCCGCGGACTCCGGCGGGCCCGCGGCGTCGTGAAAGGCGAGGGAGAGTCGACCGGTATCTCGTTCTCGGAAATCGAGGCATACCTCACCCCGAAGCCCATCGTCAGCGGCATCATGGAGGGCGACATCGTCGAGCTGGTCGCCGGGCCGTTCAAAGGCGAGAAGGCCCGCGTGATGAAGATCGACGAGACGAAGGAAGAGATCACCGTGGAACTGTTCGAGGCGATGGTCCGCATCCCGGTGACCGTCCGCGGAGACAGCGTCCGGGTCCTCCAGAAAGAAGAGGAGAAGTGAGTCGGAGGCCATCCGCCTCAATGGGCATCGGCCGAGATGTTAACCTTGTTTAAGGTTGATTCTCGACCTCTCGCAGTCGGACCCGCGGTGGCCCAATTGGGTGCCCGGATCAACGTCGCGATTTCAATTCAACGGCCGGAGATGACGCTCGAGGCTCCCGGTCGAAACGTTTATGTCGGCCCGTTCTCTCGGGCCGGCTCACTCAGGTTGTCATCATGGTTGAGAAGCTCAGCGTGCTCGTCGATGGCGGCAAGGCCACCCCCGGGCCTCCGCTCGGACCGGCACTCGGTCCGCTCGGCCTGAACATCGTCGAAATCATCAAGGCCATCAACGAGAAGACGAAAAGCTTCGAAGGGATGAAGGTCCCCGTCACCCTGCTCGTCGATCCGAAATCCAAGGCCTTCACGATCGAGGTCGGGACCCCACCCACGTCCGCGCTGATTGTCAAAGAGCTGAAGGTCGAGAAAGGCTCCGGCGACGCGGGCAAGACGCGCGTCGGGAACTTGACCCTGGCGCAGGCGATCAAGATCGCGAACATGAAGGCGGACGCGATGCAGGCGAAAACTTTGAAGGCACGCGTCCTCGAGGTCGTCGGCACGTGCGTCTCGATGGGCGTCACCGTCGAAGGGAAACCCGCGAAAGAGTTCTCGAAAGAAATCCAGGCCGGCAAGTACGACAAACAGCTCGCGGGATGATGTCAGCGGGCCTTCGGAAACGCCTTCCGCTCCCGAGCCGTCGGTTGCGACAGGTCTAGGAGCATCGCCTCGAGCTGGATCCGGACGAAGTCCATGTCGCCGACCCACAGCCCCTGGAGCTTGTCCGCGGCGAGTCCCCCATCGCGATAGAATGAATTCAGGATGAAGACCTCTTGATCGCTCGGGAAGACGTACGTGTGGGCGAGGCGCGTCGCGGAGAGCGGCCGGGCGGGGAAATGGAACTGCACGCGCATGTTCCGTCCGAGGAGGCTTCCGAGCTCCGCGAGGTCCCCGCGGTTCGCCTCGTTCAGGACGACGCGCACGACGCGGCGGGATCGCCCGAGCGCGTCGAACAGGAGGCGCAAAATCTCGGGGGCGATGGGAAACGGACTCACGCACAGAATCTGCCCGCTGCTCGAGAGGACCACCTCCCGGAGCTTGCGTCCGATCGACTCGGTCCCTTTGTAGATCCAGAGGTCCGTCTCGGTTTCTCGGACCTTGGGAACGGAGCTCTCCTTCAGCCCGCCCACCATTTCGGCGGCGGCAACCAGATCATCGCCTTTCGATTGGCGCGCTTCTTCCGCGACGATTCGAGGCGCGCGGGCCCGATACCGGTTCGGCCGCTCCCGGGACACCTCGATCCAGCCTTTCGTCTGCAAGGACTGCAAGATCCGATACACCGCGGGATACTGAACACCGAGCAGTTGGCTGACTTGCTGAGCGGTCGCGATTCCGTTCTGCAGCAGGCTCAGGTACGCGCGCGATTCCTTGCCGGTGAGACCGAGGGTCTCAAGCGCACGCGCGACGTCCTCCTCCCGCACGCACCGGGCTAGGAACGATTGCTACAAAAGGATTTTGCAGTTATCATCGTCCGACTGATAATTCGCCGCCGACGGGCCGTGGACACGCGATCTCGACCGCGACAATCCCCGTCGCTGTCGGTTCCACTCTCCCGTGAATCTTGGCGCGGCCGTCCGTCCGCAAAGCCTTATTAGGGTCACGCTCTTTCGCCGCCTCTCCTCTGCAGGAGGCCCCACGGCTGCACGTACTGCAGGAGGCGATCTTCCTTGGCGGACAAGCATTCGGTCGAGACAATCAAGAAGCTGCTCGAGGCCGCCAAGCCCCGCGCGTTCAAGGAGTCCGTCGAGGTCGCCGTGAACCTGCGCGACGTCGATCTCTCGGTCCCGAAGAATCGCGTCGAAGAAGACGTCGTCCTGCCAAAAGGACGCGGGAAGCCGATCCGCGTGTGCGTCTTCGCCTCCGGTGAGCTCGCCCTGAAGGCGAGGAACGTCGCAGACCTCGTGATCCAGCCGCAGGAGATCGAGGAGTACGCCAGCGACAAGCGGAAGGCGAGGGACCTCGCGACCTCATACGATTTCTTCATCGCGGAGGCCCCCCTCATGCCCGTGATCGGGAAGCGCCTCGGCGTCGTCCTCGGACCGCGAGGGAGGATGCCTCGGCCCGTGCCGCCCACGGCGGACCCGACGAACCTGATCAACTCGTTACGGAACACGGTTCGTGTGCGGAGCCGCGACAAGCGGACGTTCCACGCGGCGATCGGGACCCGGGACATGCCCCCCGAGGACCTCGCGGAGAATCTCGATGCCCTCATGCGCCGGGTCGTCGGCAAGCTCGAACGCGGGCGCTTCAACATTCAGTCGGCCTACGTCAAGACGACGATGGGCCCCGCGGTGAAGTACCTCTGAGGTGGTCCTATCGCGCACGTGGCTCCGTATAAGAAGCAACTCGTCGAGGCGCTCGCGACGCGCTGCGCGCAGGCCCGCGTCGTCGGGATCGCGAACATCCACGGCATCCCCGCGCCGCAGTTCCAGGCGATTCGGAAGAAGCTCTCCGGACGCGCCACGATCACGGTCGCAAAGAACAACCTGCTGCGGCTCGCGCTGCAGCAGGCGAGCGAGAAGAAGCCGGAGCTGGTCAAGCTCGGCGACACGATCGAGGGGCAGACGGCCGTGGTGACGGCGGACATCAATCCGTTCCGGCTCTTCAAGGAGCTCGAGGCGACGAAGACGCGCGCTCCGGCCCGCGGGGGCGAGCTCG
>Ga0209761_1000572_pt1 | contig 22942 bp, 19 predicted proteins | sample GraSoi013_1_40cm_4_FD_185818 | JGI IMG/M metagenome (GOLD analysis project Ga0209761, IMG submission 185818) | Grasslands soil microbial communities from the Angelo Coastal Reserve, California, USA - Sample 09_25_2013_1_40cm (SPAdes) (version 2) | ecosystem: Environmental > Terrestrial > Soil >...
TTCGAGGACGAGTTCGGCCGCGGGCTCGCCGCGGTGACCCCGCTAACCATGGGCAGCTGGGTCGGGGGCGACCGGGACGGCAACCCGTTCGTCACTGCGGAGATCACGCTCGCCGCCGCGCGCAGCGCCCGCCGCGCGGTGCTCGGCTACTACGCGCGGGCGCTGGCGGACCTCACGGCGCGGCTCTCCGTATCCGAGCGGCTCGCTGCGGTCTCGCCCGAGCTGCGGGCCTCGCTCGAGCGGGACCGCCAGGAGCTGCCGGGTGTGTGGGAGCAGAATCGGCGCCGCAACGCCGACGAGCCCCTCCGCCTGAAAGTCAGCTTCATTCGGGCCCGGGTCGAGGCCGATCCCCCGGGGTACGCCTCGCCCGGGGAGCTGGAGCGTGATCTGAGACTGGTGGCAGACAGTCTGGATGCCGTCGGTGCGGCGCACGCGAGGCGTGCGCTGGTGGAGCCGCTGCTGGCCCAGGTGCGCGCCCACGGCTTCCACGGGTACCGCCTCGATGTGCGGGAGGACGCCGCCGTCCACACCCGAGCGCTCCGCGACCTCACGGCGGCGGTCGGACTCGGCGAGCTGGACGGCGAGGCCATCCGGCGGGAGCTGGCCGGCCGCCGCCCACTGCACACACCGCACGTCACCCTCGCGGGGCCGACCGATGGGACCCTGCGCGTGTTTCGAGTCATGCGGGCGATCCAGGACGAGATCGGGGTGGCCGCCGCCTCGACCTACATTGTGTCCCGCACGCGGTCCGCCGACGACTTGCTGCGCGTGCTGCTGTTGGCGCGTGAAGGAGGACTCGTGGACCTGTCGCGCGAGCCCGCGCTCTCCCGCCTCGACATCGTGCCGCTATTCGAGACCTTGGAGGATCTCGAGCAGGCGCCGCTCGTCGTGCGTTCGCTGCTCGGCGACCCAATCTGGCAGCGACACCTCGCCGCCCGCGGGCGGCACCAAGAAGTGATGCTGGGCTACTCCGACTCCGCGAAAGACGCCGGACTCTTCCCGTCGGCGTGGGCCCTCTACCGGGTGCAGGAAAACGTGGCGCGGGCCTGCGCCGACGCCGGCGTGTCATGGACGCTGTTCCACGGCCGTGGCGGCACCGTCGGACGCGGGGGGGGCTCGCCGGTGGCCCGGGCGCTCACGGCGCTTCCCCCGGGCACGGTGCACGGGGGGATCAAGATTACCGAGCAGGGTGAGATCGTCTCCCAGAACTTCGGGCTCCTGTCCGTGGCCGAGCGCAGCCTCGAGCTGATGCTCAGCGGCGTCTTAATGCATCGGTTCGAGGACTGGCGCAACGGCCTCGCGCCCGGCGAGGACGCGCGGTTCCGGGAAGTCATGGATCGCCTGGCGGCTGAGGCGTTGCCTCGCTACCGCGCGCTGGTCTACGGCAGCGCGGACCTGTTCCGGCTCTTTCTCGAGACGACTCCCGTCCGGGAGCTCGCCGACGTGCGCTTCGGGTCGCGGCCGGCCTACCGCGCACCGGGTGAAGAAACGATGGAGGGGATCCGGGCGATACCCTGGGTGTTCGGGTGGACCCAGACGCGCCTCATGCTCCCGGGATGGTTGGGCGTGGGCACGGCACTCGAGGCCGTCGGCAACGAGCCCGGTGGGCTCGTGGTGTTGCGTCGCATGGCCCACGCGTGGCCGTTCTTCGACGATCTCCTCGCCAAGGTAGAGATGGTCTGTGCCAAGGCCGACCTCGCCATCGCTCGGATGTACGTGCGGGAGCTCGGCGGCGACCTCGCGCTGTTCGACCACCTGGAAGACGAGTTCCGCCGCACCATCACCGCGCTGCTGCGCATCCGGGAGAGCGACTACCTGATGCGCGACAATCCCATGCTCCAGACGGCGATCGGGCTCCGGAACCCATACGTGGATCCGCTGTCGCTGCTCCAGGTAACCTTGCTGCAGCGCAAGCGGGACGCTGTCACCAGCGACCCTGCGGTGGAACCGGTCAGCGCCGGCCTCGCGTCCACTATCAACGGCATTGCTCAGGGGCTGCGCAACACGGGCTAGCCTTGCCACTCCGCCGGTCTCACCACACCTTGAGGCGTGCACCGGCGAACGTTCGTCCACGCCCTCGGCGCCTCGCTCGCAACCGGACCGTTGGTGTCCCGCGTCGTGCCCTCTCCTCGCCGCCTCAACCGTATCGGGCTCGAGCTCTATTCGGTGCGGGACGCGATGGGCCGGGACCCCGAGCGCACACTCGCCGCGGTGCGCGCCATGGGGTACACCGACGTCGAGCTGCTCTGGTCCTTCGGAAACTTCGGCCGCACGACCGAGCAAGTCCGGGCGAGCCTCGATCGGGAAGGGTTACGCGCACCCTCGGCGCACGTTTCGGCCACCGTCGTGCTCGTCGGGTGGGAACGGAGCCTCGCCATCGCCAACCGCCTCGGCCATGAATACCTCATCGTTCCGAGCTTCACGCCGGACACGGCGCGCTCGCTCGACGATTGGCGGGAGTGGGCCGACCGCTTCAACGCCGCCGGCGCCGCGGCCCGGCGCGCCGGCATCTGGCTCGCCTTCCACAACGAAGCCGAGCACATGACGCCGATCGACGGCACGGTGCCGTATGATCTGTTCGTGCAGCGGACCGACCCGATCGTCGTCCGCCACCAGCTCGACGTCGGCAACATGGTAATAGGTGGTGGCGACCCGTTCGGCTACCTCGAGCGGTACCGCGACCGCTATTGGAGCTTCCATCTCAAGGACGTCGTGAAGGACCGCTCGCGAGACACCGAGCTCGGCACCGGAACGCTCGATTTCCGGCGCCTGCTGGCGGGCATTCCAGACATCGATCACAAGCCCTGTTACGTCGAGCAGGAGGGCATCGAGCATCCCCTCGACAGCGCGCGACAGAACTGCGCGTTTCTGAACACGCTGGAGTTCTAGCGCACGGCCCCGTGCTGACGGCTACTTCGGAAGCTGATAGGAGCCCGTGCACTCCCAGGCGTTGACCCCGTTGGCAATCGACGTTCCCCTGCACGATCCGCTTCCTCTGAGCCCCTGCAGCTTCCCCGTACCACCCACGAACAGCCAGTTCCACGTTGAGTTCTGCGGCGCCCCGTCCTTCAACGTGGCCGTCCCCACGTAGCGGTAGTGAGCCTGGTTTCCGTCGGACATCGTGTCCAGGAAGTAGCCGTGGAACTGCGAGGTGTTGTCGCTCAGCTCGTCGGACTGCACGCCCACTCCCCCCTTGGACCGGAGCCCCGCGATCGCAAACGGCTTGGTCCATCGGCACTTGGTTTGGCTGATCGTGAAAGAATGGTTGGGGCGATCGCCGATCGCGATCGTGTGCGCGACGTCGGGCTTCGCGCATGTGCCGGCACCAGACAGCTTGGTCTGTGCCGCGAGCACGTGCGCGCCGAGGAACGTGAGTCCGAGCGCGAGGAAACGTGAACGCATCGCATCCTCCTTGTCGTGTTGGAACGGGCAGGAGTAGTCCGGGTCTCAAGCTGCGGCCGAGGCGGCGACACCGCAACTCTTTCTTAGAGCGTGGCCTCGCGCCTCGTGTGGTAATACAACCGGATCCACACGAGCCACAGCGAGGCGTTGAGTACCAGGCCGAGGATCGGCCGAACGCATATGCACGTCGGACGCGGGCGATGGTCTCGGCGTCGATCTCCGCGGCGTGCGGGACACGGATCTCGAGGATGAGCAGCGTGATCGCGATCGCAAACACCCCGGCGCTGAACGCCTCGACGCGTCCGGTACCCTGGCTCATGCCCTTCAGCTCGCGAGGCCTGTCATGGGCGCCTACGGCGTCCGCACCCGGATCGGAAACATCACGCCGGCCCGCCAGACGGCGGTGCGTTGGCGCACGGGTGCCACATCGTCGCGGCGCGAGACCAGCTGACCATCCTGGAAGTTCTCGGTGATCCGGTGCTCCGAGACTCGATACCACCAGAGGTTGGCTTCGGCGAGGAGGCGCACCATCCGGCGGCCCAACGCGACGGCGAAACCGGCCTCAGGGACGGTGAGGTGCTTGGACCAGATACGACCGACGCCGATCGAGGCGCGCACCTCGGCGGCCGGGCCGGCGTAGGGGACGAACTGCAGTCGGGCCGCGGTCAACGCGAACGGATAACCCGTTACGCGCTCGTCGAAGAAATCATACCGCCGCGTGAAGGGTCCCGTCGGCGGCGGCGGGGGGAGCAGGGCATCGACGCAGCCCGGGTCCGGGTTCCCGAAGAAGTACTGACCCACCGCCTCGGTCCCGAACCAGCGCCCGAGCCGCGCACGCGCGCGGAAGCCTCCAGAGAACGTCTTGCGCGACGGACAGATCTGATCATTCGCGAAAGCCGATGTCGCGTTGCCGCTCCATCCGGCATCGACGCCGATTTCGATCGGGTGCCGGTCCGCCCTGGTCGAGGGTACCTGTGCGCCGACCCCGCGCGTCGCCGCCACCAGAGGTGGCAGCACAGCGAGGATCGCGCGGGGCGCGGTCATGACGACGCTGGGGATCTCGTGGTCCCCCGGCCTTACTTCACATCGTACCCGGCGAATTCCCCGCGCTGGTACACGTTTCCCTTGTATTCCTGATCGAGGTGGATGCCGATCTTGGAGGTATAGTAGCCGTGCGCGGTCCGCCCCTTGAGCTCTTTGAAGAAGCGCTCAGGGGCCGTCTTGGGGTCTTGCTCGCCCGCTGCCATTCGGGTGAGGACTGCGACCCGCTGTTCCGGCGTGGCCTCGAGGAACGCCTTCCCGTTGAGCTCACGCGACAGTCCCTCCACGGCCTGGAGGCCGGACCGCCACAGCGCTTGCCAGTCGGGCTCGAGCGATTCCGCCAGACGGCCGTCGATGTAGCCGGCCACTCCGGCGGCGCGCGCCCCTGGTGAGTGGTCGTCGACGGGGATGATCAGCTCGGTGAGCTCATCCAGCAGCGCGTACTCCGCCGCCGTCAGGAACTTGCCCGGGACACCAACCGCAGGCGGCGCGGTGGCCGCCCCACCCAGCAGCAACGGCGTCACCAGGGCCGCCGCGGTGGCGGCGATCATGTCGCGGCGCGAGAGCGACTCCAGGTGTTTGGGCGCGTCCGTCATAGGTTCCCCTTCCTGAGCTCGTCCGCTAGACGATCACAAGACCGCCACGCCAGCGCCATGATGGTCCACGTGGGATTCTGACACGACGCGCTGACGTGGCTCGAGCCGTCCACCACAAACAGGTTCCGGACGTCGTGGGACTGCTGAAACTGGTTCAGGACCGCGGTCTTGGGATCGTTGCCCATCCGCGCGGTGCCCAGCTCGTGGATGGACCACCCTTCGGTGAGAATCTCATTGTCCTGTCCCACCACTTCGATCCCCGCGGCTTCGAGCATCTCGCGCCCCGTCGCGACCATGTCCTCGGCCATTTTGCGCTCGTTGTCCGAGAACTGGTAGTGGAAGCGCAGCACCGGGATCCCCCAGCCGTCCTTGGTCTCGGGATCCAGGTCGACGTAGCTCTCGTAGCGAGGCAGAACTTCGCCGAAGGCGCCCAGGCTGATGAAAGCCGCGGCGTGATCGCGCACGCTCCTCTTGAACTGGCCGCCGAATCCCGGCGTGTCCATGACGTGCGCCGGGAACATGGAATGGCCGCTCGAGCCCTCGAAGCCGTAGCCACGGATGAAGCCGGGCTGGCGGTCTTTCAGGTTCCGGAAGCGGGGGATGTAGAACCCTCCAGGCCGGCCGTCATCGAGCGTGTGCGGCTTGCCCACGAGCTCCTTGATCAGGCCGGTGACACCCGGTCCCATCACGTGTTCGCAAAAGTTGTGACCGACGTGCCCGCTCGAGTTGCCGAGGCCGTTGGGATGCTGTGGCGAGCGCGACAGCAAGAGCAGGCGGGCGGATTCGAGCGTAGACGCGGCCAGGATCACGACCTTCCCCTTGGCTTCGTAGCTCTTGCGCGTCACGCTGTCGAGGAAGGCGACCCCGCGTGCCCGCCCGGTGTTCTTGTCGACCAGGACCTCATGCGCGATGGAGTTGGTGCGCAGCGTGAGCTTGCCGGTGTCCATCGCCGGATAAATGAGCCCGGTGGGCGAATCGAACACGGCGTGGATGTCGCACCCGCCGGGCCGCCGATCGCAGGCGCCCCGACCATAGCACTTGCTCCGATACTTGTTGTGCTTCAACCCGTCGGTGGTGACGCCGGCGCGATATGGCGTCAGGACCTGTCCCGCTTTCTTCAAGCTCTCGCGCAGCTTCACCTCACCGAAGTTGAGCTTCGAGGGACGCTGGAACTGGCTGTCCGGCAGGTGCGGCAGGTTCTCCTTCACACCCGAGATGCCAAGGTAGAGGTCGACCTTGTCGTAATAGGGCGCTAGGTCGGCGTAGGAGATGGGCCAATCCTCCCCATAGCCGTCGTGGGACTTGGCCTTGAAGTCGTAGTCGGACAGGCGGAGGGCCAGGCGGCCCCAGATGTTGGTCTTGCCTCCCAGGGCGCGGGCCCGCACCCAGGCGTAGCGAGTTCCGGTGTAGGGGTGCTCCTTCTCGTCCACCAGGATGTTCTTGACGTAGTCCGAGCCCGACCATCCCCCGACGTACGAGTACACGTGCTTGAACGCCGCGCCCTTGGCGTACGGCGGCTTGCGGATCGTGTACTCGTTGAACGAGAGGTGGTGCGATCCCGGCGGCTCGTCGCCCCGGCGCGGGTGATCGTACGGCCACTGCATCGAGCGCAGCTCCTGCTCGATGGGAAGCTTCTTCCCGGCCTCGAGCATGAGCACCTGCAGGCCGTGTGTGGTAAGGACGTGGGCCGCCATGCCGCCGGCCGCGCCGGAGCCCACGATCACCGCATCGTAGGTCTTGGAGAGGTCGACGTCCTGCTCGAGCGGCGGAGGACCGCGAACCAGGGTCATCGAGGCCTTCCTGGGTTAGACCGATGAATTGGAGTGGCGCGCGGGCTGCGTATGAACCGCGCTTAAGCTGCAGGCGACCCGCGTACGGGCGCAAGCTCCACGTCCAGGCTGGAACACGTGACGTCCAGGACGAAGCAAGGGAGAGGCACGTCGACTCCGAGCAGGCGGATCAACATTCTCACCTGTGTCGGCTCGGATCCCAGACGGCCACCCCGACCCGCGAGTCGGCGGTTCCGTAGTACAGGTACCAGCGTCCGTTGAACGGCACCAGCCCCTCCACGAACGTCGTGCCCTCCGGGTACTGTCCGGTCCGCTCGTAATCTTCCGTGGGCCTGATGAACGGCGTGTCCGAGCGGGCAATCAGCTTGAGTGGATTTCGGAGATCGTACAGCGCCTGCCCGCCGGTGTAGACCCGAGGCGGCAGACCCGGATCACCATACTGGCCGCTGTTGCCCGCGTTGTACAGGACCAGAATACCGTGCTCCGTGGTGATCGCCGGCGGGCCTGCCTCGACCAGCCAGGAGTCGAAATAGCCCGGGCGGGGCGAGAGAACCTTGATCAGCCTGCCGTTCGAGTCTTCCAGCGGCGTCCAGTCGAGGAGGTTGTCCGATGTCGCGATGAGAATCTCGGGGACGTTGAAATACATCCAATACTTCTCGTTCAGCCGGGTCGCGATCAGACGATTGCCGTCGACCCGGGCGAGAATGGCGCCGGATTTGGATTCCAGGTCGCGGCCACTGTGGGCGAATGCGGGGCCGTGCTTCGTCCAGCTGACTAAGTCCCGCGACGTCGCGATGGCGAGGCGAGGGATGCGGCGGTTCCACTGCGTGTACGTGAGCACATACGAACCGTCCTCCGACTCGACGATGCGCGGATCCTCGACGCCTCCGGTCCACTCGTACTGCGCCTGCGCGTCCTTGTCGGGGTACAGGACGGGCGCGCGTCTACGAGTAAAGCGCAGTCCATCCATGCTCTCCGCGAGTCCGATACGCGAGGTGTGACCGCCGATCGCGTACGCACCGCTCGCGTCTTCGGCGCGGTACAGCACATACACCTTCCCGTCCTTCACCACCGCCGCCGGATTGAAGGTGGCGTGCTCCTCCCACCGAACGATGGTGTCGCCCATGGAAGAGCGGAACTGGGACGCGGGACCGGGCGTGATGGCGGGGTTCACCTCTTTCGGTTTTTCAAAGGGACCGAACATCCACGCACGCCCCTGGCCACAGGCCCGCTCTCCGATGACGGGGCGGGCCGAGCACACGAGCAGGGCAAGGACGGTGGCCCTTCTCCTCGCACTCATCGCCCGCTCAGGCCTCAGCGCGCCGCGTTGGCCAGCTCCGCAACCACCTCGGCGAGCGTCCGCACCTTCTCCTGATCGGCAGCACGCCCCGGCTCCTGTCCGTCCACGACGAGCTGGGGTGCTCCCGGCGAATCGCTGTTCAGCTGCGTCGTCAGTTGAGCGAGCGCATCGCGGCGCTCTCGTCCCGACAGCTTCTCAGCGCGGGCGAGGGCGCTCCTTGCGGCAGACACCTTCCCCGGCGCCAGACCGTTCGAGCGCGCCAGCTGGTCCAGATACGCCCGCGCCACCACGAAGCTCGCGGGCCACACCAGCTGCTGCTGATCCTGGGCGTTCAGGTAATCGAAATGGATCAGCTTCGCGGCGTCGATCTCATTCTGGGAAATGAACGCGCTGGGCTGGAGCTCGAAGATGTCGAGCCCGCGCGAAATCTCGGAGCTCACGATGTAGCCGTTGTACCAGTACGCGGACCACGAACCGGCACCGACCAGCTTGGTCGAATCCATCGGGCCGCGGTCGAAAAAGGCGATCTCCCGCGGGTGCGTGGGATCGGTCCAGTCGAACACCGAGATGCCGCCCTGATACCACGCTTGGACCATGATGTCGCGGCCGGGGATCGGGATCAGCGTGCCGTTATGCGCCACGCAGTTTTCGTTCGGGGTCTGCGGCGCCGGCAGTTTGTAGTAGCTCTTGAACGTCATCGTGTTGCCCGACCGCGTGAAGATCGCGTCCGCTCCCCACTCGGGCTTGTCCGTCACGCGGCAGCGCGGCTGCAGGCCGCCGCCCCATTCATCGGTGAACAGGATCTTCGTGCCGTCGTTGTTGAACGTCGCCGAATGCCAGAAGGAAAAGTTCGAATCGGCCACGGCGCCGATCCGCTTCGGATTGGCGACGTCGCGGATGTCGAGCAAGAGCCCGTAGCCCCCGCACGCGCCGCCCGCCAGGCCGATTGCGGGGTAGACGGTGATGTCGTGGCACTGGGTCGGCCCCGGAGGCGGCCCGTTCCCACGCGTGGGCGGCTTGACGATCTGATCGACGATGGCCTGGGCATTGGTCCGCAGCACCGCGCTGTCTGCGGCCGTCGGTGCACCGGTCCCCCCGCGCGCCTTGACGATGCTATCGAGCCGAAACGTGACGAACCTCGGCCCCAGGACGATTTCCACACCGTTGCGTGTCGCGGTGAACCCGCCGTTGGCCCGCGCCTCCGCGGCGGCTTGCGCCGCAGCGGCAATGTCTTCCGGTGCTTCTCCGTGACGGGCCGGCGCCACGAGGTCCTGGAAGATGCGCGGCGAGCTCACGATCCGGGCCTGCTCCGGACGCGCCAACGGCACCTGGATGACTTCGATCCGAAACAGCGCGGAACTGGGATTCGAGTCGGGGGGCGCGCTGGAGCAGCCGGCGAGCTCGTTGGGAGACCGCACCGGCGCCGAGCCGGACACATAGATGTAGACGTTCGCCGTGTCGGTCGGAGACGTCACGACGGTGTGCGTGTGCGAGCCCCGGCAGGTCTGCACGTCGGTGATGTGGCGGGGATTCGCGATGTCGGTGATGTCGAAAATCCTGATCCCGCGGAGCCGGTCGTGGCTCACCGTGTCGGTGACGCCCTGCGTGCCGCAGTCGGTACGCCCGTTCAGCGCCTCTCCGGATACGAACAACATCTCGCGGTACACCGAGACGTCGCTCTGCGACCCGGGGCAAACGAACGCCTTGTGCAACCGGGGACGCTTGGGGTTGGCAATGTCCCACACCTGGACGCCGGCGTAGTTGCCCTGAATGACGTACGGTCCGGTGAACGACAGGTCGGAGTTGGTAAACTGGAAGTCGCCCGGCGTACTCCGGTTGATGAAGTCCGGAGAGGGCGGCGTGGTCGAGACCAGGCGGATGTTCCAGGCGGCCTCGGCGGCATTCATCCAGCCGGCGCGGAGCCCGACGCGCGGGTCGGGGCTGGGCGCCGTCGTGGACAGGTTGAGCTTGGACGAGGCGCACGCCGCGACGGACAGCGCTACGATCGCAAACAACGATTCTGATTTCACTGAGGGCTCCCTGTGAGGGCATCGAGCATACGGGTCATGCGGTCGATCTCGGTGGTCTGGTCGGCGTTCACGTCCGCGGCGAACCGGAAGATCGGGCCGTCCTGCGCGGCGCCCGGGACGGCGAGCAGCTGTGCGACCATCGTGATCGCGCCCCGATGGTGCTGAATCATGAACGTGAGGAACAGGCGGTCGAACTCTCGGCCGCGCGCGGCGTCCAACTGGGCCATCTGCTCGGGGGTCAGCATGCCGGGCATGAGCATCGGGTGATCCATGCCAGGCATCACGTGACCGCGTGGGTCGGCGGGTGGCACGAGCTCGTTGTGCTCGCGCAACCAGCGCTGCGCGAACGCGATCTCGTCGTTTTGGGCGACCACGATGCGCTCGCACAGGACGCGCACCGCCGGACTCGCGCCGTGCGAGGGCGCCCACCCGGCCATCTGGACGGCCTGGGCGTGATGGCCGATCATCCCCGCCACGAAGTGCACGTCCGCCGCGGTGTAGGACGGCCGACCGCTGTCGGCCCGAGCCTGAGCCGCGGGTGAGACGCTGGCTTGATGGGTCGTGGCGGTCGTGCATGCCGCCGTGGCGATCACCACCAGAAATGGAGTCTTCATGCAGCTCAATCCCCCATGACGCGGCCTACCTGACCGGGCGTAAGCTGCGGGGGCCATGGCTGCGGGCGCAAGGCGCATGGTGCGCGATGAATCACCGGCGGCGACCACGCATGTGGACGTCCGGCACGAGAAGCGCGGCTCCCGCTATGCCTGACAATTTCCAGACATTTGTCGACACTGGCCGCACGTGTTTCGCTTCAGCCCTCCGTCGATAGCGGGACGTGCAGGGTTATTTGAAGATGAGGTGGGCCACGGCGGATTCGACATTCCAGTAGATGATCGCGAGCGCGGTCAGGTCGAACGCCGCGTGCACGGCCATCACCATCCAGAGCCGGCCCGTCACGGCGAAGATCGTTCCGAACATGAGTCCGGTGATCGAGGCCTGTTCGACGCCGGCGAGCCCTTGCTCACGGTAGTGGTGCACTCCAAACAACCCGGCACTCAGCAGCACGATGGCGGTCTTGGCGCCCACGCTGCCTCCGAAAAGCTTGCCAAGGCGCTCGAACAAGTATCCCCGGAAGACCGTCTCTTCGCCGAAGCCTCCGCCCACGATCATGAGGTACACGGCTCCCGGGAGCGCGGCCCGGTTCCCGGTCAGGTAATGGTACGCCTGATTGATCGGGGGGGCACCGAAGAGCGGCATGACGATCGCCTTCATCAGGAGCTTGAATGCGACACCGAACGCAAGGCCGACGGCCAGGTCCCGGATCCAGCTCTGGGGCCGGACGTAGCCGATCTCGCGCCACGGCGTGCGCGACCACCGTACCCACACAAGCACCAGAATACCGCTGAGGGGCGCGACGGGATAATTGCCGACGAGGAGGATGGCGAGTATAGCGAGGATACCGAGGGGCCCGAATCCGCGCAGGCGCGCCGCGACCCGATCGGCGGGTGGCGGTGGGGCCACTTGCATGCAACGCAACCCTCCCTACTTGGGAACTGAACGCACCTCGGTTGGATCGATGACGACGGGAGTCCGATCTGGTCCGAGTGCCCATTCTGCCAGGGTGCCTGTCACGACCACGTGGCCGCCCGAAAGGCGGCGAACCTCACGCCACGCGGATTCCGTTCGGCGCACCTGGATGGTATCCTGACGCTGAAACGCGTCGGTGTTGGGGCTGTCCTTGTAATCAGCGATCGTGCAAATCGGGGCGTCGAGGATGAGCAGGTCCACGACCTGGGGACGATCGCCGCGAGCGATACTCTGGTAGTTGGGTGGGCCTGGGAGCGTGCGCTGAATCAAGCGTCCGGTGAGAGAGACCGCCGCGGGCCGATAGTGGTAACAGGAATCAGCGACACCCGGTCGCGCGGGGGTTGGCGCGCCGGCTGCGACGAGGATGATGAATGATGCCACCAGGAGCATGGTCGGAGTCCGGCGCCGTCCCTAGAAGGATACCCCGGGTGCGGTGATCGCGGCACCCTCTCAATCAGGGAGCAACGCCGCGATGCGGCGCCCCGCGTACACACCGACACCGGTCCCGAACGTGCTGAGGACGAACGCCGTCATCATGCCGATGCGGGCGCCGAGCCACCAACCGATGGCACCCCCTACGGTGGCTCCGAGCAGTGTGAGGATCTTGGACATCGCTCTTACCCACCCACCCCACGGGCCGCCACCCGACAATATCGGTGAATGAAGGCGACGGTCATCGCCCCTTCACTGGCCGCCGAGGTCAATCGCTTTACCGATCCGTTCCACACATCTCCAGCGTATGGCCGCACCCTCCCCGGGGAGGCGGCTTCCGTTCTTAGGCGGGCCGATAGACGCCCCAAACCCCCCGCAGCACATCCGAGATCTCCCCCACCGTCGCCCGCGCCCGCACCGCGCCGAGGATCGGCTCCATGAGCGGCGCCGCAGGATCGCGCGCTGCGCTCTCGAGCGCCGCCAGCACTCGCGTCACGTTTCCCGTTTCCCGTTTCCCGCGTATCTCCGCCACACGCCTGCGCTGCGCGGCAGCGAGCGCCCGATAGTCGGGTGCCGGGACGGACGGGACGGTCTGGTCGTCCGCGTACTCGTTCACCCCCACCACCACGCTCTCCCCCGACTCGATCGCGCGCTGCTGCGCGTACGCGCTGCGCGCGATCGCTTCCTGAAACAGCCCCCGCTCGACCGCCCGCGCCGCCCCACCGGCCCGCTCCATCGCCTCGAGCAACCCCCGCGCCTCCCGCTCCACCCGATCCGTCAGCGCCTCCACATACCAGCTTCCACCGGCCGGATCGACCGTTTCGGGAATCCCGGTCTCGTGCGCCAGAATCTGCTGCGTCCGGAGCGCCAGCGTGGCGCTCTGCTCCGTCGGCAGCGCCAACGCCTCGTCGTAGGCGTTCGTATGGAGGGACTGGGTTCCCCCCAACACCGCCGCCAACGCCTGGATCGCCACACGCACCACGTTGTTCTTGGGCTGCTGCGCCGTGAGTGTCGAGCCCCCTGTCTGCGTGTGGAACCGCAGCCGACACGCAGAGTCGTTCGCTTGAAAATTCTCCTTCATGAGACGGGCCCACAGCCGCCGCGCCGCGCGGAACTTGGCGACCTCTTCGAACAAGTCGGTGAACGCCGCGAAGAAAAACGACAGCCGCGGCGCGAACTGATTGACGTCCAGCCCCGCCGCCACCGCCCGGCGCACGTACTCGAGGCCGTTCGCGAACGTGAAGGCCAGCTCCTGCGCCGCCGACGCCCCCGCCTCCCGCATATGATAGCCCGAAACCGAAATCGGATTGAAGGTCATCCCCTCCATGGTGACGAAGCGGCACACGTCGGTCGCCAGCCGGAGCGACGACTCGATCGGATAGATGTACGTGCCGCGCGCGATGAACTCCTTCAAGATGTCGTTCTGGACGGTGCCCTGGAGCTTGCCGCGCGGCACCCCCTGCTCCTCCCCCACCACCACGTACATCGCGAGCAGCACCGGTGCCGTCGCATTGATGGTCATGGACGTGGACACGCGGTCGAGCGGAATGCCGTCGAACAGGCGCGCCAGATCGTCCACCGTGTCGATCGCGACCCCCGCGCGGCCTACCTCCCCCTCGGCCATGGGATGGTCCGAGTCGTACCCCATCTGTGTCGGCAGATCGAACGCGACCGACAGGCCCGTCTGCCCCGCGGCGAGGAGATGCCGAAACCGCGCGTTCGTCTCCTCCGCCGTCCCGAACCCGGCGTACTGCCGCATCGTCCAGAGCTTGCCGCGATACATCGTGGGATGGACGCCACGGGTGTAGGGAGACGCGCCCGGAGCGCCGAGCTCGCGCGCGAACTCCGCGTGCCAATCGTCGGGACCGTAGACAGGCTTACGGTCGGTCACTTGGCTCCCACGGCGGCCTCGGCCGAGAGAATCCGCGCGGCGAAGGCGACGTCGTCCCTGCTGCCGATCACGAGCGGCGTCTTCTGATGCAGGCTCTCCGGCACGATGTCGAGAATGGGCCGGCGGCCGTCGGTCCCCCGGCCCCCCGCCTGCTCCACCACGAACGCGAGCGGCGCCGCTTCGTACAGCAATCGCAGCTTGCCTTGGGGATAGTTCGTCGCGGCCGGATAAAGGAAGATGCCGCCGGAGATGAGATTGCGATGGAAATCGGCCACGAGGGACCCGATGTAGCGCGCGTTTTTCGGTTGGACCTTGCCCTCGCCGTTCTTGAACGCCGCGACCACGCGTTGTACCGGCGGCGTCCAGCGGTTCCAATTGCTCTCGTTCACGCTGTAGTACCTGCCCACCGGCGGCGTCCGGATGTCGGGGTGCGACAGCAGAAATTCGCCGATCGTGGGATCGAGCGTGAAGCCGTGCACCCCCTTGCCCGTGGTGTAGACGAGCATCGTGCTCGACCCGTACAGGATGTAACCCGCGGCGATCTGCTTCTTCCCCACTTGGAGACAGTCCACCAGCCCCGCCGTGCCGTTTTTCTTGGTGACCCGTTTGTGGATGGAGAAGATGGTGCCGATCGAAACGTTGACATCGATGTTCATGGACCCGTCGAGCGGGTCGTACAGCACCACGTACTTGCCCGCAGCCTTGCCCGGTGGCACGGGCACCGGCTCCGGATCTTCTTCCGATGCGGTCACGCATACGCGCCCGGTGTGCTGCACGCTGTTCCGCACCGTTTCGTTCGCGAACAGGTCGAGCTTCTGCTGCAGATCGCCCGAGACGTTGACCGCGCCGGCGGCCCCGAGGATGTCCGAGAGCCCGGCGCGGCGCACGTGGCGCGAGATGATCTTGGCGGCGAGACACAGGTCGTACAGCAGGTTCGACAGCTCCCCCGTGGCCTCCGGGTAGAGCCGCTCCTGCTCCATGATGAATCGCTCAATCGTGATGACTTCGGACCCGTTCACCATGCCCATCCGTGGAGAAAGTGATGGTGCCGCTCCGATCGGTCCTGAACACCGTGACGCCGTGTCGCGCGAGCCGCTCGAGCACCTCGGGTGCCGGATGGCCGTAGTGGTTGTTCCGCCCCACGCTGATCACCGCTTCGCGCGGCGCCAGCTCGTCGAGCCACTCGTCCGACGTGGCCGTCCGCGAGCCGTGATGGCCGACCTTCAATAGGTCCACGGGACCCACCGTCCCTGCCAGCCGGCCTTCGACCGGCAGCCCGGCATCGGCCTGGAACAGGAGCCGCGCGGCGCCGTACCTCACCCGCAGCACTACGCCGTGCTCATTCACATCGAGCGGCAGCCGGAGCCAGAGCGAGTCGGGGCTCAGCACCTCGAGCACCACGCCGTCCACCTCGACCCGGTCCCCCGCGCGCGCCGCATGCCACTGCGCGCCCGATGCCTCCACGCCCGCGAGAAACTCGAGGTACAGCGGCCGGCCCAGCGGCTCCCCCGGCTCGAGCACGAGCTCCGGGGCGAACGCCTCGACGACGGCCGGCAGCCCGCCCAGATGATCAGCGTCACCATGGGTCGCAACGACCACGGCGACCCGCCCCACACCTTGGCCACGCAAGAAGGGGACCACCACCCGCCGTCCCGCATCGCGCTCCGGGGTGCGGGGACCGCCATCGATCACGATCCAGCGACCGTTGGGCGTCCGGAGGGCGGCGGCGTCGCCTTGCCCGACGTCCAGAAAATGTACCGTCAAGCAACGGCAATCGTCGAGAGAGACGACGTCACGAAATGTCGTCCCGACGAAGACCGCGGTCACGAACGCCACTCGCGCGGCGATCAGCCACGGGCGGCGCGGGGAATTCCACAGCCACCACGCGGCGGCCGCCACCGCGGCCCACACCAGCGCCGCCTTCCACCCCGCGACCATCACGACGTGGCCGCCCGGCACCAGGGCGGCACCCTGCGCGACGAGATCGAGCAGCGCCAGGGCCAGGCCCGCGCCGGCGGCGATCAGGTGCGCGAGCCCCGATCCGACCCACGACAGTGCCAGCGCCATGACGAGACCCGGCACCGCGACACCGGCGAGCGGGATCGCGATGAGGTTCGCGAGCACGCCGATCGGCGCCACGGTACCGAACGCGAACGCGCTAATCGGCGCGGTGACGAGCGTGGCGGCGAGCGCGGGCGCGGCGAGCCGGGTGAGGCGCGGCGCTCGGGCGAACGCGCGGCCCGCCCAGACTACCGCGCCCACACCCGCAACCGACAGCCACGCGCCCACAGCGTGTAGCGCCCAGGCGTCCTGCACCAGCACGCCCAGGGCCGCGAGCCCCACCACGCCCCGCGGCGCGACCACGCGCTCGCGCAGGCGCGCGACATCCGCCAGCACCAGCATCGCTCCCGCGCGCACGGCGGGCGCCGGGAAGCCGAGGAGCCAGAGATAGCCGAGCAACAGGACGGCCGTCGCGCCGAATCGTGCGCGCGCCGCGAGGTGCAGCTTGCCGAGGATGAGGGTGAGCCAGGCGGCGATAAACCCGACGTGCAGCCCGGAGATGGAAAGGAGGTGCGCGAGGCCCGAGCGCACGTAGCGCTCCCGCACCTCAGGATCGAGCGTCGCGTTGGGCGCGAACACCAGCGCATTGACGATCGCCGCCCGCGACCCGAACAGCTCGGCTGTTCGGGCGGTCAGCCGGTCGCGCAGCGCCCCGCGGCCACGGGGCACGGGGTCGAACTGGCGCGCCCGGCGCACCACCAGCACGCCGCGATCGGCGAAGCCGCTCCAGCGACCGGCCACCACCCACATTGTACCGCCGACGGCAGCGTGATCCTCCGGCCAACGCAAGCGCAGCGCCCCGCCGCACACCCCGGGGTGCACCTGGGCATCCACGATCCCGCCACTGGTAGGAGCCGGATCCTCTAAGCTGACGATGACTGCCTTGCTGCTCCCTGCTCCCCGGTCCCTGCTCCAGCTTCCAGCACACGTCGCTTCCCGCTCGCGCCCCGCCGCCATCCCCCACACGAGGCCCACGACGCCCATCACCCCGAGTGCGGCACCAAGGGGCGCTCGTCGCGCGAGTAGGAGGGCGGTCCCCAAGACGGGGACGACCACGTACCACGCACCACGCAGTGCCAACAAGTCGAGGCCGGCATACAGCCCGGCCCCGAACGCGATCGTGAGAAAGAGAATCGGCGGCCGCATCTCGGGCCGCCTAGTGGATCACATCAGCTGCACCGGCCTCGCCCCGCAGCGCGGCGCGAGCCCCACCTTGCGGAACCCCTCGAGCAACGCCACGTCCAGCTTGGCTTTTTCCTGGTCGCTGTCGAGTCGGAGCTCGACCAACACTTCGCCCTGGGGCGTGGACACGTAGCTCGGCGCGAGGCGATTGAGCGCGAACACGAGTACGTCGCCGCGGCACGTCTCGCAGCCGCAGAACCGGGGCAGCTGGGGACGCAGTTTCGCATACTCCCGCTGCACCACCTCGAACGTCACGTTCGTCACCCCACGACGGCGAGCTCCCCCCCCTGGACTCGCCCGAGCGGTACGGCCGTGAAGGTCGAGCCTGTGGTGCCCGTGAAGCGCACGTCGCGGTAACCGCCGATCCAGGCGTCGGGGCCCGCGAAGAGCGCGATCTTGTTGGTGCGGGTGCGACCCTGCAGCAGGTCGCCCCGCTTGGCGCGACCCTCGACCAGCACTTGGTGCGTGCTGCCGACCAGTGCGACGTTCTTGCGGCGCGCGATGTCCCGCACGGCGGCGACCAGGCGCTCCAGGCGCTCCCCCGCCACCGCGTCGGGCACGGGATCCTTGAGCCGGGTCGCCGGCGTCCCCTCACGCAGCGAGTACTTGAAGGTGTAAGCGTCGTCGAACCCCACCAGCGCGACGAGCGACAGGGTCTCCTGGAAATCGTCTTCGGTCTCGCCCGGGAACCCGACGATGACGTCGGTTGTGAGGGCAATGCCGGGGACGGCGCTGCGCAGCGCGGCGACCACCTTGAGATAGCGGTCCCGATCGTAGCGCCGGAGCATCCGCTTGAGAACGCGCGACGAGCCGCTCTGCACCGGGAGGTGCACGTGCTCGCATACCGCGGGCGTCTCGGCCATGGCCGCCACTGCGCGCTCGGTGAAGTCCGTGGGGTAGGGCGACGTGAACCGCAACCGCCGCACGCCACGGATTTCCCCCACCGCGCGCAACAGGTCCGCGAAGTCGTGCGTGCCGTCGTCGTAGCTGTTGACTGTCTGGCCAAGGAGCGTCACCTCGGTGGTGCCGCCCGAGGCGAGGTCCGTCACCTCGCGCACCACCTCCTCCAACCTGCGGCTCCGCTCCGGCCCCCGCGTCATCGGAACGATGCAGAACGTGCACCGATAATCGCAGCCCCGCTGCACGGTCACGAACGCCGACACGGCGTCCCCGCGCACCGGCGGGATGTCCTCGTAGTGCTCCCAGCGCTTGAACACGACTTCGGCCGTCCGCTCCCCGGCACGCGCCCGCGCGATCAGCTCGGGCAGCCCGCGGTAGCCGTCGGGGCCGACCACCAGGTCGACCTGCGGCACCCGCTTGAGCAGCCGGGGCCCGAGGCGCTGCGCCATGCAGCCCACCACGCCCAGCACGCCGCCCGGTCGCTTGAGGCGCTTCAGTTCACCCATGCGCGACAGCACCTTTTGCTCCGCATGGTCGCGTACGGCACAGGTGTTCACCAGCACGACGTCGGCCTGCGCGGGATCGTCGGTGCGCACGTAACCCTCGCGCCCCAGCGCCCCGAGCATCAGCTCGGAGTCCGAGACGTTCATCTGGCAGCCGTAGGTCTCGATGTAGATGCGCGGCATGGTCAGCGAACCGTCACCTCGAAGCGGGGGCGACCGTTCCATTCGTCCGTGGGAAGATAGACCGAAACGTAGTCCTCCGTCAGCACCTCGACCTTCCCCTCCCCCCGGCCGCACACCACGCCGTCGGCGCTCTGGCCCTCACGGCGCGCGCGGTGGGCCTGGGCCTTCGCCTCCCCATACTCGCGTAGCTCGCGCGCGCGACCGTGGATCGCGCCGGGGGGCACGCGCTCGCCCAATCGCCCCGCCGCCGCGCCGGGGCGCTCGCTGTAGGGAAACACGTGCAGGTAGGTGAACGGCAGCGTGTCCACCAGCGCGACCGTCTGGCGGTGATCGGCGTCGCTCTCACCGGGGAACCCCGCGATGATGTCCGCGCCGAGCCCGAACACCGGCAGCCGCTCCGCGAGCCAATCGAGCCGGGCGCGGTATGATTCGGCGGTGTACCAATGGCGGCCCATCCGCTTGAGGATGCGATTCGCCCCGGATTGCAGCGGCGCGTGGAGATGGGCCGCGAGGTGCGCGGGCGCCTCGATCAACAGGCGCGCGATCGTGTCGTCGACTTCGGTCGCTTCGATAGACGACAGACGGAAGCGGACCTGGGGGACGGCGGAGATGAGGGCTTCGAGGAGCGCGCCCAACGACGACGTTTCCCGTTTCCCGCTTCCCGTTTCCCGGTCCCGTCCGTACGTCCCGATATGCACGCCCGTCAGCACAAGCTCGGCATGATGCTCCCCGAGTGCCCGTGCTTCCTCCACCAGCTCCGGGATCCCCCGCGACCGGTTCGCCCCGCGCGCGATCGTCGTCGCACAGAAGGTGCAGTGCTCGTCGCACCCGTCCTGGATCTTGAGCCAGCCGCGGGCGTTGGCAGGGAATCGCCGCAGCACGGGGTCCACCCGCGGTGCCTTGAACCCGGCGGCCTCGAGCACCTGCGCCGGGTCGGCGCCGCCTACCACCGCGCGCACACCTGGCAGCGCTGCGATCGCGCCTTCGTCGCGCGCCGCGGCGCAGCCCATCACCACGGTTTCGAGCGGGCCCCCGCGCCCGCCGCCGCGCCGCGCGAGCCGGCGCACCAGACGCCCCAATTTCGCCTCGCTCTCGTGGGTCACCGTGCAGGAATTCACGACCGCGAGGTCCGCGACGGCCGGGTCGTCCACGACGACGACGCCCTGGTCTGCGAACGCCTGACGCACGAGCGCCGTGTCGTACTGGTTGGCTTTGCAGCCGAAGGTATGGAAGTAGACGTTCACGGCCGCACCGTGATCCCCACGAGCACGGTCCACACGCGCTCGGTGAGCCCGCCCCCGCCCCCCCGGCGCTCCAACCGCTCGAGGCCCAGGTCGATGAGCGCCCGGCCCTGCGCGAACGCGCGGCCCGTGCCCAGCGACCCCGCGACTTCGGTCGGCGCCTCGGTCCCCGGCCCGAAGGGCATCTGCCCGCCGCGCGCGCCCAGGCGGATCGGCATCCGGCGGGAGCCGAACTCCGCCCCCGCGGACCAGCTCCACGTGTCGAACGCACCCGGGCCCGCCCTGGACCAGGAACGCCACGCCACCGACGCCGCGAACCGGGCGCTCGGGCTGGGTGCGAACAGCACGCCGCCGCCCGCCATACGCGGCAGGTCGGTGACCGCGCTCGTCGTATCGGCGACCTTCGCGCGCAGCCGGTTGTCGCTCCGCGCCCATCCGGCGATCGTCAAGCCGGGAGCGAGGCCGATGAGCACGCTCCCCGACACGCCGACCCCGTCGTAGCGCACCTCGGCGGACTGCTGCACCGCGTTAAACGTCGAGTCGTCGAACCGCCGCTCGGCCGTCATGCGGGTCGAGCCCGCGAGCACGTGGACCCCGACGCCGATCGCGATGCGGCGCGACAGCCGGCTCGCCGCCGCGAGTCGCACGTCCGCGACGCTCCCGTCGCTCGTGATTTCGTCGGTGTAGCGCTGCAGCACGCCCCGCAGCAGGAAGGAGTCGCGCAACGTCACGTCCCACGACTTGTCGAGGTAGGTCGTGAATCCGGCCGCGACCGCGAGGCGCGGTGCCACCGGGCCCGCGACCCCCATCAATGGGAAACGGGTGGTGCGGAGCGCCGTGGTCGTGCCGCCCACTAGGACGTCGCGATGCGACGTGCCGCCCGCCGCCGTCGCCGTGAGCTGGCCGAGGTCGGCGAGCGGCGCTTCCATGAGCGGCGACAACGGATCGAAGGGACCGAACGCGCCGCCGGTGGAGCGCGACCGCACGGACTCCCACCGTCCCGGCGTGCCGAGGCCGCGGATGCCGAACTGGGAGTCCTGGGCGGTCAGGCGGTCCGGCGGACTGGCGGCCAGGAACATCGCCGCGAGGACCGCCGTCCCGACCGCCCGACCACCCGTCCACCCGTCCGCCCGTCTCATGGCACCCCGAACGGGAAGCGTCGCACGAATGTGACCTGCAACGCCGGGCGCTTCGCAGCGAGAGACGGATAGAAGCGGACCTCACCCAAGAATTGGGCTTCCGCCTGCGCCCGCAGCACGAGCACGGTCGGGTGAGTCGAATCCGCGGCCCAGAGCTGCAGCAGGTTGGTCACCTCGATCCTCACCGTGTCCTTCGATTCGGGATGAATGACGGTCGTGTCGCCGAGTCGCGGGTCGATCGGGGACTTCGCGCCGAAGTCGGCGAGCACCGTCCGCGCCTCGATCACAAACGAGTCGGCGGGCGCCCCGCGGGCCGGGACGGCGGGCACGAGAAAGAGCGTGGCGCGGATGATCTGCGACGAATCCCTGATGACTTTCGGAACCGCGACCCGCAACAGGCTGCGCGCCGACGGCACTCCGCCCACGGCCAGCGTGGAGTCGAGCGGGGCCAGTGGCGGAGCGAACACGAAGCTCGCGAACGCTGCGCCGCGGACGCCCGGCGTGCGCGCGACCGACGTCAGTGCGGAGTCCACCTGGAGGTACCACTGGAGCACCGGCCCCACGACGCCCTTGCCGAGCGCGATGCTCGCGAGCGTGTCGGCGGCGATGCGAATGCCGTACGCCACGGTGCCCGAATCCGTCGTGTCGTAGCGCGCCGCCGCCGGGCCGAGCTTGAGCGACAGGACGAGGCGATGGTTGACCGTGTCCACGACGACGCTGTCGCCCGTGATCGGGTCCTTCCGCCCCGGCAGCGCGAGCAGGGTGTCGATGTACACGGTCCGGAGGGAGTCGGTGAACGGGGCCGAGCCGAAGGTCGTGGCGGTATCGATCGTGATCGGGAGCCGGTAAAGCTGGAGCCGGAGGTTGTGCGTCGCCGTGTCACGCCGCGTGATGACGAGCTGGAGCCGGGCGGAATCGGCGCCGACGATGTCGCCCGTGTCGGCGGCGGAGAGCACGAAGCGACCGCCGAACCCGTTGAACCGGAAGATTGGCCGGCTGTCCAGAGTGTCGGTCGCGCCGGGGAGATGCGCCGCGAGCATCAGGGCGGCCTGGTAGGCGAGCACGTAGCCGCGGTAGGACGAGTCCCGGTTGATGCTGGTCGTGAGCAGCGTGTCGACGACGGTGATCTGGCCCGAGGGGCAATAGTCCGGGCAATGGCCCGGGGCCGTGAGTCGCTCCACGCACGCCGCGACGAGCACGACGGCGCCGACGAGCGCGAGCCGGCGCCGGGTCACTTGGTGAGCGTCGCCTTCGCGAACGCGTCGGGCAGGAGGTCCCGTAGCACCCAGCGCCGTTCGGTCTTCGGCCCCACGGCGATCACCTGGAGGTCGAGCCCGAACTCAGCGAGCAGCTGGCGGCACGCCCCGCAGGGCGACGCCGGCGGGTCCACGTCCGTCGCCACGACGATGCGGCTGAACCCCCGCGCCCCGTCCGCGACGGCGGCGCCGATCGCCATCCGCTCGGCACAAATCGTGAGCCCGTAAGAGGCGCTTTCGACGTTCGCCCCGACGAAGACGCGGCCGTCGGCCGCCTCGAGCGCCGCGCCCACCCGGAACTTGCTGTACGGGCAGTAGGCGTTCTTCTGCACATCGCGCGCGCGGCGCACCAGCTCGGCGCTCACGCCCAGACCTCCGAGAGGAACGACGTTCCCGCGGCAAGCGGCG
>Ga0209761_1000576_pt1 | contig 22774 bp, 21 predicted proteins | sample GraSoi013_1_40cm_4_FD_185818 | JGI IMG/M metagenome (GOLD analysis project Ga0209761, IMG submission 185818) | Grasslands soil microbial communities from the Angelo Coastal Reserve, California, USA - Sample 09_25_2013_1_40cm (SPAdes) (version 2) | ecosystem: Environmental > Terrestrial > Soil >...
ATAAAGCTCACCGAAAGTAAACGTAAATTCGCGCCCGTCGTCTTCGGTGATGCGGAGGTGTTCCCGCGCGGCATCGTGCGCGGCGCGGTGGCGCAGCACGTCGATTAACGTCTGTGCACTCTCGACGCCGCGCTCGGCAGCGCCACGATCGAGCGCCTGAGCGGCTATGGCTGCGCGCGCGCCCGCTCCTGCGCCGTTGCGCTCCGCGTCCACGCCCGGCGCGGCTGCCACCGCAGCGACGATTTCCGCCGGAGTGTTGGCTTCGGCGATGACGCGATCGGGGAGGCGCACGCCGAAGGCGGCCTCGAGCCTCGCCAGCAACTCGACGCGCTCCAGCGAACCGAGTCCCAGGTCGCGGTCAAGATGCGAATGAAGATTCAGGATCGGCAGCGCGCCCGCGCTCCCGAGTTCCTCGAGCAGCCCGCGTAAAATTTCCAGCACGCGCTCGCGTGTTGCCGCCGCCTCGACTTGTATGACGGGAGTGGCCATGGATGCACAGCAAGGCCAATGTGATGTTGTAGAGCCTACCACGCGACGTGCGGGGATGTCATGCGTCGCGCGGCTGACGGCTGCCGAAGAAAGACGGCGTTCGCAATCCGGTGTAAACTCTCTTCGCGCGCCCCTTGGAACGCCAGCTTGGAGGATCTCATGAACGTTGTGACACCACTCCCGAAAGAAAAAGCCGCCGCCGAGGTGCACGGCATCTACGACGGCGTGTCGAAGAAGTTCGGCAAGATGCCCAATATTTTCGGCCTGATGGCGCATCGGCCGGACGTCCTTGCGAAATTCCTCCCGCTGTACTCCGCGATTATCGATGGCGGAACGCTGGAGCCGCGCTATAAAGAATTCGCTTACTTGAAGACCTCGCTGATCAACGGCTGCGAATATTGAACGCGCGCGCACACCGCTTCGGCGAAGCGGATTGGCATCACCGATGAGCAAATCCGTGCGCTGCAATTTTATGAACGCAGCTCACTGTTCGATGAGAAGGACAAGGCCGTCATTCTTTACGCCGAGCGCGTCACCCGGGGCGCCTCGGCAATCCGCGAGGGCTCTCCCACGGAGTTGCGAAAGTATTTCGACGAAGGGCAGATCGTCGAGCTGACGCTGGTGATCTGCGTCGCGAATTTTACGAATCGCTTCAACGATGCCTTGCGCGCGGTGCCGGATCTCGGCGGCTAGGTTTCGCCGCGTCTATTCCTTCGCCAACCCGGGCGAATAGTTCCGCGGCAACAGCGTGGTGGAGAGGTCCACCCCGGAAAGGTCCGCCCCCGTCAGGTCCGTCTCACGCAGGATAGTCACCCCCATATCGGCGCCGCGGAACCGCGCACCGCGCACGTTTGCTCCCCGAAAATTGGCGTTGCGCAAGAGCGCGCGCTCAAAATTCGCATTCGAGAGGTCGCAGCGGAAAAATTCCACGCCGCTCGCCTGCGCTTCGGTCAAGTCCGCGCCAGCCAAGACAGATTCGGTCATGTCCGTGTTCCGTAAATCGGCCTTGCGCAGGAGCGCGCTGGAAAAATCCGCGCCCGGCAGCTTCGCGCCGCGCAAATCGGCGCCTTCCAGATTCGCCCTGCGCAGAATCGCCCCGCTCAAGTTGACTCCCTGAAGGTCGGCGCGCGACAAGTCCGCGCCTTCGAGGTCGGCGCGCGCGCCGCCGTCCTGCCCGCGGAAGAATCGCTCGTGCGCCGCCAGTATTTCCGCCAAGCTGCGGCCCTGGTGAGCAAGCTTTTTGGGATTGCGAAGTCCCATACCTTTCCTCGTCGTTCGGAGATGGATTCAGTATTCTACTGAATCGCTGGGACAACGGAAATTCCCAGTGACGCTTTTCAACGCCGGATTCCGGACAAGCGTGCCGGGCTTGAAACGCCATTAGGAATTTTGCCACACAGTGTCTTGTCCGCGCCGCATTCGATAAAATGGAAGCGCAGGCGCGGGGCCGCGATGCGATAAAATGAAGCCGGCCGTACTTTCATCCGTTCTGTCCTGAACGCCCGCGGGGGAGCGCACGTCTTGAGTAACTTTTGCAGAGCCAGGCGAGGAGCTTCTCTTCTGGTGTTCTCCTGCCTTTTCGGAAGCACTGCGTTTTCCTGTTATGCCCAGGGCCGCGAGGACGAAGTCGTTGCCAATATCGCCTCGGGTCGAGTGGTTGCGCATGTGACGAAAGAGGGGATCGCGTTCGCCATCATCGAGGAATCCGCCGAAGCCGATTCCATCCCGCCACGCGTCGTCGCCGTCGATTCTTTGCACTTGGGCGTGATGCTTGGAGCGGTCGAATGGATATTGCCGGGGAAGGACGCGAAGCCCATACGCCTGGAGAAGATGATTTCGCACATCGCCACGGGGCGGCGGTCGGAAGCTTCATCGGAAATGGCCAGCGACCTCGAGACAATCGGCGTGGCCTATCTTGAAGCGCTGCGCCCGCTTGCCGAACAGCTCCATCACAAGGTCGAGCTCGGCCCCGACGAGCCGCTTTTCGAGCTCGTGATCATTGGCTACGGTCCGGAGAATTACGGTCCGGAGGTGTGGCTGTACGAGTACCGCATGGAACAGGAAGCGCTTCGCGGAGACTACATGAAAACGCGCGTTCTCCGCCCGCACACGACGCAACTCTACCCTCTTGAAAAGCACGAGCCGAAAGCGCTCGTCGAGGTTCGCTATCCACCCGATCTCAGGGGGCCAACTTTTCAAGTGATGATCCGGCGGAATGACCCCGAAGTAGCGCGGATTGCCGGCTCCGATCCGAGGTTGGCGAAAGTAGCGGATAAGATCGAGGCGGGCCAGGCGAATGCGGCGAAGTTCGCTGACGCGGTTGATTTCCTTCACGCACTTGTGCTCGCCACCGCAGGGAAATCGAGATTCGCGCTGGGCAAATTCGAGGAAGGCCGCGGTTTCGACTGGATCGTCCCCCCGGAGGAACCTGTCGAGAAGGCGAAAGAGGACAAGAATCGTCCCGCCGAAGCGCCCTCCCTCATGCGCAAACCCAAGCCGTAGTTCAGTCGAGCATTTCGATCGAGTCGCCGCGGCGAATCACGCCGCTCTGCAAGACCCGGCAGAGCATTCCGCGCCGTCCTTGCAGGTCGCGCCGCAACCCCGGGCGGATTCTCTCCATGAGGTCACACGGCGTACATGGAGCCGTCACTTCTACGAGGGCTTCTCCAATCCTCAGCCTCGTGCCGGCCTCCAGGCCATTCACGTTCAGCCCCTCCGTAGTAATATTCTCTCGGATGATGCCCGGCGGGAGACCCATGGCGTCCAGGCTCTCCGATTCGACAAGCAGCACCTGTCGCTTGCTTCCCGGCCGGGCATGTACACAACCTTCAAACCCCAAGTCTTCAAGCGCGCGGACCTCAGCAACCTCCTCCATCGGAATGTGGCGCTGTGGCGCGCGGAAAAGATGTTGCACCGTGGCCACCAGACTCAGTCTCCAACTGCGATCCGCCGGCCCGCGCCAGTGCCAATGTCTTTGCGAAAGTGCATTCCTTCGAAGTGAATCTTTCCGACGGTTTCGTAGGCCGCGCCCACGGCCGCCTCGAGCGTCGGGCCCGAGGCAGTAACCCCGAGTACTCGTCCGCCAGAAGTAAGAAGGGAGTCGTTCTGGCGCTTGGTTCCAGCGTGAAGGATCTTCACACCGTTAATTTGTCCCGCGCCGGTTAGCCCCTCAATTCTCTTGCCGCTCTTGAAATTGCCGGGGTAGCCGCCTGATGCGAGCACAACGCACACGCTTGCGCCTGGCTTCCACCGAAGCTTTGCCGGCACTAACTGCCCCGCTGCCAGATCGTTCAGGACTTCTGCGAGATCGAAATCCATCCGTGCGGCAATAGCTTGCGCTTCGGGGTCTCCGAGGCGGCAATTGAACTCCAAAACTTTGGGCCCGGACAATGTAAGCATGAGCCCAATGTACAGAAAGCCCTGGTAGCGAATTCCCTCTGCGGCGAAACCGCGCAGCGTGGGTTCAACGATGTTCGAGATTATGATCTGTCGCAGCCCTGGCGGCAGCAGGTCGTCGCTCGAAAAGGCGCCCATACCGCCCGTGTTCGGGCCCTGGTTGCCGTCGAAGACGCGCTTGTGGTCGCGCGTCGGCACGAGCGGGGCGTACCGCTCGCCGTCCGTGACCACAATGAAAGTTAGCTCTTCACCCTCCAGCGCCTCTTCCAGGAGGACGCGGCGGCCTCCCGGCCCAAGCTCATTCTTCTCCATCACGCGTTCGATGAAGGCGGTTGCTTTGTCCGGGTTCGGCCCCACAAACACCCCTTTTCCCGCGCACAGCCCATCGGCCTTGATCACCACCGGCCAATCAACGGCGCACAGTGCGCTATAAGCGTCGCCCGGAGAGTCGTAGCAGCCATATAGCTCGGCTGTCGGTATATTGTGACGCCGGAGAAACTCTTTCGCGAAGATCTTGCTGCCTTCGATCTGTGCGGCCCGCTTTGTCGGCCCGACAATGCGCCAATTCCGCTTCGAGAACTCATCCGCGATGCCACGAACAAGGGGCAACTCGGGGCCCACGACGGTGAGGTCCGGCCCGAGTCTCTCCGCTAGGGCCACTAGTCCCCCCACGTCGCCCGCCTCAGCCGCAACGCATTCAGCTTCCGCCAAAATCCCGCCGTTGCCGGGCGCGCAGACAACGCGGTCCACGCGCGAGCTTTCTTTCAACCGCCAAACGAGGGCGTGCTCGCGTCCGCCGCCTCCAATCACGAGGACTTTCATAACCGCGTCACTCCTCTTCAGGGGACAGGCAACGATATTCGCGGCCCGGTGTGAGTGTCAACTTGGGCGTGAAACCCCAGACGCGCGCCGAGGCACACGGGCTCTCGATCGAGCGCACTTCCGCCTTAGCGGGTGACCTTCATTCCTTCTGGGACGCGGAGTTACGTTGCATTTGGACCGTGTCAGTTACTTAATTACTTCCATACTGTGCCGGGAAATACGCCCTGCTCCGCCAGAAACGTAACGTAAACTGGCAAGAACATTCGGGGCCGTGTCGTCGCACTTGCCCTTCGAAGGAGTTGCTTTGTGCTGATTCCCTTGCGTCATGAAGGCATGCAAACCCGGCGTTGGCCGGTCATTACGGCAGGTCTCATCGTCCTCAATGTGCTCGCCTTTCTGGGTACGCATTGGAAAATGGATGCCGAAGCTACGCAAACCATACCTATCAAACTACATATACTCCTCCTTGCCGCCACCCATCCTGAAGTGCAGATGCCGCGCGACGTGGGGCAGTTCGTCCAAGAATTCCGCGGACAGAATCCGGTCGGCTGGGGGCAAATCCAGTCACGCAACCGGAGGGCGATTGACGGTTGGGACGTTCAGATGCACCAGATGGAGGACGCCGCGGAGATCCAGGGAGCAATGGATTCCCTCGCGGCGCAGTACGCAAAGATGGAAAAAGAGTCGATCCGCGAGAGATACGCGTTTACCCCGGCTCATCCCACGGCAATCAGCTATCTAACCGCTAATTTCCTCCACGGCGGTTGGCTACACTTGATCGGCAACATGTGGTTCCTGTGGCTGGCAGGCGTCATCCTCGAGGACACATGGGGCCGGCTGCTCTTTTCAGCGCTGTATCTGGTTGCAGGCATCGCTGCGCTGGAATTTCATTCCTGGGTCAACCCCGGCAGCATGGTTCCCCTCGTGGGAGCCTCGGGGGCAATTGCCGCGCTGATGGGCGCTTTCCTGGTTCGGTTTCCAGGGCTGAAGATTGAAATGGCCTGGCTTTTCGGAATATTCCGGGCCTATCGCTTCAAGGCCAGCGCCTACTGGCTGCTACCACTCTGGGTTCTGATGGAAGTTTTTTACGGCTCGCTCTTTGGACAAGCTTCAGGCGTCGCTCACTGGGCGCACGTCGGGGGATTCGTGTTTGGAGCGTTGGCTGCGCTTGGCATGCGCTATTCTGGCCTGGAGCAAGTCGCGGAGAAGGCGGTCGAGGAGAAGATCACGTGGACTGCGGACCCAAAGATCGTCGAAGCATCAGAGCTCTTGGAAAAGGGCCAGCTCGACGCGGCTGCGGAGGCTCTCAAAAGGCATCTCGCCGAAAAGCCGGACTCCACGGACGCATATTCTCTGCTCCAACGGATCTATTCGCGGAAGAACGACCAGGATGCTTGTGACGAGGCCAGCCTGAAACTCTGCCAGTTGTACTTGAAAGCCCGCAATCCGGACGCCGCGTGGCGGACCTACGAGGATTTTCTAAGCTCCGGTGGGAAGGCCCTGCCTGCCTCTTCATGGCTCGACTTGTGCCGCTATCTCGAGAGCCAACAGAACCTTGAGCGCGCCGCAGGAGAGTATCAAAAGCTCGCGGCCGTTTACCCGAATGAAAGGCAAGGTCTTCTCGCCCTGATGTCGGCTGGCCGGCTCTGCCTGAAGCAGCTGAATCGTCCCGACGATGCCCTTCGCTTGTACGAAGCTGCCGAGGCCTCCAGCGTTCCACATCTGGATTGGGAGCCCAACCTGAAGGCAGGAATTGCTGAGGCCAAGCGCGCGATTACATTGGTCAAAGCCTGACGCTTTCCCGTGAAACGATTCTGACGGCCCAGAGCAAAAGGTCAATAAAAGTCATGTTCACTAACCACGGAAGGTTACGTCACAGGTTAGCTTCTAGAGTTTGTTTTGCATGAATGTTTCTCGACGCAGCGAGGCGGGGGTTCGGACGGGAGCGCGTGAAATCGCGAGAGCGCGGCTCCTACGTTTGGCTCACGGCACGGATGGGAATTGTTACAGTGGCGGCAGCGTCAGATGAGCCAAGCATGTGGCACCTGCCGTCGAAGATGCCCCCCGGGTCAATGACGAGACACGGAGAATGCACTTCGCCCGTAACCACCCCCTTTGGCTGAATCTCGACACGCCCTTTTGCGAAAATGACCCCGTCGAATCGCCCGGCGATGACCACCCGATTGCCCTCAATTTGGCCCTCAACCTTTGCGCCTTCCCCGAGCACAACAGTCTGCTCGGAGATGATATTGCCTTTGACGTTTCCGTCGATGCGGAACGTGCCTGTGACCTGCAGCGTGCCCTCGAGACTGACACCTTGATCGATGAAGCCCGTCCACTCTTCGCTGGCCCCGTTTTTCGCGCCGCTGGACCACTTCCATGCCATAACACTCTCCTCGCCGCTACACTCCACTCTAGTCCAGCGGAGAGACAAGTCAAGCAACTGCCTTGTGGCTGATGTCCAATGAATTGACGAGGGTGCAAACAGATGCCTTCTATCTCATCAGGCGCTCGTACAGACCCTGCAACTGTGCGTCGTTGTAGTATTCCAGAATGAGCTGGCCAGGTCGAATCTTGGTCTTCGGCCGAAGAATCGCGCGCGTCCCGAGATGCCGCTGCAACTCTTCAAGCGCCGCGCGCACGTTCGCGTCCAAACCGTCCGCGGACACACTCGCGCCCACGCGCGCGCGCCGCGAAGCCAGCCGCTCAACCTGCCTTACCGTCAGTCCTCCGCGGGCTGCTCGCTGCGCGATGCGCGTCCGCAGCCCGGCATCGGTCACGGCCAATAGCGCCCGGCCGTGTCCCGCCGAAATGCGATTCTCTTCAATCATGTCGAGAATGGTCGGATCGAGTTTTAGCAGACGCACCGCATTGGCAACCGTCGCGCGGTCTTTGCCCGTACGTTCCGCGACGGCTTCCTGCGTCAGGTGAAACTCCTCCATCAGGCGAAGGAAGGCGCGCGCTTGCTCAATCGCGTTCAGATCCTCCCGTTGGATGTTCTCGACGAGAGTCAATTCGAGTGCGAGTTCGTTTGGCACCTCGCGTACAATCACTGGTACGCGCGCCATGCCCGCGCGCTGCGCAGCCCGCCAGCGCCGCTCGCCGGCGATCAACTGAAAGCGATTGCCAACAGGCCGCACGATGAGCGGTTGAATGATTCCGCTTGCCCGGACCGAACGTGCCAACTCCTCGAGTGCCTCTTCTCGAAAGTGGCTGCGCGGCTGGTACGGACTCGGCTCGATGAGGTCGATGTCCAATTCGCGCGTGACCGAGGCGTTTGTCGGCGGAATTTCTCGAGCGGAAGCAACGCCCGTCGCCGGTCCGCCTGCGGGGGCGTTTGGCACGGACGTGGGCTGTGCGTCATGCTCCCGAATGAGCGCTCCGAGCCCCCGTCCCAATGCGTTTCTCGGCATTGCTGATTACCTCCTGCGCAAGCTGTTTGTAACTTTTTGCTCCTGTGCTATGTAAGTCATAGATACTAATAGGCTTACCAAAGCTTGGGGCCTCGGCAAGCCTTACATTTCGAGGGATAACGGTCCGAAAAACCTGTGTGCCAAAGAAGGTCCTGAGGTCGTTTGCAACTTGCCGCGAGAGCGTAGTTCGATCGTCGTACATAGTGAGGATGATGCCCTCGATTTCTAATCCTGGATTGAGGGTACGCCGAATCCGCATCAGCGTGTCGAGCAGGTCGGAGACGCCTTCGAGGGCCAAGTACTCGCATTGAATCGGGACCAGGACGGCGTCGGTCGCAACCAGCGCATTTAGGGTCAGTAGATCGAGTGCGGGCGGACAGTCCAGGAGGATGAACTCGTATTTGTCGCGGAGATTGTCGAGAAGGGGCTTCAGCTTGTGCTCACGGTTTTCGGTGCCGACGAGTTCGACGGCGGCAGCGGCGAGGTTTTTGTCGGCGGGAATGATTTCAAGGCGTTCGACCTGAGACCTAAGGATGATCCGGTCGAGAGGTTCGTGCAGGATCAGAGCATGGTAGAGCGTGCGGCGGGAAGGGTCCTTTTGGAATCCAAGAGCCCCCGTTGCATTGGCTTGGGAATCGCAATCGACGAGCAAGGTGTGCTGATGGGCAATGGCGAGACAGGAAGCGAGATTGACCGCTGTAGTTGTCTTCCCTACTCCGCCCTTTTGATTGGCGACGGCAATGATGCGAGCCAAACAATCCCCCTAGTCGTCCGAAGAATTAGCAGAGGTATGCGCAGGATGCAAGGAATTTCCGATGCGGACAGATTTTCATCACAAGTTGGGGCAAGAATCTTTTAGAATTGTTCCACGTGGAACGATTACTGACTCCCAGCAAGGACCGGCATCAAGGTGAGCATGCGCGCGGTCCAATTCGACAGAACTCAAGATTGTTCCACGTGGAACAAAACGCACCGGGCACCATGGCAAAATCCACGAGATCACGCTGGGGGCGCTCCCCCACAGAGTCAGAACACGCTTCTGCTACGGGTTCAGGTCGGCAGGTCCTTGCGCAGGCCTACGTCCACGCTACCATTATTACTCGCACTTAAGTCTACTCACGCGCGTCGAGGGCCAATTTGCCGTAACTTCTACAGAGCGGGACGGTCGCTTAGCGATCACCGACAAGAATGAAGCGCCGAAGAGAGTGCGGAATAGCAATGGGCTCGCGCCAGGACCACCCCTCACGCTTGCGAACGTCTTCTAAATCTCGCCCCCCAATCCACAGCACTATGTGCTTGGCTCCGATCTGTTCCGACTTGGCCCATGTTACCAGGCTGGGAAAACCTCCGACCGCGCGCGTGCAAACGAAATCGAGAGGGGCGATCTCCTCGACAAGGTCCTCATACCTACCAACCAGAACGCGCACGTCTCGCAGAACCAATTCACGAATAACTTCCGCTAAGAATGTGGCCTTCTTGATGTTGGCCTCTACCAGATGAAGGTCCAACTGTGGGCGCAGAATCTTAAGTGGTAAGCCCGGAAAGCCAGCTCCAGAGCCTATGTCGGCAAGCCGACCTTTCTGCAGTGGCACTGCATCCGCCGCATACATGCTCTCACAGAAGTGTCGGTAGAGAATCTCTAATGGATCCTGGATGGCAGTGAGGTTCACCTTAGTGTTCCAGGTTAGGAGAAGTCGCAGATATAATTGAACTTGGACGACTTGGTCGGCCGTCGCCGTCAAATTGTACTCCTGCATGGCCCGCGTGATGATTGCGGTCGAGAGGGTCTGGGAGGGGCCCTTGGCTGGGGGAGCTGTCATTGCATTATGTTAACTAATGGCCGCTAAGTCATTCTATATTTATAGCATATCTTTGCCCCGCCAGGCCGGTGGCAATGTCCACGCTAAAATCCCAGGTCATCGAGGCAATAAGACTCCTAGAGGTGATTCTAGCGACGCCAAGAAGTATGCCCAGAATGAAGGAACTGGCAAAGCTGGCCGTGCCTTGGTAGAGGTGGGGTATGGCAAAGAGGGATCCCGGAGATTGTGAAGCGAAAGCCGCCATCCGGCGGAGATTCAGCCATTGTAGTGCAAACAGAAACCCAGCGCCCAAAACGGCGGAATACAAGGTTGGTGGCGCATCGGATAGAGGGAGCCCGAGGTCATGGGCGCTGAGTCCGCGCGCCCAGCAGCGCCAGGCCACGACCGAGGTGGCGGTCCGTTGAAAGGCAAGCGTGGAGGCATAGGGGAAAAGCCGCTCCGCGCTGGTGACTTGGGGCTTCGCGACGAGCTTAGGGATTCGTGCCCGGCCCTTGAGGGGGACGAATACAGCGAGAAAAAGAAAAATCAGCGTGAAATTCGGGGCGATAGTCAGATGAAATCATGTCCGAGAGGGCGACGTAACTAGGGGCAGAAAGAATGTTCCGAAGGAATCGGGCCGGGCATGGCTATAATGCGGAAGATCTGGAAGGGAGAAGTGGTGGCAGAAAGGCTTAAGCTGACGGCAATGGCGAAAGCCTCGGGATGCGCGGCAAAGCTCAACCCGGCGACGCTGGATGCTGTTCTGCGTAAACTGCCGCGGCAGACAGATGCTAACGTGCTGGTTGGCTTCGACACCAACGACGATGCCGGCGTGTACTTGTTAGAGGACGGCGTGGCTCTTGTGCAGACTGTGGATTTCTTCACGCCGATTGTGGACGAGCCGTTTAACTTCGGTCAGATCGCCGCGGCGAACGCTTTGAGCGATGTCTATGCCATGGGCGGTCGTCCCGTTTCTTCGCTCTCTTTGGTTGGGTTCCCTGACAGAAGCGATCCGGACCTCCTGGAGCAAATCATCCGCGGGGGCCTGTCGAAGATGACCGAGGCACAATGCAGCGTCATCGGCGGACATTCCATTCGCAATGAGGACATGCTGTTCGGATACGCGGTCACGGGCGTAATCAATCCACAGCGGGTGTGGCGAAATGTGGGAGCGCGCCGGGGCGACGTTCTGCTTTTCACTAAGCCGCTCGGCACCGGCGTGATCACGACGGCGCTGAAGAAGGACCGCGCCCGTGAGGATTCGGTGGCAGCCGCGGTAGAGGCCATGTGCACGCTGAATCGCGGGGCGGCGGAGGCGCTTCAGGAACTCGAGGAAGAAAGCGGCGGGAGGCTGATTCACGCGGTAACGGATGTAACGGGTTTCGGTCTTCTGGGCCACGCGCGGGAGATGGCTCTCGGCGATGCGGCGCACGGCATTGCGCCGGTATCGCTTGAGTTCGATCACGCCGCCTTTGAGTATTTGCCTGGGGCGGTCGAGGCGGCTCGCGAAGGGCATCTCTCCGGAGGCCTGAAAAACAATCGCGCGTTCATCGGCGACTGCGCCGCATTCGATGCGAGCGTACCGGCCGAGTATCAGGATCTGCTGTTTGACCCGCAGACGTCCGGCGGACTGCTCGTCGCGATCGCTGCAGACGCCGCCGGTGCTGCGCTGGCCTCGCTGGAACGACACGGCGTCCATGCGCAGCGTGTCGGGCGAGTGATGGTCAAAACTTCTCCGCTCCTTGCGGTGCGCTGACCAGGATGGACACGATCACGCATGGGATTGCGGGCGCGCTGCTGGGGAAGGCGCTGTTTGGCGGCGACGATCTCCTGATGCCAAAGGCCGCCGAGCGCGGGTCTCGCATGACCGCGTCGCGCATCGTCACCGCGGCCGCGACGCTTGGGGCGGTTTTTCCGGATTCGGACATTGTTCGCGACGTCCTCTCCCGCAACGATCTGCTCATTCTCACCTGGCATCGCAGCGTCACCCATTCCTTCCTCTGCCTGCCGGCGTTTGCGTTTGGGTTCGCCTGGGTGACGCAATGGCTGGCCCGCAAGTTCAAATGGGAGTGTCCGTCGTTCGCGCAGCTCGCTCTTGTTTACGCTGTGGGCCTCGGAAGCCACATTTTTCTCGACCTGCTGAACAGCTTCGGCACGATGGTGTGGTCGCCGCTCGAGTGGACGCGCCCGGCCTGGGACCTGATTTTCATCATTGATTTCACGCTGACCGCGCTTCTGCTCCTCCCGCAGTCGCTCGCGCGACTCTATGAGCAAGGTGAGAAGCTCGCGCAACGCGCGTTACGGCTCTGGCTGTTGTATTCGGTCGCAGCGATCGTGGTGGCGGGGCTTTTGCAAATCGCGGGGTATCCGCTCTCGGTGGCCAGCGTGATTGGCGTGATTGCGGCGCTCGCTGCGTTTATCTTTCTGCCGATTTTGCGGGACTGGGGATCGCGACTCTCACGGGCAGAGTGGTGCCGCGCCGGATTGGCTGCGGCGGTGCTGTACATCGCTGCGGCTGGCATTGCGCATCACGCTGCGCTCAATCGTGTGAAACAATTCGCGCTGCTCGAGCGTCTCGAAGTTGAATCGCTCGCCGCGATGCCTCTGCCGCCTTCGCTCTGGCACTGGGACGGGCTGATCCGCACGTCGCGGGGTGTCTATGAACTGCGCATGAATCTCGCGCAGCGTGCCGCGGCCGGTGCCAGCCCGGAGGCTGCCATCGAGTACGGCTACTATCCCGATGCGCTGGACAATCCGTTCATCGAAGAGGCGCGGCAGTTGCCGCAGGTAAAGACGGTGCTGTGGTTCGCGCGCTTTCCGGTGACGCGTTTTCGCCGCGATGCGGAAGCGAGTATCGTGGAGATCGTGGATTTGCGCTTTCTGACGGCGCGCTCCGGCCAGCGCCCTGCCTTCACCTATCGCGTGCGGTTTGACGGATCGGGCCGCGTCCTTTCGCTCGGCTGGGCCCGCCGGTAAGTGGGGCGAACTTTCGCAGGATCACTGCCGCGCAGGCTTCACATCGGCAGGGTGAATCACGACCTGGCGCTCATCGCCGACGCCGATGCTTTCGGTACGCACGCCGGACATGCCCTTCAGCGTCAAATGCACGATGCGGCGCTCGCGCGGCGACATGGGATTCAAGCGGAACGGCTGCTTGCTGGTTTGTACGCGCTCGGCGGCGACGCGCGCGGTCATGCGCAACTCTTCGAGCCGCAGCGCGCGGTAGCCGCCGCAATCGAGATGAATCTTGTCGTGGTAGATCGGTTCGAGCCGCAGTGCCTTCAGCGCGAGATGTTCCAGCGCCTTGAGTACTTCCGCACCGCGCTCGAGAAGGATTTCTTTGTCGTTTCCATCGACGTCGGCGATGACTTCGGCGGCATCGGCGGACTCTGCCCCTGCCGCCGGGGCGACGGTCTGCACGCTCACGCGCAGGTCCCATCGGGCGGCGCGAATGACGTTTTCGAGAAAACCCCGCAGGGCTTCCGCCGCTGCTTCACGGTCGAGCTTGCCGTCGCGGATAATTTCCGGGGACATGGAGGAATCGTTTTTGAAAGCGAGCGCCGGGCCGCCGTCTGAGTTTACTTTTTGCCGCGCGCAATCTTGCCTGGCGCCGGCGCGGGCAAAGGGTGGGTTTTGTTCAGCCACCACTGCTGGGCGACGCCCACGACGCTGCTCGTCAGAATATACAACGCCAGCCCGCTTGAAAACGGGGATATCACAAAGATGCCCGCCATCGCGATGGGCATGATTTTCATCATCGCCTGCTGCTGCGGATCGGTCGTGGTCATTGGCGTCATCTTCGAGGCCAGATACATAAACAGTCCCATGGCGATGGGCAGGATACGATAGGGATCGTTCGCGGAGAGGTCTTTGATCCAAAAGATCCACGGGGCGTGGCGCAGCTCTATGGCCCCGCGCAGCGCCGAATTCAACCCAATCCAGATCGGGAACTGCAGGAGCATCGGCAAGCATCCGCCCGCCGGGTTGATTCCCTCGCGCTTGAATAACGCCTGCAGCTCTTTTTGTGCTTCCATCTTCTTCGGATCGTTCATTTTGTACTTCTTCATACGATCCTGCAGGACCTTCATTTCCGGCTGGATCTTTTGCATCTTCAGCGCGGTGCGATAGCTCGAGATGCGCATTGGGAAGAGCAGCATGTTGATGGCGATCGTCAGAACGATGATGGCCCAGCCCCAGTTCGGAATATAGCCGTGCAGCCACTTCAGCAGGTGGAACAGAGGGCTGGCGATGAACTCAAACCAGCCAAACTGCACCAAGTCGTGCAGCGGCGGGTTCATTTTCTTCAAATCGTCGTAATCCTTCGGGCCAACATAGAGCCTCGCAGCGAAGGATCCCGCCGTGGCGCTGTTCACGGCGACTTCCGCGACAGGCTCTTGAACCGGTTTGCCATCCGCTTGGATAGTCCGCTCGCGTTTCCAGTAACGCACGGCGAGACTCGCGGGCGGCGCGCCAGTTTCCGGCAGGAACGCCGCGGCAAAGTAGCGGTCTTCAATGCCAACATAATCGTCACCGGTCATCCAAGTGCCAGGGGCAGTTTGCTCCGGCGGGTTTAATTTCTTGTGCGGGAGAATCTGCAGTTTTCCGCCGAGACTGTAAAAAATCTGCACTTGGTCGTAATAAACGGGATCTTTGACCGTGATGTCGCCGAAGCCGCCGCGCCAAGCGATCCCGAAGGCGACGGGCTGCCCATCGTAGGAAACTTCGGCTCCCACGTTTGCCACGTAGCTATGCTCGAACCGGAAGCGCTTGGTGACGTGAAGGTGCCCGTCGCTCCACTCAAAGCGCAACTCCTGAGGCGCTTTGAGCTGCGCTTCACTTGGAACCGCCTGGAAGAGCGCGGAATTGACTGCTGTTTCATCGCGAGGGTCATTCAAAACCAGGGAGAATGGCCAGCCGCCCGTCTGCTGCGCCGAATCCGCGTGGACCAGGTCCAGAATCCGGGGCGGCTTCGCATCGTCCATGTATTTTTTGAGCTGCCAGCTTTTTACTACCGCGCCCCGATTCGAGAACTCCACGCGGCAGAGGTCGTTTTCGACGATGATGGTGCGTTCCTGCGTGTCGCCCTTCGGCGGCGTGGCCGGCGCCGCAGATGCCCGCGCGGTTGAGGCTGCCGCAGCCGCGCCGGGAGTCGTCACAGAAGGATTTGTTGCAGGCGCGTTGGTCACCGGAGCCTGCGCTCCTGGCGGCTGTGGATTCACCGGGAGCTTCGGGGCAAAAAACTTTGCCCAGAGGATGATTACCAGCATCGAGAGCACCGATGCCAGCAGGATGCGCATTTCCGTCGAGAATTCTTTCTTCTTCTGCGGGCCGTTCACGGGCGCGCTCCGCTTGCTTGAGGTCGGCCTTCCGTAGAGGTGGACACTGGTCCGCCCTCGTGCGCCGCGAATCGTTCTGGCACGGGATCAAACCCGAACGACCGCGAAATCGGATGGCACCGCAGCAAGCGCTTGATGGCAAGCCATGCGCCGCGCGCAAGGCCGAATCGTTCGATCGCCTCGTAGGCATATTTCGAACAGGTGGGCTGAAACCGGCAACTTCCGGCGAAGAGGTGGGAGAGGTACGCCTGATACACACGCAGGGCCAAGAGCGCGGCGCGCAAATGCGCGCGTGGCCTAAGGGCGGGCTTCAACTCGCGCTGTGAAGTCGCCCGCGGGTCGAGGTGCGCCGCTACAGATCTCGCAGCAACTGGAGCAACTCCGCCCTCAGCCCCGCAAATGACGCTCGCGCCACGGCACTCTTCGGATGAATGACGATGTCCCATCCTGCCGGTATCTCTCCCTGATGGCAGCGCACGATCTCCCGAACGCGCCGCCGGATGCGGTTGCGCACCACCGCGTTGCCGAGTGCCTTCTTGATGCTGAACCCGAAGCGGCTGTGCGGCAGCGCGTTGGCGCGAAGAAAAACGGTGAAGTGCCCGCTCGAGCGGCGCCGTCTGGCGCGGTAGACGGCGTCGAATTCACCGCGCCGCACCAGCCGCGCCTCGCGCGGAAACGTCATGCGGGGCGGCCGCGAACCTTTTGACGGGCGCCCCGAGAGCTCCCCGCTAGTGCCGTTCCAACTATTTGGAACCAACCTGAGCTCCGCATTCGGTCCGGGCTGAGAAGGAATTTTGCGGCGCCGCCCGCCTAGGCGGGTTGGAACGGCACTAGTCGGGTGTAAGGCGATGACGACCCTTCCGGCGGCGCGCCGCCAGGACTCTCCGTCCCCCCGGACTTTTCATGCGCGCGCGGAAACCATGCGTCTTGGCGCGGCGGCGCCTCCGCGGCTGAAACGTTCGCTTTGGCAAAGCAATCTCCCCTCAGGCAGCGCTTACGGCCCCATTCAAAACACCTAGTCTAGTCGGCGCGCCGAGCAGGGTCAAGAAAGCCCGGCGGTCGGTAGTGTCCTAATTTGGCGGAATGGGCAGTTTTGATTTGAGTCCTAGGTACACGATGCACCACGCCGCACTGAAAGAGATTATCCAGAGGGTGCCGAAAATGAATCCGAGTTTCAAACCCAAGGTCCAATACCAGTGCTTTTCACCAAAAAACACTCCAAGCCCCTTGAAATATGCCACAGCCCAGATTCCGAGTTCCAACAGCATGGTCAAAACAACATAGAACCCGCAAGTAAGCAGGCCAAGTTTGAAGAAGAGCATAAACACTCCGACTTTCGTCTCAGTTGGGCCTTGCGATTCTACGCGCTCGCGGCAAATTAGGACACTACCCGGCGGTCAACCTCCGCCCAATTCGTCAGGCATGAGCACGTTTGTATTCGTCAAAGGCCGCGAGGAAGCGGTCCACATCTTTTTTCAGCAGGTAATATGGTGTCGAAAGCCGCAGCTTGGAAGGCTCCCCGCCGCGAATGCGAATCTTCTTGGTCTTCCACATCCAGTTTTCCAGGTCCATGCGCTTGATGGGCGGCACGTTCACCGTCGCAATCCCGCAGCGCAGCGCGGGTTCAGGTGAGGTCCACGACTCGGCGCCTCGCTTCGTCATCTCGTTCAAGATGTAATCCGCCATCTGGCGGTGGCGTTTCTCGATGCGCTCCATCCCGATCTGATTCGCAAATTGAATCGCGGCGCGCAGGCCCCAGAGCGCCGGCACGTTGGAGCTGCCGATGCGCTGAAAACGCTCGGCGCGCAGCTTCGGGTCATCCCAGCCTTCCGTGGCAATCGTGTTCCACACGCGGTCAATCATTTCGTCGCGCACGTAGAGGAATCCCGTGCCCTTCGTCGCCTGGAGCCACTTGTGCGGGCTCGAAGAGTACATGTCGCAGCCGAGCTCGCGCAAATTCAGCCGCATCATCCCCGGCACGTGGGCGCCATCCACAGCGGAGAGAATGCTCTTCGATCGAGCCAGCGCGCACAGTTCCTTCGCCGGCAGGACGACGCCCGTCACGGTGGGAATGTGGCTGAAGAAAATCACGCGCGTGCGCGGCGTAATCGCGTCATTGAAGAGGTTTAGTACGGCCGCGGCATTTGGCACCGGCTTCGGCAGCGTCACTTTCTTCACCATGATGCCGTAGCGCTTTGCACGCAGGTTCCACGGGTGCTCGCCGCCGGGATGCTCCTGGTCCGTCATCAGGACTTCGTCGCCCGCCTTCAAGTCCAGCCCATTGGCGATGTAGCTGTTGGCCTCGGTCGCGTTGCGTAGCAGCGCAATTTCGTCGCGCATGCAGCCGACAAACGCGGCCAGTGGGTCACGGAACTCGTTCCACGAGGCGTAGCCCCAGATCGGATAGTCTTCCGGATCGTCCTGCGCGAGCTTTTCGCACTCGTTGTAGCCGTCGAAAATTGCGCGCAGCACCGGCGCCGGCGACGAGCCCACCGTTCCGTTGTTCAGATACACCTCGTCCTCGGGAATCAAAAATTGCTTGCGCAGCTCCGTCCAATACGCATCTTCATTCGAGCCGTAGAGCGCCGGGTCAGGCAGCTTCGCCGGCGCTTGCGCCGCCCGCACAAAAAGCGACTCGCGCAGGCCCAGCACTCCGGTAAATCCCGCGGCGGCAGAGAGGAATTGGCGGCGATCGAGCATCGGCAACCTCCACTTGAGTGACTTAGCGCGCATTCTAGTGCCGTTCCAACTTTTTGAAGCTAACTTTTTTCTCCGCAGAGAAGAAGCAGCAGGGAGGTTCAGGCAGCGGGTATTTGGCTCGCCTGAGGCGAGTTGGAACGGCACTAGTGGCCCGGCCGGTGTTATACAAGAACGCCCTGCGATGTGTGGCCGCAACTCGGGAGATTTCCTTTGAAACCGTAAATGAGTAGAGTAACCTCTCGCGCCGAAATCATGGCGCCTGAAATGTTGACCGCTTTGCGGTCACACAGCAGTTGACCGCTTCGCCGTCACACTGTTTCTATGGATACTGCCAGACCGCCGATCTACCCTGGCCTCGCCGGCAAAACGGTCTTCATTACCGGCGGAGGAAGCGGCATCGGTGCGGCCTTCACGCAAACCTTCGCTTTGCAAGGAGCGCGCGTTGCTTTCGTGGATATTGCGGACGAAGCGAGCCGGACGCTCATGGGGCAGATCCAGAAAGAGACTGGAACGGCGCCACTCTTCATCCCCTGCGACGTCCGCGACATCGCCGCGCTCCAGGGCGCTATTGAAAAAGTCCGCCTCGCGTTTGGCGACATCGGTGTGCTCATCAACAATGCAGGCAACGACGACCGTCACACGCTGGAGCAAGTTACGCCAGCGTACTGGGATGACCGGATCTCGGTGAACTTGCGCCACATGTTCTTCGCAGCTCAAGCCGTCCTCCCGCAGATGAAGCGCCTCGCCGGGGGCGCCATCATCAATCTTGGCTCCATTATTTGGAGGCTCAAGCAAACTGGTCTTCCCGTATACAACGCGAGTAAAGCCTCCATTACCGGGCTGACCCGGGTTCTGGCGCGTGAATTCGGCCCCTTCAGCATACGCGTCAACACGCTGTCGCCGGGAGCCGTCTGGACCGAGCGGCAAATCAAACTGTGGTATTCGCCCGAGTTCGAGAAGGAAGTCATGGCCGGTCAATGTTTGAAGACGCGGGTGCTTCCCAATGACGTCGCGAACATGGCGCTGTTTCTAGCTTCGGATGCCGCGGAGAAATGCACAGCGCAAGACTTCATCGTGGATGCAGGCTGGAGTTGAGAAAACGATGAGAACGATCAAAGGACCGGCCATTTTTCTCGCGCAGTTCGCAGGGGACAAAGCTCCCTTCAACAATTTGAAGAACATCGCTTCATGGACCGCCAAACTCGGTTACAAGGGCGTGCAAATCCCGTCCTGGGATGCCCGCCTGTTCGACCTGCAGCGAGCAGCGGAAAGCAAATCCTACTGTGACGAAATCCGCGGCATGTTGGCGAGCCACGGTCTCGAGATCACTGAACTTTCGACCCATCTTCAAGGGCAGTTGGTGGCTGTACATCCCGCCTACGACCTTGCCTTCGATGGATTCGCGCCAGAGAGGTTCCGGGGCAACCCACGAGCGAGGCAATCCTGGGCGGTCGAGCAGTTACTGTTCGCAGCGAAGGCGTCCGCCAATCTCGGGCTCACGGCGCATGCCACATTTTCGGGAGCGCTTGCATGGCCGTACATTTACCCGTGGCCGCAGCGGCCTGCCGGTTTGATTGAAACTGCTTTTGAAGAGCTAGCGGCGCGCTGGCGCCCCATCTTGGATGTGTTCGATGAAGCAGGAGTGGACCTGTGCTTTGAGATACATCCCGGTGAAGACTTGCACGATGGAGTCACCTTCGACATGTTCTTGGAGCGTGTCGGCAACCACGCGCGCTGCAACGTGCTTTTTGACCCGAGTCATTTCGTGCTTCAGCAGCTCGCTTATCTTGATTTCCTCGATCTCTATCACGACCGCGTCAAAATGTTCCACGTCAAGGATGCAGAATTTCGCCCGACGGGCCGCCAGGGCGTGTACGGCGGTTATCAGCCCTGGGTGAATCGCGCCGGAAGATTCCGCTCGCCTGGAGATGGCCAAGTTGATTTCACTGCCATATTTTCCAAGCTGACGCAGTATGGCTTCCCGGGATGGGCGGTACTGGAGTGGGAATGTTGTATCAAGAGTGGCGAGCAGGGAGCCGCCGAAGGTGCCCCATTTATTGCGCGGCATATCATTCAGGCCGTCGGCAGCGCCTTCGATGACTTTGCAAGTTCGGGCACCGATCAAGGCGCAAATCGCCGCATTTTGGGTCTGGTTTGAATCTGGACGAAGCTCATGACCACAACTCCCAGCGTCACAGATGCAGTAAATCGGCGCCTCAGGCTCGGTATGGTCGGTGGCGGGCCTGGCGGCTTCATCGGAGCGGTGCACCGTATGGCTGCGCGGCTCGATGATCATTTTGAGCTCGTCGCAGCGGCGTTGTCTTCTGACCCGGAGCGAAGCCGCGCCGCCGCGCTCGACCTTCACATCGCAGCAGATCGTGCTTACCGTAGTTTCGCGGAGATGGCTTCGGCCGAAGGGGCTAGGGCCGACCGTATCGACGCGGTCTCGATTGTCACACCGAATCATCTTCATTTCCCGGTTGCGAAGGCCTTTCTTGAGGCCGGCATTCACGTGATTTGCGACAAACCTCTCACGACAACTCTCGACGACGCATTGGCTCTCGCCAAAATGGTCCGCGGCACGGGACTCATCTTTGGCCTCACGCACAATTACACCGGCTATCCCATGGTGCGGCAGGCGCGGCAAATGACGGAAAGTGGCGAACTCGGCCGAATTCGCGTCGTGCAAGTGCAGTACGCGCAGGATTGGCTGACCACGCCGCTGGAGGCGACGGGCCAGAAGCAAGCGCTCTGGCGCACCGACCCGGCGCAAAGCGGGCCTGCCGGCGCCCTTGGAGACATCGGGACGCATGCATACAACATCGTATGTTTCGTGACAGGTCTCCATGGTGAACAGGCCGCGGCGGACCTTTCGACCTTCGTGCCCGGGCGGCGGCTCGACGACAATGTGCAAGTGCTGTTGCGTTTTGAGGGCGGCGCGCGAGGAATGTTGTGGGCGAGCCAGGTAGCCCCCGGAAACGAGAACAATCTTCGTTTGCGCGTTTATGGAGAGAAAGCCGGAATCGAGTGGGCGCAGGAAGATCCAAACTATCTGCGGTTTACTCCCTACGGCAAGGCGCCGGTTTTGATCAGCCGCTCGGGGCCCGTGGCGACCGCGTACGCAAAGCACGCCACCCGCATCCCATCAGGCCACCCGGAGGGATACGTGGAGGCGTTCGCCCAGCTTTATACCGACTTAGCCGAGCAAATCTCCGCGCGACGCGCCGGGCGTCCTCCCGCGCCGGCGTCTCTGCTCGTGCCCAATGTCGAGGATGGTGTGGCGGGGGTTCGCTTCATCAGCGCCGTTCTGGAGTCTTCACGGCACAACTCGTCATGGGTGAATCTGCCGCCGTCGTGAGGAATGCCGCTTAAAAGTGGAACTTCAAGCTGCCTCCCACCGTGCGTGAGGGCGCGTACTGAATAGGGATCTCTTCGCTTTCCTTCGCGATCCGGTAGATGCTGTTGGACACGTTGGTGATGTCGAATTCCAGATCCAGGTGCCGTGGCTCCGTTTTCCAGAGCATGAGTCCCGCGACCAGGTCGGCGGTGAAGTGCTGCGGCAGGCGCGGGCCGTTTTCCACGATCGTGCCGCTACCGTAGCGCATCGCGCTTCCCGCCCAGAAACCCCGCCACCGATTGTTGTAGAAGATTTGCGCCGTGCCCGTGTGCGTTTGGTCGAAGGCGGGGATGATGCGTTCGCCCGCGACCAGGGGCTCATCCCCGGCGAACCCGCCCGTAATTGGACCATAGAAATATGTTTTCGCAAGCGCGTATTGGAATCTTCCGGAGATGCCCAGGCGCTCGAGTTGGCGCATATTCAGCACCAACTCGACGCCCTTCGACCGCGCGCTGGCGAAGTTGATGGGCACAAAAATCCGCGAGATGGAAATCTCGTGGTTCTCGAAACTGTTCCTCCCCGTGTGCAGGTAGGCATTGAGTTCCAAACTCACTCGGGCGTAAAGCTCCTGCGTCCATCCCACTTCGTAATAGTGTTGCGTGTAGGGACGCACGTCGCCCACGCGTTGCGCCGGATTGATGGCGTTGTTCCCGATGAAGCTGGCGAGCAGGGAATACTCGATGGGCGGAGGTGAAAACAAACGATTGTAGGCGGCGTGGAGCACAGACTTCGTTTTGCTGAAGTGGTATGCCAGTCCAAGGCGCGGGCTGACTCGAGCGCCCGTGTCCACGAGGTCGAAGTAGTCATACCGAAGTCCCACGTCGGCCGTCAGGTTCCGCAACGGAGAAAAGTGGTCCTGCGCGTACAGGCTGGCCTGCCCGCCCTCGCCCCAGCCGCGGAACGCTGGAAAAACTTCCGGGTCTCCACGGCCGTCGAAGAAGAAGCTTTCTCCTTCGCGCAGCCGCACGAGATCGACGCCGGCCTTGAAGAAATGCGCGCGCCAGGAGTGGGAGAGGTCGCTCTTGATGCCTAGAGTCAACGTCGCTCGTGATGCGGCCGAGAGGGGCGTGACCGGGTCCATCGTCGGCAGCACCTCGTCTGAACTTGTGCGTTCGTAGATCGAAGTTTGCAGCAGCGTCTGCGGAGAAAACGTATGCAGCCAGCCCAGAATCGCCGTCTCCTGGCGAAGGTGCCGCTGGGCGTCGCGGCCGGCCGCCTGATCGGCGGTAATATTGGGCTGCTGAAAATTGGTGCCGGAGCCCATCAGCAGCAGCTTGAGCGTGTCGTTGTTGCCAGCGCGCCAGTCAAGCTGCGCCGTGGCCCGCGAGCCTTTGCCGAAATCAAAAAGTTCCGTAGGCTCCGGCGGGTCCAGGTAGCGACCGGACGTGAACCCATCCGCAAAGAAGTAGTAGCCGAGCCTTC
>Ga0209761_1000580_pt1 | contig 22684 bp, 17 predicted proteins | sample GraSoi013_1_40cm_4_FD_185818 | JGI IMG/M metagenome (GOLD analysis project Ga0209761, IMG submission 185818) | Grasslands soil microbial communities from the Angelo Coastal Reserve, California, USA - Sample 09_25_2013_1_40cm (SPAdes) (version 2) | ecosystem: Environmental > Terrestrial > Soil >...
GCTGGATAAAATTAGGCGCATTGTTCAATAGCAGGTGGTTCGGACCGAACGGCAACTCCCAGGTACCGTTACCTTCTCGCGCGCACGGCCGCTAGCGCTAGAGTAGCTTGACGCCCCGGACAAAGTTGGCCCAGATGTCATCGAAGATTCATCTCACAGCGGCCATGCCAGCAGGCAAATTGGCCAAAACACACAAATCCTTATTTCAAGAGCTTGAAACGCAGGGTGACGAACTCCGCGATACAGCCAGCCTCCTTCTGGTAGGACGGCCGCGCCGGGCGCTGACGCCGGCACAGCGGGAGTTCAAAGACTTATCTAAAGGTGGAGTCGATTAGCGGTTTAAAGGCTATGTCCAAGCATATCGGACAGCCGAAACCGATATCGATCAAGTGATGAGACCGTGGTTATCCGGCGAAAAGATTCGAGCCCGTGGCTCGATCGACAGGCTTGGATCGCAAGACGGTGCGACGGTTGATCCGATTGGGCGATCAAGCAAGCCTCAAGCCCGGCGATGCGTGCCCCGACGAAGCTACGCTTCGCAGGATTCGAGACTCCGTCACCGATTAATCGCTATCCGGTGAGTTTCCGTGGAGCCGGCCGCATGGCTGAATTTGCAAAAGCAACGCTGCTGGGGAGTTTGCAGTGTTGAATTCGAAAAGCCAGCACTGCAGCCGCAAAAGCAGTGTTGAATCTGAAAAAGCAACACTGCTGCGGCAAAAGCAGTCTTGGATTTCAAAAAGCAACACTGCTGCCGTAAATGCAGCATTGCTTTTGAAAAAGCAACGCTGCTGCGGCAAAAGCAGTCTTGGATTTCAAAAAGCAACACTGCTGCCGTAAATGCAGCATTGCTTTTGAAAAAGTAACACTGCTGGGGCAAAAGCAGTCTTGGATTCGAAAAACGAGCACTACTGCCGCAGATGCAGCGCTGCACTTGAAAAAGCAACACTGTTGCCGCGGTTGACCTACCTGTGCTCCGCTCCGAATTTGCTTGCCAAAATCAGCGACGCATTGAAGTATTTGTCGTGCATAAGAGGATGAGGAGATGAAGTTATGAAGAAGTGTTCGCTTCATTTGATCGTGACCGCGATGACGGTTTTTGCCTTACTGGTTGTGATGACGGCACCTGCTGCGGCACAGGGCCGCGGAGCACAGTCTCGGAAACCAAAGCCTACGGTCGGAGCCTGGTGGTATAAAGGCGACCCTCAGCCTCCCGGTCCTCATCCGGACCTGACGGGAGTGTGGTTTGGCGGTCCAATGAATGACATTGGAAGGGATCTCTTGCCCGGCCAGCAGCTCGTTCTCACACTTTATGGCGCCGAGCGGTATAAAAAAATCGACCATGCCAAGGATCCCAACGCCCAGTGCCTGCCGCCCGGTCCCACAAGAATGGTCGCCCGGGCCCATCCGACCATGATCGTCCAACGTCCGGACGTTGTGGCCGTGCTGAGCGAGTCCGAGCATATCTTTCGATTGATCTACACCGATGGCCGCAGCCATCCCTCAGACGCGACGGACAATCCGGCTTGGTTTGGGTATTCGGTCGGAAAATGGGAAGGAGACACGCTCGTCGTCGACACGGTCGGCATCAATGATCGCACGTGGTTGGACGGAGCCGGCCACGAACACAGCGACAAGTTGCACATGACGGAGCGGTTCAGACTAGCCGATCCGGATACATTCGAGTTCATCGTGACTTATGACGATCCGGTATATTTCGTAAAGCCGTTCACGTCAAAGAAAGTTCTCAAGCGCCAGATCGGTGACTACATCCTCGATCACGCATGCCTCGAGAACGAAAAGGATCTCATTAAACTCAGGCCGACAATCGGCGATGAGGGCCGGTAGCGTTCAAGCAGTGGTCCGCGAAGCGCGGCACTGCGCGGTGGTTCGCATTACTCACTGGCTCACCACCGTCAGTTTCGGAGGCTTGCTCGTTAGCGGGTTTGCCATTCTCCTCGCCCATCCGCGTCTATATTGGGGTGAAACCGGCGCCGTGGGAACAGATTCAATCATCGACCTGCCGCTTCCGTTCGTGCTGACAGGCCAATCCGGTTGGGGCCGGTATTTACATTTCCTCTCGGCCTGGGTTTGCGTGTTGACCGGTCTGGTCTATGCACTGTACGGACTCAGCTCCCAACATTTCCGCAACGATTTGCTGCCGGCTCGAGCCGATCTATCCTGGACCTGTTTGTCGCGGGTCGTTTCAAACCATCTGCACCTGAAGCTCGCAACAGCTGAAGCATTTGCATCCTACAACGTGCTTCAGCGGTTCACCTATCTAATGGTGGTCTTCGTTCTGTTTCCTCTGATGATCTGGACTGGCCTCGCCATGTCGCCCGCGATCACTTCTGTATTTCCGGTTCTGGTGAACCTCCTCGGCGGGCAGCAATCTGCGCGAACCATTCACTTCGTCGTCGCCGGTTTTCTTGTTCTCTTTCTTGTTGTGCATGTGTCCATGGTTTGTGCTGGCGGTTTTCGAAGCCGCGTCAGGGCGATGATTACCGGCTACACTACGTCAATAAAGGTAAGAGCATGAAAGACCGTCTCACTCGACGTAAATGGATCACCACTGGATTGGCGGCTGCAGGCGCTTCGGGGTTGGTCGCCGCTGCCCGCCTGGCCGATCGATATGGCTTGATCCCGCCGGATCACGGCGGTATTTACGGCGCGGGCGAAACGCTAACCTATGCCACGCAGCGGCTCCTGATGTCTTATCATTCGCTCGCGCGCGAATTCGACCGCAGCCGGATCTCAAAAGTAATCCCGGTAAATGGCCCGCCACCCGAGAATGAGACCTACGAGCTTTTTCGGGAACACGACTTTGAGGATTGGCGGCTTGTGGTGGATGGTCTGGTCGCACGTCCGTCGGCGTTCTCCCTTGCGGAACTGAAAGCGTTTCCGTCCAGAACCCAGATCACCCATCAAGCGTGCGAAGAAGGCTGGTCCTTCATCGCGGAATGGACGGGCGTGCCGCTGTCCTATGTTTTGAATCTGGCGGGTGTTCGCCCGCAGGCACGGTACGTCGTCTTTCTTCCGTTGGACCCATTCTGGGATAGCTTGGATATGCCCGACGCCTGGCACCCGCAAACCTTACTCGCTTATGCCATGAATGGAGAAGACCTTCCTGCTCCTCACGGCGCGCCCGTTCGTTTACGCGTCGCGCGCCAGCTCGGGTACAAAAGTATCAAGTATCTTGCCCGAATCACGGTCACCGACACTCTGAAGAATATCGGTAAAGGCTGGGGATCCTACTCTCCAGAAATCGGCTACTCCTGGTACGCCGGAATCTAAGGCGGATGACGCGCAGTTCCCCTCTTAGTACCCGTGATACAGCACGCTGGCCATGCGCCGGCAGGTGGTCCAATTCCGAGTGCTTCGGCGTCGATGGCTGTCCCCAATACCTGATCACGGTCCCTTGAACCGACTGGTACAGGGCGGGTAGCGCGATCCGTAACCTGAATCCACGTGCGTTCAGGTGAGCCTCAGAACGTGAGACAAATCGGCACCGGCGTACGGACTGTCGATCGAGGGTCCGCTCAGATTACAATGCCACCATGAATTGGATGCAACTCGCTCTGCAGTTGACACGTGCGGCAATGAGCATCGGCGACGAGCCGCAGCGGCAGCCGGAAACGCCAAGGGACCTGGGTGAGGCACTGGCCCAGCAGTTTGCGCTGATCGATCGCAACATCGAAGCCGTTGCCCGTATGGTGAATGCGCAGAACCAACGACTCGAACGCGAACTGAAACGTCAGAAGATCTGGAATTATGCCTTGACGGCCGGATTAGTAATCGCGATAACTGTGGCGTTAGTACGGGCCTAAAAAGAAACGCGCGTCGGAAGAATACCCTGCTCAGCCATTTTTGAAGTATCGGGCCGGCGACATATTTTGACGACCGCCTTTGAATCGCCTATCCTCATTCAGGAGGCGATGTTCCCGCGTCGCTCGCCGAGGCTGGCGTGATCTTTTTGAGCTTCGTGGTTGCGGTACGGCAGGGCCTCACTGCCTCGGTGTGACGTAATCAGTGGCACCCACGGTGAACTGCGGCTCCGCTGGAGGTTGACATGCGATTGCTAGCTCGAACCTGGATGCTTTTGGCGATCGTCCTTGTGTCTGCGCGCACAGCCTCGAGTCAGGACTTCCGCCTGCCGGACGGCCGGGGCAAGGACCTCGTGGAGCGTCACTGCATGCGCTGCCATGATGCGCAGAAACTCGCCGGGCCCGATGGCGGCCACTGGCCCGCCTTCGGGCCGGGCAAGAGCCCGGAGGAATGGCAGCGCGTCATGACCTTCATGGGCACCTACGGCCTGACGCTGACGAAGGAGGAGGTGCCCCTCGTCACCGCGTATTTGACGAAGGCGTTGGCCGGTCCCGCGCGACCGACAGGTGTACGGATGGCGGGACCCATCGAGGCAACGATCAGAGAGTGGAAGGTCACACCGGGCACGCGGCCTCACGATCCCGCGGTCGCGCCCGACGGCGCCGTCTGGTATACGGGCCAGGCGAGCAGCCGCCTGGGTCGTCTCGATCCGAGCACCGGTGAAGTCAGGAACTATCCACTCCGGCCCGACAACACAAAGCTGCCGTACGGCGTGGGGCCGCACGGGCTCGTGGCCGACAAGGATGGGTACATCTGGTATACCGGCCAGCAGGATGGACACCTCGGGAAGCTCGATCCCAAAACGGGCGTGGTCACCAAATACAAGATCCCCAATCCATCGGCGGGTGGTCCGCACACGCCGATCTTCGACCAGAAGGGCGCGCTCTGGTTCACCATGCAGCAGGGGAACATGGTTGGCCGGCTGACTCCAGCCACCGGCGAGATCAAGCTGGTGACGATGCCGACCGCGAACTCGGAGCCGTACGGCCTAGTGATCAACTCGAAGGGCGTCCCGTTCTTCACGCAGTTGATGGGGAACCGCATCGGCAGCCTCGATCCGGTCACGATGCAGGTTCGTGAGTATTTCCTGGGAGAGGGCACCGGTCCGCGGCGGCTCGCGGTGATGCCCGACGACATCATCTATTACACGGACTACGCCCGGGGAACACTCGGCCGCCTCGATCCCGCGACCGGGCGGACGAAGGAGTGGACGTCGCCGAGCGGCGCGCGCTCGCAGCCCTATGCCATCACGGCTTCCGGCAGCATCGTCTGGTACGTGGAAGGCAACGCCAATCCCAACATGCTCGTGCGATTCGATCCGGCGACGGAGAAATTCCAGACGTGGCCGATTCTGCCGTCGGGAGGCGGCGTTGTCCGCCACATGGTGGTTGGGCCTGACGGGAGCTTGTGGCTGGCGGACAGCGAGGTCGACGCCATCACCAAGGTTGAAATCAAAGCGGCGACGGGGACGCGCTGAAGGCCCGGCCGCCCGCCCGGAAATCTTGGCTTAAATCCTCCGCGTCCCTGGCCTGTGGCCTACCGCAGGAAGTATGGATCAGCTCCTTCTCATAGGTCTCGATTTCGGTTCAACAACGAGCAGCGCCATTATTTCCCAGGCTCGAGTGTTGCGTAATTGCTCCACAGGCCGTTTCGAACTCGGACGGCGGTCGGTCGTCTACCGCTCGATGTTGACATTCACTCCTTTTACAAACAACCTGATCGACGAACAAATTCTGGCTGGGCATCTGGATCGATGGCTCCGTGAATCCGGTGTGACCCCCGGAACCTTCACGTCGGGCGGAGTGATCATCACGGGCCTAGCTGCTCAGAAGGCCAATGTCGCGGCCATCGAGGCCCTTGTGAAGCAACGGGTCGGCGACGCGCTGTTCGCGGTCGCGGAAGATCCCTGCCTGGAGTCCTGGCTCGCCTTCATGGGAAGCTGCCTCGCGCTGAGCTGGGCCGAACCGGAAGCGCACTTTCTCAATTTGGACATTGGTGGCGGCACGACGAACCTGGCCATGGGTATCAATGGCGAAGTCCTCCGCTGCGGTGGTTTGTACGCGGGGGCGAGGCACTTTCAGTTTGTCCCAGGAACTTATCGAATTAATGCGTTGTCGTCCTACGCCGTCCGGTTGCTCAAAGATCTCCATATTGACCGGTCGATCGGAGACACTTTTTCGCAAGATGAGCTTCGGAACATCGTGGATTTCTACGCAGCCCTCATCGAGGCAACCGTTTGTGCGGATCGATCGCTCCTGAATCAAGATCCGTTTCGTTATCATGAGCAGATGCCTTTTGTACCGGTGAGGGATGATGTATCGCCAGTGATCACGCTCTCGGGAGGAGTCGCCGAGTTGGTCTACAACCATATTCGCGGCGGGCCACTGCCGCCGACAACTGCCTTTGGCGATCTCGGCATCGACCTGGCCAGGCGACTAATTCAGTCGCCCGTGCTTTCGCAGCACTTGCGAACCCACGTGCCCATGAACTTCGGGCATGCGACGGTTTACGGGCTGAGCCTCCACGGCACCGAGGTGTCCGGGACGACGCCTTACTTGCCCGACCCTGGTGTGTTGCCGCTGCGAGATTTGCCTATTGTGGCCAGACTTCGGATGGACGCCTCAGCCGCCTCAGTCCCCTCAATCGAAGACGTGCAGCAAGCCGTCGATATGGCCGCTCGCGGAATGCGTGGTGGCTGCATCGAGATCGATGGGGCGGGCACAGATTTCGGAACTGTCAAGAAGTTAGGCACCAACCTGGCAGCTGCATTGCGCAAAACCGGATTCCCCGGGGACCGTTCCGTGGTATTGCTCGTACCACAGAATGTGGGAAAGACTGTCGGCTCCTATGCCTCCGACTGGGGCCGGTTGCCGGTGAAACTGATCGTGATCGACGAACTGTCAAGCCGCAACTCCCGTTTCGTCAGCCTGGGCGCCATGAGAGACAACGTGGTGCCCGTCTCGTTTTATGGAATGCAGTAAATGAAAAACCTGTCCCGTTGCGACGAGATTGTCGTTCCGCGGCCGCCGAATGACGAGTGCTACACGGCCCACAAGTTTGGCCGGCAGTTCTCCTTCGCGGGATTGAAAGGTCTGCTGGGTGCTGCAGACTACAGCAAAGCCGGTGATCGCAACGCGGGGCTTGCCGCCCGTGATGAGGCCGAGCGGGAGGTCGCGCGCTCGATTCTATCCACGCTTACCTTGCAACATCTCTACGACCACCCGCTAACCGACGATTCAGGCAGCGTGGACTCGGTGATGCGTGTCAACTACGATATCGACCTTAAGACCTTCGCATCGTTCGCCCCGATGACTCTGGGTCAACTCAAGAATCATCTGCTCAATTGTTCCGATGACGAAGTCATGCAGACGGGGCGCGCGCTGACCGGCGTCATGGCGGCCGCTCTGGCCAAGCTGTTTGATACGCACGAACTGATTTTCGTGGCTAGAAAGTGCCATTGCGTCACGCGGGCGCGGACAACACTGGGTTTACCCGGCACGCTCTCGTCACGACTCCAGCCGAACCATCCGGTGGATGATCTTCGCGGCATCACTTTCCTGATCTACGCGGGTCTATCGCTGGGTGCGGGCGACGCATTGATCGGTGTTAACCCGGCAATCGACAGCGTAGAAAATGTCACGGCGATTCTGTCTCACCTCGACAGCTTGCGAAAACGGACGGGGGTCCCCACTCAGATTTGCGTGCTGGCACACGTGAAGACGCAACTCGCTTGCCTGGTTGCCGGCGCCCCCGTAGAAATCATGTTTCAGAGCCTGGCGGGGACCGAACGGACAAACCTGACAGAGTTCGACATCACGATCGATCTTCTCGACGAGGCCTATCGCACGATGGCTACCCGCGGGCCGTTGCGCAATGTCGCCGAACAGTTCATGTATTTCGAGACGGGGCAGGGGAGCGAATTCACGTATCGCAAACACAACGGCATCGATATGACGACGACCGAAGCGCTCTGCTATGGACTGGCCCGGCGCTACGATCCGTTCATGGTGAACAACGTCACCGGCTTCATCGGGCCCGAAACGCACCTGGACAACTTCGAAATGATCATCTCCAATCTGCAGGATCATTTCATGGGCAAGCTCCTGGGCGTGCCGATGGGGATGGCGCCATGTTACACGCTCCACTCGAAGATCACCCTGGAAGGTCAGCAGATGGCAGCGGAGATGCTTGCGGCCGCAGGTGCGAACTACTACATGGATGTATGTTTGAACACCGATAGAATGCTGGCCTATTTCGACACCAGCGCTCACGACGACCAGACGCTGCGCGAGATTTACGGCAAGAACCCGGCTCCCGAATTCATGGAATGGGCAGTGCAACGCGATATTATGCGGAGGGCGGTCGACGGCCGCGCCGTTCGCGGGGCGAATTGGGGCAAGCCTCGAATCTTCTGTGAATCAGACCTGGAGTATCAAGAACTCTTCCGTGCCACGCCCGCCTTGTATGGACTGGAGCATGCCGGGCCGCGCCCATCCGAACAAACAACGCGGGACTTGAAATTGAATCAGGCGATCGCCAGGCAGGCCATCTACAGCGAACTCCGTACCGGCGAACTCGACAAGGTTGCCCCCTTCCGGTTTCTGACGACCGAGGCCAAGGACAAAGAGAGCCACTTGAACGCACCGCATCTCGGCGCCCGCTTGTCGGCCGCCAGCGCCTGCACGCTTCGTCCCGAATTTCGCGATGTCCAGATCGTGGTCTCCGACGGTCTGAGTGCGGAGGCTGTTCACCACAATGTCCCGGAACTGCTGCCCGTACTCACGGACGGCCTCGATGCCAGACACCTGACCACAAGCCAGCCGATCCTTGTCCGTTACGGCCGCGTCAAAGTAGCCGAGGACATCGCCGAACGTCTAAAGGCGAGGCTGGTGATACTCCTGATCGGCGAACGCCCGGGTGGCGACGCGCTGGCGTCGCGAAGTCTTTCGGCCTACCTGGTCTATCAACTGCTCGATGCCGATGCGCAGAACAAAGCGGCCGCCTACAGCAACAATCCAAATATTCATTTCGAATACACGGTTATTTCCAATATTTATTCCGCAGGTCTGCCGCCGCTTGAGGCCGGCAGTGTCGTTGCCGAAAAAGCGTGGCACGTCCTCGCCCACCAAGCCGCCGGCAACCGTCTGGAAGCCACGCTCAAGATGTCCCGCTAATGCCGGAGCGGTCTCCCCATCTATTTCGAGGACCCGAACGGTCACCTGCTGGAAGTCATGACGGTGCCGGAGACTGGAAGCTAATTGCGTTTTTAGCGGTCCGGCTTCAGAAGCGGAATGCTTTCGACAGCGGGAGCCGGCGGGAGTGAAGCCAGATATGCATAAATATCCGCCACGTCTTTTTCCGGGATGACCTTGGCAGAGTATGGCGGCATCTCCCCGCGCGGCGCTCGAATATAGGTAATGAAGTTTCGAAATGCCAGCATGGGGCTGCGGCCGATACGCGGACCTGCCGCGCCGCCTTGACCTTCATTGCCGTGACACTCATAGCATCCGATTTTCATGAAGAGGGCTTGTCCGGTTTTAGCATTGCCGGCGGGCGCAGAAGACGCCGGTTGCTGCGCCGGCGCATTGGCTACTCCGATTACGACGAAACCCGCAACTGTACTTAATATTCTCTTCATCATCTTTCTTGTCTCATCTCGCTTGCGTCACAATGTCAACCAGCGCCGGTTCGCCACGCTTGACGGCGGCTGCGGCGCGACGGAGTGCCGGCCCAAGGTCTTTGGGATCAGTGATAGGCCCTTCCGCATGCAGGCCCATACCTTGTGCGATCTTCGCGAAATCGATATGGGGATCCGTGAGCGTCGAGCCCATCGTTCCGCGATCCACTCCGCGGTTGCGTTCGTTGCACATCCGTTGCACGTGCATGATTTCCTGATGATAGCCACGGTTGTTCAGCATTACGCTCAATAGAGGAATGCGATGATGGGCCGCAGTCCATAGGACGCCCGGCGCATACATCAGATCCCCATCCGTCTGCAGGCTCACTGAGAACCGCCCGTATTTCTTGTTCGCGAGCGCGGCCCCAACCGAAGATGGTGCACCGTAGCCGATTCCGCCGCCGCCGGCATGTCCGGGCCATTGATACGGCTTATTAAAATCCCATAACCGCCGAGGCCAAATTCCAGCCTCGCTGTAGTAATTCGAAACCAAGGACCAGTCTTCATTCTTGATTACCGCCCACAGCTCGGCAGCGACGCGGGCTGTACTCACCGGATTGGCATCCCAAGCATAGGTCGCTGCCTGCCGCATTCGCTCGCGAGTTGTACGGCTTGCCTCAGCCAGTTTCGCGCCGCGCTGTTGGAAGACGCGCTGACGATCACCGGTAGCCAAACGCTTGACGGCTTCGATCAACGCCGGCAAGGTGGCTTCGCCATCCGCGGCGATTGCCAAATCGACCTCGGCAAACCTGCGAAAATCCTGATAGTTCGACTTGATGTAGAGATCGCCGGACGTGATCGTCGCCAGCTTCGCGCCTGGCTTCGTCAGCTTGCGGGTCGACCGATGCACCTGATCCCGGAGGGCGTTGACGGTTGCCCAGAAGTCGGCCACTTCGAGGCCGACGACAAGGTCGGCTTCTCCAACCGCAGCTGCAGCACGCTGCGTCTGATTGAGCGGATGGTGCGAAGGGAAATTCATCCGCCCGCCCTGATCGATGACAGCGGCTTGGAGGGTCTCGGCAAGCTCGATGAGCAACGGCATCGCCGCAGTGGTCCGTGCCAGACGGTCGGCAACAAGCACGGGATTTTCTGCCGCGACCAGAAGCCGCGCCAACTCGTTGACGGCGCCCGCTTCTCCCTGCGGCGGCGCGGGCACAGTCAATTTGGGAATGGACAACTTAGTTCTGCTTTCGTTCGGACCTTCCTGCAGACCGGCATCGAGCACAACGAGGACAGGCGCCATCGGGGGCGTCATCGCAATCTTATACGCGCGGACTGCCGACTCGCCGAAGTGGATCAACGAGGCCGGCTGATCGTCCCATTTTGTGAAGTCGCGGACGATCCCCGCACAATCCTGGACACCGTGGTACCACTCTGCGGGCCTGCGGATCGCGGCGTCCACGTAGTTGCCGGCCATGATGTAAACGGGGACGCGATCGCACCACGCGTTGTAAATCGCCATTGAGGCATGCTGCAGCCCCACCGTCCCATGGGCCAGGACTGCCATCGGCTTGCCTTCGATTTTGAAATAACCATGCGCCATGGCCACCGACGACTCTTCGTGACAATTCGTGATGAACTCGGGATTGCGATTGCCGCCGTAATTGATAATGGATTCCTGCATCCCGCGGAAGCTCGATCCGGGATTGGCGCAAACATATTCGAAACCGAGCGATTTGATCACGTCCACCATGTAATCGGAACCACAACTGTCCGTGATCAGAACCTCAGCCTCCTCCGAAGCGCTTGGAGATTGCTGTGCCATCACCGCCTTTGGCTGGGCGATCGCAGCCGCGCCTGCCAGCATTCCACCCTTGAGGAATTTCCGCCGTTCCATCTTGCTCTTTGCCGCCATGCAATCCTCCCCACTTTGCTTGCGCTGATGATATACGATTGCAGGCCGTGAGAGAACAAATCCCAGAAGCGGACGTGGCCGTCGTTGGCGGAGGCAATGCCGGCTTGTGCGCTGCCCTGGCTGCCCGAGAATCCGGCGCCTCCGTCATGGTGTTCGAATGCGCTCCGGTCGAGTATCGCGGAGGCAACAGCCGTCACACGCGAAATATGCGCTGCATGCACAACGCTCCTACCGGCGTGCTGACGGATGCCTATACGGAAAAGGAATATTGGGAAGATCTCCAACGTGTCACCGGCGGAAATACGTCGGAACAATTGGCAAGGCTCATAATCAGGGGTTCAGTCGAGATAACGCTGTGGATGAGACGATACGGTGTCCGCTTTCAACCCTCTCTGGAGGGAACGCTTCACCTGGGCCGCACGAACGCCTTCTTCCTTGGTGGAGGCAAGGCGTTGATGAATGCCTATTACTCCGCGGCACTGAAACTCGGTATTGGCGTCCTCTACAATGCCGAGGTCGAGGAATTGCACATATGCGACGGCAAATTCAAAAGTGGCAAGATGCTTCTCAATGGGCAACCTGCCGAATTCCGCGCGAAGACTCTCGTCGTCGCTTCCGGCGGCTTCGAAGCGAATTTGGAATGGCTCGAGAAAGTGTGGGGCGAAGCGGCGCGCAACTTCATCATTCGCGGAACACCGTATAACAAAGGCAAGATCCTGAAAGTGCTTCTGGATCACGGGGCCGAACCGGTCGGCGATCCAAAGCAGTGTCACGCGGTCGCAATCGACGGCCGGGCGCCCAAATTTGACGGAGGCATTGTGACGCGGCTGGATTGTGTGCCGCTAGGGATCGTCGTCAACCGGTACACCGAACGTTTCTATGATGAGGGCGAAGATCTTTGGCCCAAGCGCTATGCCATCTGGGGACGTCTGGTCGCCCAGCAACCTGATCAGATCGCGTATTCCATTTTCGATTCGAAAGTAATCGGCCGCTTTATGCCATCGGTTTTTCCCCCGATTGCCGCCTCGAGTATCACAGAATTGGCTGCGGCTCTCGGCCTGCCGCCGGAGAAACTCGACAGCAGCGTTCGCGAATTTAATCAAGCCGTGCGGCCGGGCCGCTTTGATCATCAGATTTTGGATGACTGCCGCACCGAAGGCCTCAATCCACCGAAATCTCACTGGGCACAAACCATCGACCGGCGTCCCTTCTACGGTTTTCCGCTGCGGCCGGGAATCACTTTCACCTATTTGGGCGTAAAGGTGAATGAGCGAGCGGAAGTCCAGGGTCTGGGCAGGAACACAAATATCTTCGCGGCCGGAGAGATCATGGCAGGTAATGTTCTTGGCAGAGGCTATCTGGCGGGGTTCGGGATGACCATCGGATCTGTGTTCGGACGAATCGCGGGACGGGAGGCTGCGCGTGCCGCAGGTTGCTGACATTATCGCCGAGGGCAAGCGCCTGATGAGCGTCTGCAACGCCTGCCGTTACTGCGAAGGCTACTGTGCCGTTTTTCCCGCCATGGAACGCCGGTTGACGTTCAGCGATGCGGACATGGATTATCTGGCGAATCTGTGCCACAACTGCGCTGAATGTTACTACGCTTGCCAGTACGCGCCGCCGCACGAATTTGGCGTCAACGTACCTAAGGTTTTAGCGGAAATCCGCGCGCGATCCTACGAGAAGAACGCGTGGCCCCGCTTCTGGCCTGTAAGTGCGACCTGGGCCGTTATGGCTGGAATCATCGTTACAGCCGCGCTCGCGGGCAGGCGCGCCACAACGGGCGCTGATTTCTACGGCGTCATTTCTCACGACGTGATGGTCGGTGCATTTGCCGCCGTTTTTGCCGTCATTATCCTGGTGCACGCTGCAGGATTTTTACGTTTCTGGCGCGACTCGGGAGAGAAACTATCGGAAGCTTTCACGCCCGCCGTCCTGTTGAACGCATTACGTGATGGCCTTTCGTTGAAAAATCTAGATAGTCACGGCGCAGGATGCACCTATCCGGATGAGCACCATTCACAGGCGAGGCGGTGGTTTCATCATTTGACTTTCTACGGCTTTCTGCTCTGTACAGCATCGACCAGCGTCGCTGCCTTTTACCATTCGGTCATGGGATGGAGTGCCCCGTATCCGTATTTCAGCTTGCCAGTTGTGTTGGGGACTCTGGGCGGCGCCGGGTTGCTTGCCGGCCCCATAGGTCTTTACCGGCTCAAGCAGCGGCGCGACACGGCGATCATCGACGCCAAGCAGGACAGCATGGACGTTTCATTCCTGATGTTGCTTTTCCTGACCGGCATGACGGGGTTGCTATTGCTCGGGTTGCGCCAAACCAATGCCATGGGACTGCTTCTGAGAATTCACCTGGGCGTCGTCTTTGGCTTATGTCTAACGCTGCCCTACGGGAAGTTCGTGCATGGCATCTATCGCTGGGCGGCGCTCTTGCGCTCGGCGCTGGAAACCGCGCGAAGTCAGCACTAACGTTGCGACCAGGCTCGCGAGTCCGGCAAATCCCATCCAGGCGCCGGGCATGGCCGCGTTTCCAGTCTCGTGAATCAGCCAGGTGGAGACCGCAGGCGTGAAACCGCCGAAGATACCGGTGGCAAGGCTGTATGAAAACGAGAAACCCGAAACGCGCACATCGGCGGGCATGATTTCAGTCAGAAACACCACCATCGCGCCGTTATAGCTGCCGAAAATCATCGATAACCAGAGTGCTGCCAATAGCAGTCGTCCGAACGAGGGATCGCTGACCAACCAGAACAGAACCGGGTAGGGAGTGAGCAGGGCCATCATGGAAAACAGCAGGAGCAGAGGCCGGCGACCGATCCGATCCGATAATGCGCCCATGATGGGTAGCCAGCACAAATTCGAGAAACCGACGAGTAGCGTCACGAGCATGCTGGAACTGGCAGCGAGGTGGAGAACACTAGTTCCGTACGTCGGCATATAGGCGGTAATCAGGTAAAACGTCACCGTCGTCGTCAGCGATAACATCATCCCTAATACAATCAAAGACCAATGGGAGACAATCGTGCGCCAGATTTCCAACGCATTGGGATGATGCTTCCGCGCTTTGAACTCTTCGGTCTCGGCCAGGGTGCGGCGCAGCAACAGCAGAAACGGGACCAGCATCGATCCGATCAGCAGCGGGACACGCCATCCCCATCCGACCATCTGCTCCGGACGAAGCGTGCCGGAAAGAATCAAACCGAGAAACGCTGCAAACATGACCGCTACTTGCTGGCTGCCCGATTGCCACGCTACATAAAATCCTTTGCGCCCGGGAGTGGCGATCTCTGCCAGATAAACACTTGCGCCGCCGACTTCGACGCCTGCCGACAGACCCTGCAGCAGGCGGCCGGCGACAACTAATAAAGGAGCGAACAAGCCGATCCGCTCGTATCCCGGCATGATGCCGATCGAGATCGTACCGACAGCCATTAACGAAAGCGTCAGCAGCAGGCCTTTGCGCCGGCCGTGATGATCGATGTAGGCGCCCAACACTACCGCTCCCAGAGGGCGCATCAGATATCCCGTCCCGAACGTCATGAACGACAACATCAACGACGCGTATTCGTTCTGAGTGGGAAAAAATGCGCGCCCGATCGCGGCAGCGTAATAGCCGAAGACCATAAAGTCGTACATCTCGAGGAAATTTCCCAACGAGACACGGACGACGGCGCCGATCTTTGAGTTTTTCATTTGGCCATGCCTTTGAATGCGTACTTGTAATAGCGCTGACCGTTGTTAACCTCGCCGAGAAACAGATTTCCTTTCGAGTCTATTGCCACGCTGTGAATGTGAAAGAATTCTCTTGCGTTGTGACCTGCGTGTCCGCCAACGGAGGAGACGATTTCCAATGTTTGCCGGTTCAGCACTCGAATGGCTTTATTGGAGCCGTCGACGACGTACAGGAATTTTTGTTCCTTATCCGGTGAGACGGCGAGAGCGTGTACTGTTCCCTCGTTCTGGAGCGTGCTTCTCGAGATAAATACTTCCTTGATGAATGTCCCGTCCAGCTTGAACACCTGGAGCCGATTATTCGAACGATCGGCGACATAGACAAGATCGTCGTTTGTTACCAGGACCGCGTGAACAGGATTGTTGAAACCCTCCGGTGCGGCACCTTGAACAAGCTGCGGGCGCGGCGGGAACTTGAGACTATCATCGGGCTTCTTGCCGTAGGCGCCCCAATGCCGTTTGTATTTGCCGGTGTCCGCATCGAAGACGATGACGCGATGATTGAAATACCCGTCAGCCACGAACAATTCATTTGTCTTCGGGTAGATGAACAAACCGGCAGGACCTCCGAGATTCTCCGTATCATTGCTGCCGCGATTCTTTCCCGCGTGCCCGATCTGCATGAGGAACTTTCCCTTGTTCGTGAACTTGAGGATCTGATTGTCTTCTTTGTTGTTCCCGCTCAGCCAGACGTTGTCCTTAGAGTCGACTAAGATGCCGTGCTCGGACGCAAACCACTCGTAGCCCTGTCCGGGACCACCCCACGCCTGAAGAAACTTTCCATTGGTATCGAACTCCAGCACAGGCGGCGCGGGTATGCAGCACTCGGATTGCGGCGGATTCAGCGAAGCGCCTTTTTCTCCGTCAGGGATTGTGGCCGGCCGATGGAAGACCCACACGTTGTCATGAGAGTCGACAGCGGTTCCACCGACCTGTCCGTTCACCCATTTATTCGGTAGCGCCTGCGACCAGAGCGGATCCGGCTCGAATCGTGGCACCTCCGTCCGGCTCGCCTGCCCATTCGCATGCTGCTGGACAATCGCAATCGCAACTATGGCGATAACCAGTACGCCAAGCATCCAGACTTTGCCTCTCATGAATCACCCCTTAGTGATCAGGAATGTGCGCATTATAGCGGAAGCTCGGAATGAGCAACACTTTTCGCTTGTTCGTCGTCAGAACCCGGTATAATCGATTCCGATCTCCTTGAGTTACGGGTTGTATTTTTTCGAAACATTGAACGCTTAACCAAGGGCCTCTCGAATGTGAAACGCCTAACGATTATCGCCCTCGGTATACTGCTCTCCAGTTGCCATAAACGTACTCAGGCTACGGTCGCTGTGCCTGAGCCTTTGCCTCCGCCTCCGCCAGAGGTTGTTCATGTTGTCGTTCCTGTTGCTGCCCCGGTTCCCGTTCCCCTGGACGTTCCCGCTTCTTTGCCTGTTCCTCCGGGGGCTGGCCTGTTCGAACAAGCCGAACTCGCCTTCGCCCTGGGCGATTATGAAGCCGCGATCCAGGATTACGAAAATTATCTGCTATCGGTTCCTAACGGCGACCGTACCGACCAGGTGCTGTTCCATGTCGGGATGGCCTATGTATTGCGGACCAAACCGCCTGCAAACTGGATACGCGCTACCGCGAGTCTAAGGCGGCTGGTAAACGAACATCCGGACAGCCCTCTACGGCCGGAAGCGACGTTGATCCTTTCCCTGCGCTCCCGTGCCGACCAGCTTGCTAAGGATGCCAAGGCCACAAGTGAGATCGTCCTGGAATTAAACATGGAGCTCGAGAGGTTAAAGAAGATCGACGCGGATCGCCGGAAGCGTCCGTAACGACTCGGTGTTCATTCGCGGCGTGAGCTTCGGCTTCTTGAAAACTCGAAGCGCTATGGATGAGTACAACCTTCCGGAGTCATATGGCAAAACTCGCCTGGTCGTGCTCGCCGTGGATCCGTATCTGATTCATGCTTATTGGGAGATTGCCCCGCCTGAGCTCGATGAAGCGAAACGGCATTCGGGAAATACCAAAGCCGTGCTCCGGTTCTACAAGAGGACCAACCAAGGCGAGTACGCAGATTGGTTCGATATCGACATCGATCTTCAATCTCGCAATTGGTATGTGCATCTTTGGAGTGTGGAGGAATCCTACCGCGTGGATCTGGGCCTGAAACGAAGTGACGGAACACTCTTTCGGCTGGTCCCATCGCAGCTTGTCCTTATGCCCCGCTCTTTGCCTGCGCCCGAGATCGACCAACGGCCGGCGAGAGTGGACCCAACCGAGCGGCGTGCTGAAACGGTTCCCGTGCCCTCCCCGCAACAAGATCCGCAGCAAGAAACGATCGCTCCCCTGGCCAACTTATTCGATGCTAGTCCGATTCCACCAACGCCGATCGATTCCGCAAAGATCATCCTGGAGCAACTCAAGACGGCGTTTGCCTCTAGGCAGTGGCGTTGGGACCCATTCGAAGTCGAGACCGCGGGGTCAGCGAATACTCACACCGAAAGACCAGCCACGGATCTGACCGCCATGGATTTGACCGCCATGGATGAGACGAAACTCACGACTGGATTGTTTTCCGGAGCGCTTCAGAGTAGCCACACAAAGAAGCAATCGGATGAAGAATGAAACCGGGTTATCTGGCACTCGTGCTTCACGCGCATTTGCCGTTTGTTCGTGAAATCGAGGATGACGATTCGCTCCAACAGCACTGGCTCTTTGAAGCTATTACGGAAACTTACATTCCCCTTCTGCTCGTTTTCGATAATCTGATCCGCGATCGCATCGATTTCCGATTGACGTTTTCGATTACGCCGACGCTGGCGTCGATGTTGGGCAATCCGCTGCTCCAGTCGCGTTATCTCGTCAGGCTCGAACGCTTAATCGAACTGACGGACAAGGAAGTCACACGCACGCGGACGGATCCGCAGTTCGCCCCGCTTGCTCGCATGTACCAAGCGCTGTTTGGAAGCATTCACGAGGCGTTCGTCCATCGATACAAAAAAGACCTGCTTGGCGCATTCCATCGGCTCCAGACACTTGGTTATCTGGAGATCATTGCCAGCGCCGCGACGCACGGGTATTTGCCCTTGCTCGCGGTCAACGAGGCGGCGGTACGGGCGCAGATTAAAGTCGGCGTGGAGCAGTACCGGCAAAGTTTTGGACGAATGCCTGCCGGTTTCTGGCTCCCGGAGTGCGGATACTTCTCCGGCGTGGACGCGTTGCTCGATGAGGTGGGAATTCGATTTACGATCCTGGAAACACACGGGATTACACGTGCGCACGAACGGCCCCGCTACGGCGTTCATGCGCCGGTGCATTGCCCATCCGGGGTCGCCGCGTTCGGGCGTGATCCGGATTCTTCCAGGCAGGTATGGAGTGCGGGGGACGGCTATCCGGGAGACTACGATTACCGCGAGTTCTATCGCGACATTGGCTACGATCTGGATCACGACTATATCAAGCCATATATTCTCCCGAGCGGCGTCCGCATTGACACCGGCATCAAGTATCATCGCATCACCGGAAAAGGCGATCCCAAAGACCCATATGTACCGGAATGGGCCGAGCGAAAAGCCGAAATTCACGCCGAGCATTTTCTCGATGAACAAATAAAACAAATTGAGTGTTCAGGGCGTCTGATGGACCGGAAGCCGCTAACCGTTGCTCCTTATGACGCAGAATTGTTCGGACATTGGTGGTTTGAAGGTCCGCGATGGCTGGATCATCTTATCCGAAAAACCGCTGCGCGCCAGGACGTCATTCGCCTTGTTACACCTTCCGATTATCTGAGTGAGCATCCGGTAAACCAGACCTGCACTCCGTGCGACTCAAGCTGGGGTTATAAGGGCTACAACGAAGTTTGGCTTAACGGGAAAAATGACTGGATCTATCCCCACCTCCATGCGGCTGGTCTGATGATCGAGGATCTCGCCGCCCGTTATCCCGCGCCCAAAGGATCAGCCTTACGCACGCTAAACCAGGCTGCGCGAGAGTTACTGCTGGCGCAGGCCAGCGACTGGGCATTCATGATCAGCTCCGGGCAAATGGAAGACTATGCCAGCCGGAGAATCAAGAGCCATCTGGCGCATTTTCACCGGCTCAAAGAACAAGTCGAGAGCGGCGTGGTGGACCAGGAATGGTTGGAATCGATCGAAAAACAGGACAATATCTTTCGGGAGATCGAAACTTTCGCGGCTTTCCGCATATCCTCATCTGAAGTCTAAGACGAAACCCCGCTCCCCCTAACTGGGAGCGGGGTTCTTCTTTTTTGCAATTCACGAGGTGCGAAACGAGCCATCGTTTCGCGAGCTACGGATTGCAAAAACGCCCTACAGAATCCTGCAAATCATTCACGCTGGACGCTCCAAGTGCTAAGACAGCCGCATTAATGCCCCTAAACTGTCGGGCCAGTGCAGAAATCGTCTTCCCGTGGCAGTTCGCCTGCCCGGGCGTTCCGGCCTCGGGAACCGTGTCACCGGCCAGCGAAAACGTCATATTGAACGTGGGCGCTGTGGTGGCGGGCGGTATGATGCCGATGATGTCGGTGCCGATTCGTAGCCAATCCGGGTTCAGGTTTGCGTTGCGGATCCACGCTTGTAAGTCTGTCACACCGGCCGGAAACGGCGTCCCGGGCGGCACGATCGGCCTCGGGGCCGAAAGGTACAGGAAATCGCCACCGTTCACCAGGACCTCCGGCCGGAAGAAATAGTGACCCGCCGGCAAAATGATTGGGGTGGTGAAGTTGATGGTGATCGCGACCTCTTCGCCGCTCTGTGGCCCTTCGCCGTGCGTTAGTTGATTTGGTGACGCATTGATGCCATTTACCACACTATTCGCGACCGTGAAGCTCGGATTCAACAGGGTTGAAGAAAAGCTAAGCGTTCTCGCAAGGGGATCGCGCGTGGCGGTGTCGATTTCGACATCCGCGGGCGAATTGACCCGCGTGGGCACACGGATTGTGCGAGACAGGTCCGAGTCCAGGGGGAAGACATGGTACAACTCCACCTCGACCTGGCTGATACTGGCCAGCGGCATTGTGTTGGGAACGATTAGCCCGGTAATAACGGCCTGGCTAATGACTGTGGTCTCGGTCAGGGCAAAGTCATCGGCCGTCTCAGTCTCTATCTTCCCGGGGCTGGGACGCCGGGACAGCGCCCCGAGCCGACCGTCTGGGTTGCCGGTACTGAAGAAAAAATGTTCAGCCCACGCCGGCTCCGCGAGCCCGATCCCAATCATCAGGATCGCTGTTGCTAAACTCAATCGTGATCTCATGATTATCATTTTTGTTCTCCTTCGCTTCTCATTCCGACTGGGCTGCCGCCCAGTCATCCCTCTAAACGCAGCCAGCCCTCCATTCAGCCAATGCGCATACAGAGCGATCGTCCAAGGAGGTAAGCTGCTGATTCAGTGGTCCCTTGCGTTGGTGAGTTCCATGAATCGTTACGAGCCCAGCGGTGCTTTGTTTGATTTTGCCCCCATCGTTTTGATGGTTCCACCATCGCATTGATAGTGTCTTCGAGACCCCAATGATTTCGTGTGAGGGTCGGAGCGAGTCACACGACTATCCGAGCCCACGCCGCAGACCCACTGACAATGTCGGGGTTGGAACGGGAGAGATATATGAAAGCGACCGCCCGGCGACGGCTCCGCTGGTCAGTTCGCTGGAGCCTTCAGCTGCGCGTTGATCGAGTCATACCGGGCATGAACTGGGAATGGAATATTAATCTCGGTTCGTTCCGGCGACGAATGCGCGCAGGCGGCGGTTGCGGCTGGGATGACGAAGTTTGCGAAGAGCCTTTGCTTCGATCTGCCGTATGCGCTCTCGCGTCACACCGAAGTTTTGGCCGACCTCTTCAAGCGTGTGCTCGGTGCCGTCCTCCAGTCCAAACCGCATCTTGATGATGCGCTCTTCACGAGGCGTCAGTGTGTTCAGCACCTGCTCTGTCATTTCCTTTAAATTGATATTGATGACCGCGTCGGCGGGTGAAACCGCGCCACGATCTTCGACGAAATCACCAAGGTGTGAATCTTCCTCTTGACCAACCGGCGTTTCCAGCGAGACTGGTTGCTGCCCGATCTTGAGAACCTTGCGCACTTTCGATACTGGAATGTCCATGCGCTTTGCGATCTCCTCGCTGGTGGGCTCCCGTCCAAGCTCATGGACCAGAGCCCGCGACGTGCGGGTCACTTTGTTGACCATCTCGATCATGTGCACCGGAAGGCGGATGGTTCTTGCCTGATCGGCGATAGCGCGGGTGATTGCCTGACGAATCCACCAAGTTGCGTAGGTCGAAAACTTGTAACCGCGCCGATAGTCAAACTTGTCGACGGCCTTCATTAATCCCATATTGCCCTCTTGAATGAGGTCGAGGAATTGAAGACCGCGGTTGTTATATTTCTTCGCAATGGAAACAACTAAACGAAGGTTCGCTTCAACGAGTTCCCTTTTCGCGATCTCGGCCCGAACCTGGCCCCGCATCGCCGTTTGGACCGCGCGTCGAAGTTCGAGAGCCGTTGCATGGGCTTCGCTTTCGATTTCTCCGATGTTGGCCTTTACGATCTTGATCTCTTTCTCAACATTCTTGCGGTATTCCTTCTTGCTACGATCGGCTTTGCGTTCGAGTCGGCGGAGTTCCTGTTCGAGCGGACGAATTTTATCGACGGTCTCTTTCATCACTGCCATCAAGTGGAGTTTCTCGCCATTCGAGAATTCGAGAGACCGGATGAGCTTCGACAACTCGACTCGCGTACGGCCGAGATTCCAAAGGGCACGCCGAAGCGATGCCTTTTTTTCCTTCGATCCCATTCCGTCCAATTTCATGCGGAGGGTATTTACCTTTTTATACGTCTTGTCGATCTGGCCGATAATGTCCAAGCTTTCCTGGAGCTTCTCTCCAATTTTGTCATCGGTCAATTCCTCGTCACGAAACTGCAGAATATCTTTGATGATGCTGGGATCTTTCTTCAATTGATCTCCCAGCGAAATGATTTCGCGGGCGATGACCGGCGACCGCGACAGCGACTTCAATACCGTAAGGTGGCCGCGCTCGATACTTTTGGCGATCACGACTTCGCCGTCGCGGGTAAGCAACGGTACCGTTCCCATCTCGCGGAGGTAAATCCGTACGGGATCGTTGGTTTTCTCAAGCGCGCCCGGCGTGAGGTCTAGTTCAACCTCGCCTTCAGGAATCTCCTTGAACTCCTTTTCACCGGGAATCTTGTCCAGCCCGGCAAAACGTTCATCTTCGGCATCGATGACTTCGATACCCGCTGTACCGAAAGCGGAAAACAGATCATCCAAATCTTCAGCAGAGGCACCGATTTCAGAAGACAGAAGCTCGCGCACCTCATCATAGAGGAGGTACCCTTTTTCCTTGCCGATATCGATTAGCTTCTGTATCCCGTCGGTAAACTTGTCTTCAAGTGCCAATGGATTGTCCTATCTTGCCAGGGCGGTGTCGTCGCTTACAAATGCCTCAAGTTCAATAAGGATAGCAGGCAATGCTAGTACCCGAAGTGCTGTGACT
>Ga0209761_1000582_pt1 | contig 22662 bp, 14 predicted proteins | sample GraSoi013_1_40cm_4_FD_185818 | JGI IMG/M metagenome (GOLD analysis project Ga0209761, IMG submission 185818) | Grasslands soil microbial communities from the Angelo Coastal Reserve, California, USA - Sample 09_25_2013_1_40cm (SPAdes) (version 2) | ecosystem: Environmental > Terrestrial > Soil >...
ATCGTGAGCATCGGTGACGTCGTCAAGCACCGGCTGGACGAGCTCGAGACGGAGGCGAACGTCCTCCGCGACGCCTTCCTCGCCCGGCAGTAGGCGGTCCGCGACCGACGTTACCGCGCGCCGTCACCGGCTCTGCGCGGCAACCGCGCGTCGCTTGATCGCACGGGAGCGATGTGCTATCACCGGCGGACTCTCGACTCTGGAGGTCCCATGACCCGCACGCGGAACGCAATCCTCGTCGCGCTGTGGCTGCTCGGACCCGCCTTCCTCGCCTCCCCGGCGGGGGCGCAGGACGAAGTCCGGCTCGGCGCCTTCGCCCCCATCTCCGGCATCAGCGCCGACGTCGCGGCCCAGATCAAGGCGGGCATCGAGGTCGCGGTGGAGCGCACGGAGAGCGTTCCGCTCGGCGGCAAGCCCGCCAGGGTCCGTGTGATCTGGTACGACACGGAAGGCAAGGGCGACGTCGGCCTGAATGTGGTCACGCGCGCGCTCACCGTGGACAAGATCCACGCGGGCATCGGCTTTCTCTCCAGCGACGTCTTCATCCGGGTGATGGACGAGTTCCAGAAGGCGTCCACGCCTGTGGTGGCCTGCTGCGCGGCGTCGCTGAAGATCGGCGACAAGATCACACAGACGAAGGCGCAGTACGTCTTCCAGCTCAGCCCCACCGTCAACGACATCGCGCGCTCGCTCAACGCCGCCGTGGTGGCGCACGTGAAGCCCAAGAAGGTCGTGATGCTCAACGAGAACACCGACGCGGGCCGTGACTTCTCCCGCATCTCGCGCGAGTGGCTCGCCGCCAACGCCCGGGGTGTGGAGGTCGTGGCGGACGAGTTCGTCGACCGTGGCGTGACCGACCTCACCCCGCAGCTGGCCAAGGTGAAGCGCCTCGGGGCGCAGGCCATCATCGGCGAGATCTACGGCTCGAGCGGCCCCGTGCTGTTCACCCAGTGGTTCGAGCTGCGCGTGCCCGCGGTGGTCGCGCACATGGGAGCCACGGTGTCCGCGCAGACGTTCGTGGATCAGCACGCTCGGCAGATGGATGGCGCGATCGTCAACAACCGCTGGTGGCCGGCCAGGTACTCCGAGGTGTCCGAGCCGATGCTCGCCGCCTACCGGAAGAAGACGGGCACCGACGCCACCAACTTCGCGGTGCAGGGGCACGACGCGGCCCTCGTCGTCCTGGAGGCGATCCGGAAGGCCGGCAGCGTCGATCCCCAGAAGGTCGCGGCTGGACTCGAGAACGGCACGTTCGTCACCGCCTGGGGCACGCGCAAGTTCACGCCGCTCGCCGAGGGCCATCGCATGCCCATCCAGACCGTGATCGTGCAGATCCAGGGCGGCAAAAAAGTGCCGATCTATCCGGATTCGGTCGCCTCGGCCGGCGGCGGCAAGTTCGTGCCCGTGCCGCCGTACGCGTGGGAAAAGAAGTAACCCAGCCGGCGCGGCTCGCCGTCTCCGAGCTCACGAAGCGCTTCGGCGGCCTCCGCGCCGTCAGCGGCTGCTCGTTCGAGGTCGAGGCGGGCAGTGTCGTCGGCCTCATCGGGCCCAACGGCTCCGGCAAGACCACGGTCTTCGATCTCATCACGCGCCTGCTCCGGGCCGACGGCGGGCGCGTGCTTCACGACGGTGAGCGCATCGACGACCTGTCGACGCACGAGATCGCCCGACGGGGCATCGGGCGGACGTTCCAGGCGGTGAGACTCTTCCGCGCGCTGCCCGTGCGCGAGAACCTCGCCATCGCCGCCATGGGCCGCGGCGTGCGCGACTGGGAGGGACGTGCCGACGCCTGGCTCGAGCGCCTCGGGCTCATGGGGCTCGTCGATGCGTCCGCGGGCAGTCTCTCCGTCGGCCAGCAGCGCCTGCTCGAGCTTGCGATGAACCTCGTGATCGAGCCCACCCTGCTCCTGCTCGACGAGCCGCTCGCCGGTGTACATCCGGTCGTCCGCCGCCAGATCGCCGAGACCATCCGCGAGCTCCGCGGCCGGGGCCGCACGTTCCTCATCATCGAGCACCACATGCCATTCGTCATGAGCCTCTGCGACAAGATCGTGGTCATGGATCATGGCGAGAAGATCGCCGAGGGACCGCCCGCGGCCATCCGCGCCGACGAGCGGGTCATCGCAGCGCTCCTGGGCCAGGGCCGCGCGCGCGACGACGCGTGATGCTGCGCGTGGCCGACGTCCGCTCCGGCTACGGCAAGCTCGAGATCCTCCAGTCCGTCTCGCTGGCGGTGGGCGAGGGCGAGATCGTGGGCCTCATCGGCCCCAACGGCGCGGGCAAGTCGACCCTGCTCAAGACCGCGTTCGGCTATCTGGCGCCGTTCGCGGGTGAGGTCGCCCTCGAGGGACGGCCTCTGGTCGGGCTCCGGCCCGATCAAGTCGTGCGCCTCGGCGTCGGCTACGTCGCGCAGGCGGGGGGGCTGTTCGCGGACATGACCGTGCACGAGAACCTCCTGCTCGGCGGCTACGCGCTGCGCTCGTCCCGCGAGGCGCGCGCGGCCGTGGACGAGCTCTACGCGCGCTTCCCGCTCTTCGCGGCCCGCCGGCGGCAGCCCGCGGGCAGCCTCTCCGGCGGCGAGCAGCGCATCCTCGCCGTCGCCCGCGCGCTCGCCGTGCGCCCGCGACTCCTCCTCCTCGACGAGCCCTCGGCCGCGCTCGCGCCCCGCTTCATCGCCGACGTGTACGACACCATCCGTGCGCTGAACGGCGGGGGCATCGCCATGCTCATCGTCGAGCAAAACGTGGAGGCGATTCTCGCCGTGGCTCACCGCGTGTTCGTGCTCGACCTCGGCCGGAACGCCTTCGACGGCACGCCGGCCGAGCTGCGCGCGAGCGACCGCATCCGCCGTCTGTATCTCGGCGAGGACGAAGGGTAGGGCGGTGCTCGAGTCGCTGGCCGAGTTCGCCATCCAGGGGATCGTGCTGGGCGGGCTCTACGCGCTCTTCGCCGTGGGCCTCACGCTGATCTTCGGCGTCCTCGACGTCATCAACGTTGCCCACGGCGAGTTCTTCGCCATCGGCGGCTACCTGGCGTTCGCCACCATCGTGGTCCTCCACTGGCCCGGCGCCGCCGGCGTGGCGGGCGCGGCCGTCGGAACCTTCCTGCTCGGGCTCGGCGTCTATCCGCTCCTCCTGGCGCCGCTGAAGCGCCGTCTCGGCGCGCGCCCGCGCGGTCCGCTCTACCTGGTGCTGACGCTCGGACTGTCGACGTTTCTCCAGTCGAGCCTCCTCGCCGCCGCCGGTGGGGACTACCTGCGCGTGCCGCCGTACGCGGGCGGGGTGCTGGACCTGTCATTCACGGCCGTGAGCCATCAGCGTCTGCTCGTGCTCGTCGTGTCGATCGTGCTTCTCGGCGGGCTGTTCCTCTTCCTGCGCTTCCACCGTGAAGGGCTCGCGGTCCGCGCGGTGGCGCAGAACCCCGACGCCGCGCAGGCGATGGGGATCAATCTCCGGCGCGTGTTCGCGCTGACGCTTGCCCTGGGGGTGGGGCTGGCCGGCGCGGGCGGAGCGCTCATGGCGCCGCTGTTCAACGTCTATCCCACCGTCGGCTTCCCGCTCACCATCAAGGCGTTCGCCATCACGATCCTCGGGGGCATGGGCAACCTCGCGGGCGCGCTCGTCGCGAGCTTCCTCATCAGCCTCGCCGAGGCGTTCTCGGTGATGCTCATCCCCTCCGAGTGGCAGAACGCCATCGCCTTCGCCGTGATGATCGTCATGCTGCTCCTGCGGCCCTCGGGCCTGCTCGGCGGTGGGGGCCGGCGATGATCGCACGGGTGCGCGTGATCGCGGTGCCGGCGGCGCTGGTCGTCGCGGCGCTCCTGCCCGCGCTGATCCCCCATCCGTTCGTCCTCACGCTCGCGACGCAAGCGATGGTGTGGGCGTTGCTCGCCGCGAGCTGGGACCTGCTGAGCGGCTACACGGGCCAGGTCTCGTTCGGGCACGCCGGCTTCTTCGCCCTCGGCGCCTATGCCGCCGCCACGGCCACCAAGCACGCCGATCTCTCGCCCTGGCTCGGTCTCGTCTTCGCCGCGCTGGTCGCGGCGCTCGTCGGAGGCCTGGCAGGATTTCCGGCGTTGCGGCTGCGCGGTCACTACCTGGCGCTGGTCACCCTCGGCCTGGCGGAGATCGTGCGCCTCGTCGCCCAGAACTGGCTCGAGCTCACCGGAGGCCCGTTCGGCATCCACGACTACCGCACGTTCCCCGGGTTGCCCGCAGCGCCCCTGGCGCATCGCCAGGCGCGCTACGTGATCGTGGTCGCCATCGTCGCGGCCTCCGTCGTCGCGATGCGCGCGCTGTGCGAGCGCACGCCGGCGGGCAAGGCGTTCCGCGCGATCCGCGAGGACGAGGTCCTTGCGGAGATGCTGGGCATCCGCACCACCGTCTACAAGCTGCTCGCGTTCGTGGTGAGCTCGGCCTTCGCCGGGCTCGCGGGAGCGCTGTATGCCTACGACGTGCAGCTCGTGAGTCCGTCGGTCGCTTCGGCGGCGACGACGTCCTTCGTGATCGGCATGGCGGTCTTCGGCGGACTCGGCACCGTCTGGGGCCCCGTCCTCGGGGCCCTCCTGCTCTTCGGTCTCAGCGAGGGCTTGCGCTTCATCGGCGTGGTCTACAATCTCATCGCGGTCGGGCTCGTGATCATGATCTTCGTGGTGTTCGTCCCGCGCGGGCTCGCCGGAGGCAGGCGAACGGCATGACGTACCGGCTCGGCGTGGACGTGGGCGGGACCTTCACCGATCTCGTGCTGGTCGACGCCACCGGCGCAGCGCGAACGCGCAAGCTGCTCTCCACCACCGGCAACTACGCCGACGCCATCATCGCGGGCGCGCGGGCGCTGCTCCTCGACGCCGGGGCGCCGGCCGCCGACGTGCGCGAGATCATCCACGGTACGACCGTGGCCACCAACGCCATCCTCGAGCGCCGGGGCGCGCGCACGGGTCTCATCACGACCGAGGGCTTTCGCGATCTCCTGGAGATCGGCCGGCTCCGCCTCGCCCGGCTCTACGACCTGAATTTCGAGCGCCCGGCGCCCCTCGTGCCGCGGCGATGGCGTCGAGAGGTGCGTGAGCGGATGAACCACCGCGGCGAGGTGGTGACGCCGCTGGATCGCGAGAGCGTCGTGGAGGCCGTCGATCGTCTGCTGGCCGAGGGCGTGGAATCCATCGCCGTCTGTCTCCTCCACGCGTGGGCGAACGGCGAGCACGAGCGGGCGATCGGCGCCATCGTCCGGGAGCGCGCGCCCGGCGTGGGCGTGACGCTGTCGTCGGAGATCCTTCCCGAGATGCGCGAGTTCGAGCGCACGAGCACGGCCGTCACGAATGCGTACGTGATGCCCGTGTTGGACCGTTACCTCGGACGGCTCGAGCACGAGATTCGCGCCCTCGGGACCCGCGCCCCCGTGCTCGTGATGCAGTCCAACGGCGGGGTGATGACGGCGGAGAGCGGGCGCCGGCGTCCCGTGCACGTGATCGAGTCCGGCCCGGCCGCGGGCGTCATCGCGACGGCGGCGCTGGCGCGCCGCGTCGGCGCCCCCAACGCCATCAGCATCGACATGGGCGGCACGACGGCCAAGGCCTCGGTGATCGAGGCCGGCGCGATCACGCGGGCGGGAGAGTTCGAGATCGGCGGCGTCGTGTCGCAGGGGAGCCGGCTCAACAAGGGCTCGGGCTTCCTGCTCCGCGTGCCCGCCATCGACATCGCCGAGGTCGGCGCGGGCGGCGGCAGCATCGTGACGATCGACGACGCCGGCGCGATCCATGTGGGTCCTCGCAGCGCCGGCGCCACGCCGGGCCCCGTCTGCTACGACGCCGGCGGCACCGACGTCACCCTCACGGACGCCAACGTGTGCCTCGGCTATCTCCATCCCGAGCGCTTGCCGAGCGGGCTCAGGCTGAACGCGGAGAAGTCGCGGCGCGCCGTGGCGGACCAGGTCGCGTCGCGGCTCGGGCTCTCGCTCGAGGACGCCGCGTACGGCGTCTATCTGCTGGGGTGCGCGGGCATGGCGCGCGCCGTGCGGGCGGTGACGATCGAGCGCGGCCGCGATCCGCGCGATTTCGTCCTCGTCGCCTTCGGCGGGAACGGCCCGCTCTTCGCCGCCGAGATGGCGCGCTCGCTGGAGATCGGCACGATCGTCGTCCCTCCGGCGCCCGGCGTGTTCAGCGCCGTCGGCCTGCTCGAGGCCGAGGTGGAGCACCATCTCGTGCGCACGTTCTTGAGAACCTTGCAGGCGACCCCTCCGGCGGAGATCGCGGCGGCGGTGGCGGCGCTGGAGCGCGAGGCGGAGGGCCTGCTGCGCGACGAGGGCTACGCCGCCCGGCCCGAGATCACGCGCTCGGTGGACTGCAAGTACCAGGGGCAGTCCTTCGAGCTGACGGTGCCGCTCCCCGGGCGGCTCGACGGGTCGACGGCGCGCGAGCTGGCGGAGACCTTCGGGCGCGAGCACGAGCGGACGTACGGCCATCGGGCGGACGCCGATCCCATCCAGCTCGTCAATCTTCGCGTCACGGCGCGGATGCCGCGACAGGGTGGCGACGCGGCGGTCCGGGCGGGCGCCGGCCGCGCCGGCGCCGGCGGTGAGCGCCTCGCGTACTTCGGGGCTGCGCACGGTGCCCTCCGCACCCCGGTGCTCGCGCGCGGCGACCTCGGCGCCGTGTGGCGGCCCGGCCCGCTGCTCGTGGACGAGTACGACGCGACCACGCTCGTTCCGCCGGGCTGCGCCGCGCGGCGTGACGAGCACGACGACATCGTCATTCGGACGGGAGGGTAGCGCCATGCCCCCGCGTGACGTCGGTGATCCCATCCTCCTCGAGCTCATCAAGAATGCGCTCGACGCCATCGTGGACGAGATGGCCATCGCGCTCGTGCGAACCGCCTACTCGAACAATTTGAAGAACGCGATGGACATGTCGTGCGCCCTGTGCGACGCGGAGGGCCGCCTCATCGCCCAGGGCCTCACGCTGCCGCTCCACCTCGGCTCCATCCCCGACGCGATGGCCCAGGTGCGCCGCAAGTTCGTCGGCCGGATCGAGCCCGGCGACGTCTTCATTCTCAACGACCCGTTCGAGGGCGGCACGCACCTGCCGGACTTCTACATCTTCAAGCCGATCTTCCTCGACGGCGGGCTGGTGGGGTGGTCGGCGAGCATCGGCCACCAGCTCGACGTCGGCGGCAAGACGCCGGGCGGCAACGGCTGCGACGCGACGGAGATCTTCCAGGAGGGGCTTCGCATCCCGCCGTTGAAGCTCTATGACGCCGGGAGGCCGGTCGACGCGATCTTCGAGTTGATCGACCGCAACGTGCGGGTGCCGCGGCAGGTGCTGGGCGACGTGCGCTCGCAGGTCGCCGCGTGCCTCACGGGCGAGCGGGGCTATCTCGGCTTGATCGCGCGTTACGGGGTGGAGCGCCTGGCCGCGTGTACCACGGCGCTCCTCGATCAGGCCGAGCGCCTCGCGCGCCACGCGATCAGCGCGATGCCGGACGGGGCCTACACGTTCACGGACTGGATGGACGACGACGGCATCGACCCGGATCCGATCCCGATCACCGTGACCATCACCGTGGCCGGCGACCGCATGGTGGCGGACTTCACCGGCTCGGCGCCGCAGGTGAAGGGCGCCATCAATTCACCGCTGCCGTTCACGAAGTCCGCCGTGTACGCGTGCGTGCGCCACCTCATCGGAGGCGAGCCGCCGAACAACGAGGGCTACTTCCGTCCCATCGAGGTGATCGCGCCCGCGGGCACCGTGGTGAATCCCGTGCCGCCCGCCGCGGTGGCCGCCCGCGGACTCACCGGCTTCCGCATGGCCAACACGATGTTCGGGGCCCTCGCCCAGATCGCGCCGGATCGTGTCTTCGCCTGCGAGATGGGCGGCGACACGGGCGTGAGCTTCGGGGGCTACGACGCCGAGCGGCGGCCGTTCGTCTTCCTGGAGTTCCTGTTCGGGTCGTGGGGCGGGCGGCCGACCCGCGACGGCGTCGACGCGTGCAGCAGCGCGGTCGTCAACTTCTCCAACAATCCCATCGAGGTCATCGAGTCGGAGTACCCGATCCTCATCGAGCGTTACGGCTACGTGCCCGACTCGGGGGGGCCGGGCACGTTCCGGGGTGGCCTCGCGCTCGTGCGGCAATATCGGTTCCTCGCGCGGGAGGCGACGTTACAGCTCCGCACCGACCGCCGCTCGCACCTGCCGTACGGGCTCGCGGGCGGGCACCCGGGAACGCCGTCGGCGAACCTGCTGAACCCGGGCACCCCCGACGAGCGCGTGCTGCCGGCGAAGTGCACGATCAGCGTGCAGCACGGCGACGTGTTCCGGCACGTGCTGGGCGGCGCCGGGGGGTGGGGCGACCCGCGCGCGCGCGACCCCGAACTGGTGCGGCGCGACGTGATGGAGGAAAAGATCACGCCGGAATACGCGCTCCGCCACTACGGCGTGACGATCACCCCGCAGCCGTGAGACTCCTCTCGCGCGAAGTGGTACCGTGCACCAGCAACTCTCGGAGAAGCTGACGGCTCTCCGGCCGCACGGCGTGGACGACGTTGTCAAGCAACTCCGCGGGCTGGGAAAGCGACGATCCTCAACCTGGGGCATCATGGATCAAACGCATCGTCGTCGCTAGACTTTTTGGGGAGGGTGAAACCGGAGCTTGCAGTGATCTCCGCCGGCGCTGGCAATCAGTATGGGCACCCGACGAAGCCGGTCTTGCAGCGGCTCGGCGTGGTGAACGCCAAGATCTATCGAACAGACCACGATGGGAGTGTAGTGGTTCGAGCGGACGGTAACGCCTATAAGATCGAGACGGATAAGTAGGGCCGCCGTCAGTCAGCATGCGTCGCACACTCTTAGGAATGAAGCCCACGGCCGCTGATACTTATGGCTTGCACAGTTGCAGGTCCTGTGTGATAAGGCTGCTGCCATCCAGGCGTCCAAGGAAGGCAACCGTTCCTGACCCAGAGGGTAGGGACTGGTGTCGAATCAGCTTCGTCGAAAGCCTCCTAAGGCCGTCGTTCTGGCAGTTGGGCCTGAAATCGCTCGGCTCCGTCTTGCCGACGCTCACCGCGAGACTGCTCGTTCAGATTCCGTTTCCCGGCTCGATCCGTCCACTGGATCGTCTAGGGCTCAGCAAGTACGCCTCTGTGTTTCTCGATAACGGAGTCGACCTCGGTAGCCTGCGAAGTCTCTCCGAAGGGGACTTGCGGGAGCTGGGCCTGCCACTCGGCGCCCGAAGGGAGGGCGCAAGCCGATGAGCCTGAACATCCGCACCTGGCTGGAAGCGGGCGGCTTCGGCCAGTATGCCGATTTGTTCGAAGCCAACGAGATCGATGGCGAAGCGCTGCTCGCGCTGACCGGCGAGCACCTGAAGGAGCTCGGTATTCCGCTCAGTCGCCGGGCGAAGCTCCTCAAGGCGATCGCGGGGCTGTCCCCGGGTTCGTCTCCGAGCCCAGCCGCCGGACCCGGTAGATCGCCCGGAGTTAGAACCGCCGGCACGGCGCCCGATGCCACGGCCACGCCGGAACGCCGGCACCTAACGGTCATGTTCGTGGACCTCGTAGGCTCGACCGCGCTTTCGAACCGGCTCGATCCGGAAGACCTGCGCAACGTGATCCGCAAATACCAGGATGCGGTCGTCGGCGCAGTGACGCGCTACGACGGCCACGTCGCCCAGTACCTGGGCGATGGCATGCTCGCGCATTTCGGCTTTCCGCTGGCGCACGAGGACGACGCGGAGCGCGGCGTGCGCGCGGCGCTTGCGACCGTTGGCGCCCTCACCGCCATGGGATCGCTGGGTGTCGAAAATCTCTCGGTGCGAATCGGCATCGCGACGGGCATCGTCGTCGCCGGCGACCTGCTCGGTGAAGGCGCCGCCCGTGAGCATGCGGTGGTGGGCGAGACCCCCAATCTTGCGGCGCGGCTTCAAGGCGTCGCAGCACCTGGGGAAGTGGTCGTCAGCGCGAACACGCATCACTTGGTCGAGCACCTCTTCGAGTTCCGGGATCTCGGCCCGCAGCATCTCAAGGGCTTCGCCGCGCCGGTCTCGGCCTACGCGATCACTGGCGAACGCTCGTCGGGAAGCCGCTTCGAGGCGCGTCGCGGGGAACTGCTCGCGGCGATGGTCGGCCGAGACAACGAACTGACGCTCCTGATCGAGAACTGGCGCGGTGTGCAGTCGGGTCAAGGACGGTTGACACTCATCACGGGCGACGCCGGCATCGGCAAGTCGCGCATCATCCGCGCGCTGCAGGACGCCCTCGCGGCCGAGCGGCCTGCGCGCCTGGACTACCAGTGCTCGCCGTACCACGCGGACAGCGCGCTGTTTCCTGTCATTCAGCATCTTGCCCGCGCCGCCCGTTTCGAACCGGCGGACACGCCAGACAGACGGCTCGACCGGCTGGAGGCGCTGCTCAAGGAGTTCGGGGCCCGCAGCGTGCGTGACATGGCGCTGATCGCCGCGCTGCTCGGCATCGACGGAGTTCAGCGCTACGGGCCGCTCGAGCTCACGCCACAGCAGCAGCGCCTGGGCACGTTCAAGGCGCTGACGGGCCTGCTGGGCGACGTTGCGCGCATCCGGCCGCTGCTCTGGACGATCGAGGACGTGCAGTGGATTGATCCGACGACGCTGGAACTCATCGACCTGTGTCTCGAGCGGATCGCGAACCTGCCCGTGTTGATCCTCGCGAGCGCGCGGCCGGATTTCCACGACGCCTTCGGCAGCCGGCCGAACCTGACCCGGCTGCCGCTCTTCCGCCTGGGGCGGACCCAGATTGCTGCGATGGTGAGAGGCGTGACGCGCGGCAAGGCCTTGCCCGAAGAGTTGCTGAACGAAATCGCGGCCAAATCGGACGGAGTCCCGCTGTTCATCGAGGAGCTGACCAAGACCCTGCTGGAGTCGGGTGTCCTGCACGAGACGCAGGATGCGTTTATCGTCGATGATCCGCTGCCGAACCTCGCGATTCCCGCGTCGTTACACGACAGCCTGATGGCCCGGCTCGACCGGTTACGGCCGGTCAAGGAGGTGGCCCAGACCGCAGCCTGCATCGGCCGCGAATTCAGCCACCGTTTGCTCACGGCGATCATGCCGCCGCCGGGCAATGCGCCGGACCAAGCCCTCGCCCGCCTGGTCGAGGCGGAGCTGATCTTCAGCCGGGGAACCCCGCAGGAAGGACAATACGCTTTCAAGCACGCGCTGGTGCGCGATGCCGCGTACGAAAGCCTGCTCAAGGCCAAGCGCCAGCAGATTCACGAACGGCTGGTGAATGCCCTGGAAGCGTTGCCCGACACGCCGCCGGAAATCCTCGCGTTCCATGCGATGCAGGCGGGCCTCAACGAAAAAGCCATCGCCAGCTGGCAGAAGGCCGGTGCGCAGGCGATCGCGCGTCCCGCCTACAAGGAGGCCCTCGCCCACTTGAGCCAGGCGTTGCGCCTGGCCGAGCAGATGGGAGAGACCCGGGCGTGGCTCGAGCGCCGCCTACTGATCCTGCTGGCGCTCGGCCAGGCGTCGATTCCGTTGCGCGGATACAGTCACTCGCAGACGGTCGCCGCGTTCACGCGCGCCCAGGAGCTGGTCGGCGCGATGAGCGACGCGCCGCACCGCTTTTCCGTGTTCTATGCGGTGTGGGTCGCGCTGTATATCCGCGGGGAGCATGACAGGGCGCTCGAAGCCGCGGGCAGCATGGTGCGGGAGGCGGAACGCGACAGCAGCACCTCGCACATGATCACCGCGCTCCGGTCGCTCGCCATGTCCCAGGTGATCACGGGCGCGCCGGCGCTCGCGATCCAGTCCTTCGACCGTGCGCTGGCGCTGTCAGGTTCCCTGCGGCAGCGTTCGCGCGAAGAGCGGATTGCGCTCGCGGACCGGTTCTCCACCGAGCCAGACATTGCGACCGGGTTTCACCTGGGGCTCGCCCTTTGGTGTCTCGGCCGTATCGACGCGGCGCGAAGTGTCGTTGCCCAAGCGCTCGCCTCGGCGCGCGTCCTAGGACATGTGCACACCCTCTGCCACGCGCTCGCGTATTCGTCCGTCATCGCTGCCTTCAGTCGCAGCGTGGACGAGGCGCTTGCTCTGAGCGCCGAGACCATCGACTTTGCCAGCCGGCATCAGCTCGAAATGTGGAAGGGCTACGGTTCGATCATCCACGCTCACGCCTTGTCGCTGAACGGGGACGCGGAGGGATCGATTCGCGTGATGGAAGACGGATTCGCCTGGCTGGCGAGAACTCAGACCGGCCATTCGGTTCCTGTTCACTACGCGGTTCACGCCCGCGCGCTGGCTTCGCTCGGCCGCTTCGACGAAGCGGGGCGCTACGCGGCGATGGTGCGGACGGAGCTGACGTCGGGATCAGAACGGTACTACTGGCCGGAGTGCCAGCGGCTGCTCGGCGATTACCTTCGCCTGTGCCCTGGCGGCAAACCGGCCGAGGCCGACGCGGCCTATCTCAGTGCCCTGTCGCTCGCCCGCGAGCAGCACGCGAAGACCTGGGAGTTTTACGCCGCGATCAGCCTGGCGCGGTTGTGGGCGGAGCAGGGCAAGTCCGGGCAAGCCGCCGACCTGCTCGGGACGTGCTGCGATGGACTGACCGAAGGACGGAGCCTGCCGGCCTGGAAGGAAGCCGAAACGCTGCGCGAACAGCTTCGGTCACAGGGGAGTTCGAGATGAATGCGTCACCACCGTGCAGCAGCTTCGACATCGACGATATGCAATGGCGCTGGCCGGGCAGAGCGGTCATCAAGCGGCTGCTCGATCGGCCTCAGTGGTGGATGGGCCTCCTGCGAAGATACTGGCCGATTGCCCGCGTTCCGTTCACCCGGTGGGCCATGGTGACGCGCTTCGAGCACGTGCGGGAAGTGCTCGCCCAGGAACAGGTGTTTCAGGTGCCGTTCGACCGCCGGATGATGGAACTGATGGCGGGGCCGAAGTTCGTGCTGGCGATGCAGGACGGGCCCGAATACAGGCGCCAGCGTTTGCAGATCATGCAGGCGTTCAGGCTCGAGGACGTCGCTGCGACTATCGCGCCCCGCTCCGCCGAGCTGGCCGAGCAGATCGTCGCGGGGTGCAGCGGCCGGATCGATGCGATCGAAGATCTGCTGACGCGCGTCCCGACCCTGCTCTGTCGAGACTATTACGGCATCGATGTTCCAGACCCGAAGCTCTTCGCGCAATGGACGATCGCGGTGAGCACGTATGTGTTCGGGCCGCCATCGGACAAACCCGGCCCCAAGGTGGCCACAGCGCGCGCGGCGGCGAACGGCATGCGCCCGCTCATCGACCAAGCGATCCGCAATGCGAAACAGGGAGTGAACCCCTCCCCCACCATCGTCGCCCGCCTGGTCGCGATGCAGAAGCAAAGCGCCGGAGATCCCAGCGACGACATGATTCGCGCCGAACTGTTCGGCATGCTGGCCGGCTTCGTGCCGACCAATACGATCGCATCGGGCAACGTGCTCGAGATGCTGCTGCGCCGACCAGAATTCATGGCGAGCGCCCAAGAGGCGGCGCGCACCGACGACGACGAACTGCTCTGGCGGTGCCTGTTCGAGACGATGCGCTTCAAACCCATCAATCCGGGCCCGTTCCGTGAATGCGCGAAGGACTACACGATCGCCGATGGTAGTTCCAAGGCGAAACGGATCCGGGCCGGCACCCGGCTGCTGGTGAGTACGCAGTCGGCCATGTTCGACGAGCGCAGGGTCGTCGAACCGAAGAAATTCCGTCCGGATCGCCGGAACCACGAGTACATGCTATTCGGCTACGGGCTGCACTGGTGCATCGGGGCGTTTCTTGCAGGAGCGCAGATCACGCAGACCCTCAAGCCGTTGTTGAAAAAACGCGGGCTCCGCCGCGCCCCGGGTCGGGACGGCCAGATGCAGACGATCGGCCTGATGCCCGCACACCTGAGCGTCGAATTCGACCCCTAGTCGAGGAAGAAACACCATGGCCCACGCGTTCGTAACCGTCGTTGTTCCGTTCGATGACAGCCGGTCGGTGGCCGTCAATGCGCACCTGGACGCGCTGGGCAATCTTGCACGGCCGCCGCTCTCCGAGACGCTGAACGCGAGCGCGTTCGTGCACTTCATGAGCCTCACCGTCGTGCGCGATTCATCCGGCGGATCGGCGTACCTCGTGCTCGAGGCTTCCGCCGACGGCTATCCTGGCGGCGTCCTCAACCGGCTGGCGCGAGAGATCGGCCCCGAGCTGTGCCGTGTTCTCGCCTTGGCCGGCGTTCACGTCCCTGAGTCGCAACTGGGCGAGTTCCTCGTGCGACACGGCCGCCAGGTCGGCCAGGGGTGGTTCGCGGTCTCGGGCGTGGTGTTCACCGGCACGCCCGGCATGACCGTAGGGCGCATTCGCCGGGAGGCGGAACTCGCCGCCCGGATACAGCAAATCCTCGATGATCTTCCTGCGCAAGGCTCCGCCCTGGCGACCCTCGAGCGCCTCCGCGCGCACCTTTTCGGCGAAGCCGTCTACAAATGGGCGTTTGTCGCCGAGCCGGTGCCGCTGCTGGCGGACGCCCCGAAGGGTTGGAGCTTCGTTGGCCCCGTGGTGTGGTCGGCACTGCGCACGTTCCTCTGGCCGCTGTTCGTCCTCCCGGCGCTGGTTCTGCTGGTTCTGGTGTGGCAGGGCCTCTGGGCGGCCACCCTGGCGCTCGGCGCCGAACTCGTGCTTGCCGGAATCGCGCCGGTGATTGCCTACGCGTGGTTCCGGCACAAGGAGCGCATGGACGTCCCAGACGACAGGGACCCGTCGGCGCAAGTGGTGGGCGAGATCATGGAGCGCGAGAACAAGTGTGCGCAGAACCACCTCGCGGCCGTTTTCACGATGAAGTCCGGGTGGCTGCGGCGTCTGACGCTGCGCCTTGCCCTCTGGGTGGTCGCGCTCGCTCCGTACCGCTCCCGCCCGGGATTCCTGTCCAACATCGGCACGATCCATTTCGCGCGCTGGATCCTGCTTCCCGGGACGGACAAGCTGCTGTTCTTCTCCAACTACACCGGAAGCTGGGAGAGCTACCTGGAAGACTTCATCTTGCGGGCGCACGAAGGGCTGACCGGCATCTGGAGCAATACGCAGGGTTTCCCGAGGACGAAGAATCTGGTGCAGGATGGCGCGAAGGACGGCGACCGTTTCAAGCGCTGGGCGCGGCGACAGCAGCACCCGACCCGCTTCTGGTACGCGGCCTACCCGGCGCTGACGACCCTTCGCGTGCGCACCAATGCGGCGATCCGAGACGGATTCGCAACAGCCTCGACGGAGGCCGACGCCGCGTGCTGGCTGGTCCATTTCCGGTTTGCGCCGCCCAAGGTCTCCACGGTTGAATCCGACCACATTCCAACTCTCGTGTTCGGCGCGCTCCCCGGCCTGCACTGGGCCCGGAGCCTCGTGCTGCGGCTTTCGGACGTACCGGGCCAAACCCGGGCTTGGCTCGCAGAAATCGAGCTGGCCATTGGTTACGGAGAAAGGAAGCCCGATGGACCGACGCTCGTGCTGGGGCTGTCGGCAAGCGGCCTGCGAAAACTCGGGCTCGATGAGCAGGCGCTTTCGACCTTTCCCACGGCGTTTCAGCATGGCATGGCCGCGCCGTGGCGGGCGCGCGCACTCGGCGACGTCGGGATCAACGCTCCGGAGGGCTGGTGCTGGGGCGGCCCCGGGAAAGAGGCCGATGCAATCCTGAACCTGTACGCTCTGTCCGACGATATCCTGCAACAACAGACTGCCCAGCGGAAGGCGCAGCTCCTGAGATTCGGGATCGAGGTCATCTACGAGATCCTGCTGGACGAGATGCCGCCGAAAAACACTCCGATCGGAGAACCGTTCGGCTTCGCCGACGGCGTCTCGCAGCCGATCGTGCGCGGCGCGCGAAAATGGGTCATCGCAAGGAACCGGATTCACGTCGTCGAGCCGGGGGAGATGATCCTCGGCTACTCGGACAACCGCGGCCACATTCCGCCTTCACCATCCGCCGCCGGCGACTTCGACCTGGGGTACAACGGCAGCTACCTCGTGGTGCGCCAGCTCGAACAGAACAAAACCGCATTCGATGCATTTCTCGCCGACACGTCGGCAGGCCTGGTTGGCAACCCGCGGGTCCCCCCGGGCGATGCCCGGTCGCTGGCTGCCTGGATCGGCGCGAAGATGCTCGGCCGCTGGGCGGATGGCACGTCGCTGGTCAGGCATCCGGATCAGCCAGGATCGGTGAGCAGGCCGGGCACGCTGCCCGACAACGATTTCCTGTTCGGCACCGAAGACCCGGACGGCCTGCGCTGCCCGTTCGGCGCCCACATCCGCCGCGTCAACCCGCGCGACAGTTTCGAGCCGGGATCCGAGGACCAACTGACGATCTCCAACCGGCACCGCATCTTCCGCGTCGGCCGCCGCTACTCCCCGCAGAACGGGTTGCGGCATCCGGGTCTGCTGTTCATGTGCGTGAACGCGGACATCGAGCGACAGTTCGAGTTTGTGCAGCAGACCTACATGCTCGGGTCGAGCTTTCACGGGCTCGAGAACGAGGTCGATTCGCTCGCCCGTCGCCCGGGGTTGAGCGACGTGCTGACCATCCCCACGGAGCGGGGGCCGCTGCGCCTTAAACGCATGGGCAATTTCGTCACCGTGCGGGGCGGTGCCTACTTCTTCATGCCGGGGAAAAGGACGATCCGCTTCCTCATCGGCGGGAGATAAGCGGCCGGTGCCGAGCGGCCGGGCTTGGCGCGCACTCAGCCGGGGGGCGGCGCGCATGCCAGTCGGTCGCGCGCTGATATGCGTGCGCAAGGGAAACAGAAGTCCTTCGTCTAACGGCCGCCTGATCAACTGAAACCGCGCGGCAGCCCGTGCGCATGACTGCACTGAGAATGCTGCGCGAAATGGGCACGACCTACTGGGCAGGGGGCGGAGTCACAATCGGGCACCTCCTGGGCGATGGACTTAAGCTAAACGTCGCTACAAAAGGGAGGACAACATGGAAAGCTGGCTCTTAAAGAGCGGCGCGGCGATGGCCGCAGGATTCGCGCTCCTGGCTGCGCTCACGATGGTGCCAGCAGCCCGCGCACAGAATGACGGCCCTTGGTCTCCACCGACCAATCTCAACGCCATCGTGCGCGGTGACGGCAGCCCCTGTCCGGCCGTCGTCAACTCGACGTCCGATGACCAGCACATGACGATCTCCAAGGATGGGCTAACCCTCATCTTCTCGTCGAACCGTCCCGGCGGATCAGGCGGCCAAGACCTCTGGTTCACCGAGCGCGCGAGCCGCGACGAGTGTTGGGGTGACCCGGTCAATCTTGGAAACGTCGTGAACAGCGCGGTCCAGGATCTCGCTCCAAACCTCACTACCGACGGCCACTGGTTGTACTTCCACAGCCGGCGACCGGACGGCTGCGGCGGAGGGACGAGTGGGGAGCTGTGGGTCGCTCACCGCCGGGACAAGAGCGCGAACCTAGGCTGGGAAGCTCCGATCAACCTTGGCTGCACGATCAACCTCGTGGGCGTTGACCAGGCGGGCCCGAACCACTTCGAGGACGAAGCATCGGGTACTCAGTTTCTCTATTTCACGCGCAAGCCCAACACTGCGAGCGAGGACTTTTTCGACATCTACGTAAGCACTTGCAACGCGGACATCGCCAGCTGCAACAGGCAGGGTCTCTGGAGCGCAGGAGAACCCGTAAGCGCGCTCAACTCGCCAGCCGACCCGCAGCACGGCTTTGGTCGCGACACGCGAACGGCGATCGGGCGGCGTGACGGCTTGGAGATGATCTTGTCCAGCAAACGCGCGGGTGGGGCCGGACTCATCGATCTCTGGACCTCCACGAGGGCAATGACCCTCGACCAGAACTGGACGACGCCGGAGAACCTGCGTGCGGTCAACTCCCCGGCCAACGACGGCGCGCCGGCGCTCTCCTGGGACGGCACGGAGCTTTACTTCTATTCGAACCGCACAGACCTTCCAGGCGCCACGGGTGGCAATGACCTATATGTCAGCAGGCGCTCCAAGGTGCCCGACTAAAGGTCGGCGCGCACGCAGCGGAAGCGTGGGCTGCCCTGGGGCGAGGGCGAAGGGCGAAGGAAACATAATGGCTATTCTGGGACGCGCCGAGCGCGGCCGCAGTCGGCGGGCACCGCGGCTCCGATCAATGTGACCGTGGCCAATGACACCACCGCTCCCAAGGTCTCGATCACGGCGCCCGCCTCGGGGGCGACGGTGAGGAAGACCATCACGATCTCAGCCACTGCCACCGATAACGTGGGCGTCGTCGGGGTTCAGTTCAAACTGGACGGAGCGAACCTCGGCGCCGAGGTCATCACCGCCCCGTATGCGATCAGCTGGACTACGACCACCGCACCGAGCGAGATCCACACGCTTACCGCCGTCGCCCGCGATGCAGCAGGTAACACGTCCATCTCGTCCGCCGTCACGGTGACCGTGAAGAATCCTCGCTGAGTAAGCCTCGTGTGACGCGTGCCGAGGCGCGGCGGCCTCTCACGGCCGCAGCAGCCGCGCCTCGGCGCGCTGGGCGAAGCGCGTGAGCGGAAAGCAGATCGCGAAGTAGATCGCGGCCGCCATCAGGTAGAGCTCGAAGGACCGGAACGTCCGCTCGATGATCTCCTGCGTCGCGCGCGTGAGCTCGAAGACGCCGATGATCGCCGCCAGCGAGGTGTCCTTGACGAGAATCGTGCAGAGATCCACGAAGGGCGGCTCACCGACTAGCGACGAAGCCTACTTCGGCTGCGCCACGGTCCGCAGATATGGCTTCACGGTCTTGAAGCCCTGCGGATACTTCTTCCTGGCGTCCTCGTCGGACACGGACGTCGGAATGATGACGTCCTGGCCCGGCTTCCAGTTCACGGGCGTGGCGACCGTGTGTTTCGCCGACAGCTGCAACGAATCGAGCAGGCGCAGCACCTCGTCGAAGTTGCGGCCGGCGCTCATCGGGTACACGAGCATCGCCTTGACCTTCTTGTCGGGCCCGATGACAAACACCGATCGCACCGTCGCATTGTCCACGGCGGTGCGGCGGCCGCCGCCCGCGTTGGGGTGGATCATGTCGTAGAGCTTCGCGACCGTCAGGTCCGCGTCGCCGATCAACGGATAGTTGACGGCGTGCCCCTGGGTCTCCTGGATGTCCTTGACCCAGGACTTGTGATCGCTCACGGGATCGACGCTCAGCCCGACGATCTTGGTCTTGCGCTTGTCGAACTCGGGCTTGAGAGCGGCCATGTAGCCGAGCTCGGTGGTGCACACGGGCGTGAAATCTTTGGGGTGCGAGAACAGGATCGCCCACTTGTCGCCGATCCATTCGTGGAAACGGATCTTCCCTTCCGTTGTTTCCGCCGTGAAATCCGGCGCCTCGTCGCCAATGCGTACGGGCATGTCTGACCTCCAGTGCGTTGAGAGAATCGGTCGAGTGGTTCCGGGATAGAGATTGTAGCGCGCGGTCAGCCCGTCCGCAGCTTCTCGAACAGCCGGGGATCGGGGTCCACGCCGAGAAGGGGGGTCGGGGCGGAGCCGGCTTCGGCAGGGCTGTCGGGGGGTTGCCCGCGGCGCACCCCCGTGATGCGTGAGCTCGCGTATACTCTCGCGGCATGGGGGAGTCGGTGACCGTCGAGAAGTTCGCCGTGGGACAGGCCGTGCGCCGTCTGGAGGACCCGCGCCTGCTGCGCGGCTTCGGCCGCTATTCCGACGACGTGGCCCTGCCACGCCAGGCCTACGCCGTCGTCGTGCGGTCGCCCCACGCCCACGCCCGGATCCGGGCCGTCGCCGCCGCCGCCGCGCTGAACGCCGGCGGCGTCATCGCGGTGCTGACGGGCGAGGACCTGGCCGCCGACGGACTCGGCAACCTGCCGACCGACACAACGCGCAAGCGACGCGACGGCTCGTCCGCCTTCGCCACGCCCCGGCCGGCGCTCGCGCGCGAGCGCGTCCGTCACGTCGGCGATCCAGTCGCTCTCGTCGTGGCGGAGACTGCTGAGCAGGCTGCCGACGCGGCGGATCAGGTGACCGTCGACTACCAGCCGCTGCCGGCGGTGGCGGCGACCGCGGAGGCGACGCGCGCCGGCGCACCGACCGTCTGGGACGAAGCCCCCGACAACGTGGCCTTCGTGTGGGAGGCCGGCGACCGCGACGCGGTGGCGCGCGCGTTCGAGACGGCCTCGCACATCACGACGCTCGACTTCGTCGTCACGCGCGTGGCGGCCGTGCCGCTCGAGCCACGCGCCGCTGTCGGCGAGTATGATCGGCGCACCGGCCGCTACATCCTGCACACGGGCATCCAGTCGCCGCACGGGCTGCGTACCCTGCTCGCCGACGTCCTCCGAGTGCCGCAGAGCCACCTGCGGGTCGTGACCGGGGACGTGGGCGGCAGCTTCGGGATGCGAAGCGGCATCTACCCGGAGCTGGCGCTCGTGCTCTGGGCGGCCAGGCGCCTGGGGCGGCCGGTGAAGTGGACGTCCAGCCGGCGTGAGGGCTTCCTCACCGATGAGCCCGGGCGCGACAACGTCTCGACCGCCGAGCTGGCGCTCGACGCCGACGGCAGGTTCCTGGCATTGCGCGTCGCCATCGGGCTGAACGTCGGCGCCTATCTCACGCCGCGCAGCGCGGGGCCGGGCACCAACAACGTCGGAGGCGTCGCCGGCGTGTACACGACCCCCGCCATCCACGTGCACACGACCGGCGTGTTCACCAACACGACGCCGACCGGGCCCTACCGCGGCGCCGGGCGTCCGGAGGCCACCTACGCGATCGAGCGCGTGATCGACGTCGCGGCGCGCGAGCTGGGAGTGGATCCCGTCGAGCTGCGACGTCGCAACATGATTACCGCGTCGGCCATGCCGTTCAAGACGGGACTCGTCTTCACGTACGACTGTGGCGACTTCGCCCGCGGCATGGACATGGCGCTTTCACTCGCCGACCACGCGGGCTTCGCCAAGCGACGCGCGCAGGCGCGTGAGCGGGGAAAGCTGCGCGGCCTGGGCCTCGCCAACGCGATCGAGGTGGCGGGCGGCCCCTACACGTCGGTGAATCCCGACACCGCGATGCTGCGCGTGAACCCCGACGGTTCGGTGACCCTCTTCGCGGGCTCCACGACGATGGGGCAAGGCAACGACACGGCCTTCACGCAGATCGTGGCCGATCGGCTCGGCGTGCCCCCCGCGCGCGTGCAGGTGCTGTCCGGCGACACCGACGCGCTGGGCGCCGGCCGCGGCAACGGCGGGTCCGGCGCGCTCACCGTGGGCGGCTCGGCCGTGTTGCGCGCGACCGAGAAGGTGATCGAGCGCGGGCGTCGGATCGCCGCCCACGCGCTGGAGGCCGCCGCCGAGGACGTCGTGTTCGGCGACGGGCGGTTCAAGGTCGCCGGCACCGACAAGGGTGTGAGCTTCGCCGACGTCGCGCGCGCGGCCTACGTCACCAAGCAGCTGCCGCCGGGGCTGGAGCCGGGCTTCAGCGAGACGGCGGCGTTCACGCCGCCGAGCGTCACGTTCCCCAACGGATGTCACGTCTGCGAGGTGGAGATCGACGAGGCGACGGGCGGCGTGCGCGTGGTGCGCCACACGGTCGTGGACGACGTGGGCCGCATCGTCAACCCGATGCTCGTGAAGGGCCAGATCCACGGCGGCGTGGTGCAGGGCCTGGGCCAGGGCCTCTTCGAGACGCTCGTCTACGACGAGACCGGGCAGCTGCTGGCCGGCTCGTTCATGGACTACGCGATGCCGCGCGCCGACGACGTGCCGTCGTTCGACGTGGACTCCTACGAGGTGCCGACGCGCGTCAACCCTCTCGGGGCCAAGGGCGTGGGCGAGGCAGGCACGGTCGGCGCGCTGCCCGCGCTCATGAACGCGGTCAACGACGCGCTGGCCCCGCTGGGCGTGCGGCATCTCGACATGCCGGTGACGGCCGAGCGCGTGTGGCGGGCGATCCGGGAGGCGGGGGTGCGCGCGTAGCCGATCGGCGGTATTGTGTCGGGCACCGGAGGACCGCATGCACGTGGGGATCTTCGTCGAGGAGCGGCGCAGGGGGACCAGCGAGGCCACCGCGTTCGCGGAGGCCCTCGAGCTGACCGAGGCGGCCGAGGCCTGGGGCCTGGACGGCGTCTGGCTCGGCGAGATCCACTTCAATCCCACCCGCTCGGTGCAGTCGGCCCCGATGGCGCTGGCCGCCTTCATGGCCGCGCGCACGCAGCGCGTGCGGATCGGCATGGCGGTGGCGGTGCTGCCGCTGGCGCACCCGCTGCGGATCGCCGAGGAAGTCGCCACGGTCGATCACCTGAGCGCGGGCCGCTTCGACTGCGGCATCGGCCGCAGCGGCGGCGCGCGCACCTACGACACGCTCGGCATCCCGTACCGCGAGAGCCAGGCGCGCTTCGAGGAATCGCTGGCCATCATGCGCGAGGCGTGGAAGGGCGAGCCGTTCAGCTACGACGGCAAGTTCTTCACCGTCAAGAACACCGTGGTGGCGCCGTCACCGGTGCAGAAGCCGCATCCGCCCCTGCGCATGGCGGCCAACTCCCCGGAGACGTTTCCGTGGGTCGGCCGGGCCGGGCTCAAGCTCTTCGTCGGCCTGCGCGACCTCGACCTGCCGCAGCTACGCAAGAATCTCGAGGCCTACCGGGCGGCGTGGCGCGGGGCGGGACATCCGGGCAACGGCGACGTCTGCTTGCGGATTCCCGTGTACGCGGCGCCCACGCAG
>Ga0209761_1000585_pt1 | contig 22617 bp, 20 predicted proteins | sample GraSoi013_1_40cm_4_FD_185818 | JGI IMG/M metagenome (GOLD analysis project Ga0209761, IMG submission 185818) | Grasslands soil microbial communities from the Angelo Coastal Reserve, California, USA - Sample 09_25_2013_1_40cm (SPAdes) (version 2) | ecosystem: Environmental > Terrestrial > Soil >...
CTCGACAAACCTCGCCATCTGCACGTAATAACTACTGAAAGTTGCATAACCCAACTGAAGAAGCTGGGGATGGCCAGAGATGTTGAGCAATCTGATTGCTTCCTCGCAAAGTTTTCTTGACCCTTCGAAAATTGTGCGACGAGTTTCGACATCATCGATGTGGTAGGCGCTTGTCATCCCCGTCCAAGCGGCGTTCAACGCAAACCGCGCGACAAGTAGCGAGTCGTTTAGCATTCGTGCATGTGATAAACCGTCTTGGAATAGTGTCGTGGCCTTTGAGTAGTCTCCCTCAAAGTTTATGGTGAGAAATGCGGAGGCGTCCGATGCGGCAGCTAGAGACAACTGCCTTTTCACCCGGTTAGAGACCTCGGTCAGCTTTTTGCCGATCGACTGTATTCTCGTGGCGACATCCTCGATTTCAGAGCGTGAGAAGCAATAGTCAAAGTACATTGCAGAGCAGACGACTGATTTCCAAAGACTCTCTAGTGCGTCTTCGACGTCCTGAGTCTGGTCCCAGTCTTTGGCTACGGATTCGCCGATATCAATGACAGATTGTAGCTGTTGCCTGAAATCGTTGTAATGTTTTGTTAGAGGTACTGACTCGAACAGATAGAGGAGAATGTTCCTTCTGGCTCGCGCTACGCCCGCCTTGTGTCTATCGCGCTGAAGAACGCTCAAAGCCTCTTGGGCGAGTGAGATGCATTTTCCGAGTTTCCTCCTTTGCTCGTCGGCACCTCGAGTTAACCAGAAGTCTACAAACAATGATCGTGAAACCATCAGCTTCGACTGACCATGCGACGCGGTCTCCTCGAGATGTACCGCCGCAATTTCGTAGTATTCCTTGGCCAGTCGCATCCTTATCTCGAATTCCTTACGGTCGGGCGCCTGAAAGGCCGCTTTGAAGAAACAATCGCCGATCAGTGCTGCTGTTCCGGCTTGTTCTTTCTGGTCTTCCCGTATGGCGTCCAGCTTCAGAATCCTTTGGTAAAGCTCCGCGGCAGCCATCCACGAGTATCCGTCAAGTCTCGCCTTAGCCGCAGGCATCAGTTCTTCAATAGTAAGTGACGTGTCTGAGCCCAAGAATCCATACAATCCTAACGTTCATCGATTATTAAGCGATACCAGAAGGCGTGCACGCGAGATAACCTGACACTTGGGTTAACGCATCTGTTATCTGATGCAGGCGATTTGAACTCAATTGGGTATCAATTCTGCCGCGCCTCTACACCAAGGCGAACTCGTACCGTCAAGGCAACCGCGCTGTACTTGCCGCCGAAAGCTTGCTATGTGGAGATTTCTCGCACGAGTCGAATGTCGATCTCTCGTTCGACGTACCTCCACTCTTCCGACTGTCGGAGGATACCTACGAGTTCCTCAAACGCGTCGACATTCGCCGGAGCGTATTCGAACCACGTAAGGAAATCGAAGGGCTCGCCGAGGTCCCGACAGTGGTAGAGGCGACGAGCGATTGCTGGGAGGTATTTCAAGCCGACTCTGATGTGTCCAGATCGGGTTTCGAATATCGCCCGCCTCTCACTTTGACTGAGTTGCCACCAAGACTCCGACTTCGTGACTGGAATAAGGGTGGCACGGGTGGCTTCTGATCGTCCTAGGGCAGGCTGGCGGGACAGGAGCATTTCATGCTCCTTCCGCGTTGAATAGCGCTCATTGCTCGTTACTCCGCGTATCAGCCACTCGCCCCCACTAGGCAGTGCTGCCAAATTGCCTTCTAATACCGCAATTCTGTCAACCCTTTTCAGCGGAGGCCCTGCGACAACCTTCGTACTGGTGACCCTCCAAATACCAGTGTCTCCACCGACGAAAGTTGCAACGCGCTTCATCCAAGAGTTTCTAGTCCTTGCGGCGGTCGCCATTAGCAAATCTCTCCCGCTTAGTGCAGTGCGGTACCAGTGCACCAACCTTTAGGTTCAAATCGCAACCGATTTCCAAAATTTTTGTTCGTCTCGTGTGAGGTTTGGTCTGGTTTGGTGCGGCCGCCGGGATTTGAAGTCCCGAGCCGCTGTTTAGACGGCTTCCCGGGTCGTTGGGTTGGAAGCCCATTGGACGCTACCAGGGGCTATGTCCTAGACCAGGCTAGACTACGGCCGCTAACCATGCGTCAAAGCCGATGTCTTTTCTGCCTTACGATTGGCAGGGAATACTCAACAAATGCCGTTGCGTCATATGAGAACCCTATCAAGCGGTCAAGTTCGGGACAAGTCTCAACTAGTCTTAAGAATCTGACAATGCCTGCTGCAACGTTTTGAAAATCGTCCCAATTGAACACGATCCGGCTCAAGCCCGTGACTATCTTAACGACAAGAGTTTGCAGGTCGGACATATTCTTCCTGTCGGTGAAGGTCTACTTGGAGAATACTTTGCGACCGGCAGTAGTTTTGTTCTGCTGAAGGGAAGGGCCGCCGACGCGCTATTCTCCTACAATGCAGGGCGAGATAAGCAGGTATCCACGGTGAGATTCCGTGTTGTAACAGATTCTATTGTAGGGCTAAGAGAGGCAACTAGGCTTGTTGAGGAAACAGCTGTTGCGGGCGAGAAAATGGTTCTTCGAACCAATGTTTTCGGATACGACAAGAAGCGGCTCCAGGCCCTCAAAGCCTTGGGCTACACCGTTGGCGCTTCTCTACCGGGAGTCGTCTCACTTGATGGGAGGAGATTTGACTATCACCTTCTCTACAAGGATCTAAGTTCGAGGTACAAGTCTGGCGTCCGAAGAAGTTACGCCAAGCCGGGCATGTACAAGGCGTTAGAAGTTGAAAAGGCAAAGACGCCAAAACTGAAGGTCAGAGGCTATCGGTCGGAGGATCGGCCGATCCTCGACAAGTTCGCAACTCACCAGAACGTGATTCGCGGAATCGGCTCAGGAGTCTTTGAGGGCCTGTACCCGTGGCCACCGGGCGATTATCAAAGGAGGGTTGATGCAAAGCAGATTTTTCCGATCGTATGTGAGGACGAGCTCATCAGGGAACCTGTGGGGGTTGTCGACCTCTTCGGATCTCCCGCACAAGTCATGCAGCATTCGATGGGTACTGGAATCCATGTCAGGGCGGACTACCAAGGGCTTGGCGTCGGGACGATGTTGATGGAGGCCTCGAAGACTCTTGCCATGAGGTTGCACCTAGGCAGGATTTGGTTGAGCGTTTTCGAGGGAAACAGCCCCGCCTTGGCGCTGTATCGAAAAACCGGGTTTGAAGAATCCGGAAGGGTGCCCGGGTGGTTGCAAGAGGGATATGTCGATGAGATCTTCATGACTCTGAAACTGGACTAGAGAGACTCTGACCACGAGTCCCAAGGGGGCTCATCCATTCTTGAGCAACCACTCTTTTCGAGCAAGGCCGCGTTCGGTTAGAACGTATTGGAACCTGCCTGCTCGGCGGGTCCGACTCAAGAGCCCTTGTCTCCAGTAGCGCAGAAGCGCCATCTCAACCGCTTTGTCTGTCAACTTGACAGTCTTTTCGGTTGCCAAGAGCTTACGAATTTTGAGACTCTCGAGCTCCTGTGTTGGTTCGAAGAGGCCGAGTATGCGGATCTTGAGTTCGTTGTAGTTCATTCTTGCGAGCCGTGGGCGGGGCAATCACATAAAGATATTGTGGAAGATGCGATTGTAGGAATTCTCTTAGCATGTTCTTGAGAGGGCTGAGAGTAACACCTTGTATGCGTTCCCGAGCGTGTTGTTTCGGCGAAACACTTTCACTTTCACTCCCGATTTCAAGAGTAACATCTTGTAGAACCTCGTTCGGGACCGAAAATCGTTATATATCTACAACGGAGAAGGCTCGGGCTGAGCAATATTGTCCGACTTGGAAGTAGTTGAGGGTCCAGTTCAGCCCAGCCAACCTAGCGGGACGATAGAAGTGACTGTAAGACACAACGGGGCAGAGACCAAGGTCATTGGAAACCCGGAGAATGTTGTTCGCGAACTTGTCATCTTCTTCTCGAAGGCCTACCCTTCCCTTGAACTGGCATCGAAGCTGGTACTCTCGGTTGACAGCGTAGAGTTCCTGCAAAGCTGTGCGGGCGTTCTTGCCTACTCTCCCGAGGGTCTTGTGATCTTGAAAGATACGACGACGCTGAAGGATAGAGAGCTCATAATGCTTCACGTCGCCGGAGCACGCATGTTCTACTTGATGGGAAAGAAAGAGAACGATTCGACCTCCTTAGACGAACTGGCGAAGATTACTGGACGTGTTACCGGGACTATTGCAGGCCGGCTCAGCGAACTCGTCCGAGAGCAACTAATCGAAAGAGTCGGAAAAGGCTCCTACAGGCTCACCACAATGGGACAGCGAATCATCATCCAGACACTGATGCCGAAAGCTGTGCAGTTGCCGGAGAGGTAGAGGACAATGACAGAGCGTCCGAAGATCAAGGTTCAGATCGAATGGGGGGACATCAAACACACCGTTGAAGGCGACTTGGAGACTGTGGTGCAGGAGGTTATGCGGTTCGCGGCCCAGGTCCTGCCAAACTATTCACTAGCATCGAAGCTGACGTTCTCTCCGGATTACTCGTCGATGGTTGACGATCTTTCTGAAGTGGTCAAACTGACACCTGAGGGTGAGGCTGTCTTTCTGAGGCCTGAGATGTCAGCCGAACAATCGATCGCGCTTGTCCTGCTCGCTACTCGAGTTGCGCATGCGGTGGGCACTCGATCTAGCGTCGATATGAGCCCTGAGAATATCAGCAAGGCTATCGGAAAATCTGTCAAGACAGTCCGCAATACCCTGGCGATGATGGGGAAGACAGGTATCGTTGAGCGGACCAATGAGGGAAACTACCGGCTCTCGATCCAGGGAATCCGCAAGTCGCACGAGATCGCGAGAGGCGTGACAGCTCGCGCCGCCGCGTCCCAGCATGAAACAAAGGTGACCACACCAGGATGATACTAGAGAGGGTGCGGGGACAGGCGGGAGAGGGGGATCTCCCGCCCAATACTGGGGGAATCTAACCTTGCTCCACCGCACCCAGGAACTAACTGAACCTCTAGCACAATTAAAAAGCATACCGGAAGAGCTTCAACACCCAATACCCGAAGCTCTCCTCCAGCTCTCAACAAAATCGATGCAATCTCTACGAGGGTCCACGCTCAACCCGCGAACCGTGTCCCTCGTGGATATGGGGCTGGATGATGGAGACTCTGACGAGCAGCTCGAAATCGGCGCGTCATCAATAGCAATGGGTTTGAAGCGCAGCCCAATTAATCCATTGAAAGAATCGGTTCCAATTGCGGCGTGTGACGCGTCCAGCGTTAAGATTGGCGAAACCGAAACTGGAATGATATTCGCAATTCGAGCCGTCGCCGTCTGGAGACAACCTGACAGGATCGCTTTCACACGCTGGGGACCCTTGCTGTTCCACATTCCCAACTCCGACGGCCAACCGGAAAAGTACCGAGATGACGACTCTCGGGCCTTCGGCGGGCTATCGGTCAAGACCCTGCGGGTTCTGACTAAGCTGAGGAATCATGTGGAACGCTGGGTCCAGGAAGAGCTAGCCTTCTCAGTCAAAGACGGTGTTGTCCTGTTTGACGGTTCATTGACTGCGGGGACGCCTGACAATCCTTCCAGTAGAGTCCAACGAATCCTCTCCACAGCTCGCAACAACAACAGTATCGTTATCGCTCTCTCGAAATCAACGCAGCTTACAGTTGGCGGGAAGAATATTCTCGGCTTCTTCGACGCTGAAAAAATCCCCCACATTATCGACATCACATCGGTTGTCGAGAACGAGTATCCAGCATATCCGATCAGATTCCTCGGACGAGTTTGTGTCTCGAAACTTTCACCGGATGGGTTCCTGTTCCGCACCGATATTGACCGAGATGCTGATGAACAACAAGCATTGGTTGCGCTTGGCCGAATCGCAGGAACCGACGTTATCTTCCACGGCTACCCCGAGACATTGAGGATCGCCCACATCTTCAGCACGTTCACCGCTAACGAGATCCTCGCCGTCCAGCGATTCGTCGCCAGCAACCATCATGTTAGTCTTCAGGCGCGGCCGAATCTCCGACGATCATTGTTCGGACCCTTCGGCACAAGCAGGTACGTGGCCTAGATGCGAATCTACCGGAAGGAAGCTGACGAGGTCCAACTCATAGCCTTCCCTGACGAGCATGTTCAGAAGGGTGACTATTTTGTCATCGAGGACCCAGCGCAGTCGAGAGGGCTCCTCGTCCAAGCGATAGACTTGCAGTACGCCAACGTTCCAGGGGTCCTAGAGGATATTCTCAGAGACGTAATGACTGATGGGGAACTTTCAGGAGAAGATGTGGACCCATTGAACATTTCGAGCCAGGTGGACGCGTTGAAAGATACGAGGCTGGCGGTCTGCAAGATTCGCGGGACCATAGCCCAAGACGGAAGCCTTTCACCCAGCACGTCCTGGTTGCCCTCACGTACAGCATCAAAGATCCGGCCCTACGCGGTCAACCGGCTGATAATGAATGGTGGAAAGATGCCGGTCAAGCTCGGACACAACGATGGCGAGCCGATAAGCGTGGACGCCAGCGGACTCGATGGCGGCCTAAACATAATCACCGGAAGAAAAGGCTCAGGTAAATCTCACCTTGCGAAACTACTCTTGTTATCCATGGCAGGATGGGGCGCGCCTTGCATTGTTCTCGACGTTAACGGGGAATACATCAACCTACACAAATCGAAGGACGGACGACAATCATCTGCACGGCTGACAGTTCTAGCGCCGAGAAGCGGCCTAAACTTCTCTATGGCCAAACTCGGACTAAGAACCGTAGCGGGGGTCTTGAGCCATGCTCTCGATCTACCGGCGACTTCCTCCAAGGTCTTCACCACTATCTGGAAAGATCTGGAAGCTCGGGGCGATCTGACTCTGCCAACCGTGATTCAAGCGGTACAGTCGTGGAGCTGCCATGACAGCGTCCGCGAAGCGCTGACTTCTAGGCTGCAGGTACTGATGGAATCAGGATTGTTTGACGAGGCAAACCCGTTGACCGAAGAGCGAATTCTTCACACTATCGAGGGAGGCGGTGTCTTGGTGGTTAATCTGAAGAATCAGAGCCAGATAGTTCGACGTATACTTGTCGAGATCTTTCTCGGAGAACTAACCAAGATTCTCTCCTCTAACTGGCTCAAGGCCGCGTTTCTCTTCGCAGAGGAAGCCCACCTTTACTTGCGGGATACTTACTGGGACGACATTGTTACAAGGATGAGACATATCGGATTGTTCACCACTTTCATCACGAACCAGCCGGACACTGTTCAGGAAGCGATCTACAGGCAGGCCGACAATGTGTTCATCTTCAACTTCACGAATGAGCACGATATCGAGGCCATTGGAAAGGTGGCGAAGGCGGACAGCGATACGATACGATATCTTGTCAGAGGAATACCCACCCGACGATGCTTACTGCTGGGGAATGTTGTCAAGGACCTGCCACTGATGGTCGACGTGGAACAGCTGGACGTCAGAACAATGGGCGAGACGCGACTCTTCTTCTCTTAGTATCAGCAAGAACACTAGTCTTTTGTTGGAACTCGGTCTAGCCAGTCCTGAGTCCCCGGGAGACGTTTCTTTCTGGCAAGAACTCGCGTAAACCCTAAGCTGCGGCCTGTGTCGGCCCGTAGCATCTCGATCTCCCTTGCGTCCGTTGGAGCCTCTTGGTCTCGACAGATCTCCAGCCATCGAAGCCAGTGTTTCCATCCTTCCGGGACCAAGTCCGAAAGTTCGACTGCGACTTTTCCGCTTTTCACCCATTGACTGTGCCACCAGCGTGGACTGTGAAAACTCCAGTAATCCGATTCCCAATATGGAGCAACATGAGATGGTAATCCCTCGGTGAACTCCTGCACTAGGCCAGGGACAACGATGCCGATCTGAGCATCATCCTTCGCGAAACGGGAATAGTAGGCCATGTAGAGATCATCTGTTCCGAAATAATGGTATGCGTCAAAACTGACGAGGGCATCGAAGAAGTCATCCGGGAAGGGTAGAGCGTGTGCCTCAGCGTGGACGGGAAAAATCCGATCTTCCAATCCGGCAGCCTGTATTCTCTTCAAGTTTTCAGTGGGCTTGATCCAGAGGTCGGCGGCCCAAACTTGGACCTTGAACTCCTTGGCGAGAAAGATTGAGCTTACAGCTTTTCCACAGCCCATGTCCAAGACCCGCATTCCAGGCCTGAGCTTCATCACTTGGGTCAATGCCTCTGTCAGCCACAAGACGTTGGGTCCCATGAGATTCTCTATCACCCATTCCGGATCGTAAGAGGCGGAACGAGGATACTGCTCAACAACGAGCAGCCTGGCCAGCTCGGTTTTGGAATACTTCTTCGTCAAGACTGGATCTTCAGAAAGGGCCACTGAGTATAAGGTCACGCTGGGTCAGGAGACGGTCCGGTACTCTACTCTCTGGCGATCTGCACTAGATCGGATGGCTGTTTCTTGCTGTTCTCAGAGAGGCTCATTATTCCTCCAGTGAGACTTTGCCCCTGTATTCCCTTCGCGGCAAGAATCTGCGCAACGCGCAACGACGTGCCTCCAGCCATACACACCAACAGGACCTTTCGATTGTCCTTGGGGAGAAGATTCCTGATATTATCAGGTATCTTCTCAGTCGAGATCAACGCTTGCACATCGGATACTCGTGCGACCTTGATTTTGCTCTCATCGCATCCAAGGCACGATGCGACGAGTTTGATGCCGTCCTCTTTCGGGACGAACATGCCGTGAGTCCATAGAACCTCGTCATAATCTGCCACGCTAGAGCTGGCCTGCGGGAGAGTCACCTCGAGAGGAGGAGGTGCCTGCGCCACTGTTCCGAGAGTGCTCCGGTACTTGTCGATACCGTCTGCGAGCATTACGACAAACTTGTCTCCGACACCATAGTTGAGCATTTGTAAGCAAGCGTAGAGCGCCAGCGCGCTGCTCTCGCCGATGTCGTAACCTCTTCCGACGAAGAAGCGAAGGACTCGCCTGGCCGGTTCGAAGTCCACCTCGTGTTGTCCCGCGTATAAGGCTGGATCATAGAATCTTAACCCCAAGGCCTTGTCCTTGGTTCGTATTCCAGCAACGTCCTGGTTGCTGAGCGGGAAGACGATGTGGACGGATTTCTTGCCATGTTTTGTCTGGAGGTATTTGCTGATGCCAGCCGACGTGCCTCCGGTTCCAAACGCGGAGATTATTCTGAACTCAGCCAGTGAGAGATTAAGGTCTCCTAGCTGCTGGTCTATCTCTGGTGCTGTTACTCTCTCGTGCGACTTGACGTTCAGCTCGTTATCATATTGTTCGGGGCAGAAGCCTCCGTAAACCTTGGCCAGCGTCTTTGCTAGGTTGATCACGTCTTGTCTCGCGAGGAGACCTTCAATCTCGGCTCGCGACTCGTCGAACCGAGCTGCGTCTAGCCCGAGATCCACAAGCTGTTCGCGGACATTGCTTGCAGTTGCCTTCGCGATAGCTAAGTTCTGATCAAAAGCGAGGCTCGGTGCAGGGCAAATGTCGATGTCCAGGTTCACCGTCTTGACTGAGTTCTTGTTCAGTTCATCCAAGACCCCGCTCTGAAGCCTCCTTGAAACTAGGAAAATCACATTGATGCCGATCTTCTCCAGCATTCCGAGGGCGATACCGAAATTGCCGGAGGTTGCTTCGAAGACCGTTTGACCAGTTCTTAGCTTGCCGGAAGCAATCGCATCCTCGATTATTTCGACAGCTGGGCGGACTTTGACAGAGCCACCTGTGATCTTCGAGTCGAACTTTCCAAAGACCTTGATGTTATTTGCAGGTATTTCGAGGCCATATTCGACTCGAGCGCAGTCGATGAGTGGAGTCGTCAGATCCTCTAGGGGGGTTAGATTGACGAAAGATTTGCTTCCGTCTCTTTCGACGGTATGGGGGACTTTGCTCTTTATCTCGCTCTGGAATCGTTTGAGAAGTGCCTCGTCAACCTTGGGCTTGGTCGTGGACTCTTGCATTCCTTTTCTAACTGATGGGGGATACGGCTTTATATAACGTATGTCATAAATGTGCGTTATGACCCAGACCTACAAGGCCCCCGACGTTCCAAGCGATAGAATCACGCCCGAATTCGTTAGGGACGAGCTACTGAGCTGTTTCGAGAGCGCCAATCGAGAGTTCGCGACGCTGCTCAACCAACCAGTTACCGACGAACAGCTGAAACAACAAGTGAAGCAGTTCGTAGAATCCGTCTTCGTCAACTGCGGTGCCAGCTACACAGACCCGACCAAAGAGGGAATCTTGACGGCTATGAACCAGTGCCGGGCTAACGCTGAGAAGATGATGGGTCCCCAAGGAGCCGGGATCATACAACATCACTACGATGAAATGATGAAACTGGTCGACAGGCTGCAAGAACGGCCAGTCTACGTCGCAACATCTCGTCTTGTCTGAATCCCAACAGAGACGGAGTCAACGGATCCGACAAAGCTCCTTCTCTCGTAAGTCATTAGTACGTCTCGCTCCCCACAACCCCCAGAATTGGAGTCCGTAACCCAACAGCTTCACACTCCTAGAGTCGTTCGACTCGACCGTATTGTCGACGAGACGCCTTCAATCCGTTCTTTCTGGTTCAGTGACTCTACTCTCCACAACGCCAAGCCTGGCCAGTTTGCCATGGTTTGGGTCCCAGGGGTTGATGAGGTTCCGATGAGCGTGCTAGCATTTCACGGGAAAACAGAGGCGGGCGTAGTGATCAAGAAGGGCGGGCCGGTTAGCACTGCGCTTTGGGAGAAGAAAGTTGGCGACAAGTTCTGGGTCAGAGGCCCATATGGCCACCCGTTCGGCGTAGGACACCACCACAAACTGCTCGTTGTCGGCGGAGGAACAGGACTTGTTCCTTTGATTTCCTTCCTAGTCCATCTTAGAGGGCGAGACGTCACATTGATCACTGGTGCTAGGACATCGAGCGAGCTCTTGTTCAAGGACTGGCTACTCAGTGAGAGCAAGGACCACCACTTCAAGCTCGTCTTCGCCACCGACGATGGAACATACGGAGAAAAGAACCAGGTCCCGAAGGTCGTCGAGCACGTATTGAAGGAAGGAACCTTCGATGCAATCTATACCTGCGGACCCGAACCTATGATGAAACTAGTTTACGACCTAGCGATCCAGAAGAGATGCCACATCCAGGTCAGTCTTGAACGCGTGTTCAAATGCGGAATCGGAATATGCGCCGCCTGCGTAATCGGCCCATACCTAGTCTGCCATGATGGACCAGTATTCTCGGAAAGAGAACTCAGCGGGATGCCAGAGTTCGGAAAAACCCGACGAGACCTATCAGGAAAAAGTGTCCCCTTAGGGACAGGACACTGACGTCAATCCTCCTTAACCAATGGAGCTGGTTAACTTTTCAACACCCCGCGACCAAGTCCATAGGTAAATACAAATAGCCGATTCCCGATACAATCTATGATTTCTGATGGAGCGAACCAGTTTCGACGAAAGAAAAGTCGGACTCATTCCCCGGCTAGTCGTGGCGGGGAAGTGGGGACCGAAGGAATATGCTATCCTTGTCACAGACAAGCGTACGATTCTGGTGCTCGAGAAGGAGTCGAAATCCGGGATAGGTGGTGCGTTAGGAGGTGCGGCCGGGGCATTAATCGCATCCGCAGCAGATCGTAATAGATCATTTGACTATGGGCAAGCGGACCCCCAGTCCCTTGCCACGGACCCGAAGAACCTAACAATCACTCATGAAACTCTACAGAGACTTCTGACTAAGAAAAGGTTCATCGGTCCAGTCTACAAACTAGAACTCCATTATCAGTCTAACGAAGGTAAAGGCAAGAAACTGAAGGGGTTTCTGATGCCTCCCGGAGTCCATGTAAAGCAGAGGAAACAGGAAGGGATTGGCAGAGGGCAGATCTACGCTGATTATGCCAAGAAGCTGCAGGAAGTCTATAGGAACGCTTTGTCACCGCCCCGTTTTGAAACTGTAATGGGGTCCCATATGTGAGGGCTTTTCGAGCTCTCATTTCCTTGGGCGGTCTTCTTGTCATAATCGGAATCTACCTAGTCATTCCGGCTACAGCGGTGTCAAGCAACGAAACTGATGCGATACCGGCCGGGAATTATTTCTTTCGAATAACCTTTAGCATTCAAAAGGCAGGTCAAATATCGGGCAGCTATTCGGAGACCACCGGTAACCCGATAACCCTGTATCTGTTCAACGGGCCGCAGCTTGCCGCTTACAGGGCAGGAGACAATAGTAGCAGGATGTTTGTAATCTCAGGAAGCACGGGAAGGTACTCTGCTTCAGTCTTCTCGCCAGGAGACTATTACCTTGTCCTCGAACACGGGGCAGTCTATTCCACTCAAGCTCAAAACGTCCAATTATCTTGGACTCTCGACGGAATGAACCCAGTCTGGCTTGCATTGGGCATAAGCGTTCTCGTTGTTGGAGCGGTTTTGTCCTCGTTGGGCTACATCAAAAGACGTGGAGCCTTGCCTCCTCCCTCAGCAACAGATGTGATTATGTTCGACAGGCCGAAACCCGAGGGTACGCCCCCAACTCAGGGACCCTAACGCAATCTCGAAGAATTCTTGGTCATCGGAGCAGAGTGATGAACCGCTAGGATCCGACCTATTCGGGACACTTTAGACAAGGAACGATTAAATATCTCACAGCCCTCACGAACCCTCAGAAGGAATAAGCAATACCAACTCACGGCTCGCTGACAAAGGCTGGAAAAGTCAGACAGCAGACCCCTAAGATTCAAGCAATGGACAAGCCAGGCCTCTCACCAAGAGAGAGGGTCCGGCGGAATTCTGAAAAGAGGTTCGTCCTCGGCAGAAAACCAGGACAGAACTATATCAGAACCTAAACGCCCGCCAGACAGTTCTATCCGGCTATGACCGAAAAATCGGGCCCAAGTCTTCCTTGCATGTTTACCTTAATTAGCGGCAGTCAACCGTAGTTGTCGCTGATTTCAGATGGAAAAAGTCAGTCAGATGCAGCGCGGACTCATGGTCCGCGTAGTATTGTCAATAATCACGCTAGCGGCCTTCTTGGCCGGCTCTCTCATCTTTGTGGGCTTCTACACTTCGGGCTACGATCTATTCCAGAAAATCGTTGTGATCCTGGTCGCTATGATAATCGCATTCGCAGCCCTGGCAATCGTATGGGTCACCTGGGCCGGTCGTCGAGGCATGATGGGCTGGTGGAGAGACTAGCCCAATAACCGTTGAACTGCCAAGCTCTTATCTAGAACGCTTCCTCCCAGGCCTCGGCCAACTAGCTTTGGGACCTTAGCATTGTCTCTGTTAATTGATACTCTACTCATCGTTCAATCGACCACAGTGTTCCTTCTGGCCGGATACGAGTATCTTACCCTGATGCACTTCCCAGCCTTACCCGAAAATACTATGGCCCCGTCTAACAGTTCTTTGGTTTCGATTATTCTTCCGGTTCGAAATCAGGCAAATACAGTATCCGAATGCGTGGCCTCACTGATTGGCTTGGACTATCCCGCGAAAGAGGTCATCGTTGTAGATGGCAATTCGACGGACGGAACCCAAAACATTCTCAAGAGCTTTGATGGTAAGATCAAACTCGTCGAGGAAGAGCCTCTTCCTCCGGGCTGGGTGGGAAAGAACTGGGCCTGCCACCTCGGCTACAAGCAAGCCACGGGCGATCTACTCCTTTTCACGGACGGGGACTCTGTTCATTCTCGTGACAGTCTTACAAAGACCGTTAACTTTCTGCAAGACAGCAAAGCGGACCTCGCTACCCTCGCTCCCGCCGCGATTCTTCGAACTTTCTGGGAGAAACTTCTCCAACCCCCTATTTTCTGGCTTATCATGATGTTCGTCGGCGGCAAATGGGTCAATGATGACACCAAACCACGTTGGGCCCTTGGAAATGGCCAATACATGCTCTTCCGACGTGAGGCCTACGACAAAGTAGGCGGACATTACGCAGTTCGCGACAGGATAACCGAGGATTACTCCCTTGGCAGATTGATCAAAGCCCAGAGCCTTAGGCTCAGAATGGTCACGGCCTCTGGCTCACTGGGTGTTCGAATGTACTCTAGTCTCCCGGAGATCTGGAGGGGATGGAGGAAGAACTTCTACTCCGTCTCAGGAAACCATCCTCTCTTTCGGGCCGTTTACCGACTCGTACTACTCTTCACATTCCTTGTTCTACCGTTCATCGTGCTTGGATACGGCATCTACCTTGCACCAGGCATCCCCCTGAACATCTACCTTCTCACGGGTGTTTTCATGGCCGCGTTCCTATGGCTTGGGCTCATCATCCTCGACCGATCGATACGCGTAAACCCACTCTACGCGCTTCTACTACCCTTCGCCATCGTGGTCTACATGGGAATAGGCATCGACTCGACTGTCAGAGGAGCACTAGGTCTAGGCTTCTCATGGAAGGGGCGCGTATACGGAAAACCCATAACTGGCCAGCTCGAAACCGGAGTTCCCTGAGATAGAAAACACGAGTGGGAATGAGTGGATTGAGCCAGACAACGGAACAAGTCTCTACCGAAATCATAGAGCGTCTGCTCAATCTTGACCGTCCCTCTCGCGAGGACGTTAACCGAATCAAGATCGAAGTCTGCAAGCTACACAGGTCACCTACTGTTCCCCCTAACTCAGATCTTCTTCAGCGGGTCCCTGGTTCGGAGCTCACCCGGCTCAAGCCTCTCCTTATCGGTAAACAGGTTCGTAGCGCTAGCGGAGTAACTACTGTCGCTGTTATGCCCAAGCCATACGCTTGTCCCCACGGAAAGTGCACGTACTGTCCGGGTGGGCCCGAAGTCGGAGTCCCAAGAGCCTACACTGGACAGGAACCAGCGGTCATGCGAGCCTTGGAGAATGAATACGACCCCTTCCTCCAGGTTCAAAGCAGAGTCGTCCAGCTTCGGGCAATGGGGCACCCGGTCGACAAAGTAGAGCTGATCCTTGTCGGTGGTACCTTCCCATTTCTTCCGCGAACCTACCAGGAAGACTTCGTCAAACGATGCCTCGATGCGTTGAATGACGTCGACTCACCTTCTCTGGAAGAAGCGAAGAATCTCGCGGAACTAGCAAATGTCAAGAATGTTGGGATCACTGTCGAGACTAGGCCGGACTGGTCGCGGAAGGGCCATGTGGATCACATGCTCTCCATGGGGGTGACGCGCGTCGAGATTGGGGTCCAGACCTTGTACGACGATGTCTATGAGAGAATTCATCGAGACCATACTGTCGCCGATGTTGTTCAGGCAACACAGACCCTGAAGGATTCAGGAATCAAGGTCGGGTATCATATGATGCTTGGACTCCCAGGCTGCGACGCTTCGCGGGATTTAGACGCGTTCCGGAAAATCTTCGAAGACCCGAACTTCAAACCTGACATGCTGAAGATCTATCCATGTCTAGTCACGCCCGGAACTCAGCTCTACGAAGAATGGAAGAGAGGAGAGTACAAGCCCTACTCCACGGAGGAATCAGCCCGTCTCATCGCAGAGATCAAACAGTTCGTCCCACGCTGGATTAGGATCATGAGGATCCAGAGAGAGATACCGGTGGAGGGGATCGCTGACGGCGTGAAGCACGGGAATCTCCGCCAGCTCGTCCAGGAAGAGATGACGCGTCGCGACATGAAATGTGAGTGCATCAGATGCAGAGAAGTCGGTATCCACTTCCTCAATAGAGGAGAAAGTCCTGACTTGGAACAAGTCCGACTTCAAAGGATCAACTATGAAGGTTCCGGGGGAACCGACAATTTCCTATCTTTCGAGGATCCCGAAAGCGACATCCTCGTTGGGTACATTCGACTTCGAATACCAGCTGAGAAAGCTCACAGACCCGAAATAGCGGGACAGGAGGTAGCAATTATCAGGGAACTGCACATTTTCGGGCAGACTGTTCCGGTTGGAGACAGGCTAGCGGGTGCGTTCCAGCACAAGGGCTACGGGTCCAAGCTTCTCGCGGAAGCAGAACGAATATCTCGCGAAGAATGCGATCGCAAAAAAATACTAGTGATTAGTGCCCTCGGTACCAAGGGGTATTACTCTCGCTTCGGCTACACACACGACGGACCTTACATGTCCAAGAAAGTAGCGTAAGAATCCTTAACCAGATACATAACTCAAGGATTCACCTTGAAGACGTGTTGCATGAATGACCGTCCGAGAATTAGAAGGATACCAGGGGCAAGTCCTTCAACAGCTAAGGAAATCCAAGGCCAAAATCGGTAGCGTCATCCGCCTCATCTCGAAATCGGGCGAAACGTTCGAAGGGACCTTGATTCCTCGGTCGGAGTATTCTGATCGCACTCACGTAGTCTTGAAGATGAAAAACGGCTACAACATGGGCATCTCTCTCGACAGAGCAGAAAAGCTGGAGGTGATCGGGCAGGGCGAGAAACCCCATTTCACGAAGCCTTCACCACCGGCGAGTCATGTCGGGTTACCCAAGGTTGCCATCATAAGCACCGGCGGGACTATCGCCAGTAGGGTCGATTATCGCACTGGTGCTGTGCAGCCTGCACTCACAGCGGCTGAACTTGCAAGCGTCGTCCCCGAACTTTCGTCAATCGCCGAAATAGACGCTCACATACTCTTCAGCGAGTACAGCGAGAACATTGGCCCAATCCATTGGAAGGGCATGGCCAATGAAGTCGCCAGAAGGATAGCCAGTGGTGTAGAGGGGGTCGTGATAAGCCATGGAACAGACACCTTGCACTATACGGCGGCAGCTTTGAGTTTCGCGCTTGCAAACTTGCCCGTTCCAGTCCTACTTGTCGGTGCTCAGCGATCTTCTGACCGTCCCAGCTCAGACGCGGCCTCAAACCTCACAGGAGCAGTCGCCCTAGCCGCCCGAGCCGATATGGCCCTTGTCGGTGTTGCTTTGCACCAAGACCTCTCCGACCAAATCATCCTTGCTCATCGAGGCACCAGAGTTCGAAAATGTCACACGAGTCGTCGAGATGCGTTCAAGTCTATCAACTCCACGCCTATAGCAAGTTACGATCTGAAGACCGGCCAGATCAAAATGACGAACGGAGTCCCAAACAGAGACAGGTCCCGGAAGCTGGCCTTGAAATCTCGTTTTGACCAAAATGCGTACTTGATCAAATTCTACCCCGGGTTCAACACTGCCATAATTGACTCAGCCGTTTCTGCAGGAGCACGCGGGATTGTCCTCGAGGGAACAGGGCTAGGTCATGTTTCCAGACACTTATTTGATTCTGTGAAGAAGGCGTTGAAGCGGGACGTCCCCTTCTTCATGACCTCCCAGACCATATGGGGACGTGTAGACATGAACGTCTACAACACCGGGCGCGACCTACTCAATCTCGGAGTCACTCCTGTCGAAGACATGATCGCTGAAACGGCAATTGTCAAGCTGATGTGGGTTGCAGCCCAGACCAAATCAGCCGGCAAGATTCGAGAAATGATGGTTCAGTCGATTGCAGGCGAAATGACTTCAAGGACATTGGTGGAGGCTTCCTAGTCGTCCGTAGATTATCGAGCCGTCGGCCTCAAGGTCGGCGTCGAGATACACCGACAGCTCGACACTGAGCACAAGCTCTTCTGCGACTGTCCAACCATTCTATCAACAAAGCCACCAACGGTCACCTTCGAACGCCGACTTCGGCCCACGCAAAGTGAGCTAGGCCAAATTGATCCAGCCGCCCTCTTCGAGTTCCATAAGGGCAAGACCATCACTTACGAGGCGGACCCGGAAACCACCTGCCTCGTGGAACTGGATGAGGAACCTCCCCACCCGCTGAACTCGGAAGCATTGGATGTCGCCCTTACCATGAGCATGCTCCTACACGCAAAGCCGATGGACGAGATTCACATTATGCGAAAGGTGGTCATCGACGGGTCCAACACAACCGGATTCCAACGAACCGCTGTCATCGCACTCAACGGGTCCATAACAGTGGACGGAGTGGAAGTACCAATAGAACAAGTAACCCTCGAAGAGGACGCAGGGCGAAAAACAGGCGACACAAAGACCTCAGTAGTCTTCCGCCTCGATCGACTCGGAGTTCCACTGATAGAAGTCTCAACTGGACCAATAATTCATGACCCAGAGCAAGCTGGAAAAGTTGCTTTCGCCATTGGCCGCATTCTCCGGGCAACCAAGAAGGTGAAACGAGGTCTAGGAAGCATACGGCAGGATCTTAACGTATCGATCAAGGATGGCGCCCTCATCGAGGTCAAGGGGGTTCAGGAGCTCGAACTCGTTTCCAAAGCTGTAGGCTACGAGGTTCAAAGACAGCTCGGGCTTATCGAGATAAGAGATGAACTCCGGCAGAGGAACGTCAAGACTTCGGATATCAAAGAGGAATTCGTTGACGTAACGAGCATTCTCTCAGGTTCCGAATCGAAGATCGTCCAATCCACTCTCAATCAAGGAGGAGTAGCACTAGCAGTCAAACTTCCCAGTTTCAAGGGACTTCTCAAACGCGAACTCATCCCCAACATTCGGCTCGGAACAGAGATGGCAAAACGCGCAATCTTCTGGGGTAGGGTCGGAGGAATTTTTCATTCAGACGAGCTTCCTGCGTATGGAATTGATTCAACCCATATTGAAGAAGTCGCGAAGAGCCTCGGATGTGGAGAACTTGATGGGTTCGTTATCGTAGCAGACGATCTCGACAATGCGAAAGACGGCTTGAGGGCCGTTGTAGAACGTGCTCGGGAGGCCGTGGAACGAGTTCCAGAAGAAACACGGGCGGCAAACCCTGATGGGACCACTGTCTATCTGCGCCCAAGGCCTGGAGCTGCGAGAATGTATCCAGAGACCGATGTCCCACCGGTTCAAATCGGCCAGGACCGACTTGAACGACTCTGGGAGAACCTTCCCCGAATGCCGGAAGAGCTCGCGAAAGAGCTAGAGACAAAGCATAGTCTCAGCCCCAAGCTAGCCGCACAGCTAGTGGATTCTGATTATCTTCCCGCTTTCGAGGAAATCGTCGCTAGAGCAAAAGGGGTCGCACCCAGCTTCGTCGCAACAATCCTTACGGAATCTCTGAGAAGCCTGCAACGGGAACAAGTGCCCGTGGAAAACGTGGGGGAAGACCAGCTTAAGCAAACGTTCGACCTGGTTTCCAAGGGTTCAACTGCAAAGGAGTCGGTTCTCGACGTTCTCAAATGGCTCTCATTCCATGCGGATGGGGCCGCCGAAGAAGCGGTGGAAATGTTGAACCTTCGAATGCTAACCAAGTCGGACCTAGAGAATATCATCAGCGAAATCGTTGAATCGAATCAAACCCTGGTTCAAGAAAACGGTACCAAAGCTCTCGGACGAATGATGAACCTAGTAATGGCCGAGGTGAGGGGACGAGCCGACCCCCGACAGGTCACCGAGCTGCTTAGGACCCGTTTGGAACAGGTCAAAGCATGACAGGCTCGAAAGACGAGTTGAAGGTCGAAGATATCGTCCTTGACGATCTCGATAAGAAGATTCTTCACTGGTATCTCATCGACGCTCGCCTCTCCTACAGGGAGCTAGCGCACAAGCTAGGCGTCTCCACAACCACAGTCCAATCGAGAACCGCAAAACTGGAGAAGGCGGGAATCATACGCGGCTACTCGGCTATGTTCGACCATGACAAGATCGGCTTCCAGCTTACCGCAATCACAGAGGTGAGCGTCGCCAAAGGCAAGCTACTCGAGCTGGAGAAGGAGGTCGCCAAGATGCCTCAGGTACTAGCCGTATACGACGTTACAGGGCTCACCGATGCGATGGTCATCGCGAAATTCAAGAGCCGAGACGACCTGAGTAAATTCACTAAAGCTCTGCTAGCCATGCCCTTCGTAGAACGAACGAATACCCACATCGTCCTCACAACAGTCAAAGAAGATTTCAGACTACTATAATCAAACGTCTAGGGCGAATCACGAGTGGAGTTTGACCTTCTTCTCAGAAAACGTAGGAACGTCTACGGGTTTCAAGACAAGGAAGTACCGGATGCCATTCTACATAAGATTCTCGAAAACGCACGACACGTCCCCAGCGCAGGTTTCACTCAAGACTTCGATCTCGTTGTGATCAGAGACCCTGAGACAAAGAGAAAACTCGCCGAAGCAGGCCGAGAACAAGAATATGCGGGCTATGCGGGGATAGTTCGGGGGTTCATTGAACACGCTCCCGTCGTCGTGGTCCCGTGCGGTAACAAGCCCCGATTCGAATCCAAATATGGAAGTCCGGCGGAGAAGACCTCAAGAATTCCATGGTGGCTGACCGACAGTGCCTTCTCCTCCATCGTTCTCATCCTTTCTGCCTTCCAGGAAGGAATGGCCGCGTCATTCATCGGAGCGATTGACGAGAAAATGGTTGCCGAAAGCCTCAAGCTTCCATTAGACGGCTCGATAATTCCGCTCGCAATCATCCCAGTAGGCTACAAACACGAACAAGAACGACGCTTCGGTCCAGAAATGAGGAAGAAACTGAAAACTCTCAGGCAATCCACGAACCAAATACACTGGGAAAGGTGGTCTGAGTAGCCACCTTCAACCCGGAAGTGAAACAAGTCTCTGAGATAACCCGCGACTTGCTCTCACAATTGAGACAGCTACCTCAAGATTTTTTGGTTGCGGCTTTCAGTTTCGTTATGGCATCCCTCAAATAGTTAGCAGCCTCGTCTGGAGTTTCGATATACTGTGATACGATGTTAACCAGTGCGCTCCCGACTATTGCTCCATCAGCTCCCGATTTGATGATGGCCGATACGTGTTCAGGCCGGGAGATGCCGAACCCCGCGGAGATGGGAATCTTTCCCTTTGCCAGCGACTTGACTGAGCTGACAGCTTCTAATGCCTGGGGGCTAAGAGTGTCCCTAGGACCCGTAACACCGTAGAGAGAGACGAGATAGAGAAAACCCTTCGACCTATCCAGGATAGTTCGCAGTCTCAGCTTAGAGGTGTTTGGTGCTGCTAGGTAGATGTTATCGATATTGTGTTTCAGGGCAAGGTTTCTGAATTCGTCGCTCTCTTCAACAGGCAAATCCGGGACGACGATCCCATCAACACCGCTTTCACGGGCTTTAGTTAGGAAGCGGTCCAAGCCCATCGCAAGAATCGGATTATAGTAACTCAAGACGACAAACGGGACCGGAAACTGGGATGAGAGTTCTCGGATCAAACCCAGGATTCCTTTAGGCGTGGCTCCTTGGGACAAGGCCCGCATGCTAGAAGCTTGGATCACCGGACCATCTGCAATAGGGTCTGAGAATGGAATCCCGACCTCGACAATATCTGCTCCACCCTCTATCAAAGCGATAGAATTGTTCAGGAACGATTTCGGGTCCGGGTCGCCACCTGTCAGGTAAGCGACCAACGCTCCGTCTCCGCGGCTATGAAGTTCTCGGAACTTCGCCTTAATCCTATCCTCATCGTGGGAGGTGCTTGGCAATTATCTCCACATCCTTGTCGCCTCTGCCAGATAGGTTGACGATGATCGAATCCTTCGTCCCGAGACTCTTCGCCAGCTTCATCGCGTAACTGATAGCGTGGGCCGATTCCAAAGCAGGCATGATCCCCTCCAATTGTGAGAGATTCTTGAAAGCGTCCAGAGCCTCTTCATCGGACACTGTAACATATTTGGCTCGCCCCGCGTTCATCAGGAAGGCGTGTTCCGGCCCGACCCCGGGATAGTCAAGCCCGGCTGAAATACTCCGGGTCGTCTGAACTTGCCCCACTTCGTCCTGCAGAACATAAGTCATCATGCCATGAAGGACCCCTTCGCGTCCGGCAACCAACGGTGCGGCGTTTTGGCCCGGCGACAAACTTTCGCCGCCTGCCTCGACTCCGCATAGGTCGACATCCAGATCGTGCACGAACGAATGGAAGATTCCGATCGAATTGCTTCCCCCACCGACGCATGCAACAACAGCTTTCGGGAGCTTACCGTCGGTTTGTAGGATCTGCTTCCGCGCCTCTTTCCCGATCACGCTCTGAAAGTCCCGAACCATCGTCGGGTAAGGATGTGGGCCCACAACCGATCCCAGAAGATAGTACGTATCCTGAACATTTGTAACCCAATCCCTCAACGCCTCATTGATGGACCCGGACTCAACTGGATGCACCTTGGTGCCTAGCATCTTCATCCTGTACACGTTCAATTTCTGCCGATCCATGTCCTCGCTTCCCATGTAGACCTCACTGCTCAACCCTAGAGCTGCACAGGCCATAGCAGTAGCAACCCCATGTTGTCCCGCCCCTGTTTCAGCAATGATCCTTCGCTTCCCCATTTTCTTGGCAAGGAGAGCTTGGCCTAGAGTATTGTTGATCTTGTGCGCTCCACCGTGCAAGAGGTCCTCTCTCTTCAGGTAGATTCTAGCCCCTCCAACGTGGCGAGTCAGATTTGCAGCAAGGTACAGTGGCGTAGGTCTGCCGGCGAAACTGTCTAGCCAGCTCGCCAATTCTTTCTTGAAGGAGGGGTCGTGGGAGAACTTGTTGTATGCTTCCTCAAGTGCTCTCAGTGGCTCCATCAGGGTCTCAGGGACATACTGTCCGCCGTATTTTCCGAACTTGCCCGGCCTCGAACCTGTTCTAGGTTCTGCGTGTTTCTTCAAGCGTTAACCAGCTCCCTGACCTTGCCCTCGATGTCGAACGATCTCATTATCGAAGTTCCCACAAGAAAAGCTTCCGCGCCCGCG
>Ga0209761_1000586_pt1 | contig 22605 bp, 28 predicted proteins | sample GraSoi013_1_40cm_4_FD_185818 | JGI IMG/M metagenome (GOLD analysis project Ga0209761, IMG submission 185818) | Grasslands soil microbial communities from the Angelo Coastal Reserve, California, USA - Sample 09_25_2013_1_40cm (SPAdes) (version 2) | ecosystem: Environmental > Terrestrial > Soil >...
GCCGGCGTAGCTCAATTGGCAGAGCAGCTGTTTTGTAAACAGCAGGTTGCGGGTTCGATTCCTGTCGCCGGCTCAGACTTCGTTTCGTGGACTACGCTTTACCCCAATGGACGCAGACGAAAGGGCTCCTCTGATCCACCGATACAAGGAAGGCCACCGCGCGGTTATGGATGCGCTCCGCGGCATCACTGAGGAAGAGCTCGACCGGTCGGTGAGCGGCGAGTGGACGCCGCGCCAGATCGCGCACCACCTGGCTGACAGCGAAATGATGTCCGCGATCAGGCTGCGCCGGTTGATCGCCGAAGAGAGTCCGGTCATCCACGGCTACAACGAAGTGGAGTTCGCACAGAGGCTCACGACCGATCGTCCAATCGCGCCGTCTCTCGAGGCCATGCGATACGCGCGCGAATCGACCGCTCAGATCCTTGAGCGCCTGTCTGAGGCTGACTGGAACCGCACTGGCACGCACAGCGAGAGCGGTCCTTACTCGGTCGAGAAGTGGCTAACGATCTATGCCGCTCACGGACACGACCACGCGGCCCAGATCAAGCGCTCGCGCGGCACCGCCTGACGATGGCGACCACCCATGTCCTCATGGATAACGCGCTCGCCAGGGCAGCAGCGGCCCAAGAAGCCGATCTCGCCGACCTCTTCGAGGAGCTTCGAATCCCCTCTGTCAGCACGCTGCCTGAGCGTCGCGCCGATTGCGTGCACAACGCGGAATGGTTGAAGGCACGCCTCGACAGGCTCGGCTTCAAGACGGAGCTGGTCGATGTGATGGAGGGTGGGCTGCCGGTCGTCGTCGCCGAGTGGAACGGTCATCCGGGAAAGTCGCATCTCACGATCTACGGCCACTACGATGTGCAGCCGCCCGATCCCCTGGATGAATGGACGTCACCGCCGTTCGACCCACAGATCCGCGATGGACGCATCTACGCGAGGGGCTGCGCCGACAACAAGGGCAACCACTTGGCAGCGGTGAAGGCGGTGGAGCACCTCTTCGAAGCGGGTGGGCCCCCTATCAACCTGCGCTTCCTGTTCGAAGGTGAAGAGGAGATCACGGGCGAGTCCCTCCCGCGCTACCTCCGATCGAACAGCCCCAGGCTTCGAACGGACGCCGTCCTGGTCTGGGATGGCGGGTTGGACGAAGAAGGGAACCCGACACTGGCCACCGCGCTCCGCGGCCTCCTCTACCTGGAGCTGCACGCGCGCGGCGCCGCGGTCGACCTCCATTCGGGAATCTTCGGAGGCGTCGCGCCGAACCCAATAAACACCCTCGCCCGCATCATCGGCGAGCTCAAGGACCGCGACGGACACATCACGGTTCCAGGCTTTTACCCCGAGGAGGTGGCGAACTGGAAGCGGAAAGACCAGCGATACGCTGAGACGATCCTCAAGGTCTCAGGCGCCCCGGCCCTCGAGGGCGAGCCCGGGTTCCTGACCCTCGAGCGCACCGGCAGCCGCCCCACGCTGGACGCCAACGGTTTCATCGGCGGATTCACCGGAGAAGGAAAAAAGACGGTCATACCGGCTCGTGCTTCCGCCAAGGTGAGCTTGAGGCTTGTGCCTGACCAGGACCCGGCAGCACTCCTGCCGGCGATCGAAAAGCACATCCAGTCGCTGACGACTCCCGGGGTTCAGGTCACGATCGACGTGCTGGGCTCCGCACCTCCCGTGAAGTGCGATGTGGACAACCCAGCGGCGATGGCGCTTCGCGCTGCCTACAAAGACGTCTTCGGCAGGGACACCGTGTTGATCAGGGTCGGTGGCTCGATCCCCGTCGCGGTCGACTTCCAGGAGGCGATCGGCGCCCCGCTACTGATCAGCGGGATCCCACAAGCCGACGCGGCGGCCCACTCGCCCAATGAGCGCCTGGTGGTGGACAACTACTTCCGTGGGATCGAGGCGGTGATCCGGTTCATCTGCCGGCTAGGCGACTAGAGGCACCAGCTCGAAGGTCGTCTGCTCGCCTGGCGTGAGCGGTTGGTTCGGTTTGGACGCGCGTACGAACGGGCCGTACTTCCGCCTGTATAGCGCGGATACTGCTCGGGCCTCAACAGGATCGGCGACCAGCCGCGGTCTTACCTTGACCGATGTTTTTCTGAACTTGAGAACGCCCTCGCCGCGCGCGAGCAGGTTTTGCGGCCACTGCCGGCGGAGACCCTCACCTGACCGTATGTAGAGGCGCCGGCCGTCGGTGACGATCCAGATGGTTACACGATGCGGCTTGCCCGTCTTGCGGCCGACCGTCGTGAGCTGGACCTCGCGCTCGCGCGCGGCGGCGTCGAGAACATCGGGATCAAACTCATCCACCCTCTTTCGCATCATGCGCTGTTTCGTGAGGTAGGCTCAGGCGGTTTTGGTCAGATTCGGGGCGCGCGTGATCGTGACGATGCTGCTGGTGTCGTGCGCAGGGCAGCCCCAGGCTGCGGCGACGCTGTCGCCGTCCGTGCAATCACCGAGCCCGACCCCGGCGGCCGAATCACCATCACCCTCCCCATCTTTGCCAGCCGTCCAGCGCGGTGAACCCTCGCTGCCTATGGCACTCGAGGAAGCGGCCGCCGCCGCCGCCGGCGGAAGGCTGTACGTGATGGGCGGATTCGACGCGGCCGGGAACAGCCTCCGCAATGTTTGGGTGTTCGATGGCAGCGCAGGTCCACACCTGCCGCTCGGCCTTGACCACACGTCCGCGGCCACAGTTGACGACCACGTTTATGTGGCCGGTGGCCACAGCTTCGGCCGCGATTCACCGCGCTTGTTTCGCCTCGACGGGTCATCGTGGACCGAACTCTCTTCGATGAGGCACGCGCGCGGTGGCCATGCATTGCTCGCGGCGGCCGGCGCCCTGTTCGCGATAGGCGGCAACACGGCCTCCGCGAACGTCGCGCCCGCGGAAGTCTACGACCCACAGGCGAATACCTGGACTGACCTGCCTTCGTTGCCTGCGCCGCGCAACCATGTGTCCGGGTTCGTCTTCGGCGCCAACGTCTGCGTTGCCGGCGGGCGGTCGCCCGCGACCACCCGCGTCGACTGCTTCAACTACCAGAGCTCGAGCTGGGTGCGGTTCCCCGACCTACCGCGACCCACGAGCGGAGCGGGGGCGGCGACCCTTGCCGACGGCAGCGCCGTGATCCTGGGTGGGGAGGACGCGCAGGAGACGAGCATCAACGACCAGTTCGCGCGGCTGCTCGACCCTGGAGGGTGGATCGGTTCGGGGGCGATGCTCGTCCCTCGACACGGATTCGAGCTCGCGATGTACCAAGGGAGCGCGTGGGCGTGCGGCGGCGGCTCGCTACCAGGTCTTCACCCAGTGGCGACGTGCACGTCTGTGTCATGACGAAATGCGATCACGGTCGCGATGAGGACGATCAGCGCCGGGACTCCGTAGTTGAACTCGGGCGTGGTCAGGATCGATAGGTCGAGGTCGTAGATAGATTCGGTTATGAGGTCGCCTGCCTCGATGAGCGCGTAGAAGGCGAGGATGGTCACGTTGGCCCACAGCGCCAGGCGCACGACCGGCTCCCGCACATAGACAAGAAGGACGGCGAGGGGGACGGCGGCCAGCACTGGGCCGAGGAAGTTGACGAGCAGCTGTCGACCCAACCCGATGGGTTGATCGGGCTGCACGTGTAGCGAAAGAATGGTCGCGTCCACCAGGCCCAGCCGCCACGGCCGCACGATCATCGATCCGTGCCCACCTAGCGCGTAGAGGACGAGAAGGTGCATCACCTCGTGGGCGCCGAACGCCGCGATGAAGAGGAGCACGGACAGCAAGAGGACCCGGACCGGATTCATGCTCGTGACTGGGTTACCAGCGTTGGATACGGAAACGGCTGGCGGAGAGGGAGAGATTTGAACTCTCGATGGGCCAGTGACCCATAACGGTTTTCGAGACCGTCGCCTTCAACCGGACTCGGCCACCTCTCCACTGGGGAGTGTTCGGAGCCTAAATGGCGGTCCCGACCGGATTCGAACCGGCGTTCTCGGCCTTGACAGGGCCGCGTGTTTGGCCAGGCTACACCACGGGACCGACGGCGGAAAAGTCTACCAGCGGGCTGACTGAAGCCCGACTCGCCGATGCCTAGGCGGGGAATCAGAACACCACTTCTATAATTCCTTCGGCGTGAGCGACAGTCACCAGATGGGCGGAGGGCCGCCCGACGAGCTCAGGAAGCGCTTCCAGATCCTGGAACGCGTTGCGATCTTCTTCACGCTGCCTGACAACGTCCTCCACGCCCTCGCCCGGCGGCTGGCTCCGGCATCCGCCGCCAAGGGCTCGGTGATCGTTCATCAGGGCGACCCGGGCGACACCATGTTCGTGGTCGAGTCGGGGCGCTGCGAGGTGTACGTCGAGGAGTCTCCCGGGCACACGATCACGATCGCGCTGATGGGGCCGGATGACTTCTTCGGCGAGATGGCGCTTATCTCTGAGGAGACCCGGACCGCCAGCGTCAGGGCGCTCGAGGACTGCAAGCTGCTCACCCTCGACCGCAAGACGCTCTACGAAACGCTACCCGCCGATTCCGACGCCATCATCGAGCTTACCAAGCTCGTCGAGCAGCGCAAGGACACCCTGCCGAACCTCATCGCCCGAGCGCGCATGGTGGCGCCGGAGCAGGCGGCGTCGACGGTGGCCGTCTACTCGCCGAAGGGCGGGTCCGGCCGGACGACGATGGCGGTCAACCTCGCGGCGGCGCTTGGCAAGCGTTTCCCCGGAGAGGTCCTGCTCGTCGACCTGGCCCTCCCCTACAACCACGCCGCGCTCATCTCTTACCTCACCCCTACGGGGTGCCTGGCTGCGGCCAGCCAGGTGCCCCCCGCCAACTTCGAGGAGGCCGTGTTGGGGGCCATCCTCCACCACCCCGGCGGCATGATGCTGCTGCCCGGCGTGCTCCGGGCCGAGCAGGCCGACCTCATCACGGTCGACCTGGTCAACCGGGCGATGGGCATCCTCGTGAACGCCTTCCGATACATCGTCTTCGACCTCGGCGTTGCGTTCACAGACATCGTCATCAGCGTCCTCGACCACTCGCAGCGCGTGCTGGTCCTCGTGACGCCCGAGCTTTCGTCCCTCAAGGACGTCGGCGAGCTCCTCAGCATCTTCACGAACGTCCTCAACATCGTTCCGGGGCGCGTGATCCTTGCCCTCAACAACAAGGTCCCCAAGTCGGTGGTGAGCAAGGAAGACGTGGTGCGCACGCTCAAGCAGGAGCTCGCGGTCGAGATCGACTTCGACGGCACGAAGCCCGACGAAGCAGCGGTCAGGGGCGAGATCCTGGTCCTCACCGATCCAAAGAGCGCCATCTCCCGCGGCGCGGAGCAGCTGGCGCAGTTGATCGCCGGCACGACGAGCGCCGAGGGAAAGCCGGCCAAGAAGGGGTTCAAGCTAGGCCGAGGCTGATCGGCGGCGCCTTCTCAAGCCCGGTTTAGGAGTTTGTCCGCCTCATCGACCATCTCCGCAACGATTTCCGCCGCCGGCTGAACTTTCTTCACATCGCCGACCGACTGGCCCGCGTAGCACGCCATCGCTTCGATGTGGCCGTGGAACCCCTTGAACGGCGGGACGCCCCGGAAGCGGGCGATCCGCGTGCGCTCGCCGCCGAGCTCGATCTCGGCCACGTACTCGCCCTCGAAGGCTTCGGCAGCCTCGATCGCCTGTCTCAACACGCCATGGGTCGACGGACACAACGGGCACTCGACGTGGAACCGGTTGGTGCGCACGCTGTCCTCGGCCCTCGCCGCGATCACAGCCTTTACGTAATCGGGGTGCGCGTTGGATTCCTCGGCTGCGATGAAACGCGTTCCCATCCTGACTCCGGCTGCGCCCGCGGCGAGCACCCCGGCTATGCTCCGACCGTTGCCTATGCCACCTGCAGCGAGCACCGGCACCGACACTTCATCGAGCACCGAGCTCAGCAGCGGCAGCAAACCAAGGGTGCCCCTGATATGGCCACCGGCCTCGAAGCCCTGGGCGATGATGAAGTCGCAGCCGGCTTGTTCAGCGGCCATCGCCTCGGCGGTCGAACCGACCTGCCAGGACGCCAGCGCGCCGGCGTCGTGAACGAAGCTCACCAATTCGGGGTCGGGGTCGCCCCAAAAGAAGTCGATCACACGGGCTCGCGGAGCCGCCATCTCGAGGATTCCCATGTCCAGATATGGGATCAGGACGTTGACTCCAAAGGGCTTGGAGGTCAGCTGCGACAGGCGGTCCAGCCGGCGCCTCGCATCGTCTACCTCTATGCCGGCGAATGTGATCTGCCCGAGCGCCCCGGCGTTCGACACCGCCGCCGCTAGCTCCGGCGAGAGAATGCTGCCCATCCCCGCCAGCTGGATCGGGACGTTACAGCCGACCAGGCGCGTAAAAGCGGTCTCCAGCATGTTCAACTGGGATCGACGACTTGATCCAGCCGCATGAAAGTCGAGGCGGCAAGGAACAGAGACGCAACGCGGCCATCCGCCAGGCGGCGAAACACGGCGCGCTCGCCCGATTGGCGCACTCCAAGGTCCACCATGAACGCGTCTGGTTTGTCTGTTGGCGTGAGCGTCGGCCGCCAGGTCGCGTCGGCAGGATCGATTACGGACAGCTTTCCGTCTCGCCACTCGAGCCGTATAAGCCACCCAGACTCACGATCGGCGTAGATACCTAACAGGCCTCGATACGCCTCAGGCAGAGCCGGCGCCGGCTCGATTGTTGGAGCGGCCACTCGGACGGCGTCGCGAGCGATTGTGGCGAGGTCCATCGCAAGCAAAGGCGCGTCGCCGATTCCATTCAGCAGGGCGATCGCTCCAACCTTGTGTTTGGGGTCAAAGCAGACATTCGAGTTGAATCCGTGCAGCCCGCCCGAATGCTGCACCCAGATCACGTGGTCCCTGCGAACCGCGTACCACGAGATGCACCAAGCCTCGGTCCATTCCTCGTTGCCCAGGTACCGGGCCTTGTGCATCTCCCTCAGCGTGGGCCCGGCCAGGACCTGCGAGCCCTTGCGCTCACCGCCATCCTCTCGAAACTGGAATGAGAGCCACTTGGCGAGGTCCTCGACGCAGGACCACATGCCGCCCTCGGCCCAAACCGTCGGCGGGATCGACGCAAGGTCCAGCTCATCAGACAGGAATCTCCCGGCGTAGCCGGTCGCGCGACGCGGCAACATTGAGTCCGGGAGCGGCTCGAACGCGCTGTCAGTCATGCCGAGCGGCTCCAGGATCGCCGCCCGTACGTAATCCACGTATGGAGTTCGACTGGCTCGCGCCACGATCTCGCCCAGCAATTGGTAGGCCAGGTTCGAGTATTTCGGCTGCACGTTAGGCGGGACCTTGGTGCCGATCTCGCCGATGCGCGCGAGGTTGCGCTCGATCGAACCCTCGTATCTCGGGGCTCTCCAGTCGGTGTCGGGAGGCTCGCTCGTGAGCCCTGACTCATGCGAGAGCATGCGGCGGATCGTCACCGTCTCGATTGGACCGAATGGGCTGTCGGCCGCACGCACTTCGGGGAGGTGAGCCACGGCGGGATCGTCAAGGTGCAGCCGGCCCTCGTCGCGGAGCTGCATGATCGCGGTCCCGGTGATGGTCTTGGTGATCGAGGCGATTCTGTAGAGAGTCAGACGTTCCGGCGCGCGGCGAGTCGCCACGTCCGCGAAACCCACCCCCGACGCCCAGACCAGGTCATCGCCATGGACCACGCCCACCGCCGCTCCCGGCAGGCGGTTCTCCTTCACGAACGAAGCCGCCTTCGCCTCCAGCTTCGATGCGACGTCGGCTACCGGGCCCCTCATTGCACTCTTAACATGACAGGCACCGTGGGATCGTGGGGAGGGGGATGCCCGTGGTAACATCCCAAATGTGATCGAACAAGCTGTCGTCTCACTAACCCCCGACGCTCAGGCACACCTCAAGGAGCTTCTCACCAAGGAGGGAAACCCCCAGCTGGCGCTCCGGATCTTCGTCAGCGGAGGCGGCTGCTCGGGCATGCAGTACGGCATGGCTTTCGACGACATGCGCCGGCCGGAGGACGTCACCATCGACCAGGACGGGGTCCAGATCGTGATCGACGACTTCAGCGCGCCTTACATCCGCGGCTCGGAGATCGACTACGTGGACAGCCTCATGGGCGCCGGCTTCACGGTGCACAACCCGAACGCCGTTCACTCGTGCTCCTGCGGTCACTCGTTCGACACCGGCGACGATGCAGGCGGAGCCCAAGCCTGCGGCTGCGGGCACTAACCGGCGCTCTCGACGCCGGGTTCGTGAATACGTACTTCTGACGCTGGGCGTGCTCACGCCCATCGGCATTCTGGCGGTCAACGCGTCCGCCTTCGTCATGGTCCACCTCGACGCCTTCCGGCTCATAATTGCCGGCCTTGCCCTCCTGAGCGGGTTGGTCCTCAACGGCTTGACCGCCTGGTGGCTGCTCCGCCTGGCCAGCCTCCACGCCCCGCCGCTGTTCCGCGAGTACCGGACCTGGGCGATCGGGGCTGCGGTCTTGATCGTCGCGCTGACCGCCGCCGGAGGCGGGTACCTCACCTATCTGGGCATGCGGGACCCGCGCCATCTGCCAGATTCCCTGTCGGTGGTCGTGGCCGCCTTCATGCTCCTGCTGCCCTTCGCGGTGACCTTCGCCGGCCGGCGCATGGCCGGGCTCGGTGGGATCATCCCTGTCGACGAACCGACCCCACGGGACAAGCCACACCGGACCTCCCCATCCGGCCGCCCGCTGCGCGGGGGGCCGACTTCCCCGCAAGCGGGGAAGTAAAAAAGAGCCCCCTCGAACCGAGGGGCTCTCCACCGCCGAGCCTGAGCGGGTCTCCCCACCCGGCCTTCGGCCACCCTCCCCGCGAGCGGGGAGGTGATTTGACTCTTTACATCATGTCGCCCATGCCGCCGCCACCCGGCATGCCGCCGCCACGCTTCTCCTCGGGTACCTCGGTCACCATCGCCTCGGTGGTCAGCACCATCGCGGCGATCGACGCGGCGTTCTGCAGCGCCGAACGAGTGACCTTGGCCGGGTCCACGATGCCGGACTCGAACATGTTCACGAACTTGTCGTTGAGGGCGTCGTAGCCGAAGCCCGGCTTGGCCTTGCGGACTTCCTCGACGATGACGGAGCCTTCCTTGCCGGCGTTCTGAGCGATCTGCTTCAGAGGCTCCTCGAGCGCCTTGCGGACGATGTTGACTCCAGTCGCCTGGTCTTCCTTCAGACCAAGCCCGCCGTCGAGCTTCTTCTGCGCGTTGAGCAGCACGGTGCCGCCGCCCGCGACGATCCCCTCTTCCACCGCGGCCTTGGTCGCGCTCAGCGCGTCCTCGATGCGGTGCTTCTTCTCTTTCTGCTCCACCTCGGTGGCAGCTCCGACCTTGATCACGGCGACGCCGCCGGCGAGCTTCGCGAGCCGCTCCTGCAGCTTCTCCTTGTCGAAGTCCGACGTGGTCTCTTCGACCTGCGACTTGATCGACTTGATCCGCGCCTGGATGGCCTCCGGCTTGCCGGCGCCTTCCACGATGGTGGTGTCGTCCTTGGTGACGGTCACCCTGCGAGCCTTGCCGAGCTGCTCAACCTTGGTCTGGTCGAGCTTGAGGCCGAGGTCCTCGCTGATGACCTGGCCACCAGTCAGGATCGCCATGTCCTCGAGCATCGCCTTGCGGCGGTCACCGAAGCCGGGCGCCTTGACGGCGACCGCGGTGAACGTGCCGCGGAGCTTGTTGACGATTAGCGTCGCGAGCGCCTCGCCCTCGACGTCCTCGGCCACGATCAGAAGCGGCTTTCCCTGCTGGACCACGCGCTCCAGCACTGGGAGCAGGTCCTGGATCGCGGAGATCTTGCGGTCGGTGATCAGAATGTACGGATCCTCGAGCACCGCCTCCATGCGGTCGGGGTTGGTGACCATGTACGCGGCCACGTAACCGCGGTCGAACTGCATGCCCTCGACCACCTCGAGCTCGGTCGCCATGACCTGGTTGTCCTCGACCGTGATCACGCCATCCTTGCCCACCTTGTCCATCGCGTCGGCGATGAGGGAGCCGATCTGCTCGTCCTGGCTGGAGATCGCCGCCACGTGGGCGACGTCCTCGTGGCCCTTGACGGGCACTGAAAGCCTCTTGATCTCCTCGACCACAGCGTCTACGGCCTTCTGGATGCCGATCTTGAGCTGCATCGGGTTGGCGCCCGCAGTCACGTTGCGGAAGCCTTCGCTGATCATTGTCTGAGCGAGAAGCGTCGCCGTGGTGGTGCCGTCACCGGCCACGTCGTTGGTCTTCGTCGCCACCTCGCGCAGCAGCTGGGCGCCGGTGTTCTCCATGGGGTCCTTGAGCTCGATCTCGCGCACGATCGTGACGCCGTCGTTGGTCACGGTCGGAGCGCCGAACTTCTTCTCGAGGACCACGTTGCGGCCCTTGGGCCCGAGCGTGATGCGTACGGACTGGGCCACGGTGTCGATGCCCTTCTTCAGGGCCTGCCTCGCGTCTACGTCGAATGTGACTGTCTTTGCCATATACCTTTCCCTCTTGCCTTAATTACTTCTTGGCTTTGCCGTTGGATGCGACGATGGCGAGCACGTCCTTCTCGGAGACGATCAGATACTCGATGTCGTCGATCTTGAATTCGTTGCCGGCGTACTTGGCGTAAAGCACCTTGTCGCCGACCTTGAGCTCCATCGGCACCTTGGTGCCGTTGTCCAGGATCCTTCCGGTCCCCACGGCCTCGACGGTTCCCTCCTGGGGCTTTTCCTTGGCGGTGTCCGGGAGGACGATCCCGCTCTTGGTCTTCTCTTCCTTGTCCGACGGTTTGACCACTACACGATCGCCTAGCGGCTTCAGATTCATGTGCAACCCTCCTCAGCTGAAATTGATGTCTTTGGCACTCCCCTGGCCCGAGCGCTTAGCACTCAGGGGGGTCGAGTGCTAATAGTACTACCGCCGGGCCGGCGGGGTTAAACCTGGCTCGACTCGGCGGCCTGGATGAGCTGTCGGGCCTGGTCCGCCTCGGCGTCGGGGACCATGATCCTGGCCTCGGTGAAGTTCATCGCCGCGGAGTAGGCGGTGTCGCCGAACACCTCGGTGGTGATTCCATTCGCTTCCAGGACAGCCGCGATGAGGTCGGCCTTGAGCCGCTCGCCCCGGAAGACCACCTCCCAGCCCGTGACTCCCATCAATCCCATCCTAGAGAGGGATCCACCTGCGTTGAGGAGTGCGACTCCCCACCCGCGCTTCGCGCGGCCTCCACGCGACGTGGGGAGGCGAAATAGCCGGCGGCGGCGATCATGGCCGCGTTGTCGGTGCAGAGCTCGAGCGGCGGTATCGTTAGCCGCGCCCGGCCCGCCACCACCTCGGCCGCGCGCCTGCGAAGGAGAGAGTTGGCGGCAACCCCACCCGCGACGACAACATCGGACACCGGTGATCTGGATAGAGCCACATCCAGCTTCTCGAGCAGCGACTCCACCACCGACTGCTCGAAGGCGGCAGCCAGATCCGCCTTTTCCTGCGGGCCGGCAGAGTCGCCGAGATCCCTAAGCCGATAGAGCAGCGCGGTCTTCAGCCCGCTGAAGCTGTACTCGAGCCCCGGCAGATGTGGCCTCGGCAGAAGCTGGCGGCGCGGGTCGCCCGTCCTTGCCAGACCGTCGAGCGCCGGACCGCCGGGGTAGCCCAGGCCCAGCATGCGGGCGGCCTTGTCGAAGGCCTCGCCGGCCGCGTCGTCGCGGGTTCGGCCGATGACCTCGAACCGGCCGTGCTCCGGCATACGGACCAGGTCGGAATGGGCGCCGCTCACCACGAGTCCCAACAAGGGCGGCTCGAGCTCAGGGCGAGTCAGAATCGCGGCATAGATGTGTCCCCACAGGTGGTTGACCCCGGTGACCGGCCTCGACCATGACGCGCCAAGACCCTCCGCGACGCCGACCCCGACCAGGAGGCAGCCCGCGAGGCCAGGGCCGCGCGTGACGGCGATCAGGTCCACGTCATCCGGGCCAAGGCCTGAGCCCTCGAACGCGAGGTCGAGCAGATGTGGCAGGCGTTCGAGGTGGTCGCGAGCCGCGAGCTCGGGAACGACTCCGCCGAAGTCCTTGTGCAGCTCGATCTGCGAGTGGATGACGTTGGCCAGAACCCTCCGGCCGCCCTCTACCAGGGCGACCGACGTCTCGTCGCAGCTGGTTTCGATTCCGAGGACGAGGGCCGCTTTTACTGCGGCTCGCCCTTGGTGATCAGCTCGCGCCGCAGGCCGCGGACTTCCGCTTCGATCCGCTCCAGGCTGGCTTCATACGCGCGCCGAAACCGCGGCGAGTGGATGGAGTCCGACCACATCACGATTGCGTCCTCGCCGTTGTCGGTGTAGTAGCCCTTGCGTCGGCCGATCACCTTGAAGCTGAAGGCCTCGTACAAGTGCATCGCGTTCTCGTTTGACGTGCGCACCTCGAGGGTCACCCATTTGGCGCCCATGTCGTAGGCCGCTTGGATGAGACCAGCGAAGACAATGCGCCCGTGGCCGCGGTGTTGAAGGTCGCGGCGGACCCCGATCGTCGTCACGTGGGCCTCGTCGTACATGCGCCACATACCGCCGTAACCGACGATGGTCGGGTCGAAATCCGACGAGACCTGTGCCGGCGGTCGTTCGACGATGCCCTCCTGGCGCAGCACGACGTAATGCGCACTGGAGCGCGAGGCGAGCTCGCGATAGTAGGCGTTGCGGGGCCATGGGGTGACGAAGATCTCGCGCTCGATCTCCTGCACGGTCGCGATGTCCGCCTCGCGCATCAGCTCGAGCGCCAGTTGCTGGCGTAGCTGAACCATCACAAAGTGCGAGCGGAAAAGGACTGCATGTACTCGAGCCTGAGACTACCATAGGCCACTTCTCGGGCCGATTCCAGCAATCTCGCGGCCGCGGACCCGAAGGATCGCAGCTCCTCTTCGCTTTTGAAACGCAGGCCGGCAGCCTCCAGTGCGGCCTCGGTCTTTGGCCGCAGCCAGCCGGCAACAGGCCAACTGCGAGGGAGCTCGCCCGCCTCGGCGAGGCCCGGATCCGCTCCTGGCGCGAGGAAGTAAACGCGGCCGCGGCCGGCTTCGGCGACCGCGAGGACCGGTCCGTCGCTGCGGGCCGCCTGGATGCCGAGCGTCGGCAGGGGAATGATTGGAATCTTCAGGCCCATCGCCAGGCCGAGGCCAAACGAAACGCCGACGCGGAGCCCAGTGAACGAACCTGGCCCTGTCGCCACCGCAACCCGGGTCAGCCTTTGTCCATTCCCGATCGTCCTGTAGCGAGCCGGCAGGTCAAATCCTGGCCCAGAGCTTTCGCTGAGCTCGCGTACCACCCGTCCGTCGCCGTCGATCAACGCCACCGCCGATCGCGCTGAGGAGGTGTCGATGGCCAGAATCACGAACGCTCCACACGCAGGAGTCGCCGGTCGCCCCCCAGATGCTCGATAGAAATCAACGTGGCGCTCGGGCTGTCCAGCCGCTCTCCCCACTCCACGACGACCGCGCCCGCGTCGAGCAACTCCTCGAGTCCGAGGTCTCGCAGCTCGGCGCCGCTTTCAACGCGATACAGATCGACATGCGCGACCTGGACACGGCCCGGATACACGCGGACCAGTTGGAAGGTGGGGCTCGCCACCGGCGCGGTGGAACCGACGCCTCTCGCGATCCCACGCACGAAAGTCGTCTTGCCCGCCCCGAGCTCGCCCTTCAGAAGCACCAGGTCGCCTGGACGCAGGCGCCGGCCGAGGTCTTCGCCGGCTGACTCGGTCTCCTCCGGCGACGAGGTCTCACGCGAAGTGGTCGTAGCCACGGACCTCGAGCTGAAAGTCACGACCATCGGGGCCGATGACATGAACGGCTGGATCGGCAGTCATTACGCCGATGGGTCGCACACCAGCGTGCACAAGTTTGTCTTCGGGCCCCACACACACCAGCTCAGACTCCTCCCCACTCGCCAGCGCATCCTGTACGGTCGCGCCCGCGGCCACCGGCACTTCAGCGACACGAATGACGCATCCCACCCCCGACACCGCGGCATATTTCTCCATCTCGCGAACCAGCCCGTCCGAGATGTCGCCACAGCTCAGCTCAGCCTGGTTCAGACGGCTCCCTTCCTCGAACTTGGGATCGGGAAGGAAGACGCGCCGCTCACGCAACGCAAGCGCCGCGGCGCCGAGCGGGCCCGTAACCCCTAAGACCCATCCCGGCTGCACGCGAGCACGGGCTAAAGGCACCAGCGGTGTGGTGCCAAGGACGGTCAGGGTCAGCACTCCGGGTCCATCGATCGCGGTCGTATCGCCGCCGGCGATTGCCATGTCAGCACGATCCGCAAGCCTGCGGATTCCTTCATAGAGCCCAGTCACGGTTTCCACAGACCAGGATTTGGGAGCAGCGAGGGCGACCAGGGCGTACTTGGGGGTGGCGCCTTTGGCGGCAAGGTCGCCGAGGGCCAGGGCGAGGGCTCGATGGCCTGCGTCGGCCGGAGTCATCCACGAGAGGTCGAAATGGACACCCTCGACCGATGTGTCGCAGCTTGCCACGACGTAGTCCTCTGGGTAGTCCGGGTCGAGGCTCGGCCAGACAGCTGCGTCGTCCTCACCCGCAACGACTTCATATCCAGTTGTCGTCAGGTAGGGCAGGATCCTGCGCAGTAACTCTCCCTCGCCTATCCCGTCGAGTGTGGTCACGCGGTCAGCATGGCACGCAGGCGGCGGGCAGCCGACTCGGCGTCCTTCGAGTCGGCAATCGCGCGGATGACGCAGACACGATGCACGCCGATCGAAGTCAGCTGCGAGATGTTCGACTCATCGATCCCGCCGATGGCGAACACCGGAACTCGGACCGCTGCCGAAACAGCCGCGACGCCCGCCGGCCCGATCACATCCTTGTTGGGCTTCAGCGGAGTCGAGAACGTCGCTCCACAGCCGATGTAGCCGGCGCCCGCGTCCACCGCGGCCCTGGCAGCCTCCGGTTTCGACGCCGAGGCGCCGATCAAGAAGCCTGGCGGGGCGATCTTGCGGGCTGACTCGATGCGCAGGTCGTCCGGCCCCAGATGGACCCCGTCGGCGCCCGCGATGAGCGCGACGTCGACGTAGTCGTTGACTATGAAAAGCGCACCGGCCTCGACCGTCATGTCACGAAGACGGCGTGCCACATCCAGCAGCTGCCCGCGCGGCAACTTCTTGTGGCGCAGCTGAAGGACGTCTGCGCCTCCCCGCAGCACCGCCTGCGCGAGAGCTATGACCTGTTCCGGATCACGATCGGGGGTGATGGCGTAGAGGCGGGCGGCTTCGATCAGGTGAGGATCTGGCGGAGCTTTTCTCGCAGGGCGTCGGGGGCCTTGTCCTGCTCGCAGCAGACCTTGACCAGTCGCTTCAGTGAGGCCTGGAACTCGTAGTTATCCGTGCATGGAGGGCATCCCTCGAGATGCAGCTGCAACTCGAGCATCTCGGTGTTGCTCAGCTCTCGATCCAGGTAGCGGTCGAGCTTTTCCTTACAGTCGCTGCAGTTCATTCGTTTGGCACCTCCTTGGTGCCGTTGGCGCGCACGATACCGGATTCCAACGCGTAGTCATAGAGGGATTTCTGGAGCTGCTGGCGGGCACGGTGCAGCCGGGACATGACGGTGCCGATGGGCACCCCCAGGGTCTGCGCGGCGTCCCTGTAGGAGAAGCCTTCCACGTCGACCAGGAGCACCACCTCTCGGTGCAGGGGAGGTAGCTTCTCGACAGCCGCCACGACCTCCGACGCCGCCAGCTTGTCCAGCACATCGGCTTCAGGTTTGGCGCCTTCGTCGCGCAGCTTGTCGTAGAGGACGAATTCGCCGACGTCGTCGAGGCTGACATCCTCCTTCCGGGAACCCTTGAACCGATCCCAGAAGAGATTGCGCATGATCGCGAACAGCCAGGCCTTCATGTTCGTGCCCGGCTGGTAGCTGTGCTGGTAGCGAAGCGCGCGGAGGTAAGCCTCCTGGACCAGGTCCTGGGCCGAATCGGGGTCGCGAGTAAGCCGGAGCGCGCCCCGGTAGAGCGTGTCGAGATGTGTCAATGCCTCTTCCGCGAAGGCAGTTTGGGGTGGACTTTCCGCCATCAGTAATGACAGTTTAGATACACCCGCCTTGCGCACTCTTGAATCGGCAGGCGGCGGGCGCTATTCCGAATAGCGCCTCTTGACGCGCGGACCGATCGCGGTCAGCACCTCGTAGGAGATGGTGCCCGACCAGCCGGCAACATCTTCCGCGGTGATCCGCGCGTCGCCGTCCGACCCAATAACGGTGACCACATCCCCCACCTCGACACCAGGCACGACGGTGACGTCGATGGTGATCGCGTCCATGCTGACGGCGCCGATGAGCGGTGCCTGCTGACCCCGCACGAGCACGTGGCCGCGGTTCGCCCGGGCGCGAAACACGCCATCCGCATAGCCGATGGCGACCGTCGCGACGCGCGAGCGGACCGGCGCCGCCCAGATGGCGCCGTAGCCCACGGTATCCCCGGCGGCGACCGTCTTCACATGCGTGACAACCGAGCGCAAGGCCATGGCCGGGCTGGTGCCCGGCCACTCGCAGCCAATGAGCGCGATGCCCGCCCGCACCGCGTCAAGCGCCATCTCCGGGTACCTCAGGGCGGCGGCCGAGTTGCAGGCGTGTCGCAACCCTGGATCAACTCCGAGCCCGGCCAGGGTTTCGAGAAAGCGATCGAACTGCACGCGCGTCATCACCTCGTCCGTGCCGGCCGACGCGAAATGGGTCCACGTGCCGGCCAACCGGAGGCCGGGCGACTCGTCTATGAGCCGAGCCAGCGATGCCGCTTCGTCGGGCACGGCGCCGAAGCGGCCCATGCCGGTGTCGATCTTGAGGTGGACCGGCACCACCTCGTCGCCATCGCCCAGGGCTCGCGCCAGATCGAAGCTCGAAACGCCGATGCTGAAGCCGCCAGCGACGGCCGCGGGCGCCTGGGCGGGGATGAGCCCGCCCATCACGAGGATGCGTTCCGCGTGCACCAGCCCGGTCAGCTCGCGCGCCTCCTCGAGCGTGGCCACCGCCAGCCACGTCGCTCCGCCGCGGATTGCCGCCCGTGCCACCGGCACCGCTCCATGCCCGTATCCGTTCGCCTTCACGACCGCCATCAGCCTCGTTCCCTTCGGCAGATGCGCGAGGATGCGGGCGGTGTTGTCGCGTACGGCGCGTAGGTCGATGTCCGCCCAGCGCAGAGTGGTCAGCTAGAGACCGCCCTGGCGCAGCAGGTGCATCACGAGTGGGATTTCAGGGAGCAGGTCGCTGGCCAGCAGTCCCGAATCGCCGAGGCGCTGCGAGATCCTGCGGCCCGCCGCGGCGTGGATATAGACGCCGCTGACGGCGGCGGTGAAGGGATCCGAGCCCTGAGCCATGAGGGCGGCGATCACTCCCGACAGGACGTCACCCGTGCCGCCGGTGGCGAGTGCGGGGACCTCATGGGGATCCTCGCTCAGGCGGCCGTCAGGGTGCGCGACCACCGTGTGCGCGCCCTTGAGGACGACGACGGTACCCCACTCCTTGGCTGCCTTGCGCGCTGTCCCGGCGCGGTCTGCGTTGACAGCGTCGGCGGTCTTGCCGGTCAGCCGGGCCATCTCGCCCGGGTGTGGTGTAAGAACCCGATTGTTGCCCAGGCGCGTTTTCTTGCGGGCGGAGTCGGCCAGTGCGTTCAGTGCGTCGGCATCGAGCACGAGCGGGCAATCGGCATGCAGCGCAAGGTCGAGGATGAGCCGCCAGGTCGAGCGGTCGCGGCCCAGGCCGGGGCCGATGACGCCCGCCTCGGCGCTCGACAGCTGCCGCAGCACCGAGTCGTACGCGGCGTGGCCGACCGCCCCCGGCGCCACCTCCGGCACCGGCGTAGCCATGACCTCGGTGCATTTGGCGGCAAGGATGGGATAGATCGTGTCGGCGACCAGCAGCCGAACCAGGCCCGCGCCGCTGCGTGCGGCGCCGGTCGCGGCGAGATACGCGGCGCCGGTGAAGCCGAGGCTCCCCGCGAGCACGACCACCGTCCCAAACGTGCCCTTGTGGGCGTCTTTCGGGCGCCGGGGGAGCATGACTGATTCCGGGGCGGGAAGCAGGCTGTCCGCCACGTCCGGCATCTCCAGATGCGAGGTCGCGACGGCGAGCCGGCTGTGGTGGGTGATGCTGACCTCCACCCGGGCTCCGCGATCGTCGCCGAGAAGCCTCACGCGGGGCGCGCCGCTCGGGCCGGGCAGGACCTCGATGCGCCGGCGGGGAAAGCAGATGCCCGTGCCGTCGAAGCACTTGATCACCGCTTCCTTGGCCGCCCAGCGCCCGGCCAGGCGCTCGGAGCTGCCGGCGCAATAGGCGAGCTCGGCGGGGGTGTAGACCTTGTTCAGAAACCCTGGGCCGGACCGCTTGACCGCAAGCGCAATCCGGTCCACCGACACCGCGTCGACGCCGATCCGCTGCACGAACCCATTTTCGTACCTATTCGACAGTGACTGATTTCGCCAGGTTGCGCGGCTGGTCGACGTCCTGCCCCAGCTTGATCGCGACGTGGTACGCGAACAGCTGCAGCATGACGGTGTTCAGAATCGCGGATGCGACTTCCTCGACGGCCGGCATCTCGAACACGTCCATGGCAACATCGTCGAGCGAGCGGTCACCCTTCGTGATGAGCGCCAGAACCGGGGCGTTGCGTGCCACGATCTCATGCACGTTGCTCACCATCTTGTCCTTGGTCGGGCTCGCAGTGCAGATCGCCACCACCGGGAACTCCTTGTCGAGCAGCGCGATCGGGCCGTGCTTCAGCTCGCCGCCCGTGGTCCCCTCAGCGTGCACGTAGGAGATCTCCTTCAGCTTCAGAGCGCCTTCGAGCGCAACCGGGTAGCCCAGGCCGCGACCGAAGTACATGAAGTTGCGATAGCGGCTGTAGCGGTGGGCGATCTTCGCGATCTCCTTCTCGCGATCTATCAACTCACGGACCTGATCTGGGAGGGCCCTGAGCGCTGTGACGAGCTCACGCCTTCGCTCGAGCGAGACGCGACCATTCACTGTGGCCAGACGAAGGCTGAGCAGGCCGAGGCTGACCATGTGGGCGGTCAGCGTCTTCGTCGACGCAACTCCGATCTCGGGTCCCGCGTGCAGGTAGATGGCGCCATCAGCGTCGCGCGCCGCCGAGCTGGCAAACACGTTCGTGACCCCAACCGTGAGAGCTCCGCGCTCCTTGGCTCGATGGAGGCCGACGAGCGTGTCGGCCGTCTCCCCGGATTGAGTGAGGACGACGGCCAGGGTCTTCGGGCCGAAGGTCGGACGGCGGTAGCGGAACTCGGACGCATCCTGCGCGCGAGCCGGGATGCCGGCCCAGTCCTCGATCAGGAACTCGCCCACCATGGCCGCGTGCCGCGACGTGCCCATGCCAAGCAGGAGGACTTCCTCGTAGCCCTTCAGCTTCTTGTCTTCGACGTCGAACTCGCGGAAGGAGACGATGCCATCGTCTGTCAGCCGCCCGCGCATTGCGTTGGCGACCGCCTCGGGCGTGTCGTGTATCTCCTTGAGCATGAAGTGTGCAAAGCCGCCTTTCTGAGCCTGGCTCACGTCCCAGTCGACATGCACGAGCTTCGGTTTGACCGTGGTCCCGTCCAGTGTGGAAACCTCCGCGCCGAGCGGCGTCACAGCGGCAACCTCTCCTTCCCCAAGGATCAGCACCCGTTTCGTGTAAGGGATGATCGCGGTGATGTCGGACGCCACGTAGTACTCGTGTTCCCCGAGGCCGACGACGAGCGGCGCGTTCAGCCGCGCGCCGACGAGGAGCTCGGGATCGTCGGTCGAGAACATCGCGAGCGCATACGCGCCACGAATCCGCTTCAGCGCTGCGCGGACCGCGGCGAGGAAGTCGCCCTTGTAGTTGGCCTCGATGAGATGAGGTACGACCTCGGTGTCGGTGTCGGAGGTGAACTCGTGGCCCGCCGCCTCGAGCTCCTTCTTGAGCTCGGCGAAGTTCTCGATGATGCCGTTGTGGACGACGTAGATCCGGTTCGTGCAGTCGGTGTGAGGGTGGGCGTTGACGTAGGTCGGCTTCCCGTGGGTCGCCCAGCGCGTGTGGCCGATGCCCAGCTTGCCGGTAGGCATGTTGGCCTGGAGCTTCTCGATCAGGACGTCGACCTTGCTCTCGGACTTGGTGACGCTGGTGTGGCGGTCGGCGCGCTGATGGCCCTCGAGCACGGCCACGCCGGCTGAGTCGTAGCCCCGGTACTCCAGGCGCTTGAGGCTCTCCATCAAGATCGGGGTGGCTTCGCGGTCGCCGAGGTAGCCGATGATCCCGCACATTTCTACTAAGTAACTCCTAGCCCGGGCTCTTTAGACGGTGCTTGAACGTGTCGGGCAGGCCCCAGGTTACACGGGCGCATTGGTGGTTAAGGAGACGGGGTGGTGCAGTTCGGGTTCTGGGAGATCGAATAGGTCACCCTGGCCTTGGCCACCGAACCCGTAACCCCCGATGGGAACGGGATCGTGGTGGTGGCTGTGTAATCCGATGTTTTCCCGCTCAGGTCGACTGCCGGCAGCGCGATCCTCGTGACGGTCGCCAGGGCGTCAGGCGCGCCGGTGAGGACGACCGAGATCGGGTCCACGGCGATGTTCGTGACGCGATAACAGTTGGGCGGGGGGTTGGACGGCGCCGAGTCGACCAGGGCCACCTGGCGGCTGGTCGTCCCGGACTTCGCCTCGATGTGGATGTTGACCGTGGTGAAGTCCAGGCTCGCCGAGGGCTGCGTACCTGATACGAGCTTGTCGAGGTCGAGCGGAGTCCCGTTCTGCTCCAGCACGACCTTCTGGCTCGGGAAGTCATAGGAGCCATCGACCGGCACCGGGAAGTCCGCGTACGCCTTCAGGTTGGTCTCGCGGCTGACCGGGCCGTCAAACGAGACGGAACACGGCGCGTCCGGGCAGCGCGCCTCCATCTTGGTGACCTGCCAGCCCGGAGCCGTTCCTTTAGGCGTGCGAACCACGACCGAGAGCTTGACCACCGCGCGCTGGTCGATGTTGAGCACGACGGGCGTGGTCTGAACCGAGATTCCAGGCACGACGGTCTTCGGCACCAGGTTCACCCTCACGCCGGTCCCCGGATTGACCTTGGTGATGTCGGCGGTCGTCAGCACGTTGCTGGAGTTGGCGGCGCTGACCAGATCTGCGAGACCGGAAACAGTCACTGTCGTTCTGGTCGGGGGATTGACCAGGATCAACCCCGAAGGCACTGTGTAGGCGATTCCCACCTGCATCGTCCGCGACGTCGGGGGGTTCTGCGAGAAGGCGACCGCGCCCAGCATCAGCACCGCCAGCCCGAAGGCCAGCAGCTTCAGCCTCCAATCGTCGGTGATCCAGCTCACGACTCCTGTCCCTTGTCTCCTTTTCTGATTTTCTCGCGCTCCCCTGCGCTGCCGTTCGATCTTCCGTTGAGGAAGCCCAACAGGCTGCTGGCACGAGCCAGGCGCGCGGGCACTCTGACGCTGACGCGACGGCGAAGGCCGTCGGGGTCGAGGTTGCGGGTGATCTTGCCTTCCTCGATGACGGAGATGGCGCCGGTCTCCTCTGAGACTACGAGGACGAGGGCGTCAGATGCCAGAGACAACCCGAGGGCGGCGCGGTGGCGGGTGCCCACCCGCTCGCGGACCAGGCCTTCCTCAGGCAGGGGCAGCAGGCAGCCGGCCGCGAGGATCTGGTTTCCGCGCACGATCACGGCGCCGTCGTGGAGGGGAGAGTTGGGGTAGAAGATCGACTGCAGGACCTCCGCCGAGATCTCGCCGTTGATCCGAACCCCGGTCGCCGCATAGTCCTCGAGCCCGACGTCGCGCTCGAATGCGATAAGCGCCCCTGTCCGTTTGGCGCTCAGGCGCTCAGCGGCCCGGATCGTCTCCGAGATCGCCTGGCTGTACTCGGGCGTGCTGAACGCCGAAAGGGGATGACCGAGATGACTTAGCCTGCCCAGCTGGTCGAGGGCGCGCCTCAGCTCCGGCTGGAACATCACGATGATCGCGATGACGAGGTAAGGCGCTCCGTTCTTGAACAGCCACGACAGGAGGACGAGATTGAAGGTGCTCGACAGGACGCCGATCACGGTCAGCACGACGAGTCCCACCAGGATCTGTGTGCCCTGGGTGCCACGCAGGAGGCGGAGGACGTAGTAGAGGACGATCGATATGACCGCCACGTCGATGACCTCGACCCAGCCGAGGTGTCGGACCACCTCCTGGAACTGGACCACGAACTCCCGTCCGGGCATCGGCTACTTCTCTGTTCCCATGATCTCTGCCATCAGCGCCATCTGTGCGTAGAGCCGGTTGCCGGCCTGGTCGAAGACGATCGACCGCGGCCCGTCGATGACCTCGTCGGTCACCTCCTCACCACGATGGGCGGGCAGGCAGTGCAGGAATACTGCGCCCTTCGCGGCGTCCATGAGCCTTTGATTGACCTGATAAGGGGCGAACACCCGTCGTCGGGCCGCAGTCTGATCTTCCTGTCCCATGGATGTCCAGACGTCGGTGTAGACGGCGGTCGCGCCGTCGAGGGCAGAGACGTCGTTGGAGACGAGCACCTGGGATGTACCCGATCCGATGGCCTTGGCCCGCTCCAGGACCTGGTTCGCGGGCTCATACCCGGGCGGCGATATCACTGTCA